>Ga0114979_10000402_pt1 | contig 28902 bp, 30 predicted proteins | sample S_140625_EF_Meta_FD_87315 | JGI IMG/M metagenome (GOLD analysis project Ga0114979, IMG submission 87315) | Freshwater microbial communities from Lake Simoncouche, Canada to study carbon cycling - S_140625_EF_MetaG | ecosystem: Environmental > Aquatic > Freshwater > Lake | place: Lake...
AATAATATAATAAATATTATTTTTTTATTTTTTTTTTCATTCTATTATATGTTTACTCACTTTCTTCAAACAAGGGTAGATTTTTTTCAGGTTTTTTTCCTGCATCGCGTTTTCGTTTTTTAGATTTTGGTGTTAGAATCTCTAAACTAGAACTTATTCCCTGTAAAAAAGCATCTGCTAAATCATCTTTTTTTCCTCGAAATCCTTTCCACATTGCCATAAATCCTTCCCCCATTTCTCCCATGCACTTTTCCGTTAATGCAATTGCTGCTTTCTTATGTTGAGAGTACTGAGAAGGATCTGTCATAAATTCTCCGGCATCCTTTAATTTGTTTGAAGGGCTAACAAATTTCACAGGAATATTTCTTACCACAAAAAAAGCTTGCAATATGTGAGATAAAACTTTTGTTTTGACATTTGAAATATTGACGCCTGCACTTAAGGTATGTCCAGAAGGTTGATTTTCAATTAAAACGAGATCAATGCGTTCACCAATAATTTCTTTATGATCTTCTAAACATTTCATAAACCAAGGGACAATTGAAGCTATATCAGTTTTATTCAAATTAATTTTTTCTTTTATCTCAGAATGCACAACAATATCTACTACTTTCCAATTAATTATTTGGATTTCATTTCCCCACCAGGGTGCACCTTGCCATTTCAATTCTTGTGATGGAGACCTAGAAAGAAGACACCATGCCAAGTTTCTAAGACCTACATCAATAGAAAGGACTCGCATTTATTTTTTAAGCTTATAGTCTTTCAAGCTCTAATTATTAAGCCCCCAAAAATTTAAAAAAAAAAATAAAATAATTTTTTTTTTTTTAAAAGAAAGAAACATAAAACGTTGTTTGGGGGAAGAAGAAAGGATGGAAGGAGAGAAGTACCGGATTGTATGGAGTATTTCTGGTGAGAATCAGATTCCTCCTGGTCCTGGAGCTCATGGATTTGGAGAACCATTGTCTTTCAAAGAAGCTCAAGACATTTTGAGTCATTATCATCCAACTGCAACCTCTTCCACTTTTTTAAGAAGTGACGACTTCAAAAAAATTAGAGGCTTGACTCATCGTGCAGTTTTAATTGAGCCCTTTCAAGAAGTTTCTCACGTCTCAGAAATACATATGGGAATTTCTTTACAAGGTATGAGAGAAATCGTAAGCATTCTTGGTGGACAAAATGCTTTAAAAGGACTTAGTACTGGAGACGTGTTTCGGAGATATGTGGAAGCCACAAAAATTCAAGACCCAATAACACCTCTTACTCAAGCAGTCAGAAATATGTTAGGATTTTAAGAATTTTTTTTTTATATATAAAAAAAATGAGGTCTACCTCTTTACTTTCCAATCCATTTTTTTCAAGAACTACAAATATTCAACAACAACGATTAACAAGTGGATCTTTTTTCGTCGATTATGGATATGTGAGTGGTAACTTTCTTTTCTATGACTCAATAAATAATACCGGTACTAATATTTTTAATGGTAAAAAAGCTACTCTCATCATTATTGATCCAAACCGTAGTTCCTTTATTTTTGCTCTTGTAACAAATATAACCGACTCGACTATAACTGAAGCTGTTATTGAGAATTACAACTACTTTCTTAAAATTAATAATAAAGAAATTAGTGTTGAACCTAGCATAGAGGAAGTTAGTTCAGAACAAATTCAACAACTTGAGCAACTAACTTATGAAACTGCTCTTGCAAATAGTAGAGAAGGCTCCGAAAGTGACAATTTAAATTATTTGGCATTTTTTGGTAAACATTTATTTACAGAGCCCGGATTTTATATTATTTTTAATACAGATTTAGGTCGTGTTGAAGAAGCAATTCCTAGAGAAGAGTATGAGACTTTATTGCAATCTCATCCTGTACAAATTTTCAGGGAACCCAAAACCGGTGGTGCACGGTCATTACAAGGAAAAATAGATATATCTACTTTTTTAGACCCTAGATACGGAGGAAGCGGAGGAAGCGGAGGAAGCCGGAGGAAGCGGTATTGGTTTTTTAGTTGTGCTAGCTCTTGTCTTAGTGTCTAAATTATTTTAATATAAAAATTTGAAAAAAAAACCCTTTTGTATAATTTTTATTCTCCATAAGATTTTTTTAGTAACTCTAATTGTTCTCGATACTGTTCTTCTAAACTTCTTCCTCCTCCAGAAGGAGGTCTTTGCGGGCCTCTACTACTAGCTCTTCTTCTTCCACTACCTCCTTGACCACCTTCTTGAGAACTTCCTACGTATGGTACAGAAAGACATAAAGGGGCAGTAGGTTGTAAGAGAGTAGCGGCTCTTCCACTAGGAGGGTTAGGGACTTCATGACTTTGTAATAATCTATAATTTAAATTTCTATCTAAAAAATCTACAAAAAATTCAGCAACAAAAAAAACTGTAAATGGTGTAAATCTTAGAATAGAAAAAAGCCAACTAGGAGTAGGACTCTTCTTACATGTATTTGCATAAACAAATTGGGCTCCTAAAACAAAACCTATGGCAGACATCCCACTAATACCATAACTACTAAATAATACATCATTTTCGAGTACGTATTTTACAAATAAATCTTTAGTTTCCTTACCCCTTGATAATTCCAAAACTACTGAGATATAATCTATGGCAGCTTTTTTACACGCCTGAGTTTCAATCATAGATCGAGGACGTAAGCAAGTAAGAATTTGACTTGTTAAAAGATTATTAAAATAACACATGTAATGATCCGGTGGTAGTCGACGTCGACTTGCATAGTAGTCTTCTATACTTTTAATATCTTCGGCACTAACACCCTTTAAGAGAGCGTCCTTTAATAAATTTTCATACCTTTCTTTTTCTTCCAGCTCTGACTCTCTCGTCTGTGGTAAATATTCACTAGAAAAGGTTAAAAAAGAAAGTGCCCATTGTGAAATACTCTGTGATTGAAAACGAACATAAGAAACCTCGGCTATACCTACTCTCCCTGTTTCCAGAGAAAGAGAGCGCTCTAATCTTCTTTCTAGTACAGGTCCTAACGTTGGACCTTCTCGTAAGCAGCCCATAATTGATATAATCCTTATAGGTCCAAGAAGAAAGATTAAACCAAAGAAGAGTGTAAGAAGATATCTAATTCTTAAATCTCCAAATAATGTCGCCCATATATTTCCACCTTCTAATTCATCAGGATAGTCATAAAAATATTGGGCCATGTCATCAAGGTTATACTCACTAACTAAGGTTAAAAATTTCCGTATGTATTTTTTCGATGCACCCTGGGCTACAAAAATTTGAGAAATCATTGAATATGATAAAATTAATCCTGCATTACATATATCTAATGTACTTAAATAATAATTAAGATCTTGTTTCTCAGGGGTATTTTGTTGTACAGTATCAGGCGCCTCTATTTTTTTTTTATATTTATTGTAAAAAAAAAATTAGTGATACACAGGAACTTGCGAGAAAAAGTTTACAAAAATTACAAGAAAAGTTTTCTAGTCTTGCTGATGTAAAAACTATTGGACAAGAAAGACTTACAAAAAGAGCTGCAAAATCCTATTTCTCACCTTTACTTTCTTCAACGTTTTCATCAAGAGATCTTGAAAGAGTTCTTCCAGAAGAAGGATGCGATTTCAATCAATTTGTACGCTTACTAAAAGACTTGGCAATTTTAGTGTACCGAGATAAATCGCCAGGTATGGCTTATACAAGTTTTCTTGTGCTTCTTCTAAGTAGCACTGGGCCTACAATAAAAGTTCCGGTGCAAACTTATGCAGGACGTGTGGATCTTTCTACCTATATAGCAAAAAAATCTCCCGAGGAAAAAAAGACCATATTTCGTCTGTTAGTCCCTCTTCTTGGAATCCCTTTTCTTTTTCTTGCCAATCGACAATATTCAAAAGCACTGGGCACAGTAGAAGAGTCCCCCGCAAACTCGTTTATAAAATATCGTAATTATTCGGAATTAAAATCAGAGCTTCCACTCAGTGCGAAAGATTCAAAAGTACTTCAAGGGTCTCAAGATTTTTTGAGTATGCCAGTCCAGCGTGTACCTAGTGAAAGTCGTAGTAATTATGAAAAATTATTAAAAGAGTATAGCATATCTTCTTTTTTTAAAACAAAATCGTATGCATTTGAAGAAGAAGGAAATGATGATGCTAGTGAGAAAGAAGAAACGGCTGAATTGACTCCAGATACTGCGCTTACAAAAGTCTTCCTTACAAAAAAAGCATGGGAAGATGCGGGAAAACCATACGATACTTTAGATAAAACAAGGATAGAATATGAAGCCGCATTAGATGCATACCTTCGGACAAAACCTCAAAAACCAATAGGAAGAGGCCAAGAACTTACAGAGCAGGAGCGTCTTTTAGAGGAGGTGGAAAGGACAAAACGAGCTTGGGAAGACGCTGGAAAACCTAATAATTATAAAGATGAAATACTTGTTGCTTATAGTGCTGCACAAGATGCTTTTATGAACTCTGTTCAAGGTGCATGGCTTACTCCTTGGATCTCAACCAAAGATCATATTCATGCCACATTAAAAGAAAAAACTAGGAAAGAATGGATACAAGCTCACTTACCTCCAGAAGAATTTGACACTCTCTATAAATTATATCAGACTTCTTTAAATGATGCAATGGGAGCATCATTACGAGGTAGAGAATCTTTAAGTCAAGCATTTCTTGAATCGTTTCAAAATGAAGAAGCTCTTGAAGTTTTTCGAGGATCTTCCTCACAGGGAGAAAAAACGAGTAGTTTACAAAACGCACTGGAGTTAAAACGTTTGACGTCGACTCCATCTCTGAAAGCATTTCCACAACGTGCAGAAGGAGGAAGCAAATCTCAGCTGTTTGAAGCTTCTAAAGCAAGAGAGTTAAGCTTGGAAGAATCAAAGTTTTTTCAACAAGCAAAATCATACCAGAACAATCCAAAGTTTACCCAAAAATATCTACGAGACAAAAAGATTGAGTCAGAGTTTTATTTTTATGAACAAGCAGTGGAAGCCCTTTTTTCTGCGTATCAAAAATCGTTTTCTTCAGCTGAAGACGCCGCAAAGTGGGAAAGTGAAAAGCCTCTTCTTTTTAGTGAAGTAGAGAAGACAAAAACAAAAATGGAATTTGCTGATGCCTATGCCAGTAGCAGTTTAACATTATTGTCTTTTGACAAGAGAGAGGGTTATCTTTAATGCTTTGCTTAATGCTTTTACTGGGTAAGTTTCGTAATAACAATGCCTCCATTTTTTTTTAGACATTTTGCTCCACCATTGGAAGGATCAATTCCCATAACTCGTTGGACACTCATATCATTGTCTGATTTATCTTGAAAATAATGATCACTTAATCGAAAAAAAATTTCTTTTCCTAACTTGAAATTTTCTGGATGTAAATCAGCCTTGTAAAAAAATAATGAATTTGCAGGATCACGCATTGCAATTCTTGTATCAAGAACTAAGCACGAATATCCTTCTGTGCAAGCATCTAATACGGAATTAAAATCATTTTGTGTTTTTAGCATACCAAAAAAATCCTTGTACACTTTTGTTCTCTCAGAAGGACTTGTCATGTTATAAAGAAATAAAACATCTGTATTATTTCTTGCATCTGGTGGACAATCTCTCATATATTGAAGAGTACACCAAAAAAAAATTTTTCTATGACGACCAATTTTAAAAATTTTACCAATTTCTCCACTACTCATAATTTTTCGTTTTGTTCCATCCGAGTTTGTCTCTCCCATTAAATCATCTAAAATTAATCCCGCTTTCATACCTTTTCCATTAGCTACAGATCGTCTCTGCCATTCCATTAGGTGCTTTACTTTTTCTTCATTGTAATGATTGTATACAAATGTAGAGGGAAGAAATCTTCCTAGTGTTGGAGTGGATGCATTTTCTGTTCCATTCATACCTACACAAAAATCAAGTTTGTCTTTTAAATGCCACATGATATCAATCATTAACGTTGTTTTTCCAGAGTGTCTTTTTCCAACTGCAAGACACGTTGCATCTGGTGCAAGCGTCGAAGGATCCCATGGACGAATTGATATAGAGGTCATGAATGAATTTGTTTTAAAGGCACGTAATTTTCAAGATGTTTTTTAAAACTTGTAAAATCAAACCAAGTCTTAAAAGATTATTCACCGGTCTTTCAAAAAGAAAACAAAAACCAAAAAAAAAAATTAAAAAAAATTTTTTTTTTATTTTTTTTTACTTTGGTCCGAGCCTAGATCTACACTCGTTGGACGTCCCTTTTACTTTCACACAATGTGTAATCCCTCAGTAAGTATCACGGCCTTTTTTGTTATCATGTTTGTTGGTCTCGGTATTTGGGGAGCTACAAAGCCAAGCGACACCTGTGATGTATGGTGTAAGTCATTGACGTTTTCGGGAGTTGCATTGTTTGCCTGGATAGCAACTTATTCATTTTTACTGTATACAGTTCCTCTTGATGAGGTTCTTTGTTCCGGTCTTCGATACCTCCGTAACAACAGAGATGTAACACGAATCTTTCCAGATGTGTTAAACTCCGACGTCCTGTACTGGATGCGTACACCTTGCTGTTTTCCGTACAGAATCTTCAAGTGGCTAAAAACTCTTGTAATCTGCTGCCCACCTGAAGCTGCTCTGAATGCTGCTGCAGCGCCTTCTGCACCTCCTGCACAATCCCACGGTGAACCTAAAAATCTTGAACCATAATAAAATGAAAAACAAACCGTATTTGAAAAAAAAAACCGCATTTTTTTTTATTTTACACTACTGAGCCTCTGGTTTCTTTGTGGTTGCCAATGGTTGCATTTTTTTCGTCCCAGGTGCTTTACTTGGCTTGCTGCTTGTTACAAGGGGAGACACTTGTGTAGGAAGAGGATGGTTAACCAGGGCATTGTGTTGTAGTGGGCTCTACGCGCTGCTTCTGCCTTCATCATCTGGGCAAAGACAAATGGGGATAACATTTTGGTTTTTTCTTGTTACAAACAAACTCTGGCTTCTTTTTCCGATTTTTAATTTGCCGATTTTTTTTTTCATTGTGTCACCGGTAACGTAAGTCTACCAAGCACAGACTTGCAACAACAGAGAATTAAAATTATGAAACCTAAAAGTATCCAAGAAAACTTTTTTGTAGGTACTGCTTTAATATTAATTTGATCAAAAAGTTGTTCTTGTGCTTGTAAAATAAGTGTTTCATTGTCTTTGTAACTTCTATGAAAGTGAGCGTCATCATATTCATTCACAAAATATTTTTGTTTTCTTAATCTTTCTTTAAAAGTACAAGTCTCTAGTCTTTTCAGAGGTCGTTGTAAAACTTTGAGAAATGGATATTTTGTAAGTTTTTGAAACATTATATGTTGATCTATAAACCATCCACTTGAACCTGGGACACCATTATAAGAATTTAAAAATGTAGTTGTAAGAGCCTGTTCTATATCAGTTTCATTTTGAATTCCAAATGCTTTTCCCCATGCACTTGGATGAGCGGCATTATAGCACATATAAATCTGATCTTTATCAATACTTCTATAATAGACAAACTCTTCTTTTTTCACGGCTTCCAGTCCTTCTGTGTAGTATTGAGAACTCATTGGAAGCATGTCCATGTCAGTAATCATAACCATTTCATCATCGGCTAAAGGAAGAAGCGCTGGAAAATAAATTCTTAGATTTTGGCCTAGGAACACAGAATTTATATCTTGGTTTTTATTCCACAGTATAATGTGATCTTTGAAATCATGTAAAGCGGGAGGAATTTGGAGGCCGGCAAAAATACAAATAAACTTTATATTAAAATGCTTCCAAAATAAAATTTGTTTCGGTATAAACATATAATATCTTTCATTATCATTCACTGAAGCTAAGACTGTAGTAAGACGAATTTTTTTTTTCTAGTTGTTATTCAAGTTTTTTAATTTCATAGTTTATTTGATTTTAAACAAAACATGCACAGTTATATAATATAAATTTATTTGCAATCGGTTACATAGCGAGGATTTTTCATATGACAACTTCGTGTTGCATGATTGCAGGTTGTACAAACCCACCTCATATTATGCAAGTATCCGCATTTCGCTTCTCTTTGGGGTGACAATTTGACAGAAGAAAAAATTCTGTCTAGAGATGCTGTATTTGTCTGTTTTTTTAAATAGGTAAGTTTTGTGCCACAGAGCGCGCAGGTGTACGCTTGTTTTACTAAAAGATCACCTGCTTCTTTTATTAATGTATCTAGTGGTTCTTCTCCGCACTGCCTTTTCAGAGATCGTTTTTGTGCTTCTTTACATCGAATTTGAAGAAGTGCATCCCAGGACATTTTTTTTTTAAACTTGTGTTTGTTTTATTTTTTAAAAAATTGGTTTTCTTATAAAAAATACAAAATATTGTTTTCTAAATTGTGGAAAGAAGCATCCCAAAAAAATGTGGTTCAAATTCATGATGCAAACAGAAAAGATCGAGAAGCATTAACGAGAACATGGACGCACCCCTTTGGAATAAGTCTGCAAAATTTCCCTGCAATCATGAATAAGGAAAATGGCGCAAAAGGGTGTTTTGATTCTCATGTAACTTTATCAAAATCAATAAACACGGAAAAGCATCCCTATTATTTTGTTTTGGAGGATGATGCAGTTCCAACTGCAGAGTCTCACTCAAGTGTGGAAATAATAACAGAACTTGAGAGTGCTATAACAAACAATTCCTATGATTTAATATGGCTTGGAGGTTTACCTTTTTTTCAAAAACCATTTGCTTCTTTTAAAACTCATGGGTTATTACAAGGAAAATGTTTAACAACGTATGCAATGTGGATAGGTCCAAAAGCTCGAAAATTCATAGCTTCCTTGGAATATACTGGGAAACCCATTGACGTAGTTCTTTCTCAAGCACATGAATTACGCACAGCCTATGTAAATCCTCCTTTATTCCGACAAGCTTGTACTCCCTCTGATATTGGAAAGTCTTCTTTTACACGAGGGAAAGTATTTGCTGAGATTTTAGAATTTATAGGGCCTGTATGGAGAAATGTAGTGATTTATCAAAATTATTGGCTGTTTTTCTTCTTCTTTTTGATTCTTACACTAAAAAGTTACTTTTTATAGTTTGTTTTTACTCACCAGTGCGGTAGCTTTTGAATATAATGTTTCCCTTGCAGCTTCTAAAGAAAGATCACAGGTTAGTTGCATTTGTGTAAGTGCAGCAGAATACTGAGACACTACATTATTACAGGCACGTTTAATTTCAGCCTCAATGACAGATTGACTTTTTGCAACATCCAATAAAATTTCTTTCATTTTTTCTCTATTTTTTAAAATGGATGCTTGTTCCAAATCTAAAATTTCCATGCATGCTCTTGAAAGTTCAGCATGTAAGCTCTCTGTTATTCTTGAAGACATCCATGTCGTTGCTTTTTTCGCCATTGTAATTCGTATGTCATAATCAATCTTAAGAATGCTCAATAGCTTTACAAATTCCGTCCATGCCTTGTAAGCTTGCTCTTTTTCTGATGCTTCTGTTGTAGTTTCAGTTTCTTGTAAACCACTCTTGGCATCTGAGGTAACCTCTTCTGAAGGAGGAGCAGATAAATCTAAAGATTGAATGTCCCGGTCTAAAGTTTGAAGTTCTTCTAAATTTCCTTGAAATACACACTTGTGGCGCTTAACATGTAAAGACCAGAGACTCCAAAGAGTTTCACTGCGTTTTTTTAGCTGCGTGTCAGTCTGAGTTAATAAGTCTCCTACATCTACTTGCTCCGGCTCAACTTTAATACGTCCACAAAAATCTAAGGCTTTTCCGACTAGGACTTCAATGCCTGCAGTAGGATCCTGAAATTTATCTCGAGCAGATCTTAGTTCGAAAGACCACTGCTCTTCAAAGTTTTTTATAGCTTGCTTTATTGCCTCCACTTGAAATGTTTTTAAAAGAGCATCATTGCTTTCTTTCAGTTGACGCTTCTGAACAATAATTTTTTGAGTGTTTCGTATCTTGTCTTCTAATGCGCATTTAAATCCTAGCGCAATGGCTCCATACTTGCGCTTGTGTGTTTCCCACATTAATTTTAAAAGAGTTTGTAAGATGCTGTGATAGGATGTAAGTGCAAGTGGACACTCTCCTAAATTAATTTGAAAATCTAGTTGTGTACTGATATCATCGGTACAGGGTCCCATTCTTAAAGAACTTATTGCCTCTTCAAAACCTGATCGTAATTTTTCTGCAGTGTTAACTTTTACTTCTTTTGATTCTTTGGCGCGTAAATTAACAGAAAGCTCATCCGAGAGAGAAACTGTCTTTATTTTTGGACCCGATGATTTTGTGGATGACAGACGCACTTCCATACGTTTTACTTTTTCTTTTTATAAAGGAGTTTATAACTTTCCTGAAAAAAAAAAGTTGTATTCAAACAAAAGGCTGTCCAAAGATATACGTGACTTTCGAAGAGTCTTATTTTCCGGAGGAGGTGTTCGAGGCATTGCCTTTGCAGGAGCCTTGTCTGTACTCTGGAGTGAACGAGCAATTGATTGGGGACAAAGATGTCCAGCACTAGAATCTGTTGGGGGATGCTCCATTGGAGCTCTGTATGCATTTTTAATATGTTTGGGATACAGCACCAGCGAAATTGATGACATTGCAAACCATTTCAAACCAGACGCTTTTTTAAGCATGGATTTTACTCGGGTGTTCCCCGGAAAACATGTTTCTCTTGATTCAGGAGAATGCGCAAAACAACTTCTTGTGGATTGGATTCTGAAAAAATGTCCCGATTTACAGTCACGTGAGGAAGCAAGAAAACTCTCTTTCAAAGCATTAAAAGAGAAGAAAAAAATGGAGTTACGAATTTATGTAACGCACTTAAATTCTCGAACCGTTGAGTGTGCAAATGAAAATAATTCTGTTATCTCGGCTCTCTTAGCTTCTATGGCCCTTCCTCCTCTCTATCCCAATGTGCCTTTACTCACAGATAGGACAGGAACACTTCAACAAGATCATTTTGCTGATGGTGGACTAGTAAATTTTTTTCCATTGAAATGGGAAGCTCCTGACACTCTAGGATTTCGTCTTTTACAAAAACCATTTCTGATGGAACAAGTGTTAAAAACATCACAACCTTTTCTCTCTTATTTGACGTTGGCTTTAGACATTGCAATATCTGAAAAAGAAATTTATCAGTGGAAACAACTTACTGAAGCACAGCAAAAATATACAATTACCATTGTGTGTGGAACCGAACTAGGATCCATGGATATAGCAATTGCAGACTCTGAGCATGCCAAAGTCTATGAAGCAGGAAAACGAGCAGTACGAGACTTTTTTTCCTGTGCTTAAAGTGCGTGCGTTTAGCAGAAAAAAAATGTTGTGAAACTTTAACTAATGTAAGAAAAAAAAAACTTTTTCATGTCTACCCTGGCTATAGCTAGTATTTTAGAAGAATTAAGGTGCATGGATGGAGAACTATTCAAAGCAGAAATTTGTCAGCGTTTATTTCTTTGGTTAAAAACACAGGCAAATGAAAGTTTAGAAACTGTGTTTCTGAAAAGTCCCACCGAGTATGCCAAAGTGTTAGAAATGTATAGATCTTGGCCAGCAGAAGTTGGAAGAGAAGAACTTTTAACACTTGAAGAAAAAGCCGGGGGTGCAGAGGAACTACAATCTGCATGGGTAGCAGTATCATTACACTGGGTACGTTTACACAAAAAAGCCGATGGAAACACACATGGAAAAATGTCAGTGAAAATAAAGACTCCCGATCCTCGTGATTTACTCAAGAATTTTTTCGTTTCCCTGTGCTCAAAAAGTTGGTGTGTAAAAGGTGATTTATGGTCTATGGATCCCGTCAAACAAGATTTTGTGTTTCGAGAAGTGTTTCGTCAAAGTGTTGGAAATAGTGTCCACTTTTTACAAGAGAGTGAAGTACGTTCCGAAGATGTAGTTACAGGCGGAAGTTCTCGACAGGAACGACACTTGGGAAAGGAAGACGAGACAACTTTTAAATCTTCCTCTAAACATGAGACCGCTGTTCCAGAACACGGAAATCCCCAATCCGAACCTCTTCTACCTGAAGAAATTATAAAAATTCATGAGAAAAATAATAATGAAACTTCCCTTGTACAACCTCCAAGCGCTGATTATACAGAGAAACCTAAAGAAGAGGAAGAGAAAAAAGTAGAAGAAACATCTTATGCTCCTAAAGAATCAGTTCTCTTATCCCCTGTTACACTGACTGAAAAAAATGATGAAGATGAGGATGATATTGGCCCAGATGATTCAGTGTCTCAATTTTTTAGCAGTCGGTCAGTTCGAGAGACACCTCTTCCTATTCCTACATTTTCTTCCCCAACTCCCCCTCCGAAACGTTATGCGGATGCAGGAACTGTAATGTATTCCTCAGCCCCTCGCAGAGTTTTAGTAAAACCAATTACATTAAAGCTAGAAAATCCCATTCAAAACAATTCTGAAGAATGAAACTACAAATAAATTTTGAATTTTGAAAAAAGATTTTAGTACTACAAAAAAAATGGGAGCAAGTGTCTCATACTCTGTTTCAAAGTCTCGATCCTATGAAATTCAGTTTCCTAATTATGATCCCGAAGATGATACATTGTTAAAAGATATACCTGGATTTTCTGAATTTGAAGATTATGTCTATTTTATGGATCCTACTACTTTTGGTGTAATAAAAGTTCCTTTGGCGACAACAACTTTAGGATCCTTTTATAGTCTAAATAATTCGGGTCTCAATATTATTGGTGATGTAAATGACTCTAATTGGCTTTCCATTTTTCTAGCATCTCTTGTTTTTTTGATCCTCGCATTTTATTTCTACTCGAAACAACCACTTGTTACAATTATATGTTTTTGTAGCATTCTCGTTTTAAATATATTTTTTTATACTCCTAAAACTTCCCCTGATGTAACAACTACACTCGAACAAGTTCTTTCCGATCTTGCAGGACGAAACTCTTCCTTCTTGGAACTTTCCAGAATAGCTGTTCAAGTTAAAAATGATACATTTGTTCCATCCCAGTTACGGTTAAGAATGCAGACGAATAGTGTTCCTGGATTAGTAAATTCTGTAGCAAACGATAACCTAGAGTTTGCTGAAGTTTCTCCTAACACTGTGACACCATTGCACACACATACTTCCAAGGTATTTGCTCTTGCACTGACAGATGATTTAGAGTTTTTTGTGGAAGGAAGGCAATGGAACCTCTGGAAAAAAGGTCAGATTATATCAATTCCTTCCATGGTAAAACATGCTATACGTAACACGGGACAAAATACTGCAAGTTTTTTAAGTTCACAAGAGGGAGGATTATCTGCTTTGCAAGATTTTCATTCAGTTTAAATTTTATTTTCATAAAAAAAAAATCTTTTCCTATAAAAAAAAAATGAAGACTTTAGAATTAGTAGGAATCATTGCCGCAATTTTACTTATTGTTGGAGTCACAGCATACGTAGTTTATCGAAATCGTCATTCTCTTAAGCTTAAATAAACTTTTTTAGAGGGATAAAATTAAATTAAGTTAATTAAATATATTTGCTGCATAAATAGGCAAATTTGTTTGAGATGAAAAAAATGTAGTTGTAAATATAATTCCTTGAAACGTACCGGATAACCAATCATCAAAGGAAATTGTTCCAAATTTATTTTTAAATGTTAAAAATTTTAATAATAAAAAAAATACAATTGAATTTAATGTTAATTGAAATGTTAAAAATAAAATATTATAAAATTTCCCAGGTTGTAATTGACCATCTTTTTGAAAATAAGTTACTAACTTTTCTAATGCTCCTCCTAAAATCGTCGCAAAAAATCCTGATATAACAAACCATAAAATAAATAAAAAAGGAGAATTTTTATGCTCATTATAATTTGGATGTTCATTGGGAACAATGGTTAACTCACTCATTTTTTTTTAAAGAAATTCAATTATTTTTTTTTTTCTTTAAAAAAAAGTTATGGACATCTTTAATAATCCGAGTGCTGCGTTTTTTTTTCTTGTAGCTATTTTAATAGGAACGTTATTAATTATGAGCATTTCTAAATTAGTTGAGATTTTAGATGATAAAAAATCAAAAGTTAATGAACTGAGTGCTTTTTCTGAGACATTACGTAATTTAAGGACAAAAAGTAAATCATATTTAAGTACAAATAATGGATATACTCGACCAACAGCTGCAATATTAGACAATGAGACAAAGGGGAGAGAATTAATTCGCACGGAAACATTAGAAGCATTGGAGACTGAACCGGCAGAAAATGATGGTGTAGTAAATACTTTCACCGACGAAAGCGCTCAGAATGTCTCGGATTATTTAGCCGCAAAACGAGCAGAATTTACCTTTATACAAAATAATAAATTAAGGTTAATAATTTTATCGCGAGATAGCGATAAAACTGTGCGCATCCTCGCAGCTAAAACTTTAGAACATATTTATAATAATTTGGGAAGCTGTGATACGTCTAGTTGTCCTTTTACTTGTGCGTTTGATTGTGGTTTTGGAGACTGTGGAGTATGCACTCAGTATTGTAGTAATGGTGATCCAGCATGTCTCCCTCCATCTCCTCCAGGCTGGCCTCAGCGCTGTGGAAATGACGGAGCTGCAGAATGCTTGATTGTCGCTACTTTTTTAGCCACATTTCAAGGTTTGTGTAGAACTGGGTTTACTGATGCTGCATTCGACGCAATATGTTCAGCTGGAGAAGTTCCTTATATTGGTGCATTTTGTTCTATTGTTCTTGGAGTTGGAGGAGGTATTGCGTGTGAATGGAGTCAGGATCAACTGCAACAGCAAATGGCTAATGCTGTTGGATGCGCTTGTGCAATTTGAAAAAATTAAAGTATATAAAAAAGTAAGTTATAAAAGTTCTTCTTCCATTGTATCTTCATCTTGCAGAACCTCTTGACTTATATCCAACTGGTGTGTTTCCTCTAATTCAATTTCTTCTTTCATAGAATCGAGAGCCTCCTTGGAAAATTGATGACGAATTAAGATTCCACAACTTCCAACTTCATTTTTCAAAAGTCCAGCATATGCATATTTAAAATCCACATCAACACTTTGATTTTTTGCACTACATGCTCGACATACCATTCCCTCTCCACTGCCTAGAGCTGCTAAAGAAGGTTTTATCACTTGTCCCATTTCACCACATCCTATACAAATTTGAGTCTTGAATAAATCACAGCGAACAAGTCCAGCATCTCGAATTCCATATGCTGCTCCTGCACCTCGAAAAGCATCAAATTCCATTTCACCCATTTTTTGTCCACCAATATTAGTACGTCCATCCACTGGTTGACGTGTCAATGTTGCTAATGGTCCTCGAGCTCTTGCAGCAATTTTTTGTAGGACATGATGATTTAAGCGCTGGTAAAAGCAAGTTCCTAAAAACCACTTTTGTTCAAAGATTTCTCCTGTAGTTCCACTGCACATTGTATACTCGTCACTGTATCCATGTTTTACTAATTCATCGATAGCCCACTTGGCATTCACATCAAAAAAAGGAGATGCATCTTGAATTTGTCCAGTAACAACTCCCAAAGAACCATACAAACATTCCATTAATTTTCCTAGCGTCATGCGTCCAGAAATGCACTGCAAATTTATAATAATGTCAGGACGCATGCCTGCATTTGGTCCTGCCATGACAAAGGGCATGTCTTCTGCACGAAGCATTGTTCCAACAGTGCCTTTTTGTCCATGCCTTGAACTTAATTTATCTCCACACTGTACTTTTCTGGGCGTTGAAGTTACAATTCTTACAATCCGACAAGAATCTTTATTGTCAGAAACCATGACTTTTACTACGCGATGCACTTCACTGGGGTCGCAGGTTAAAACGACACTTCGACATCGTCTAATTTCTCTCATGTCTCCATCAGGTCCAACTTCTTGCATTTTTCCTGTGCGTCCAATGATTACATCATTGTGTTTGAGCCACGTTCCAGGAATAGGTAATCCATCCAGACCTAATTTTGAATAATCACATTCTCCTCGAATGCCAATGCATTTGGGAGCACCCGAGGGAGTGTGTTGAGGATGCTCAAAATTTTCAACGTCACTCCCTTTCCCTTTTGCTACAGCTCGAAAAGAACGAAGCAAAGTTACTCCCAGCATTCCAAAATCTCCACTTGCTTGACAAAATGTAATAGCATCTTCCGAAGTAAAATATGGTGCTATGGCTACAATAGCATTTACACCCATAGGCCAATGATTTAGGCCTTTTGCTTCCGCGACCTGAGTTGTACAGATAGGCTGCTGAGGATAATTTAAAATGTTTCGATAGTTTGCTTCATCGCGCTCATACACTGTGTATCCAAACGGGGAGGAAATTGCCTGTTCTGCCATGCCCGCCTGATATGCATTACGAGGTGCTTGATTATGATCTGGAAAGGGAATGGTTCCAGCGGCAGTGCTTAAAAAACCACTGGAATGAGGAAACATGTGCGTGTATCCATCCCATATATCTTTGCCTTGTTTCATTTTTTCAGATGCATGTTTCTTTACTTCTGTTAAATTTAATAGGACACTATAATCCAAAGCTTCTAGGGCATCCACATATTCTACAACGCCATGATCTTCTAAACACCTCCATAAATTTCTTCCTCCTAATTCACTTTCTGCAATTGCATGCTTCACTTTATACAAAGAAGGTAGATGAAACAGAGGAAATGTAATTATTCCCATGTCTGAAAAAACCATGACTCCATAGGAGAATAAAACAGCTGTAATGCGAGACGGTAATAATCCATCTCTTCCTCGGCGCTCATGACGAATTAAATCTAGTAAAGCTTCTGCATTTTTTGTCCGTCCAATAGGTTCTGAATTTAATAAAACAAGGGAATACTGTTTGGGATATTCTTCTGCATTTTTTTTGGCATTAAAATCAAGAGGTTCCACACCTGGTAAACTTAAAAGCTGCAAAGTCAAGTCTTTCATGGCCACTGGTAAGCTTACCCGGGATAAAATGGTCAAATTTTGTAAAAGTCCAGCACCTTCTCCTTCGGGAGTTTTTATAGGACAGATACTTCCCCAGCTAAATGGATTCAAAGATCTGCACTGGGGATATTTTCCACTATTTGGAAGGGGGATACGAATGCGCTGCATATGACTTTGTACGCTCAGAGGATTCACGGGATTAATAAGTTGAATAACTTCTGTAGCTGAATTTGAGGCATCTTTTTGAATGACAACTTCTCCTTTTACAAAGGCTTCAATTAATCCGGGCAAGGCATCCATGTGTAAAATTAAAGAATCAGGATCACGAAAACTTTCTCCTCTCTTTACTTTATCAAAAATTCGCTTTCTTAAAATCTTGCTAAAATTTGTAATGAGTTGTCTTAGCAAAGTTCCCAAAATCGAACTACTCAATTGTAAACATTTATACCCTTCAAAATCTCTATCATCTGCAGATTCAATTCCCAAATGCACAAACAAAAGCCGCCGACAAATGATTCCTAAAAACAATGCCTTTTTAAAATGAATGGCAGGAGTTTCTAAAAATCCACAATGAGGTAATAATTCTCCTGCCACTTGTTGTTTTACTATGCGCTCAATTCTTGAAAATTCCAAAGTTTTTGCATTAGGAATGCAGGAACCCATGTGTACAATTAAATCCTCCATACTACAGGTAAATAATTCACGAAAGGATGAAAAGTTAGATGCAAAAATGCGCTGTGCTGATTCTAATTTGGAAGGTTCCACGTGATCGGATGGTTGATGAAATACAAAATATTCAATTTCTTGTCGTGTATGAAATCCCAATAAGCGAAAGGCTGCAAGGACTGTTTGATTTTTTGCCAAGTAAGGTATGTCTACAGTTAGTGCAGATGTGCTCTGTGTAAAATATACGGGCAAAGTAGATGTAGAACGATCCTTTTCATCACTGCGGATAGATCGTATAATAGCTTCCAACCAATTTTTAGGATTGTGTCGTACAATCACAATATTATTTCTCTGAACTTTTTGAGGTTGTATAGTTTTAGGAAGTCCACGAATGATAAAATATCCGCCCTTGTCATCAGGATCCACACAAGCTTCTTTTTTTTTCCGTAATTCAGGATCACTTAAATTACAAGATTTGCTATACAGAGGTATTGGAAGTTGAAAAAATGGCACATTGACAAAATCCGTCGATGATTCCAACGTTTCTTCCCCAGGCTCCCCATTCCAGATTTCATAATGTATGTCCACAAACACTCCTGAACTGTAGGTTAACCCTCGTAGCAAAGCTTCATGGGGGAACATACGAGGTGCATCGACTTGAAGGACGCGCATACCACGAGCTAGGCCATCAATGGTTGGAACTGTTGGCGGCTGCAGATTAGCTCGTGTAAACACTAAACAGTGTCGCTGCGTGTGTGAAAATCCTGTGGGAGACGGAGGAATACTAACATTAATGTTTGCATGACTTACTAATGTTTGAAGACGAGTGCGTATCAAATAATCAAAATGATCAATAGTATCTTGTGCATAGTTCTGAACTTCTTCTACAGCTCTGAGAATAGCAGAAGCAAAAGGTTGATTAAAAACATCCAAAAAGCTAAGGTCCTCTACATCCTCTTCCATTTCCATTGCACCAAAAAGACTCTTTAGAGAGAGCTCGACAAAAAAAATAATATTATAATATTAATATTTTTTTTTCTTCAGCTTAGTATCTCGAGAGTCTAAAAAAATGGAGTCGCTTTTAACTCGTCATCCTGGGTACCCTCTTTCTACTCCTTTTACAGAAAAGTCTCTAAAAATGCATGACTTAGCTACGGTTCCATCTCCTTCTACAGTTTTACATGGATGTTATTGGATTCCGAAAGAAAACTTTACAGGTGATATTCGCTCTCTACTGGAACCTCTGCCTTTTAAAACAGTGGGTATAACAAAGCCTTTAAAATTATGGCACAAGCATCCAACCAAAGAATTATATGGAGTTCCTAAATTTTTTGGATTGTCATCACAGGGTCCCTGTGCACAAGATAAAAGAGAACTTGGAGAAGAAGTTACTATGACGCTTCATCCTGAGATCAAGCTAAAAGATCTTCAAATTCAAGGCGTTGAAAAATATGTAGAGTGCATGCACAAATGGGGAGGAGGATTCTTTGTTGCAGATTGTGGCTTTGGAAAAACGTTTGTCATGGCATCTGTTATATCCACTCTGAAAAGAAAGGCTATGATTGTAGCTCCAAATTTAACTTTACTAGCACAAATTCATTCTGAATTAACCAAATGCCTTTGTGGAATTAAACTTGGAATTTTACAAGGTGCACCCACTGACAAAAAACTTGAAGCTTTAGGAAACTCCAATGTTATTGTAGCTTCCTTAGCTACACTAGCACAATTTACATATCCTCCTTTATTTTGGAAGAGTGTAGGAACTGTGTTGTTTGATGAAGCTCATTTAATGTGTGCAAAATCTCTCTGTGCGATTCTTCCTCATATTCCTGCACGTTACCTAGGAGGATTTTCTGCAACACCCTTTCGAGGAGACAAATTGGATTATGTTTTGTATTGGCTTCTTGGTCCTACAGCGTTTGTGTATCAGCGCACACCAGAAATTACAGGAAAAACGGGAACAGTAATCATTCAAAAGCATCCAGGTATAGTTGTGTCAACGCCGTTTAGTTTTTCATCGTCTTCAATGTTTTCTCTTCTTTTAAATGCACTTGCAGAAAATGAGGCGAGGAATCAAATGATATTGGACCTAACATTGAAAGCATGTGAAACTCGCGCTCGAATTTTATTGTTAAGTGCCTTTCGTGATCATGCCACTAATTTTTTCGAACAATTAAAATCCAGAGGTGTTTCATGTGAGCTTTTATTAGGTGGAGCAAAATCAAAAAAAAGAAAGCGAGAGGAAGAAGATACAGAGAAAGTTCCTTTTAAGTGCACGGTAGCTACTTATAAATTATTGGAAATGGGATATGATGACAAATTCATTGACACGCTGATTTTATGTACTCCAAAGTCTACGATTCAACAAACTGTGGGAAGAGTAGAACGGGAATGTCCTGGAAAAGCAATACCTATTGTTATTGATATAGTGGACACAAATTCAATTCTTCAAGGAATGTGGAGAAAAAGACAAACATTTTATAAAAGCAGAGGATTTACAATACAACAATAAAATGATTTTTTACGCAGCTACTGCCGCATGCATGTTCTCGAGCTGGTAATGCTTTAGATCATTTCGGTATGGTTCGGAATACTCGGTAGTAGATTGTCCGAGTTTGTAAACGTAACGATACTCTATCCCTTCTAACCTGTTAACCTGGTGCTTGTTTAACACCAAAACCTTTTGCCCATCCTTACTATATGTCCCTCCAACTTCTACTTCGTTATAAGTTAAAAACGCCATCATTTTGTTTTGAGGCACGTTTTGTTTAATCTTTTAAAAATAAAAAATTATTTTAATTTAAAAAAAATATTTTTTCATGTCATGGACTCTTTTTACTCGTCAAGGAATTGAAGTTCCTATAAATCCAGATCCATTTATTTTTCATGCAAACTTAGAACAATATAAATTTTTTTCAAACATGAATCGTACATGTATGTTATGGTGCATTCAAAATTCAAATCTTTGTGCAGGAGCAAATATTCTTGACAGTGATATTTGGGAACTAACAAACGAAAATAATAATAAATCGATTACAATTTCTGGAAATTGGAGAATTATTTCTCCCGGAAGATTAGTTTTATTATATTCAGAGTCACTACCAGTATTACAACCCACTGGTCCACCTTGGTTTCAAAGTTTGAGTGGATTATGAGAAGCTTGTAAGTATTTTCAAGAGCAGTGGCCTGGACTTTCAAAAAGTTACAGAAGGGCTCGTCATGAACAATTACTTGGGACAAAAATACGAGGAAAAATTACAGGAAACACATATGTAATTATAGGGATAACAAAAGCAGGTGCCGAAGTCGATGAGGATGAATGAAAGGAGTTAAGCAAGTTTATATTTTTCAACATGAATTTCATGAATATAGCGAAATGTTAAAAATTCTTTAAGTGGCTCTATTGATGTTGTTCCATCTCCTCCTAAAAATGCAATCAAAACATTTTTCAGCCATGTGTATGTGTACATGGAAATCGGCGAATGTATATGTATAAACTGTAATAGATCATCTATTGTTTGAACAGTTCTAATTAAAATTTTTTCCCCATCTCCTCTCTCAATAAGACGTGCATAAGCAAGTAAATCAATCTCCTTTACTCTAACAAATGTAACTGGGAAACTTTTTCTTTGTAAAATAAGATCTCCTAATTCAGATTGAGAAAAAAGTGAAAAAAAATCATTTGTATAATAACCCATTGAATTTATTTTTGACTCTGAAAAAATGACTTTGTAAAATAAATCATTAATAATTGCTTCTTTTTTATCATTCCAACCTGTTCCCGCCGGCGGCGGAGGAACATCCACATCATCCGTAAGAAAATTTAAAAAAGTAAAATTTTCTTCTTCGAAATTGTCTTCGAGAATTTCTTTTAATCTTAAAAAACTTGTTTTTTTAAGACAAAACTCTCGTTGATTCGTAGTTCCAATTTCAGAACTAAGAATATATTGTTTTAATCTACTTTCGGTAGTCATTCTACTCGCCATTCTTCCACTTTGTACATGAATCAATGAAAAGAGATTTCTCACTAAATATTCATACGCAGGCATTTTCCTGTAGATAGCTTTATTTGCTCTTGAAGTTTCTCTCATCCTTGCTCGATCAAGAGGAGTTAAAAAGTCACCAATTTTTCCGAGCAACTCGATTGGCAGTTTATCGTAAGACATTAATTTTTTTTTATAAAGAGATAAGAAAATAATTTTCATTTACTTGGCATGGACATGCATTGTTTGCATTCGTGTCTATTAATCCAGCGCGACAAAAAGTTAAACTTCTTTATGACTTTGCTTGTGCCATATTTTTTGAACACTTCCTACTGCAAGATAAAAAAACCACGTAACTTGAAGTATCCAGAGAATTATAGCAAACGTATAAAAAAGCAAATTAGTTGGATACCGTGTATAAAATTCAAAAACGGTTTTATCATTTGTCCATAACGAATTTCCAAGAGTCCATACACGCATATAAAAATAATTCATAAGCATTACTAGCTCCATTCCAACTGATAGAAAGTCAATGTTCTTTACTTCAAAAAATTCATTTTTCAGAATTATTGAAAAATGTAAAAGAGGATTACATATTTCTAACATAAGAAGAGCACGCGTAATTTTTGATGCAAGGTGAAATTCTTGATAACTTTTTGACACTGTCGAGTAACAGCATAGTAAACATCCAAGTATATGATGAAAAAGTATGGAGCATGTCTTCCATGTAAATACCTCATTGATAGACTTGTACTTGATTGTAAAAAGAATGTCAAAGAAAAAGTAGAGGGCCGTTGATTCAATGGCATCTTTCCAATTATTTTCATGTAGCAGTGCAAGTACAAACAATCCGTGCGCGGAAGAAATTAGTCTTCCCGCAGTACTCTTGTTTGTAAAAGTATTTGAAAAATACTCAAGAACCTCTCTTCCTACAATAAGACTAAAGATTTCTAACATTACCACTGACGACATTTGGGGATTCTGAACTTTTTTAGTCAGAAGCAAAGCATGCAAAAAAAAATATATTTAAAATAATATAAAATATTATTTGGTGTAATAGTTAGTGGGTGTAAGTAGTATAGTTATGTAAATTTTTTTTAATTTAGCTGGAATTAGTTATGTTGTAAATTTAGCAACTAATACAAGACCAACTATAATTAAAAAACCAACATAATTATTCCCTCCACCTCCTGGAGGTCGATCTCCACCTCCATATTCAGGATTTGTGTAGGGGGAAATTTGTATAGATCCAACCTCGTCTAAAGTTGAAGATCTCTGATATATCATCCAATCTGATTTTGTTATCTTTAAACTAGGTTCGGTTTCTACATCATCTTCATCAATTTCTATTGTAGTCAAATCACCTATTGTAATTTCCGTCACAGTTTTTTGCAATAAAATTCCCCTAAATGCAAATGACCCACCATTACCAGAACTTACGAATGTTTCCCTATTTACAACAAAAGTACCTATAACACTACTAAGGTCAGTAAAAACAAGCGGTCCGACTGGTGAGTAGTTCTCATTCAAAGGTATAGCCTTTGAGGGGAAAGATCTTGCAGAAATTTTAGGACTTTTGAATAACCGTAAACGATTATTATTTCGTATGTTATCTTCATATTCTTGTGAAGATCCAAATAATGGTTCGGCGGTTGGTTGTGTAATGAATTTTAAGTACTCGCCTGGTCCCGAATAAACGTGTATTCTAAAAAAGAAATCTAGTACTTGATTGAAACTAACTATATCAGAAAAGGCGGGAATATTAGAGGCGTTGACTTGTGAAATATCTGAGCGTAAGTACATATTTTCATCACCCAACACAAACTTGTATTCAAATGCGGGATCCTCTTCTGTAGAAGTTAAATCAGTAAGAAGTAAAAAAGTAGTTACATAAGTTACATAACCGTTTGTTATTTCTATTGTTACTTCTAGAGATAAAACAGTAACTTTTTTATTTTGAAGTATTCCCTCTCCGCCTCCAATTGAATCATACGCAGTCACTCTTCTATCAATAGGTAGCCCACTACCTCCTGGAAGAAAAAAAGACCCACTTGTTAACCGCTGTTGTTGAATATTTGGAAGTCTTGAAAAAAAAGTTTGATTTCTTAGAAATGATGGTACTTGTAAAGAAGTTACTCTCATTTTTATTTTAATAAAACAAAAATTTTTTTTTTAAATTAATTTTATTCAATAGTACTAACAAGACGAATTTGAGCGACGGCACTTTCAGTCAGTTCTCTCACACGTTTTTTTCCTAATTTCGAGCGCTCATTACTTGTAGCATCTAAATGACTACGAATATCCTTTTCATTGAGAGATACCCACTTATCAACATTGTTTTTCTTGCACCATCTTAGAAATAAAAGTTGTCCAACAGTTGTGTGATGAATCACTTCACCAACTCTGAAAAACAAAAGAGTCCCACGTCTATAAGGATCAAACAGGGTTCTATGAAGGCGTTTTAAAGTCGCACAGTATGAGACACATGGATCTATCGTGCATTCTTCACCTGTTACAGGGTCTTTGGTTTGTAATGTAGTTCCTTTAAATTTTCCAAAATTTGTTACATACCAATTATATAAACGAAGTCTTGGTAATTTCGAAGATTCATCATTTAATGGTACCAAGACAGAACTTAAAAAATCCTCTGTTAAAAATCCACTATTTAAAAGTTCTTTTAATTCCGCTTCTTCACGCTTCTGTAATCCAACATGCAAGACTCTATCCTTGATACATATTGATGTTCCACGATGAAACCAAAACGGTCCAATTCGTTCGCTTGGAATTTCTTTTAATACTTGATCTAATTGTTTTTGAAGTTCTGGATCATCAACTAATTTTCTTTTTCTCATACTTATATAAACTCTGCCTTGCATTTGACTGATTGGCGTACCATCTCTGTCCAAACTCATTTTCTCCATAGAAAACTTACTTTTTTTGAAAACCAAAAAAATAATGAACGCACAAAAAAACTAATAAATACCTATAATAATATTTTAAATATTATTTATAAAGTAAGTTTTGAACTGAGTGGAGTTATTTTTCAGAATGAGAGTCGTTGAGAAAAAATGTTCTGGATGCAACGAAACAAAGCCAATTGGTTTGTTATGCAAAGAATGCTATAGAAAAACTTATAGAAAAACTTATGGAAAGAGAACAAAAAAAAACAAACATTTATTAAGTCTTATAGCAACAAGACTACTAAGTGACTGTAAAAAAAGAACAAAAGAAAGAAACTCTAAAAAGGAACATCATGGAAAAGTTACTTTAACGCACGAATGGGTTCGTGGTCAATTAAAATTTGGGTACTGCCAAGGCTCATTTCCTCCTATACCACTAGTTTTTGATCATCCTGGGAGTCCGTTTTCTCCCTCTCTTGACAGAATTGATAGTTCAAATTACGATTACACTCCAAGCAATGTTAGAGTTGTGTGTAGGGCTATCAACCAAGCAAGAAACGATATGGGTGATAAAGATATTTTAACAGTCACAGAATCCCTCTCGGGATTTATCAAAAAAAGAAGAAACTCAATTTAAAAAAAATATTTTTTTTTATGAACCTTTTCTTCCTGACTCTTTTTCGATGGATGAAGAAACAAGGGCATTGCAAGAACGAAGAGCCTTTAAACTCTCTCAGAAAATACCTCAAGCTCCTACTCATACAACTGTACTCAAAAATGACGCCACCGAGGATGTGTCAAAAACAAAAAAGAGAACGCGGGTCCTTTTTGAAGACCCCAAAAAAGAAGACGCTTCCTATCCAAGTCCTGTAGCTAGCTCACAAAAGACTGAGCAAGCTTGGTTCTTATCCTTTGCAAAAGAGTTTGAGAAAGAGACTTTAGATGCACAAGATTGCTTAGTAAGAAAATCACAAAGTGATGATTTTTTAGAAATGTATGGTCCAAAGACATGGGATTCTATGTATGAATTTAGTGAAACAGTATCTTTTGTCAATGGTCCAAGAAATCAATTTCGATCTCAAAAATTTTCTTCCTTGTTAGATACTTTACTGGACTATGTAAAAAATTGGAATCTTCAAAAATTACCTTTATTGCTTCATGGAGAAACTGGAAGTGGAAAAACAAGGTGTTTACAACTCTTGGGAAACTTTTTGGGATTTGATTGTGTCTGTCTTCATGACATTTTTATAGATCAATTGAGCAAAGAAGAATTTAAAGAACGTCTTCTTGGATTTCAATCACGGGGACTAACTTGCAACACAAAGCTTTGGGTCATAGAGCATTATGATACTTTGAATGAACAACAGAAAAATCTTTTACATGGCGCATTTCCTTCAATGATGAAAACTGGAGCTCTTGTATGCACATCATGGCCAACTTCATCTCAACCTAGTGCACGCTTCAGACATTTAGAATTCTTACCATGGACAACCTTTTGCAAAAAAAAGTTTTTAAGTATGGACTGGAGTCCACCTCTTTTAAAAACTCCTGCTTTTTTTCACAGAGTGTTAAAGGAAAGTGGAGATAATATTTCATCAGCGTATGCTTTCACTCAATTATGGACATCAAAATCCTCTTTTACGAAATTTAAGGAAGATCGAGATTCGCATTTTGATGAAGACTCCTCCTATATTCCTGTAAATTTAAGAAGTTTAGTAGAAGAATCCTTTTCTGGCCGATGGTGTCCTGCAAGATCTTTGGCTTTAGAAGCGGGTGAGCCTGAAATTACAGTTCAACTTTTACAGGAAATGATACCCATGGCAATCATGCAAGGTCGATGCAAAAACGAACTTCAAGAGCTTTCGAAAACTCTTGATTTTTTTAGTGTTATGGATGCTACAGTTGGATATAATGCAGGAGCTTACAAAACGGTAATGGAAAAGCGCCTTTTACAAAATTCTGTGAGACAACAAGCTACCTTTTCCTTGGAAAAATTTAATTCTGGATCATTACTTCCCATTCCTCAGAGTTTTCTGTCTCGTTCCAAAGGTACAAGCACTCAAAAACTAAATCGTGAAACAATTTTTACTTGTAGAGGTGGTCCTCCGGACACTAGGTCATGGGGAGAAGATATACAATTATTTTCACAGGCTTCAAAAAAACCATGGAAATCTCCTTTTCTAATAAAATAAAAAATACATGTCTACCCAAAATAGTTCAACGGGGTTTTCTTTAGGCTTTCAGAAAGGACAGAAAAGCCCTCATGTCAATAAACTTGTAAATATGTTTAAAAATAGGAGAGGTGCCGGATGGGCTTGTCTTGCACTAGCCTTTGCATTTCAAATTGGTGCTGTCATTTGGATTGCATCCGATATTAAGGCAGTCGGAGATAGAACAGAGGCTGTTAGTACTTATATACTTGGTAACCTATCAAGACAAACTTTAGGAAGTCCCTCATGTACATTAGATTTTGCATTTCAAAGCGCTGCACAACCACCTCTTGTTAGAAAATCAGAATTTAATCCTATTTTAATAAAGGTTATTTTATTAGCATCTTCAACAATTTTGTGTGCAATAGGAATAATAATATTAAGTAAAAACCCTTTTCATCCAATGTAAAAAAAAAATATTTTTTCTTTGAAATTTTATTTTAAAAAACTGTGCTACTATAAGAAAAAAAAATTAATACTTTAAGGAAGTGGAACTATGTAGCTGCCGTTGTGCATCTAGGGGCTGCAATTTTTTCTGCTGTAAGTTTAAAGAAGAGATCTAGAAGAATTGTTGATGTGTTTCGATTAAAATACGATGACACACAAATTCTACCCGATTCAAGAGTGGACATTCCTGTAACAATCGAAAGTAAAGATAAAGTTGATTTAAAATATTTATTGGTAGCTTTTTTTGCAGTTACAAGTATTGCACACTTTTTATATGCAACTGATTTCTTTGGAACAGGATGGTACTCGTCTCAAGTTTTAGGGTTTGGATGGAATCCCTTTCGTTGGATAGAATATTCTGTTAGTGCCGGACTCATGATTTATTTAATTTCTATTGCTAGTGGAACCAAAGAACAAATTTCGGCTATATCAAATGCTCTCATTACACCCGGTTTAATGGTTAATGGTTTTACTAACGAGCGTGCTTTGCAACAAAATGCTTTACATAAACATAGTTTAAATACCAAAGTATCATCACCACCCTATCGGGATTCTCACATTGTATGGAGCAATTTAATTCCTGCATGGATACTTTTTGGAGTACATTGGTATGTAATTTTATCAAATTATTCAAAATTATCAAAAGAAGCTAGAGAAAATTCGAATCCCTTGGATACAAGTGTAGGATTTATGGTATATAGTCAACTTGTTTTCTTTTCCTTGTTTGGACTTATACAAACATACCAAGTGTATCGATGGGCTACTATAAAACCAGGGAGAATCGAGCCTTCTTATGAAGTTTATGAAAAAGCATACATTGTTTTATCAGCTGTTACAAAACTTGCATTAGCAGGAGTTGTTTTGTTTGCTCTCAGAGATAACTAGGAATAAAATTTTAAATTCTAATAACAAAAAAAAAATTGAAAAATAATTCTTTTTTTCTAAAAAAAAATAAATTCAGAAGGTGGTGAAGCTGGAGGAGGTAGTCAATCTAGTCAAGGAGTGGAAGTGGAAGGGGATATGCGTTCGAGTGCACTCCAGCGCAATATAACAAGAAGATATCCACAAGTAGTAACAATGATGCAATTCGTAAGACAACAAATAAATAATAAATATTGTACGCTTTACGCTATAAATAACGTTATTCAATGCAGTCCATATCTTTATGATCGACGTCCTTACACTGTAGAAGACATGGTTCTTGCATGCAGCCATGTTCCACATCCCATACACGCATGCAATGTAGAAGGAGGATTTACTCTTGCAGCAGTAAGATGGCTCGTATATAATCATCCATATTCTGTTCCAAAGACAACCTATGAAGATCGCGGATTGCTGCTTACTGAAGTCACTGAACTTAAAAAAGATCTTTTTACCCGAAAGACAGCACTTGCAGAATTAGAAAGTAAAGTAATGATTATTGGATTTCTTTGTATTGTTGGTTACAAAACTCCAGAAGGTGTTTCGGGTCACCACGCTATCGCAATTATCAATTTGCAGCCCTTAACAGTAGAAACTGTTAATTTTGTTGTTATTGATAGCAATTTTGGTTTTGTTTTGGTATCATGGTCATATGATAACTTACTTAAATATTTAGAAAAACAGTATGCCCTTAATACTATGATGAATCCAGTTCAAGGCCCGTACACGCTTCTACTAGTACTAAAAAAACGTATAAATGATACTACCGTAGAAGAGTTAAAATCTTTGTATGAAGAATCCGAGACACCGTTGGGAGCGGGACATTCCTTCTATCAGTTTTAAATTTTCAGTACATCCCGTCATTTAAGTTACAAAGATT
>Ga0114979_10000403_pt1 | contig 28886 bp, 48 predicted proteins | sample S_140625_EF_Meta_FD_87315 | JGI IMG/M metagenome (GOLD analysis project Ga0114979, IMG submission 87315) | Freshwater microbial communities from Lake Simoncouche, Canada to study carbon cycling - S_140625_EF_MetaG | ecosystem: Environmental > Aquatic > Freshwater > Lake | place: Lake...
ATGTCGTCGAGCTTCTCGCCGTGGCGCTTGCTCGAGACGGCGCAGCGGGCCTTCCAGCGGGAGCGGTAGTTTAGGTGCGTGTTGGCGGAGTGGCTTACGTTGCGCATAGGGGGGTTAGGGGTGAGCGGTCTTGTGCTGCGTCAATCGTGCCGTCCAGCGCGTCGGTGATGTCAGCCCCGCACGCGAGGCAGTGGCCGTGCTCATGCTCCTCATGGTCGCACTCCTGCTCGGCCAGGTATTGCCGTGCGGCGGCTGCTCCCATGCATGTCGGGCAGTCAGGGGCACCGCAGTCGCGCAGACGGCAGGCAAGGAGGGGGCGGGTTAAGTGCGTGGGCATGGTGTTACGGGTAGGGGTTCCAGAACTCCATCGCCTCCACCGCGCGCAGGAGCTCGGCAAATCCGGCGACGATTTCCTCGTGCGTGAGCAGGCGGGGGAGGTCGGGGAACATGTCGGGTTGGCTCATTGTGCGAGTGCGGCGAGGGCTGCGCGTGCTGCCATCCAGTGCGGCTCGGCCTCGGTCTCGTCGGCGCTGGATCCATCCATTTGCCGCACCTCCATTTCCGCGATAAGCATTCCTTCCAGCGCGTCCCGCAGCCGTGTGGCGTCGGCGCGGGCTGCGTTGCGCTGAATTTCCATCGCGCGGGCGAAGGCTGGCCAGTCGCTCGTCGGGTCGCTGGCTAGCATGGCGTCTGTTTCGGGTGTGGGTTGGTCGGTCATTGTGGTGTGGTGGTTTAGGTCAGGAAACGCGTGATCAGTTGGTCGAGAATGTCAGACTCCTTTGGGCTTACCTTTGGGCCGCGTGTGTCTAGTGTCGCAATGAATCCGCGTTCCCATGCTGAAAGCCTCGGCTCGTTTCGTAGCAGCACGATTGCGGCCTCGCGCTTTGCGGTGCGGGCCAGCGATTCGGGACTTTTGCCGAATCCCATGTGCTTTCCGCACGACTTGCAGCGCAGATCGGAATAGTGCGGGCCGGTTGCGCGCAGCGTCTCGGTTACTTCGGTGTGTGGGCAGTTAGTCATTGTGGTAGTTTCGCGCGGCTTTCTTCCCTTTCGGCGGCTCTGGCGCGGCTTCGGTGTAAATCCCGCCATCCGTGATCTTGCAAGTCGCCTTGTGGAAATTGAACTTGTAGGGCTTTTTGGCGATGAACCGCCCCTTGGTCACGCGCCCGATCAGCGCATCGTCTCCGAGTTCGGATAGTTCCATCACCGCGTCCGCGTCGTATCCTGAACCGCGCGACTCGCGCAGCTTCCCGTCGTCATTCAGTGAGGAAATCCCGATCACCGGGACGCCTGTCGTTTTCGCCATCGCCTTCAATCCTCTGGAGATGATGCTGACTTGCTGCTCGCGCGACTCCCGGCTTCCCGGTAACGGCGCGACGAATTGCATGTAGTCCACCACGATGAGCTTGACGCTTTCCTGATTGGCGAGGTCTTCCGCTTTTTGGCGGATGTCCACGATGTTCATATCGGGATCGTCGAATATCCAAAGCCGTGATTCCGCAAGCTGCGGAAGATGCACCATCATTTTCGTTTGATCGTGGTCGCTCAAAAGCCCGGTGTTCCACACGTCGCGATGAATGCTCGCGCGATTTGATACCAGCATATCCACCACGTCGTCCTGCGACATTTCCAAGCTGAAAAGCGCGACGCCTTCGCCTCTGGCGAGCGCGTTGCTGATTACGTTCAACGTCCATGAGCTTTTGCCGATATTGGTCTGCGCGGCGATGATGTAGTAAAGCCCCGCGCGAAGCCCGCCGTTCACGCTGTCGAATGTCTCAAATCCTGTTTTGACGCCAGCAACTCCGCCGTTTTTGGAAAGGCCGCTGTAACGCATTACCGCTGTCGAGATCAGCTTGCGCATCGGCTTCGATGCGTGCCGTGGGCGTGTGAGGCGAAGCGTGAGAGCTTCCACGCCCTCCACCGTCATCGGCTTCACCGATGGGTTGAGGTAAAGCAGTCGCTGCCAGCCGTCGCCAAGTGTCTTGATGCTCCGCATCGCGCCTGGCAACCGGGACAAACGCGAGGGGTTTTTGTTCCCCCGGTCAAAGCCGATACGGAAGAGCGCATCGAGCAGCGCGGTGCCGAGTGCTTTGTGTTCCGCTTCGTTCTTTGCGGCCAACAGGATGAGCGCGTGCAGGCTTTTGTCGCCGCTGGACGTGATCGCCACAATCGGGATGTCGAGGCGCATGAGCACGGAAGCCTGTGTGTCCATGTCGAGCAGATCGCTTTCGAGCAGCACGAAACGATGCGAAACAATGTCGGCGTCGGTCACGGCGTCATCCTTCCCGCTGCCTTTTTCCGCGCACGGATTGAACCTGAACCAGCTTCCGGCTGCGGATTGCGGAATGCCCTTTTCCCGAATCCACGACACCCATTCGTCGCGTAAAAGCGTCTTTCCCGCTCCCTGCGGCTTCGCCTTGCCGTCTGCGTCGCAAAAGTGGCGTGTGACTACGTTCAGGCGGTCGTTTTCGGTGTAGAGGCTTTTGAGAAACAACTCCAGCGACTCCGCCGGGTCGGTGGGGATTTCCACCGGACTGAGGGACGGGAGCGCTCCGGATGCCGTGAAGTTGTCCGCGAGCCACCAGATCCCGCGCTGTGTCCGCTCCTCGTTCGTAAGCGTGTCTGTGGCCTTTGATTGCGCGGGTGCCGGGTTGCGCTTTGCCATCGGGACGACGTGCGCGGCGGTGCGAGTGGCGGCGGTGCGGAGTTCGCCGAATCCGCTTGGCGTCGGGTTTTTCGTCACCGCGCCGTCCACAAGGTCACGAATCTCTTTGTCGGAAATGTCAGGTGTGTTAAATTTCGTCCGCAAGAGGCTGTAAACCATTTCGTTCGGCCATGCGTTTCCGATGAGCGCAAACGAAATCGCCTGCATGACGGTGTGCCGGGTGCCGACTTCCGGTGCGGCGTCGAGCAACGCCTACGTTTTTTCGGGCACATAGTAATTGCTCATAGACAGTTTCCTTTCGTTTCAAGTTTCACCGGCAGGTCGCGCTTGTCGTAGTATCCGCCGAATTTCTGCTTTCCGAAAAGCGTCGAGGGCTGGAGGTATTCCTCCGTTTCCGTGCCTTTCCAAAGCGCGACTTGCCGCTCGATCATCGCCTCGCAGCCTTCCGGCGTCACGTCCGGCTCCGATAGCCGTGACACAATCAGGTCGAGGTTCGTGTCGGTCGCTCGGAAGCTCCGGCCTGCGGTTTCGTTCAGGAAGTCGAGCAGCATCTTCGCGTTCTCCCTTCGGAGCGCTTTCTTCCGCTGCGCATCATGCGGGGCTTGCCCCGTGGTAGGGATTTCGGGTTGGAATGCTTCTTCTTTTGCTTCTGATTCTCCCTCTGCTTCTCCCTCTCCATCTGCATGTGTTACATCGCTTAACACGGTTTTACAGACATTTACATCGGTTACATCCTTGTCTTTCAGCAACTTGCGACGGCGCTGCATATATTCGCGCATGTAAGCCTTCTTTTCCTCGGCAGTTTTTATCGAGCGATACGTGGCGTAATTTACGAGCAAATACCCGCGCCCGCTTTCGCTCGGCATGATTCTCCGGCCTTCATGCACTTGCGAATTGGAGTCAGGATCAGGTGCCATGAGCGCGGCGATGCACCGCTTGAACGTGTCGAGCGGCAGATTGACCGTGCGGGCCAACGCAACATCGGTGCCGATCACGTCCCCGCCTGAGTCCGCGATTGCGAGCAGCATCATAAAGCAGTAGCGGGTTTCGATGTCCTCCTCCATGAGCGAGGATTGCGCGATGCGGGAGAATAGTTTGGCGTACATGGATGGAAGCATAAAGCTGTAAAGCTAACTGTAAAGCGTTTTTTTACGAAATGTTTTACACCGCGCCCCTTGCAAGCGCAATCTCGCGCCGGCTCATGCGCGGGCGGGGCGGGGTGGGGTGGTTCTGGGTCGTGGTCATAGAAAAAGCTCCGCCTGCGGGTGCTGCTCGGCCCCGTGGCACGCCGGTGAATACCAGATGCACTCCTTGTCGGTCGTCTTTGCGCCGCCGTATGTGAGCCTGCCGCGCGACCACTCTACGGCATCCCATCCGGCCAGCGTAGGATAGTCGCCGATGTGCCCGCACAGCGCGATGCGAAGGTGCGCGTTGTCGCGTGCCCATGCTTCCACGGCATCGGCAACCGGCGCGGATTTACCGTAGAGCCGTTCGTATGCGCGATATGGCGGGTCGAGGAAAACCGCCGTGTCATCACCGCCGAAATGGTTGTTGAGGCAGCGCGACCAGTCGCCATGCACCACGCGAACACGCTCCAGTCTATCGGCGAGGCGGTGCAGCCATGCCCATGCTGTGCGCCCGCAGGATGTGAGAAGCGCGCTGTAGCCCCTCCCCGCATTGCTCGCGTGTGGGATTTGGCCGATAGCCTGCACGCCCCTCCCCGCATTGCTCGCGTGTGGGATTTTGCCGTCCTTCTCCCATTCACACCAGCCTGATCCAATCCAGCAGCATTGTCCCCATAGCCACCATCCGGCAACCTTGGCGTCGCCCGGCCAGTCAGGGTCTTGCATGGCATCGCCGATGCGCCCGCGTTGCGCCATTAGCCAGCCGTGCCGAGCCCCGAGGTCTATGTGCGAAACGGGATAGTCCGCCCACTCAGCAACCTTGTCGGGCTGATGCTTCACCGCGCGCCAGAAGTTCGCGATGAATCCGCTGCCGTCGCATACCACTTCCAGCGCGGCAGGTTCCGGTGCCGCCAGTAGCATCGCGGCTGATCCGCAGAATGGCTCGATGTATTGCGTCGGCTTGCCGAGACGCTGCCACACGTCCGCTGCGACGCTGCGCTTCCCGCCAAAATACGGCCCCTACGGGAAGGGCGCTGATAGCGCCCTTCCCATTGGCCCTCCTGTGTTGGTTTTTACGTTAGTTGTTTCCATGTTAAAAAGTTGCAAAGCCTCCAGCAGTAACCAATGGAGATATTGTGTTTTTTTGAAAGTTTTGAAAATGAGATTCCTGATTTCCTATCGCTCCTTATTTCGTGCACGATGTCAGGAGTTAGCTTGGTTGCATGGTGATCCTTTCCGCGCTTCCATTTTCCATTTTCTCCGCAGTGCGTCCCTCCGGAGATATGCCTGCCTTTGCTTATCATGTCCGCGTTGTTTTCCGCTTTAGTTCCGAGAAACAAATGGCCCGGATTGACGCACGCAGGGTTGTCGCATTTGTGCAGGACGCAAATCCCGTGCGGTATTTTTCCGTTTTGAATGATCCACGAAAAACGATGTGCCCGCCCCTGAATAACAACTCCGTTTTCAGACCAAACAAAAGCGCCGTATCCTTTGTTTCGCTTGCTTGCTTTCCAAAGCCAGCACGATTCGGTTTTCTGAACTTTCGTCCAAAATCGTTTGATAGTGATTTCATTCATGCTCGGCACTGTAAATTATAGCAACGGATTGTCAATCCCGAAATACGGGAAAGGAGCTTTCAGTTCGTCACTCATTCCTGCAAGATAGCCCGCACGCGGGCGATGAGCTGCTCCTTGGTCTCGATGTCCGTGGTCACGATGTCGCGTGAGTCGCGGATGCGCTGCCATGCGCGGCACAGGTCGGTTTGGTCTGTCAGTGTGTCGCCGCTGTAGCTGTATGACGAACATGCGAAGAACTGGCGGCGCGATGGCTTGCCTGAGTCGGTTGCGGGTGCGCCGCATGATGGGCACGATTTCATTGCCTGTATGTCCTCAGAAAATCATCCATCCATATCCACTCCGGATCTGCATAGCACGCCAGCGCCGCGCGCTGCATCGCGACGCCGATTGAGGGGCCTTCGCATGGCGGCATTGCTCCGATGGTTACCTGCCATACGCAATCTGCCGAGTTCGTGATCGTGACAGGGCATCGCTCACTTCGTTCGAGCCAGTGTGCGAATGATAGCGGGAACCATCGTGCGCAAAATAAACGATATGATTTTTTCATGGCTTTGCTTTGCGTTTCTTGGGTTCGTCGGCTGGCCACGGGATGCCATTTAGTGACGCCAATTTTCTGCACGCCGATTCCTCATCCGCGCCGTCCACCACCTTGTTGCGCCCGATTAGCGCGGCCATAGAATACTCAGCCGCAACGTCCGCGAAGCCCCGCCGCGTGCCGTCATTCATCGTGATAGTCGCGAAAAAGGCCATCCACGGGTAGCGATGCCCCGCGCCGGTCTTGCGATGCGTGGCCACGCCGTTGTCGCGCTTGAATGCGGCGAGGGCCGTGCTCATTGCATCAGGATGCTCTCGGCATGGTTCAGCCGCGGCGTGCGCGCGGCCCACTCCATCGCGGCGGCGAGGTCTGCCATCAGCCGCGCATTGACCGTGCGCAGGTCGCTGTTGACGCTCTCCGTCTCGGCCAAGTCCTGCTCGGCGGCGCGCAGGCTTTTCGCGGCGTGATCCCATCCATCGCAGGCGATTTTGTGCGCGGTTTTCCATTTGTCCCGCTCGGCTGCGACGCTGGCAAGCTCGGCCATTGCCAGCGCGAGGTCGCGCGACTGGTCGCTGATTAGGCCGCGCATGGTTGCGAATAGTTCGTCAATTTTTGTGTTCATTGGTTTAGTTTGTGAAAGTGTTTTCCCCGGCTTGCGTAAGTGCAGCCCGCGCAATTCTCCGTCATCGGTTTAATCTCCATGATTACCAGTGATTTCATCGAATCGCGTGCATGGCACGGGAAAGGGTTAGCTACTCAGTAGCAAAAGGATTGTCTGTGCGATAGGTGAGCGAGAGTGATTTCGGATCGTCACGAACATCAAACTCCTTGACAGGATACCACATGCACCGCCCTCGCCCAGTTGACCACCCGAATGAATAGCGATACACGGTTTTGCCTTTTGCGAACGCGGTCAAAAATGGAAGGATTGCAGCGGCTTTGGCAACGGTCAAGTCCTTGGAAAAGTGAAGCCTAGCTTCCTCTGTGTCCACCTTGTCAGCCACGCCAAAACGATCCTCGCTGGATTGCAGCCACTCAAAAAAAGCCTGACTCTCGCTCACGCGCAGGTCGCGCTCGCTAATGCTGCCGGGGTTGTCTCCTGAGTGCATCATTGCTAGAGTTTCCACGGCGGCACCTGCGATGCGTCCTCAAACGGGCTGAGTTTTTCAGCCTCGCCACCGGCAGGCACCGGCTCGTGGCGCACGGTGTCGCGCGGGTTGGTTGGTTCAGTGCTTGGTTCAGTCATGGTGTGTCGTCCGCGTCCGCCGCGTCCCGGCCCTATGCCGAGACGCGACGGGGATGCGGGGTGCGGGTTAGATGTCTTCCTCGCGGCTGGCCTGCGCGGGCTGCTTGTCCTTGCGCTTTACCTTGCCTGAGAGCACGGGAGCCTGTTCTGGAGCGGTCGGAGGTTTCTTCCAGCAATCCACGAAATACTCCACGCCGTCCACGTTGACGGTGCCGGTGTAATCGGGGTGTTTCTCATTCTCCTTCTTGGAGTTTTTCCAAAGGGAGATTCTGTTGGTGTTGTCGTATTTCATAGGTCGTCGATTTCTGCGGTTTGTGTTGTTGGTTTGCGGAATTTATCCCCGGAGTGCTTCATCGGCACGTCGTCAGGCTCTTGTGCGCGCTGCGTAGGTTGCACCGTGCGCTGCGTAGGACGGGCAACAGCGGCCTCGCCGTCGTCATCGGCGGGACACACGCCCACGATTGCGGCGAGGGCGTAGCGGCGTCCGTAGGTGATTGCGGAGCCTAGCCCCTGCGCGTCTGCTTTGGTGAGCGGCACGGCGAGCAGCGAGGACACCCATTCGCCGGATGAGTGCGCGAGAATGGTTTCCACGATTGCGTGCGTAGGGTCGCTGCTGACAAGCTGGACGACTGAGAGGCCCGCGTTTGCCAGCGGCGCGCGGCAGGCATCCCAGACGGATGCAAGGTCTGCGTAGGCCGTTTTGAAGTGCGGGTTCGTGCTGTCTTTCTTTGCGCCGCCCATTGCAGACTGCGCTTTGACTAGGGCCGCCGCGAGAGCGGCGATGGTAGGTGATGTGGGCATGTTATTTCAGTAGGTCTGGTTGTGATTCGTCGGCTGTCTCAGGCCGGTAATACTCCACCGCAATATCAGCCTCCAATCGTGAGTGCGCCGTGACGAGGAAATCCTGGCCAGCGTAGCGGATGGCGTATTCCGTCGCGCCGTCTGAGTCTGCGCGACATTGGATGGCTCTGGAATTTAGCCGGATGGGGTTGCTCATTTGCCCCCCCTGCCAAGCTGCGCGATGAGCGCGTCGGCGTATCCACACGCAGCGTGAGCCGCTGCCGCTTGCAGGTCGGCAGCGCTGTATTTCGCGGCATCGGCGGGCGTCGTGAAGCCGATGAGCGCGGGCATGGCTTCGGTAGCGATGTATGCGCGCAGGCTCATGCCGGGGTGCATATTGAGCGACATTTCGGAGCGGACGAACTCCGCGAACATTTTCGATTCTTCGGGCGTCATGTTTCTCATACGGCTTTGTAGTTATTTAGAGCGAAGGATGAGCCAGCCAACAATGGCGGCAGTGGCGACTAGCAGCGGCGCGAGGCGCATGGTGAGTGCCGCATTGCGGCGGCGAGTGGCGCGGCATTCCGCGCATTTGCAGGGGGTGGGTGTGTAGCTCATGGTAGGATTCTCGCCGGGTAACGTGCGCCGGTTGCCCGGTCGCACGCACCCGACAAGGTGAGTGGTTAGGCGGCGCTGCAGGCGGCCTCGAATTGTTCGCAGGTCATATCATCCGCGAAGCTGGTTGAGAGTTCGCAGATGCGCTCAAAATCCGCGTCGTTATTCGCGACGCTGCGGATGATGCTGTTCATGTCGTCAATAGAGGGGATTGCGTCACCGTCGAGGATGAGGGTTTCGTTGCCGTCTGTGATTTTGATGGTGTTCATTTGTCGGGATGAGGTTTGGTTTTGGTTTGAGTCTCGCCGGGTATCGCCCGCCCCGTTGCCGAGGCGAGCGTCACCCGACAAGGAGAGTGGTTAGGCGGCGAGTTCCTTGGCGTTCTGAAATGATTTCTCCAAAGCGCCGGAGTCAATCAGCATTTCCCAAATTGCTTTTCGGGAAATTTCAAGCAAATCAGTTGCTCCAGATTCAAAGGCGGACAAGTAGTTGAAGTATTCTTTTTTCATCGTCCTGGAATGAACGCTGTGATTTTTTGCGTCCATCACGTATGCGATTGCGGTTTGAAACAAGGTGCGGGTTTTCATTTTGTCGGATGAGGTTTGGTTTTGGTTTGAGTCTCGCCGGGTATCGCCCGCCCCGTTGCCGAGGCGAGCGTCACCCGACAAGGTAGAGTTAGGCTAGGACGACGCGGCGGTTGTTTTCCGCGATTTTCGAAGCGGTCGCGAATGTGCCGCAGGATGGGCACTCGTAGAGCCAGCCGACCGCGCGGTAAAATGCGCGAGTGTGTTGCCGCGTGTTTCCGCAGTTGCAGTAGCCTTTGATTTTTTTCGGAGCGGTCTGAGTTTTCATTTTGTCGGATGATTTGGTTTTGGTTTGTGTCTGTCGGGTTTTCCGTCTGACAATTTGCAATTAAGCGCACGCCGCCGAATCGCGCAACATCTTTTTAAGTTTATTTTAGTGCAGTCTTTCCAGCACTTCGTAAACCCTTGAGTTGCGGGGGAACTGCGCAGGATTTCGCCACCGCTCTTTTTCGGTATTCGCCGCGCTTTTTTCCCGCGTCGCTGCGCTTTTTCGGCGCGAGATTCGTCCGCGATGCCACGATTGCGCGCAGTGATTCCGCCTCCTGCTCCGTGGGCGTCCAGATGCCGTCAAACATCCGGCGCACGTTGCCGTAGTGCACGCCGAGCAACGCGGCGATGCGGGAGATTGCGCCGCGCTTGGGGCGTTTCGTCGAAGGGTCGGTGATGTATTTTTTCCAATTCATGTTTTGACTTTATTTCGCCGATGTGCTTTTGTCAAGACTGGCATGAAAAAACACCGCTTCACCGTCGTAGTGAAAACTGACATGAGCCGCGCACACGCAGCGTTCGCGCTCCTCGCTGCGCTTGGCTGGAGCGTGCCCGGCAAGTGCGAATTTCACCTGTTGAAATCAGCGCCGAAAAAGAAAGTCGGTGCGAAATGAGCGCCATGCCAGCCAACGCCAAGCTGTGCCACCACTGCGGAGAGCATTACATTGGCCGCGCGTGCCCGAAGTGCCCGCACTTGGCGAACCAATCCGGCAACCATTGCCAGCCATCACGGGTCGCAACCGTAGGGCAAAGTGGTGACAGCTGGAAAGACCGCACACATTCGCACGCCAGCGCCCCGCCAGCGGCTCCGGCTGCGCCGCGCGGCGCGGACGTGCCGAGGCTTGTCTTGCGGCTTACCTCTCAAATTCGCGGAGGAAAAAACGGCATGGGAGTCACGCGCACCGGACGGCACTATGCCAAGCCGACGTTCGCGCGGTGGCGCGATGACGCCGTGCGGCAGATTCGCTGCCAGCTTCCGAGCGGATGGAAGCCGATAGACGTGCCGTGCAACGTGCGGATTGACTACGTTGCCGGGGATCGGCGACGTCGCGACATGCCCGCTGTGCTAGATGCGATTTTTCACGCGCTGGAAAAGGCCGAGTGCTGTGTTGACGATACGCTGATTTGGGTCACGCAGTCCTCGCGCAGCTATGACAAGGCCGCGCCGGGTTGCACTATTACATTTTTGGATTGACTCGCCGCGCAAAATCTGCTTGCCCTATGACAATGCAACTCTCCGCCGACACTATTGAGCAACGGGACGCCCTCGCGCGCCTCGCGTTCGAGCGTGCGCTAGCCGAGGATAGGCTGCGCGTGGATGCTGGCAACGCGCTTATCGAGCGCGAGCTTGCGCGGACTGTGCGCGAGGTGCGGCCTGTGCGCGAGGTGCGGCCTGTGCGTGCGCCGGAGCCTGAATTCGTGATTTAGGTTTCGGGCTTTCGTCACCAAACGCCTTTCAGCGTCCGTAGCTTCCGGCGAATATCGCAAGGCCGGTCGTCCGCGTAAATCACAGCCTCGCGCACGCGGCACTCATCGCGGATGACGACGTGCCGCTCCACGATTAGGCGAGCAGGCATCGGCGCTGCGTCCATCTTTGCCTGCTCCGCGCGCACGCGGTTCCAGCGGATGTTCACGCGCTGCCTTGCGCGCTCGGATGCCTGTTTAATCTTTCGGTGAGTCCAACTCATGTTCTCTGTTGGTGTATCGGTTGCGGTCGTGTAATTACTGGGTAGGCGAACAAGCGCCGCTCTTCGATTCACCGTTTTCGTCGCCATGCTCCGCACCCCCGCCGCCCCACTGCAAAGCCATCGCTTGCGCGATGCCTGGAAACGTCTTGCTGCGCTCTTTCCAGCGCAGCGGGCCCGGTGGCAGCAAGTGCAGCCGTTGCGTGCGCTCATCCGGCTCCGACGCACAGAAAAGGTCTCCGCGCCTGTGTGTTCTGTCGAGCGGTCGCAGCCCGCGAAGCCAGAAGCACGTCGCCTTTGTCTCACCGTGGCCGAACATCCAAGGCTGCACAATCTGGTCAGGGGCCCGGAATCGTTTTCCCATGATTCCGATTGGGTTCTCCACGCACACACGCGGCGAATTAGCTTCGTAGCACGCCATGAAGAACCGCACGGCATCCTCCACGGCTTCTCTCCGGGACCGCCCGACCAGTGCTCCGCTTTTTCTTGGCGGTTGGTCTTTCAGCCATTTGTTCGCGCTCACGGTCAGATACGTGCAGGGCGGGTGCGCGATGACCATATCCCACGGCTCGCGCAGCACGGCGAGCACGTCCCCGCAGATGTGCGGGCCCAGTATTTCAGTCGGCAGCAAATCACACGACCACGCATCATGTCCGCGCTGGCGGAATGCTTCCCTCACGGTCCCGCTGAACTCGCACGCTATCAGGACACGGAGACGCGGACTCCGCCCACCCCTACCAGACCCCGGTTTCTCTGCGTCCCACGCGCGGCTCTTATTCGGTTCGCCTACCCACGCGCTGCAGCGAACCGCCGATTCACCGTTAGCGTGCATTCGTGGCTCCTTTTTCGGCGGTCGCTGAGCTTGAGTCGTTGTATTTCCTTCCCTCCGAGGCGACGGCTTCACCCTTCGGAAGCCCCACACGCATTCCTCGAAGCCGGGCGCGTGTTCTACGCAGGACGCATAAAGGGCAAATGCAATTCGGTAGTGGCATTTTCTTGGAGTCTGGTTTTAGCGATTCCGGCATAGTGAGTGTCCTTTTCGATTCCGATGTAGTGGCGTCCTTCGAGCTTCGCGGCCAGGCAAGTCGTTCCACTTCCACAGCACGGGTCGAGCACCACGTCGCCGGGGTTCGTGTAGGTGCGGACGAGGTAGCGCATCATCGTGATTGGCTTTTGCGTCGGATGCAGACGTTGGCCCGAATTACTGTTCACCGACGGAAATCGAATCACGGTCTTGGGGTATTTTTTCCTCGGGTCGTAGTCCTTAGCCAGCTTGCATCCGCGGTAGTGTTCAGAGTCGTTTTTTCCGTGCGAGAACGTCCGTTTGATGTCTCCCATCCGTTTCATTTCTTCGGGGGTTCGGTCTTCCATCTGCGGGTTGTAGGTGATCGCCCCGAGCCCAAACACCGCAATATCTTCGTGCCCTTGCATCGGGCGGCGCTTTGCAAGGAATACACCGGTAGCCTTCTTTTCCCACACCCAGCAATACTTGAACCACTTGCGATTGCTCGCGATGAGGTCAGTCGTGAACGGTTGGCTTGCTGTCAAGACGATTGCTCCATTCGGTTTGAGCAGGCGCTTCCACGCGGCCCATAGCGCCGCGAACGGAATCACGGCGTCCCACTTGCAAGCGGTAGTCCCATAAGGCAAATCTGAAATCACGGCGTCAACGCAAGCGCCTGGCATCGTCGCCATGTATTCGATGCACTCCGCTGCTTGCACGGTGTCCAGAGCCCCCCCGCTCCAAGATGCACTCTGCTGCGAAAGACGGTCGTGAATTTCAACGGCGGAAATACAACCAGACGCATCAGCAAACACGCCTGTTGGTGTGCTGTCGCGCGGAGTGATTAGGTCAGGCGGAGTGCTCATGCGCGCGGCTCCGGCGTGTTGCTGTGCTCACCGATAGACCGCTGCTCCGCCCGCCATACTGTGTCTCCGTTCTTCTTGCAGATGTCCCAATCCACTCCGGTATCCGAGCAGTGAGCATCTATGGCCTCCTGTCGTGTGGGCATCAGTGAGCGGTAGTATGCGCCGCATGTGCCTGTCACCGCCCACCCCCGGAGCAGCAGTCTATCCACTTCCTCTCGGTTGCGCACTTTGGCGCTCGGATGATGCATAATGCCGCACCAATAAATCACCGCCGTGCGCGTGTCAAATTAAAACTAAATCTTTTTTTGCCTTGCCAGCGCGAGCGATGCGCGGCAACGTGCGCGGCCCATGAGCACACCGAACTGGATACGATTCCGAGCGGGCGAACGCGCACACGTCGTCACCGGCATGAGCGGCCCGATGCACCTGGTGCCATGCGGATACGCTGCCCACGGCGCGACTGGCGTGCCTGACAAGCGGACGAAGAAATGCCGCACATGCTCGCGCGCTGTGCGGCCCGTGTCGCCACAGGAATGGCGCAAGGCAGGCCACGCGCCGGAATGAGCAAGCCATCCAAAATCCTCACAGAAGCGAAGCTGGAACGCGCCCGCCGCGCGTTGCAGGTGATTTACACATGGGCCACGTTCCGCGACGGCGCGGCGTTCCATCGCCTCGATGTGCTGCGACTCGTCGAAAAAACTTTGAGCGAGCTGAAATAGAGCTTGCCAAGTGCCCGCGCTTGGCCGATGCTCCGCCCGTTCGCAGGTCAATTGCGTTCGACAACTTTCCAGAATCTCGAAACCCGAAAGGGCGAAAAGATAGGCCAGACCGAAGTCTGGAGAGAAGCCGCTCAGATTGACCCTGAGCGGCCTTTTCTTTGGCCTAGTGTCTCACGACACCGCGCAAAGAGGTCGCATATCAGAGCGAAGCACAACGCATCCATCCGGTAACATTCCGGCCCGGTGCGAGCGTTTATTTTCGAGCGGGGTTCAATTCCTCGCAAATGCCGCTGCTGCCCTACGGGGCGCATAGGCTGGATTGGTGATTACAGAGCAACCGAGTCACGCCGCAAGGCAGTCCAGCCATCGGGGAAACCCGGTGTTCGTCGCGAAAAGCCAATCCTATACGGACTGATTTCCACGGTCACAATGTCTCCTGTCTCGGGGGCATTGTGTCCGCCCCGTAGCCGCAGCCTGCCGGATTGACTTCCTCTGCTGCTCACTTCACCTTATGCAACCTGAACCAAATCCGCATCCGGCAAGCCGCTGCCCATTCTACGGAGCAACAAAGGTGGTCGTGACGTGGCGATTCTGTAGCCAGTGGTGCCGCGACTACTCGGCAATTACGCCGCGCATCAAGTGGAAAGCCCCGAATGCGCCACTTGGAACAGTCGATCCGGAAAAGGCTTATTGAGACTGCCGAATTGTTCCACGCGGACGCTAAACTTGGCCAGTGTATCGTCCGCTCCGAGTTTAGTGAATATTTCGTTACCGCACTGGTAAAACGCTTAGAAGCCGCAGCCTTGCAGCGAAAACGATTACAGCTTCCCGCCGATGCCCGCGCAAATCACGACGATGCCAGCGAGGATGAGCACGGCGGCGGTGGCGATGGCGAGGCTCATTGCGTCGCCTGTGCGTGCATGGAATCCCTTTGCCAGAAAGCCCCGGCGCTCAGCCAGCCCTCGCGCGCGAATGCTTCCATCACTTCCAGCGGCATCGTCGCGCGGACTGGCCATGAGACGTGGTTGCCGTTGTTGCCTGCGTCGATGTCAATGGCAGCGCCACGGGCGTGAAGCGATGGCAGCGAGCCGCCGCGCATCGGGCGGTTGTTGTAACAGCCGTCATAGACCTTCACCACTTCCGGCGCGACGGCGTAGGCCGCTGTGAGCACGCGTGCGAGGCTGTCAGCAACCTTGGCATGGCAGCGAATGGTCTTGATGCGCTTGCCCTCATAGAACATCGGCACGGGCGCGGGGAGATTCACAAGCTGCGACTCGTCACCCGCCTCGCCGTAGAACTTGGTCAGGCTGGCTTGGTCAGACTTCGGCCAAGGATTCGGCGAGGGCATGAGAGCGCGCAAGTGACGCTGACACGCGGCGATTGACTTCGGCCCCCAGAAGCCATCCGGCACGACGCCGATTTTCGACTGAATCGCTTTGATTTCGGTGGAGTTCACTTGCCCCCGGCAAACGCCGCCTCGCTAAGTGCCGTCGCGACCGCGTTGATCACGGTCGCCTTGCTGACATGGTGCGTCGCCAGTGCCTCGGCTGCGATGCTTTCCACCGCGCGTGCGGCTGCGGGATGCCCCGTTGCGGAGCGCACAAGCTGCCCGATGTCGGCAACGTCCACCGCGCCCCATGCGGCCTGCGCTGCGGAGTGCCCGTAGTCACTGCCGAGGTTGCCCGCGACGAGCGTGCGAAGCTGTGCCACTGCTACTTTGCCGAGGATGGCCCCGGCGTCACGGCGCACGGCGCGCCAGTCGGTGCCCGCGCATCCGGCGAGAGAGTTGATGATGGTTGCGAGGACGGCGAGGATGAGTAGTTGCTTTTTCATGGAGTTATTGTTTCGGCGGTGGTGTTGAAAGATAGACTTTCCACGTCACGAAGAATGCGGCAACCGCGCGCAGGCCGTAGAGATACCACTCCCAACTCGTCGCAGGTGCATGGTCAATGATGAGCGCGGCGATGGTGGCGATTGAGCAATAGATGAAACAGGTTTTGTTCATGGGTGCTTGATGAGTGTCGCGATGACTGTGAAAATTGCCCCGACAATAACCTGAGCCGTGATGATTCCGCCCCACAGTTTCGCGCCTGACAGCTCAAGTTTCGCTACACGTTCAGGCAGTCCCCGCAGTTGCTCGAATTGCGCCATTTGCAGTTGGATTGCGGAGATGTGCCGCTCCACCCGCATGACGGCCTCGCGCGTCGTCGCGGTGTCCATCGCTACACGATGCCGGGATTCGTCGCGCAGTTTTTCAAGCTCGGTTCGGTCGTCCAGTTCGCTGCTCACTTCTTAGCCTCAACTTTCTCCACCGCAGCGGCGAGTTGCGCTTCGAGTTCCTTCACACGCGCGGCTTTGGCAGCGGCTTCGCGATCGGCAAACGGCGCATTGATCGCGGCGGCGAGAGTCGCCAGCGTCGCGCGTGCGGCGTCATACTTCGCGCTGTTCGCGGCGAGCTTGGCTTGCAGGTCGGCATACTCCGCATCAATGGCCGTCCAGTCCAGCCCGGCGAGCAATGCCGTGGCGTGCTTCTGGTCTTGCGCGGTCATCGCGGCAAGTTCGGTAACGGCCTTGTCGCGCGCTGCGTTGGCCGTGGCGAGGGCTGCGACGCTCGCGGCCTTGGCGGTCGCGGCGTCGGCGGATGCTTTGTCAGCGGCGTCTTTCGCCGCGGCCTGCGCCGCTGCGAGTGCGTCCGCGCCTTCCTTTTTGGCGTCAGCGAGGTCATTCTTGAGCTTGTCGCGCTCCGCGTTCACGGCGGCGGTTGCGTCCGCGATGGCTGCGGAGTTCGCTGCCATTAGCTCGTCCCGCACGGCGGTAAGTGCGGCGGTAAGTTCAGGGGTTGCTGTCAGGATTTCAATGGGTGTCATGGTGTGGTTTGGGTTAAATGGTTCACGGCTCAATCGCAGTCCAATGCACGGTTCCGGTTTCGGTTAGTTGGTTGCTGGTAATAACGAAAGAGGTCGAGGCTGTGCGCGTGCTGGCCCAATACGAGGACGGGGATGTGACGGTGCCCTGTGTGAACTGCGTGAAAAAGTAGCGCGTGTTTGCCGTGCATCCGGTGTCGGTAACGGTCACGACGCCTGCCACCATTGCACCGCTGACGCCGTGGCGGATGTTCTTGATTGCGGTGCCGGTGCCGAGCGTGGTATTTCCGGTCACGCTCAAGGTGCCCGCAAAAGTTCCGTTCGTGCATGTCAGTGACCCGCTCGCATTTGCCGCGCCGTTGCCGATTTGCAGGATGCCCGCCGCGTTTCGTCCTATGCTTAAATCTTTCGTTCCTTCGGCCTGTGAAGACGATGCGGCCCATAGGACCTGCCATCCGCTTATCACCGACACTGAGTTTGTGCCTACCGCATACTTGAATGTTGAAAAATCGCTGCTTGCTTGAATATATTGCGCGCCGGTGATGGTCATGTTGCCCGCGCCACTAACGCGGAAGTTTCCGCCAGTGATGCCACCTGCGCCGGTGCCGTTCACGAAACACCGAATGAAGTCTGGTGACGCGCTTGCTAAGTTCACGCCGATAGCAGTGCCTGCCGTGCTCCAAATCGAGGAGGCAGTCGCGGCAGTTGGTTGAATCAGAAAATGCGGAAAGTTCGTGGTGCCGGTGCCAGCGGCGTAAAGTGCGCCAGTCGTCGAAATGGCGGATGTGGACGCGCCCGGAGCTAGGCTGAAGGTGTTCGCCGCCGTGAACGTATTCGCCGCGCCGACATACGCCGGGTCTCCGTCGCTCACTGCGGTGCTGAGTTGCGCCATAGTGAACGAGCCAAGCACGGTGGCGTTGCCGGTATTTGTGATTGCGCCTGAAAGGGCCGGGATCGTGGTGACGTTGCCCGCTGTGAGGCTCGCGGCGGTGCCGGTGAGGTTCGCGCCGCTGATTGCCGGGATGTTCGCCAGCGTCGCCGTGCCTGTCACGTTGCCGCTGCCGTCGAGCGCGCCGCTGGTATAGGTCACGTCGCCAGTCAGCGCGATGGTGCGGCCCGTCGTCCATTTCGTCGCGTTGCCCGCTGTGAGGCTCGCGGCGGTGCCGGTGAGGTTTGTTCCGACTCCGCTCGCGGGCGTGCCGAGCGCGCCGCCCTGCACAACGACGGTTCCGGTCGTGTCGGCAGTCAGCGTGTAATCGTTCGTCGAGAGAAGCGTCAGCGTTTTGCTGGCTGAGATATTGGCAGAAAGCGTGCCGCTGTTTCCAGGAACCGCATTCGTGATGATGCTTCCGCCGCCATCGAACGTCGAAATGTTACCGCCGGCGCGTGTCGCTCCATAGGTGTAAATGTTACCGCCTACCCTGAAATTCGTAGAGCCTCCGCTTACGTTAATAACGCCACCATTTGAAGCAATTCCGCTGCCAGAGTTCATCACTAAATAACCATGTGTCCCCCCATCGTCAGTCCCGCGATACTCTACTGAGATCGGAGTCGTGAACGCTGGCGAGGCGAACGTCCCGCCCGTCACCGTCTTGCCGGTGAAGGTCAGCGCGCTCGGAAGCGAGAGCGTCGGCGTCGTCGTGCCGGTCACGGTGATTTCGTTCGCTGTGCCGGTGATGCTGGTCACCGCCGAGGTGCCGCTGCTCGCCGCCGTCACAAGCCCCTTAGCATTCACCGTCAGGATGGCATTCGTAAAGCTGCCCACGTTGGCATTCACCGTCGCGAGCGTGGTCGCGCGGTTGCTGCTCGTCACGTCGCCGGTAAGGTTGCCGATGCTCGTCACAAGCCCCGCTGTGAGGTTCGCCGCTGTGCCGCTGATATTCGTGCCGACTAATGCGGACGGGGTGCCAAGGTCGGGCGTCACGAACGTCGGCGAGGTAGTCATCGCCACGCTGCCGGTGCCGCTGATTGTCAGTAGTTCCGGCGTGCCAGTCCCGGCTGTTGTGCGCCCCACGACGCGAGCCGTTGGCATGTGCGCCAGTTTCGCGAGCGTTACCGTGTCGTTGTCAATCGTCCACGTCGCGCCGGTGTTGCTGACTGTTATATCGCCCTTGTCGCCGTCGCTCACGGAGCTGACCGCGCCCCACGATGTAGCCGTGCCGTTCGTGGTGAGATATTTGCCAGAGTTGCCGGTCTGGGAGGGCAATTCATTCGGGACGTTGGTTAGCTGCGAGCCGTCCACTGCCGGGAGCCGTGCCGAGCTATCCAGCCGCACGAAGCCGAGCGCGGTGTTGATTGCGACTAGCAGCGCGGCTGCTACGCCAGTGCCGAGGACGGAAGGCGTTGGCACCGCTGTATCGGGATCAATCACGCTGCGGTGGATGACGATAGGCGCGGAGAAAATCGTGTTCGTGTAAGCGCCGCGCGTGCGGACGACGCCGACGTTTAGCGTCAACTGATTCGCCGAGGTCGCCGCGAATAGCGCAACCATGCCCACGGTGTTCACCGCCATCGTGCCCGTAGCTGGCGATGCGCTGGCAAGTGCGATGTAGCACACAGGCGCATTCACGCCGTCGCCGATGCCGATGTGCAGCACGTCGCCAGCCACAAACGAATCCGTAATGACTCCAGCCGTGCGCGTGAATGTCTGCACCGAAACGGCCTGCCCATCGTCGGCAACGGAAATGTCCGGGACGCTGCCGATGCCGCCCGTTGTGCTCGCAAAAAGGCCAGCGAGCGGCTTCGTTTCGTTGATGAGAAGTGTCAGCATTGCGGGTGTGTTTTAGGGTTTGCGGGTGCAGTTGTCAAATTGGTTTTCGTTCGGGCCATTTTCCTTTGGGGCAGTTCTGCGTGATGAGTGCGGTTTTTGCCTTGAGGAAGCACCCGCAAGCAATACACCGCGCACCTAGCACGCCATCCGATGCGATGAAATTTGAACACGCTTCGCAAATCGCCATCCGCTCTGCGCGAGCATCCGGCGTAGCAACCAGCTTCCCGGTTGAAAGGACACCCATCGCAGCCTTTGCAGCAGCAGCTATGAAGCTGGCGGCTTTAGCCGCACCACTTGGAAGTTCACTTTTCATCAGCAAGGAGTGCAGCCCATTGGGTTTCCGCACCACGGCGGGTCAGGATTTGGGAAGGGTGTTCCCGGCGGGTTCGCTGCCAGCCATGCCACGCAGTCATCGTATGTGACAGTCAATGTCGCACCCGGCCCAGCTGCTTGCGGGACAGATGGAGGCCCACGGAAATCAAGCTGTGCATGACCGGCATATACCAGCATTCCGCAATCGTCCACACACTGCACTTCGATGGAACTGTAATTCTCGCTGCAAGTGGGCAAGCCTATAAAGGCAGGTGCGTTGAAAGTCTGTGAAAAGCCTGGCCCGGCTACTGTCGCAGTGATGTCTTTGCCTGTCTGATAAACGGGCGTGCATCCACTTGACCACGGAGGAACGGCAACCGGCCCACCGTTTGATAACCGATAGCCGCATCCCGTTCCTGTGTAGCCACCGGTGATGTAGGTGTAAATTGGAAGCGTGATTGCGGGGCCGCAAGCGCAACAGCCTGGGCAGCTAATCAGCAAGGAATCCCCTGCGCAGTTTGTTAGCAGAGTAGATGCCGCGCAGTTCGTTAGCAGTTTCGCATCCATTGCTTAGGGGCATGTATCTGGCACGCTGGCGGTCGTGGTGATCAAGTTCACCCACTCAGGGGACGGGGTTGACACAGCGTTCACCTTGATCGTTCGATACTGCCCCTCCAAATACCCGCCGTTGAGTCGCAGCCCTATAAGCACGTCAACACTGGTTTCGCAAACAACCGGCTTGTCGAAGACTGTATATTCCTGCCCGATATATGTAACCTGCCCGAGGGAGTTGTAAGTAGTTGCCCGAGCCATAATCTTCAAGTTGGTGCCGGACGTAATAAATCGCGCCCACCCGCCCTTGCCAGCAACTTGAATCGAGTCGTAAGTCGGCGCGAGGTCGGTGGTGCCACCCGCCTGTTTTCCCTTGCCTGTCGCGAGCAGATCCCAGTAGTCCGTTTGAAGGGACGTGCTACTGCTGTTCATGTAGTAGTTGGAGATTGCCGTTCCCGGCAAGTCGTCAATCGGCCCCCATCGGCTTTGCGCGACGACGGGGATGTTTCCGGCTCCGAGGGTGACGGTCGCAAGCTCGTAGTATCGCGTAGCGGTTAGCGTGTTATTCGTCGGCACTGTCGCCGCCGCTTCAATGGTGCGACTTGTGATTGTGCTCACGATGTCGCCATTTGCCAACACGCGACGATCCCAAGTGATTGCCGCGTAAATCTTATCCCCGTTCGCGACGGTCAGCGTTTTAATCGGACTGTTACCAACAGAGAATCCAGTTGGCAGTTGCCCGAAAAGCGTGCCGTTGTAAATCTTCACCGTGTTAGCCCCGGCTGCGACAATCTGAAACTCGCGCTGCGATTGCACCTGAGACGACGCGGGCACCTTCAGCCGCGTGAGGTCAACCACCCATCCCGTATTACTCACAAGAATCTTTCCGCTGCCCCATTCCGTCGAAGGCAGCTTCACCTCGCCAGCGTGCCAAAGGTTCAAGTGCCCCACCACGTTGAACATCCATTTCTTGTCGAGCACTCCGCCCTCAAAGGCGTTCTCTGCGTTGGCTAGTTGGACGGGTTCCATGATTAGGCGGAAAGCTCGGCAATCGTAGGCGTGTTCACGTAGAGCGTTTTGCGCTCGATGATGCTGCCCTTGTAAATGCTGATTTCGGAATCCTTGGAAACAAACGTGCCGGTGTTTGGCGGGACTTGGTTTGTCATTAACAAAAAGCCAAAGAGTGAAGTGATTTTCGGCGCGCGAAGTGGCTGCGGCCACAATGACAAAAAGTATTCGTAAAGGTAGTATCCAGTGCATACTAGCGGCCATTCTGCGACTTCCGGCGCGGGCGGTGGTTCCGTCCAGTCATAGCCCGGCTGAGTGCTGTAAAACTGGAACGAATGGACAACGGAAGTCCCTTCCTGCCGCGTGATTGGCAGGCTGGCATACACGCGCTTGAATTTGAGCCACCCCTTGCACGCGGTGTATTCCGGCTGCTCCTCGTGCACAAGGTATGCCGTGCCGAGCGTGGTCGTCACGTATTGCATGTTTTCAACTGGCGACACGAAGCCGGTGGAGTAGAAGCGCGCGTTTTGAAACGGCGTGAAGTTCGCGGCTAGCTGGTAGCAGTCAATATGCCACTCGAAGCTCTGCGTGTCGCCCTTGTCTTGAAACGGGCGCACGTAGCGCCCCGGCCCGTCAAAGGTGACGGATGAGAGCGTGCCCACCATTACTCTGTTTGGAGTGCTCATTTGGATTTGACTGCTGTTACGATTAGAGTCTTTGCAACAAACTCGTTGATCTGATTTTGTGCGGCGTTCACGTTTTTGCGAGCGTTGCGTTCTTCCGCGTCTTTGATGGCCTTGCGCGTTGCTTCGCTGCCTCTTGTGCCGCTTCTGGTTCCACCACGGTTAATGGTTTCCAGCGGCGGCAATCCCATAGCGGCTCGCTCTTCGTTTATAGCATCGGCATCCTCGCCCTTGAACATTTTCTGCGCCATGCCGTGCGCTCTTGCAATTCGGTTATCATCGGCAAGTTTCTTGTCCTCTTCCTCCATCGCTGCACCGCGCTGCTTGTCCCGCGCCGCCGCCACACGCAATGCGGCTTCGTTCTTGCGCTGTTCCTTTGCCTCTTTCGCTTTCTGCGCGGGCGTTTTCAAAAGCTCATTCGCCTCCGCCTGCAAATCATTCATCGCCTGCTGCTTTCCAAGCTGATTAGCAAGCGCCTTGTCCCCATCGTGCAATGCCTTGGCAATCTGATTTGCAAACTGCACACGGTTTTGCTCGATAGCTGCCACGCGCGCGGTGCCGCTCATCTGTATTTCCGTCAGGTTGATCGCGTTGGCAATTTCCATCTTGGAGTTTGCCAATGCAAAGAGCGCAACTTCCTCGCGACGCTTTGCAAGGTCAACTTCCACCTGCGCCTGCCGAAATGCGATAGAGCCAACCTTGAACAGGTCGCGCTTGTCGGCGGCTGCTTTCTGCGCGTGCTTGGCTGAGTTTAATTCCAGCGTGTAAATTTCCTTGCGCGCATCCGCGTCATCCTCTGATTGCGTTGTTTGAATTTTAGAAAGGGTCAGGTTGCGCTGCTGAACCGATAGTTCAGCATACGCCAGTTCCCGCTTTGTCTTTGCCGCGCGCGCGGCTTCCGCAGTGAGAGTTTGCGCGATTACTTCCTGTTCCTTTGCGGAGGTGACAGCAAGCATCGCGCCTTCAACTTGTCCCTCCACGCCGTCGAGTCTTAGCTTTGCCGTGTCACGCGCCAGCCCGTGATCAAGGTTGGACATGTCAAATTCAGCGCGAGCCTCAAATGCCGTTGCCGCCGCCGCTTGCTTTTTTGTTTTCGCCGCGCGTTCCGCTTCCACCGTGAGCTTCTTTGCGATTTCGTGCTCTTTGATTGCGGCTTTATATGCAATCTCGGCTTCATCTGCTTTGCTTCCTCCAGCCCTGTTGGTTAGCGAGTCGCGGTTTTTCTGATCTTCAATTTTTGCAATTGCTTCCTCGGCTTCAATGCCCTGCTTTTGCGCTTCCAGCTTTAGCTTTGCGCCCTTTTTTTGCAAGGCGATAGTGTTCGCCATGTCATTTGATGTGTTTCCGGCTGCGTCTTTTCCGGCATTTTCGATGTCGGCGATTTCCTTTGCAGTAGCCAACTCCGCCTGCTTTATCTTTGTCGCCTTTTCCGAACCGGAAAGCAAAGAGTTTGACGCAATCAAGTTGTCTTTGACGGCGGCAGAAATCTGATGCGCAACGCTGGCGCGCTCCTGGTCAATCTTCCAAAGCTCTTGATCCTTTAGGTCAGACCCGCCTTTGACTGCAAAGACGTTTGAATCATACACCGCTTTCCGCCTTTCGGTAAGCTGCATGTATTTTGCACTCAGTCCTTCAACTCCTGTTGCGCTCAAATTTATCAGCTTTTCAGTGTCTCGCACGCCAACTTCAAAGTTTGAGGTGTTAGTCCAGTGCGCGGTTGCCAAGTCCCAAACCTGCCCAAGATACGGCACCTTGGAAATAACAGCGCCGACCGCCCCAAGTGCCTCGCGCATTCCCTGCGTTGCGCTGTTGCCAAACTTTTCCGCTGATTCCGCAGTCGCGCCGTAGCCTGTGGTGTCGAGCTTCTGCATTGCGGCTGTCATAGCCGTTGCGCCCTGCGCGCCGCTTGCCAGCGCACTGCCTAGAGTAACCAATGCTGCCGCTGCCGCGCCTTGCTTTAGAGCACTGCCAACCTTTTCCAAGTTCTTTTCCAGCGATTGACTGCGAGCCTCCATTTTCATCATGGACGAATCCATGTTCGCAATGTCCTTCTGCCATTGCTCCAAACTGATGCCCGCTGTTGCTGTGAAATCGTTCTTGGCCATGTCAGTTCACCTTTCTCATCGGGATAATCCAAGGCGCGTCTTGCTGGCAAGCTGCCGGGATCGCGAGGTTGATCTTTTGAATCGGTTCACTGCACAGCTTATACCCTTCCGCACACTTCGCGTCAACAAATGCGTCCATTTCTGCGTCAAAGTCCGACACGATGGAAAGCTCGAAGTGTTCGATCTCGCAAAGAAACTTGCTGATGAGCGGCGATGAGCGGCGATTTTGCATGGTGCATCCGCGCGCGTCGTCCGCCGCTTTGATGAGCTGGTAGAGAACGCGCAGCGGAGTGTCTAGGACGCGCTCTAGGTGCCATCCTGCTCCGGGATAAGCCGTATTCAGCGAGCAATACAGGCCAGCCGTGGATCCGTAGAACGACACGCCTTCGCGCCCCGGCCCGGCGTCGAGGAAGGCGCGGTCGAGATACTCGTCAATTCCATCGCGTGCTTCGTCCACGTCGAGGTCGAGGATGGCCGCTAGAAACGCCTTGCGCCGCTCATCGTCGCCAAACGCGAAGTCCTTTGTGATATACCAAAGGAAGTCAGGAATGGCCGCAATCGGGCATTCCCCGCCGCACACGAACGGGTTGCCCATTGCGCGCAGCCATTCGAGTCGGCGCGGTGTCAGCGGCTCAACTTGCACGCCCGCGATTAGCTCGGGCAAGCCAAGCATCGCTACGGCGCGATCCTTTCGCTCGCTGTCTAGCGCGTCCGCATGTTCATCGAGTGTGGCGTCCGACACATGCCTTAGCTGTTGGAGGTCGAGACGTTGCCAGCGCCGCCGTTGGCTTGCTTCGCTTCAACGCTGCAAGTGCGGATCTTAGTGTCGGCGGTCTTGGCAATCGGCGCTTTGAGGACTACAAACGTGATACTGCTCGCTTCGTTTTCCACGGTGCGCGTGAAAGTCGAGCCTAGCGTCGGCGGAAGCGTGCCGCTGCTGGCAAGCTGCCATTCGCCCTTGTAGTCATACAGCCCTTTCTGGTAGAGCGACTGGTTCGGGTTGCCGTATTGGTCTTTGTTGTGATCCTCCTCGATGTTGGGAGTGATTTCCTCGGTGTTCACATTGTAGGTGATAGACTCGGAAGTCGTGATAGGCGCGACTCCGTAGGCGGGTGCGAGGACAAGAACGCGGTTGGGACTGGACATGATGGTGTGTTAGTTGAGTGTGGTTAGTGCTGCGGGATTTATGACGAGAATGAAAGTGATGGCGAGCGTCGTGTTGTCGAGGTTTTCCATGTCCTGTTCTGCGTTTTCGCACTCTGCCGGTTTCGCCTGCGTGACGAGGCACGGAAGCGCCGCGCTGCTGACTGCAAGCTGATCGTTCTGGTATTGCAACAGATAGAACTCATTCAGTCGTTGCGCGACTTTGCCGACTAGCGTGTTGTGCGAGCCGCTGGTCGCCTCGGTCGTCCTGTTCGTCGTCACGACAAACTCCGCGCGGCATTCATAGGCGGAATAGACGAAAAACGGCTCAACTCCAATCGTGAGCTTCTGTTCTTGAAACTGCGCTCCCACCTTTACCGCGCACGAAATGCGCGGGCTTTCGTTCGTGTCAACTTGCCGGGAACCGTAGATGTTCGGGCAAACAGATTCGAGCGCGCCGATAAGCACGGCCTCGGCGTTTTCTTCAAGTTGGAGGATCTCGGAAAGTTCCATGTTAGCTCCTCGCGATTGCAGCGACAACGCGCTTCATTTTGCGCTCACACGCGCGGTTGAATACCGGGAACTGCGCGGCCATGATAGGCGTCAGGATGCCTTGCCCGGTGAAGGGTTTGTATTTGCGCTCTGGCGCGTCCAAGAACGGCACTGAGATTGAAGCCGTGAGCTTGGTTTCGCCGCCGTGCCATTGCCCGCGCCCTTGCGGAATGTCCGGCTCATCGTGGTTGCGAGTGACTGCCGATAGCACCGCTGCCGATGCGGTCACATTCACGCCGAGCGAATAGCCCACCTGCACCCATTGAAGCTGGAACAGGAAACGAGCGGGCGCGCGGTCTGCCAAGAATTGCGCCTTTGTAACGCCCTGCCCGCCTCCCCTTGCCCTCCATTTGGCATATTGGCTGTTGGGCTTGCCTGTTTGATTCTCGCGGATTGTAGCAAGGTCGCGCACGGGAGTCGCGGCCTTGGCTTTGTTGAGCGAAGGACGGAGGAAGTAGTTGCTGATTTCCGGCTTAAAGATGCGCGCGGGGATACTCGCAAGCTCCTTTTGCTTGCGACGAATCCCGCTCATGTCCATCTTGAAGCCGGAGTTTCTCATTGTTTGAGGTTGCAAATCAGCCGCACGATTGAATCGTCTTTGTCGGGCTGGAAGTTTGCGACTTGAAACGCCAGCGTCGTCCGCCCCTCGCCAAAGGTGGATGCGTAAGGCGTGGCAAATTCGATTGTGTCCTTCAGCTTGATGCCTGCCGTTGCGCGGTCGCTTTCGAGTATCTGGAATGAGAACGTCACCTTAGCGTCGTAAGTGTTCGGGTTGATCGTCTTGAATAAATCCAGCGGCGGGGCGATGCACGCAATGGTCGCGCCGTTATACGTGATGGAATCGGGGAAGATTGCCAGCAACGCCGTGTTCAGCGCGGCCATTGAAGCGGCCCAACTCATGCGTTAGGGCTTCGCTACTGCGTCGCCTGTGATACTCAGGCGCATCGTGGTTGCCGTGAGAGCCTGTCCAATCGGGACAAGCCATTCACCGCTTGCCACGTCTGCCGTGGTCTCAGTGATTGCCCCCGCCGTAGGCGAGAGGTAAATCACCGCCGCGACCGTCATCGTGCATCCCGGCGTGAGCGAACTATCGCCGCTCACGAAGAAAAACGGTTGCCCCGGCCCTGCGCCGCCGAGCGCCATGCCAGCAGGAACCTTGACTGCGGTGACGTTCGCGTCGGCCAGCTTGTAGGTGTTGGTAGCCGAGTCGAGTGATATCATGTTACCGGCAACAATGGTGACACCAGCAGCGGCGGTGCCGGTGCTAATGACGCCGTTGACGGAGCGGAGAACGGAAGCGGGAGTTTGTGAGAGTGCAGCCATTTTAGTAAGTAGGAAAAGGAAAGACGCCGCGCCGCAATGAAACAGCGCGGCGTCTTAGGTTGATTGTGCGTGGGTTAGAAGCGGAGCGTGTAGGCGATGGACGTTGCCGTGAGCGTGTCCGTAGCGCCGCACGTCTGCGAAAACGCGATGTAACGGCGGGTGTTGGGAGGCAGGCGGAAGCGGCAGAGAACCGCGACACTGCCAGTGCTGACAACGCCGAGAACCTTCACCTGCGTCATCGGGACAACCTCAGCAAAGCTGGAATTATCCGCGCTGTCGTGGAGCGTGATCGTCGTGTTGTTCGCAGTGACGTGGAGCGCCATTGCTGGCACACTGATTTCGACTTCCAATTGCTCCGGCTTGAACCCGACATTGCCGAGGTCAAAGGAGTCAGAGACATTGGTTGCCGATGCTGCGGGGAGCGCCTTAGACGTGGTGAAAACCGCGTCTTGAATATTACGTCCGAATTCGTTAGCCATGATGGTGTGTTAGTTAGTGGTTTAGGTTAAGCGATTGCTTCGGTGCTCAGGATGGAGTCCGTGCAGATAATCGGGATGCCGTCATAGCTGTCGGGAATCGGCGCGAGCAGTTCCTGATTCGGGCGGGTCGTGCCCTGTCCGAACAGAGTAACCGTGCGCGACGCCTGCAACTGCTGGCGCGAGCGGCGATTCATGAAGAAGTGCGTCGGCTTCACGCCAATCGGGAACTTCTGGATCAGCTGCGAAAGGAGCGAGTCGGTGAGCGTCTTATTGGTCTGCGCGGTCAGATTCTTAATCTGGCCAACTGCGAACTTGGAATAAAACGCCGCGCCCACCCAACCTTCCAACGAGTTTTTCCACGCGGTCAGTTCTTTCGAGCTGCGCGTGATGGTCTGCTTGCGCCATTCGCCGACTTCGAGCACGGTGTTCTTCCCGAAGATAAGTTCGAAGAACTTAGGCATCGCGCAGATAGCCCACACGGAGCTTCCAGTGTCAGCCGTGCTGCCGGTGGCGTCGAGCACAAGGTCGGAATCCACGACTTCCTTCGCGCCGGGAAAGCCCTTCGCGTCGCCGTTCGTGCCGCGTCCATACCAGACTTGCGGCCCGATGTCGAGCATGTAGCCGCGCGCCGCGCCGTCAGCTTCCATAGCGAGGGCGTGCTCGGGGCCATTCTCATCGGCGCTGGCGATAGCAGCATCCATTTCGAGTTGGAGGTCGTAGTAGAACGTCTCATGCGTCCGGTTGAGGTAGGTGCTTTTGACCGGCTCAACGCCTTCGTTCGCGGAGCGGAATGCGCCGGACGGATACGCGGTGCGGACGAGCGATTTAAAGGACGTGCCGGAAACTTGACGAGCGGGAAGGATTGCGGCTTCCGGTGCGGCGTTCAGGTTTTCCTCGATAAGTCCAACGGTCTGATCGGAGCCGTTGACCTTCGCGAGGTCGAGCATGGTGAGGTATGAGTATGCCATTGTGTAGGGTGGTTAGTTTTTCTGTTTTTCGAGTTGTGCGGTGATTGCTGCCTTGACTTTCTGCATACCGAAAAGCGCGGTTTCGGCCTTGGATTTTTCAGCGGGAACTTTGACGCTTCCGAGTTCCGCGATGATTTGCGCCTTGGCTTCGATGAGCAAATCAGCCTTGGATTTCTCCTGCGCCTTAGTGAAGTCGGCAAGCTGCGCGGTGAGGCGAGCCTCAAACTTCTTTTCCAGCGCGGCCATAGCTGCGACGGCTCCGGCGTCATCGTTCGGGGTTTCCGCGACTTCCGTGACTTCGGTTTCATCTTCGGGCTTGTCAGCCTTTTCGATGGATTTTAGCATCGCTTTTACTGCGGCGAGCGTGTGCGGGTCGGCCTGACAAGCTGTGCTCAACTTAGAGAGCAGATCGTCAACATTGGGTGTGGTGGTTTCGTCCATAGGTGAGGTAGTTAAATCGG
>Ga0114979_10000404_pt1 | contig 28867 bp, 37 predicted proteins | sample S_140625_EF_Meta_FD_87315 | JGI IMG/M metagenome (GOLD analysis project Ga0114979, IMG submission 87315) | Freshwater microbial communities from Lake Simoncouche, Canada to study carbon cycling - S_140625_EF_MetaG | ecosystem: Environmental > Aquatic > Freshwater > Lake | place: Lake...
TGTTGTCATGTTATACGATGATATTGACATTACTGGTGTTTAAATAAAAAACTTGATTTAATTGTACCTAAATATTGTGAAAGATCAACATGGCTATAGAATTTTTTGGATTTGAATTTGGAAAGAAACGCCCGGAAGAGTCCCCAGATGTAATGATGGGACCGAAGCGATTAGTTGCTACAGAAGACTTTGATGGTACTGTAGCAGTAGAAGCCGGTGGTGTATTCGGTACATACATCGACTATTCTACAACACTTAAAGACGAAAATGCAAATATTGTTCAATACAGAAATATGTCACTCTACCCAGAGGTAGATGCGGCTGTTGATGAAATTGTAAACGCATCTATTGTCTGGGGTACAGATCGTAAACCTATTAAATTAGATCTTACAACTGTTCCGTTATCAGATCAAGTAAAACGTAAAATACATAATAGCTTTGATCGCATTCTAAAGATGCTTGATTTTAATGCTAAAGCGTATGAAGTTTTTAGACGTTGGTACGTCGATGGTAAATTATTTTATTATATTATTATTGACGAAAAGAATCCAAAAGAAGGTATCAAGGAATTGATTCCTTTGGATCCGTTAAAAACTAAGAAAATTAAAAATATAGAAAAAGAAGCAGCAAGTGTAGCTTCTGGTACGGTTGCTTTAATTAAAAATATTGAGGAGTTTTATCTATATTCTAATACAGATAAAGATTCGTACATCACAACTCCAAATCAAGGAATTAAAATTTCTAAAGATGCCATTTCATATGTTCACTCTGGAATGGTTGATTTAAACACTAAACGTGTAATTGGATATTTACATAAAGCCATTCGTCCAGTGAATATGCTTCGACAACTTGAAGATGCCTTGATGGTATATCGTGTTGCTCGTGCACCTGAACGTAGAGCATTTTACGTCGATGTTGGTCAGTTACCTAAACAAAAAGCTGAACAATATCTTCGTGATATGATGTCACGATTCAGAAACAAGATTGTATATAACCAGGGTACAGGAGAAATTAAAGATGATAAAAATTTTCTATCGGTTCTTGAAGATTATTGGATTCCACGTAGAGAAGGCTCCAAAGGAACAGAAATCCAAGTGTTGCCAGGCGGACAAGCCATGTCGCAAATCGAAGACGTTGACTACTTCAAAAAGAAGTTGTTCGCGGCACTAAATGTTCCGAGTAGTAGACTTGATGCTAGTAGTGGTTTTAATATGGGAAGGTCTTCTGAGATCTCAAGAGAAGAACTTAAATTCTATAAGTTCATTGAGCGTCTAAGACATCAGTTTAGTCAAATCTTTTTACACACATTACGTGTTGAACTATTGCTAACTGGCACATTAACAGAAGAAGATTGGAATGCAGTAAAGTATTATTTCCAATTTGAATTTAATACTGATAATTATTTCTGGGATCTGAAAGAAGCTGAAATTCTTTCTGAAAGATTAAAAATGGTTTCTATAGCTGAGAGTTATGTTGGAAAATATATCTCAAGTAACTATATCAAGAAACATGTTTTACATCTTACAGATGAACAGATTAAGTTTATGGATATGGAGATCCAAGAAGATAACATGAAACTACAGGCTGAACAAGCTGTTCTTGCTGCCCAACAACAAGCAGCAGGAGTCCCACCAGAGGAAGCAGCCGCCACATGATGAGCCCACTAAGAATTCAAAAACTTATTGGTGAACTTTCAGAAGGAAACGAAGACCTATTTGCCGAAGGTCTCATGCAAGAATTAGAAAACAGAAAACAAGAAATTTGTAAGAATTTATCTATCAAAATTTTTGAATCTATTGTAAAAGAACCAGTGGATAAGACTGTGGATGTCAACGATGACATTAAGCAATTGATAGAAACTATTACCCACACAGAATCACAAAAAAATATAAAAATGCAATTTAAAAATGCATCTATTCTAAATATTTCTGAAAATGATATTAAACCAATTAAAATGCTTTTTGACCAACTCAGCCAAGACAATCAAAAACTTATGGCAAAAAATTTATTTGAGAATCAGCAGCACTTTAAACAAACTTTGGAATTTGCTAAAAAAGTAAAAGGACTCACAAAATGACCGACAAACTAGCCCTGATCGAATCAATCGTTAACGAAAACGCAGTAGATTTTCGTCAAATAGTTAATCAAGTTTTACTTGAAAAATTATCTGTTCGTCTTGAAGAAGAGTATCAAGATGTTTCTAAGACCATGTTCACCCTTTCTGAAGCAGATGAAACTGAAGAAGAACTAGAGGGCGAAGAAGAAGCCGATGAAACTGATGAAGAAGAGGAAACCGAAGAAGGCGAAGAAATGCCACAAGATTTCCAAAATGACCGCCAAGCTCGTAGTTACGGAGCGTACTAAACATGAAACTTATCACCGAACTAGTAGAAGATGTAAAATACATTGAGGAAAGCAATAAAGACGGTGGTAAGGATTATTACATTGAAGGAGTATTTCTTCAAAGTGAAGTACAGAACCGCAATGGTCGAGTATATCCTACCCCAACTTTAATCAAAGAGTGCCGTCGATATATTCGTGAATATGTCGATAAGGGTCGTGCATTGGGTGAGTTAAACCATCCAACTGGTCCAACGGTAAATCTTGATCGTGTATCACACATGGTCAAATCACTCAATGAATCTGGTAGAGATATCATTGGTCGTGCAAAGGTTCTTAAAACCCCAATGGGTGATATTGTTAAAAACCTTATTGCCGAAGGAGCTAAACTTGGTGTATCTAGTCGTGGTATGGGTTCACTCAAATCACGTGGTGGATATCAAGAAGTTCAAGAAGATTTCATGTTAGCAGCCATTGATATCGTTGCTGATCCTTCTGCCCCAAATGCTTTCGTAAACGGAATCATGGAAGGCAAAGAATGGGTCTGGGAAAACGGTATTCTTCAACCACAAGTTATTGAGTCCTATCATCAGATAATCAAGAAAAGTTCAAGCCGAAATCTTGAAAAGAACATGATTCACGTGTTCAAGAAATTCTTAAAAAGCATATGAGATATTCCTCCTTAAAACTTTTATATTATATTTCCGAAGCAACTGGCCTTGGTGGTTCGTCTAAGTCTGGCGGGGCAACGCCATCAACGGAAGAATTACTGAAAACAAAACTTGGTGTAAACAAATTATTAGACACAAAATCCGGTAAACCAAAGACTGCACCAAGTGGAAAAAAGAAAATTTATCCAGGTGTAGATCCACGTGTAATGGGACAGCCTAATAAAGTAGGGCACGTTGCCGCAGAAGCTGGGCAATTTGCTGTAGATACAACATTAAATATGGGTAAAGGAATACAAGGTGCAGGTTCAGCAAGAGTTGTAGGAAATGCTCTTGAACATACTGCAGACGCTGCCCTGAGTATAAAAGATACATTGTTAGCCAATAGAAGAGCTCAACAAGAGGGTGTTAGAAGTATGTCAAACGTTAGTAATTTTTATAAAAATCTTGGTCCAAATGCATATATTCCTCTAGCACCAAAAACTTCACTAGCAGATACTATTGCTGGTTTTCTTAAACCCAAATCAACACCATAATAATTCACAAAGTATTGAAAAATACTGAACTCACATAATTAACTAAATAATAAGGTATAAAGGATCAACATGAGCAAACAATCAAATAACGACTATTTAATGAGCATTATCAAGGAAAACGTAGGCGCACAACAAGACTTTACCTACGATGCAACTGGTAGAGGTGGTTATGCTTCCAATGGTGCTACTAGCTTTATCGCACAACCTGTTGCCCCAGCGGGTATTCATCAGGCGCACACAGCTTCCAGAAGTCCACAGGCAGCTGTAAATAATGATCAATACGCAACAGAAGAAGAAGACGAAGAAGAGATGCAAGAGGCAATTGATTTTGAGAATAGCCTCCGTTCACTTTTGGCCGAAGTAAATGTATCTGAAAACTTCTTCATCCAAGCCAAGACAATTTTTGAGTCAGCAGTTGACCAAAAATTAAAGGCTATTGCTAACGAGATTGCACCAGCTCTTCAAGAAAACTTTGAATCTAAGCTTGGTGAAATCACCGTTAACCTTACCGAAAAAATTGATGACTATCTAGATTACGTAGTCGAAGAGTGGATGCAAGATAACCAATTAGCCGTTGAAGGTGGTATCAAATCTACCTTGGCTGAAAACTTTATCTTGGGTCTTAAGAAACTCTTTGAAATGCATTACGTTGATGTTCCTGCCGAGAAGTACAATGTCATTGATGGTCTCTATGAACAGACCTCAAACCTTCAAGGCGACCTCAACCATGTTCTGAATGAGAACATTGCTCTCAAGAAACAACTTCTTATCTCTGAATGCGCTGGTATCTTTGTAAATGAAACTAAGGATCTTGCTGACACTCAGATTGAAAAGCTTGCTTCACTCATTGAAAATATTGAGTTTAGCACCCTAGAAGAATATAAAACTAAACTCTCTACTCTCAAGGAACACTACCTTGGCAGCAGAGTTGCCATTCCAGAACAGTATGTTCCGGAAATGACATTTAGCAAGGCTGCAAGTGTACCAACCACTCTAATCGAGAATTACACCCACACCTTAGACCGTTTGAATAAGAAACTTTAAATTTACTAAATAATTTTAATCCACAGGAGATACTAATAAAATGAGTTACCGAGATGAAACCCCGTATGATATTTTAACTGAAAAATGGAATCCCGTGCTTAAGCACGAGGCACTTCCTTCAATTGGCAATGAATGGAAAACTAAAGTTACCGCAGTTCTACTTGAGAATCAAGAGCAGAATATGCGCGACCAATACCTCTCTGAAGGTATGGCAACAGGATCTGATATTGGTGGTGTAGTTTCTGGTACCGCCCAAGGTGGTATCCGTGGTTACGATCCAATTCTTATCAGTCTTGTTCGTCGTGCTATGCCGAATTTGATGGCATATGACATTTGTGGCGTTCAACCGATGACTGCACCAACTGGACTCATCTTTGCGATGCGTGCCAAGTATGGTGACAGTTCTCTTCCAGGTGTTGGTAATGAAGCTCAATTCCAGGAACCAGATCCTCGTTTCTCTGGTGTATCTGGTCCGTCTGGTGGCTTCACTGCAGCCGGTGGTACATCATCAGTTAATACTGGTGTAAACCCATACGGAACAACTGGTGCTTCGTATTTTGCAGCAAACAATACAGGTAACTTTATCAACGCCAAAGCACAAGTCAACTTTGACTCAATGAGAGCAATGTTAACTTCATCTGGCGAAAATTTAGATTATGCTGCATCAACTTCTGCAACAAACGTCATGAATAAGATGTCCTTTACGATTGACCGTGTTGCTGTAGCAGCAGGTAGCCGTGCACTGAGTGCAGGGTACACAGTCGAATTGGCACAAGATCTTAAGGCTGTTCACGGTCTTGACGCTGAAGCCGAACTCGCAAATCTTCTCAGCACTGAAATTCTTGCTGAAATTAATCGCGAAATCGTTCGTTCCATCTACTGGGTTGCTAAGACTGGTACACAGCAAACTGATATTACTGGTGCTGGTACCTACAATCTGGATCTAGATTCAGATGGTCGTTGGTCTGCTGAACGTTTCCGTGGTCTGGTCTTCCAGATCGAACGTGAATGCAATGCCATCGCTAAGGAAACCCGTCGTGGTAAGGGTAACTTCGTCATCGTATCTTCCGATGTCGCCAGTGCACTCGCCATGTCAGGCTTCTTGAATCTCTCACCAGCCATTAATACCCAACTCGCAGTTGATGATACCGGTAGCACTTTTGCTGGTCTACTCAACGGCAAGCTGAAAGTTTACATTGATCCGTATTCACAGCTTGGTGTAAACTTCTTCTGCGTTGGTTATAAGGGCGAGTCTCCGTATGATGCAGGTGTATTCTACTGCCCATACGTTCCACTCCAAATGATGAGAGCTATTGATCCGGGTACCTTCCAACCTCGTATTGCGTTTAAGACACGTTACGGTATGGTTGCAAACCCATACGTTCTCAAGAACGATGGTACACCATATGGTTCAGATTTCACCAATCAGTCTGGTGCTAATCAGTACTACCGCCTCACCCGCGTCAATGGTCTGCATGGTAACACTTACGGTAACTAATACGTAAGATAGAGTTTAAAAACAAAAACCCTCGGGCTAAACACCCGAGGGTTTTTCATTGGTTTGTATGTTTTTAAAAATTAATCAAAATCGTAATATGAATAGCTAAACGTAACTCTTGCTTTCATTGGTGTACTGTCACCAAGATCAGATCTAAAAGTAAGAGCACTCAGAGCAGTAGGAATTACATAATGAAACACTGCAGTTTTGTTGATCGGGTAATAATTAGATCCAAGAACTTGTAGATATGCAGTTGTTGCCCATGTCCTATACATTTCATTATCTGTATCGTTAGAAATATTACCGATAGATGACATCCAATCATATATGCTTTTCCAGTTTTCGATATTTTCATCTACAATAAATTCTAGAATAAGTGATTCAAATGTAAATGTATTTGTAGCAACTGGAATTTGAACACCAAGAGTAGTTGGTTGTGGACTCACACTTAATTGAATACCGGGTAAAGAAACGGTTTGCCCAAACAACTCAAGTTTACTATCTCCTCTGTCTATAATAAATTTGTAACAATTTGATAATAACGGATTGATGTTTGTCATGTTAGATAGTCTTCTGGATTATCAGACCAACTTTGTGGATCTGATGCTTCGTTGTCGGGAATATAAGGTAGCTTTAACTCTTCCTTTTTGTATTTTCTTTTCTTTCTATTTTCATTAATTGCCTTTTCCCATTCAGCATTTAATGAATCAAACAATTCTTCAGATGGTTCTTCTCTATCTTCTTCTTCGTCAATTTCTGAATCTTGAAGATGTTCTTCATAAATTTCTTGTACAAAATCAATAAATTGTGGATCAGAAAATAATGCCCATGCAACATCCATATTATCATGATCTGGTTCTATTTCTGCTAATATAACATCATCTTTTAAACCATTCATAAATTCCAAATATGAATTGTACATATTGAGAATATCATCAGATGGTTCTGCCAGATATATAACATGTTTCATTAAAATAGTAATAGAAGTTTCTTTAATGTTAGCCAAGTAAGAAGTAACACGCAAGCATTCAATTACCTCACCATCTGGAGTTGATGTTGTATAAAAGACAATCTTAGCCGGGTTTGAGAGAACGACTTCGTCTGGTGATTCATCCACCATCGATATTAACTCTTCACCACTAGAGAGTTTAATAACTTTTATAGACGATGAAGCTTTGGGATCTTGTTCTTCCATGCTTCCTCCTCAATACTATTTATCCAAAAGAAGTTTTATATTTTGATCTTAAAAACTTTATGATCAAACTTTTCTTTTTTGTATATTTTAATGCGTTGTTCAAAATGTTTCAGCACATGATTTTTATAACTTTTCCATGACATATCATCAACAATATCAAACACCTTTAGTGTTTGTTTGATTGCAGACGTTCTTAATCCACGCCCAATACTCTGTAACAAGCGTATTACTGATTTTGTAGGAGATGCAAAGATAATATTGTCAAGATGTACGATATTAATACCCGTGCTCGTAGTACCAAAAGATGCAACAAGAATGGCATTTTTTTCTTTGTCTATTATCTTTCGAATAAATTCTCTATTTTCTGCATCCACTTTACCCGAAATAAAGTATACTTTCTTTTCTGGGTATTGTTTTTGGATTAATTCGTAAAGTGGTTTACCATGCTTTTCAACATAGTTAAAAAGAACCAATGTATTACCTTGAGTTTCGCCACACAATTTTACAATAAAATCATTGCGTTTTGAATTTTCAACCAAATAAGCCATTTCGTCTTGATATTTTAATTTTTTGACTCTATGTCGAGTTTGGTCATCATAATCCAAAACAATACAGTCTATACCAAGCTTTGCCAGTACTCCCTTACTGATTAGCCCCCTTGTTGTTATAAACTGTACAGATGGCCCTAGCGTGCCCTCTATTGAGAGTTTATGCGCCAAGGTCTGATCCAGCGTACCTGTAGTCCCGAGCCTAAACCAAGCCTTTGTCAGTTTTTTACCAATATTGACCAAAGAGTCTGCTTTTACAAGATGACACTCATCAAAAATGACAGCCTCGAACTGATCGAACCATTCTTTAGGAAGTTTATAAACAGACTGCCATGTAGATACGACAACTGGCTTATCTGTTAATTTTTCCTTACCCGCACTGATTTTATGTATAAATTTTGTTACAGACCAAGATTTATCATTTTTTGAATAATCAAAGAAGTCTGCTTCCATCTGCTGTACCAACCCAACAGTGGGAACCAATAATAAAATTTTCTTGGGTGCCTTTAGGCAATATCGTAATAGGTATCGAATTATTAGATAAATGATAAGCGACTTACCACTACCCGTTGGCGATACGACAACAGATCGGGTATTTGTTAATGCATGTATGACAGCATTTTTTTGGTGGGGATGTGGAATTACAGGTTCTTTTTTAACAGTGACATTTAAAGTTTTATAAAAATCATCAAATGATTCAGAATTAATGTCTATTGGATCTACATCTTTATCATCAAAAATAACATTATAGTTTCGTTCTTCACAAAATCGTTTAAGATATGATTTGAGTCCACAGGGAAGAGTCGAACTATTGATCTCGTATAATTTGATTTTACCATCCCATATACGAGATTTGTATAAGGGCATGTATTCTGCACCGGGAACCTTAAATGAAAAATAAGAACGAAGTTCTCTTTTTACAGAATCTTCGCAATCAATTTTATATTTTGTATGATCTTCCGCCGATGCAATTATAGTATACACTACAATTATTTATGTCATCATGAGATACCGTTAACAAGCTTATTCCAATCAATGGCAGACTTAATGGAGAAATTTCTATTAGTTAAAACCTTTAAAAAATCTTCTACCATCTTGACTTTGATTTCAAGAATATTTAAATCAGTTACAATTTTTAATAAGATAGGATCTGCTTCTAGGAATTTATCTAAGTCTGTTTTTAATAATTTCATTTGAAATGGATCTTCACCCCATTCAACTAATTCGTCTTGTGTTGCATGACCAGTGTATATTTTCCATTTTCTCAATCGCATTATCAAGAATGCATTATTTAATTTTTGAAGCTCTATCTTAAGGTCTGCATGTATATTCAAGTACTTACCATGTATAGCAGGAGTCCTTATAGCTTCTTTACCTAACTCTGTAGAGTCTATTAAAGAATCTTTTTTAATGTTATCTTTAAGGGTTTCTAAATTCATTATAAGTATACTATAGAGTATCCTTTAAGAAAAGTCAAGATATATCTTGATTATTTATTTAAAATGTGTTATAATATTGTTTCTAAGTCTCCTTTAAATTAAATTGAATATGATTATAGATCTAAGACAAATACCTACCGTATGGATTAATCTTGATAGTGCTACTGGCAACGCAGAAATCATGAATCAAAGATTTCGTGAACACAGATTTTCCAATACCCATCGCAAATCTGCCAAGCAAATTGCACCACCATATGGAACACCAGAACCTATAAAACATTATGTTGGGTGTGCTCAGTCACATATTGATATTTTAGAAGATATGCAATATAATTGTCCTCTTTTAATTTTAGAAGATGATGCTGAGTTTACTCCAGATTTTCATCCTCAAATTGAAGTAAAAGATGATACTGATGCTGTGTATCTTGGGGTTTCTTCTGGAAACCAACATTATATTACTAAACGTATAGATAAACATTATATGCGTATTGGTAAAATTTTAGCAACACATGCAATTTTATATCTGAATAAAGATTATAGAAAAACTGTTGCTGACATAGCTAAAATTTTTGCTTATAGATTAAAGATTCCATTTGATAATGGGTGTGCTTTAGTACAAGAAAGATTTAATGTTATTACTCCAAATAAACCTTTTTTTGTTCAAGCTAATGCACGACAAAGTGCAAATCAATGGGAATCCGTAACCTCTAGACCATTGGTTGATAAGAATAGCGAGTTTCCTATTCGAGATCAAAATGTTAAATTAGAAATACAGGTGCCAGTATGATATCATGCCAATCAATAGGAACAAATGGTAGATTGGGTAACCAAATGTTTCAATATGCTACTCTTTATGCTTTAGGTAAAGAATTAAACTATAATATTGGTGTACCATACAAACAACGTAGCCACAACGATAAATTAGATTTTTGTTTACAGGATGTCTTTGATTTATCCGCCTCAGATTCATCTCAAAATTTTATGAGTTCTATGTACATAGAACCTCACTTTAATTATGATGCAAATATTCATAATATTCCCGATAATTGTGATATCAGAGGATATTTTCAGACAGAAAAATATTTTAAAAAATATAAAAAAAATTTAATTAATAAAGAATTTAAATTTAAAGAATCTGTAGAAAATAAAACAAACAAATTATTAGAAGGTAAACAAAATGAATATGTTGCCTTACATTTAAGATTAACAGACTATTTACAATTTTCTGATAGTCATCCAGTATGTAATTTAGAATATTATAAAAATGCTATTTCACATATACCTGTTGATACCCAAATTATTTTATTTAGTGATGATTATCCTCTTGCAAATAATATTTTAAAATCATTAAATCGTAATATTATGATGTTAGGAACGGATGATAAATTTACTGATTTATGTATGATGAGTAAATGTGAATACCATATTATTGCAAATAGTTCTTTTAGTTGGTGGGGTGCTTGGTTAGCTAAAAGTAAAAAAGTAATTGCACCAAAAACATGGTTTGGTTCAGCAGCACATATGCCAAAAGATTGGTCTGATGTGTATTGTGAAAATTGGATTTCTATATGATTACAGTAAAATGTCCTGTTCGTATTTCATTGATTGGTGGATCAAGTGATATTGATGCTTATCTATCCAAACACAAAAAAGGATCTGTAATATCTTTTACTCCAAAAATTTATACGTATGTTTCTATATATAAAGATTTAATAGGTAAAAATTCTTTAAATCAAAAATATATTGTAAATTATTCGGTGCGAGAAGAAGTAGATTCTATTTCACAAATACAAAATAAATTAGTTCAAATATTTTTTGAAAAAGAAAATGTAGATCCGTGTTCTATACATCTTACTAGTGATGTATTTTCACATGGATCGGGTTTAGCTTCATCTTCATCTTATTCGTGTGCTATCTCCAAAGCCATATCAGAATTTAAAAATGAACCCATTTCTGATATTGAATGTGCTGTGAGATCGCATTATATGGAAAAAATAGCAAATCCATTGCTAGGACAACAAGATGTCTTTGGTTGCTGTATTGGTGGATTTAAAAAAATTGAATTTACACAAAATGGTTTACCAAAATATACTTTTTTGCCAACACAATTTTTTACATATTTTACACCATATCTTTTATTTACTGGACTTACACGAAATTCAACCGATATATTAAAATCAATTTCTGTTCCAGATACAGATGTTTTTAATCCTTTAGTAGAAGAATCTGAGCAATTTATTTTAAATGGTTCATATGAAAAGTTTTTATCTACTATATCTGAGGGTTGGACACAAAAGAAAAAAACATCAAAAGATGTTTTAAAAGATCAAATAATTCAAGATATGGATAATTATTTGTCTACTTATCCTAATTGCATTACACATAAATTGTGTGGTGCAGGAAATGGTGGATTCTTTTTATGCTTTTTCCCATCAGATAAGCCCCCTTTAGACAGTAAATTTTTTAAGTTAACACTAAGTAATACAGGAGTGCAACGAGTTATATGAATAAATTTATATCAAACATTAATGCTGCTTTACATAATTTAAATACTTTAAACAGTGATAATTTAGAATATTTAAAAAAAATTATATTAGAAAATAATTCAGAAATTATACTATTAGGTAATGGTGGAAGTAATGCAATTTCAGCTCATATGGCAGAAGACTACACCAAAGCATTAAAGAAACGCGGTATTGCTTTTACTGATGGTGCTAGGTTAACGTGTTATGCAAATGATTATGGATATGAACATATATTCTCACAATATCTTTCTGAATTTTCAACTCAAAATAGTTTAGTTATTCTAATTAGTTCATCGGGTAATTCTAAAAATATTTTAAATTCAGCTTTATATTGTAAAAATAATAATATAAATTATATTATTTTATCTGGCTTTGACTCAAATAATCAATTGCGTACACTCTTTAAAGATAATGCACTTATAGATTTTTGGGTTGATTCCACTGATTATGGTGTTGTTGAATGTGTTCATGAGATCATTTTACATTCGGTAATATAATGATATATTGTTTTGATTTAGACGAAACGTTATGTACCAAAGCCATTAATGGGGATTATGCAACTGCAACCCCTATACACGAAGCTATTGAAGAAGTCAATCGACTTTCAGTTCTTGGTAATAAAATTCTTATATTTACCGGAAGAGGATCTAGTAGTGGTATAGATTGGACTTTATTAACTAAAGAACAATTAAAAGAATGGAAAATATCACACGATGAACTAATAATGAATCGTAAGCCTACTTATGATGTCATTATTGATGATAAAGCAATTAATGCAGTTGACTGGAGACAATCATTCTCCAAAACTCGTGGTGTAGTTGCTGGAGCATTTGATTTGATTCATCCAGGGTATTGTAAGTTATTGAAGTTTTGCAAAGAAAATTGTGGACATCTTACGGTTTTATTACATGATGATCCATCAATAGAACGAAATAAAATGAAACCAATTCATTCTTTAGAAGAAAGAATAGAAGTATTAAAATCTATTATGTATATCGATAATATTGTACCATACATAGATGAAACCGATCTTACACATAAACTAGAATTAGGTAAATATGATGTTAGGTTTTTAGGTGATGATTATAAAGATAAAAAGTTTACTGCAGATTACCTTCCTATTAAAATTGTTTATACTGATAGACAACATGGGTATTCTACGACTGAATTAAAGAAAAAAATTACAAAATCTTATATGGAATATATTAAATGAAAATTTTAGTAACAGGTGGTTGTGGCTTTATTGGTAGTCATCTTGTTGATGCTTTAGTAGATAAAAACCATGAAGTCATTGTAATTGATGATTGTTCTGCCGATAATGACATATTTTATTTTAATGATAAAGCAGAATATCATAAAAAATCTATTTGTGATGCAGATACTGTGAATAATCTTACACAAAATTGTGATTTTATATTTCATTTAGCTGCAGAATCTCGTTTACAAAATTCTATTTTAAACCCAAAACGCGCTGTTGATGTAAATATTGTTGGTACCTTAAATATACTTGAAGCTTGTCGTATTAACAAAGTAAAAGGATTATTATTTTCTTCAACATCATGTGTTTATGGGTTGACTAAATCCCTTCCTATAACAGAAACCTTACCTGAAGACTGTTTAAACCCATACGGTTCAACAAAATATGCAGCGGAACTTTTAATTAAAAACTATGTAAAATTATATAATGTTAATTCATGTATATTTCGGTATTTTAATGTCTTTGGTGAACGTTCACCCAGCAATGGACCATATGCATTAGTAACAGGAATATTTTTAAAACAAAAAAAGAATAATTTACCACTTACTATTGTTGGTTCGGGATTACAGGAAAGAGATTTTATATACGTTAAAGATGTAGTAAATGCAAATATAATGGCAATGGAAAATTGGTTTAACCTAAAAATGAGAGATGGTAATATTTACAATGTTGGTTCTGGGGAAGCTATAAAAATTATTGATATTGCTAAAGTTATTTCAAAGAATATGATTTTTATTCCTGTACGTCAAGGTGAAGCAGATAACAATTTATGTTCAAATAAAAAATTAATGAATGAAATTAATTGGATCCCACAGATAAATATATTAGATTGGTTAAAAACTCAATAATTTATTATGAAATGTAATACTACAGCTATTATTCCGGTTAAAATAGATTCAGAACAAAGAAAAAAAAATATCAATAATACTCTGAGGTATCTATTAAAAAATACAAATTTTAATATTATAGTAACAGAATGTGATCTTACACCTAAATTAGATATTTCTCCATTTGATTCAAAGCGTTTAATTTATAAATTTGAAACTATTGTTGATAATAATTTTCATCGCACACGTCTCATAAATCAAATGTTAGATATAGTGACAACACCAGTTACAGCTAACTATGATGCGGATGTATTTCTAGATCCAACAACGTACACAACAGCTGAAAAATTAATCACAACAAAACAAGCTGATGTTATCTATCCCTATGGATATAATGCCATTACACAAAGAAGAATTTATCCTGACACTAAAGGTTTAGATATTTTTGAAGAATCTTTAAATTTAAATGATTTAAAATTAGATTCTCGTAGTCCGTGGCTTTGTAGATATGGACATGTTCAATTTTTTAATACCGATTGTTACCGAAAAGGGTTTATGGAAAATGAAAATTATGTTCATTGGTGTCCGGAAGATCATGAACGTGGTATAAGATTTCAAAAACTTGGTTATAAAGTGCATTGGATAAACACTTTGGTCTACCATCAGGAACATCCCCCAGCACAACAATCACACCCAACCAATATTGATGAATTAGAAAAACTTCATTATTATTTGATAGAATGTAGTTCAGATGAACTTAAAAAATATTATGAATCACAAGGTTATTTAAAAAAATATAAAAATGCATAGTTTAATATTAACAGTACATAATAAAGAATTTTTATTACAACGTGTTTTAGATGGAATTAAACAAAATACAACAGGCTCATATGAACTAATAGTAATAATCGATGGTTGTTCTGATAATTCCGCTCAAATTATTTATGATAATTTTAATAAATTTGATAAAATGCGAATTTTTGAAACACCCGATGTTTTTGAAACTAAAGCAAATAATGTTGGATTAAAGAATAGTACTGGAGAATACTGCACTATAATTCAAGATGATATGATTATTAATGAATATGCATGGAACGAAAGAATGGTAAAACCATTTTCTTTTGGTGATGTATTTGCGGTTACTGCTAGAACTGCACATAATTGGCAATTCAATCCATATAGTGTTCATTTAAATTTAAAAGAAGATCTTGATAATTGTTGGTGTGATATTATAAATCATATTGAACACGCTGATAGATCAAATACACCCAGAGATAAATTTGCTATAAGAAGTTCTGTAAACCGTGGTCCGCTAATGATAGATCATAGTGATTTACAGACTTTAAATTATCTTGATGAAAGTTTTGCACCACTTGATATGGATGAACATGATTTTTGTTATAGAGCCAAACACCAACTAAATAAATTGTGTGGATGTTATTGGATAGATGTGATTTCACATGAATCTTGGGGTGGAACACGAATTTCAGGTTCTCCAGCTTCATGGCATTTAAAAAGCCATCACAAAAATACAAAAATATTTTACAATAGACATAAAGATTTAATACATTTACCGCAAATTAATACAGAAAGAACAATATGATTAAAGAACCAGTATCAGACGAACGTTGGTATCAGACACAACCAGGTGAAAAAGCGGGACACGTTGTAGATCCAATAGGAATTTCATATGAAAAATATAAAGTTTCTTATAATTATTATTTTGAATATTTGAACATTGATAATGCGGACTTACAGAAAAAAAGTATTACAGAAATTGGGTGTGCTAGAATTTCATCTTTATTCTTTTGTAATAATTATTCTAAATCTTATGTAATTGAACCAACTCATTATCCAGAATCAGACAAATATTATGAAGGTAAAGACATTGTAAAAATACATGAACGAGCAGAAGTATGCAAATTTCCTAAAGTAGATGAGATTTGGTTATTTAATGTTTTAGATCATGTACAAAATCCAGACTTAATTATAGAAAAATGCAAACAAAATTCTAAAGTTATTCGGTTTTTTGAACCAATTGATTGTGGTACAAATTTAGAACATCCTTTTAGTTTTAGTTTAGATGATTATAAAAAGTATTTTGGTGATTCTGTAAAATTATATACATGCCCAAATAAAGAACATCCATCTAAAATGTTCCATGGAGCAGATTGTGCATATGGAGTATATCATGTATAAAGAACCTATAACTGATGAAAGATGGAATTTAGCTCAACATGGAGAAAAATTTGGACATATTGAAAAAGTAGTAGAGCAATCATATGCAGATTTTAAAATTAATTATGGTTATTATTTTGAATACCTAAACATCAATAATACAGATTTAAAACAAAAAAGTATTGCCGAAATTGGTTGTGCTAGAATTTCATCTTTATTCTTTTGTAATAATTATTCAAAATCATATGTGATTGAACCAACTCAATACCCCGAAGCCGATAAGTACTACGAAGGTAAAGATATTGTAAAAATACATGAACGAGCAGAAGTATGTAACTTTCCTAAAGTAGATGAAGTATGGATGTTTAATTTATTACAACATGTACAAAATCCAGATTTACTTATAGAAAAATGCAAACAAAATTGTAAAATTATTCGGTTTTTTGAACCAATTGATTATGAGATAAATGAACAACACCCATTCAAATTTAGTTTTGATGATTTTAAAAATTATTTTGGAGATTGTGTTCAGTTATATCATGGTAGACCGGGTTTTCATCAAGCAAATTGTGCATACGGTATCTATAATTGTGAATAATATTCATGTTTAAAAATATTGATTTAATTAGTGTAAATTGTACAGACTCTAATGCAGCATTGTGTGCTTTAAAATATTGCCAAAAATATTTTAAATTTAATAAAACACTGCTAATATCACATGAGAATATTACTGACACTAATATAGATACACAGACTATTTCTAAATTAAACTCATTAAATGAATATAATGATTTTATTCTACATTTAAATGATTATGTTGAGTCGGATCATGTTTTATTGATTCAAGATGATGGGCATATAGTAAATCCAGATCTTTGGACTGATGAATTTTTACAATATGATTATATAGGTGCCCCTTGGCCCTCCGAAGATAGTTGGATTTCACAACAATATCTACCACAACAAGAATATATTAGAAAATATTTTCCATTAAATCGAGTTGGGAATGGTGGATTTTCTTTACGTAGTAAAAAGTTTTTAAAATTTGCTAACCAATATTTGTCGTGTGATGGGCTGGGGGAAGATACTTTTTTATGTACTAGAGTATATAATGAAGCAATTGAATATGGAATTAAATTTGCACCATTTGAGTTAGCAACACAATTTTCTTATGAAAACCCATGTACTGAACATGGGTATTCCTGGCAGTCAAGAATTGTATTTGATAAAACAAAACATTTTGGTTGGCATGGAAAAAACTTTATTAATACATCTGAATTGATGAATTTAAAATACACATAACATGAATATTTTAATTACAGGATGTGCTGGTTTATTGGGAGCTAATTATAGCCGTCATTGTTTAGAACAAGGGCATACTGTAATAGGCGTTGATGATTTTTCAGGTGGCTATAAAACTTTTTTACCAATACATTCTAATTTTACTTTTTATGAATTAAATCTTCTCGATCAAAGTAAATTAATTGAGATTTACAAAAAACATTTACCAGAATGCACATACCACTTTGCCGCATATGCTGCAGAGGGGTTATCACCTTTTATCAGAAATTTTAATTATACTAACAATATTCTTTGTTCTGTAAATGTAATAAATTGTTGTGTTAATTACAATAGTAAATTAGTATTTACTTCTAGTATGGCGGTTTATGGCAACCAAGCTGCCCCATTTACTGAACAGTTGTTACCACAACCAATAGACCCTTATGGAATTGCAAAATATGCTGTTGAACTTGATATCAAACAAGCACATGAACAATTTGGATTAAGATATAACATTATTAGACCGCATAATGTTCTTGGTTTGTATCAAAATATTTGGGATAGATATAGAAATGTAATTGGTATCTTTATTAGAAAAGCCATAAATGGTGTACCGTTACTTATTTACGGGGATGGTGAACAAACCAGAGCGTTTTCAGATATCAAATATTACATGGATCCATTAGATAAGTTAATGAATTTTAATGATAGTGAGTTATTTAATATTGGGGCAGATAAATATTATTCTTTAAATGAGGTTGCGCATATAGTTAAAGAAGTTGCAACCAAACATAAATACAATGTATGTATAGAACATGGTGAAGCAAGACATGAAGCAAAACATGCACATTGCGATCACACAAAAGCAAAACAATATTTAAATTTTACAGATCAAACAAATTTATATGAGTTAACTGAAAAAATGTTTGCTTGGGCGATTAAGGAACCAAATAGAGATTTAAAAATAATGAATTACGAAATAGAAAAAAATCTGTACAGTTACTGGAGATAATTTATGAAAATTGAGATTTTTTTGAGACATTGTTTTTATTCTCCAAATTCTGCTCTACCAAATAGACATAGACCGTCTTGGTATGATAAAGAAAAAGTTTTTCAAAATTTTAAACGTACTTTAAATATTGAAGCTTGTAACTATACTATTATTTACGATAAACATTATGGACCACGAGATCAAACATTTTTAAAAACTGAATCAAATGTAGTTGAGTGTGATTGTGGAAACGAAGCTGGCAGTTTTATTTTTACGTTAAATTATATTAAAGATCAAAATTATGATCCAAATACGATCATTTATTTTTTAGAAGATGATTATTTACATCTGCCCGGATGGGAAAAAGTTATGGTCGAAGCATTTGCTTTACCAATTCATTATATGACATTGTATGATCATTTAGATAAATATTTGAGTTACCCTGATCTATATTCAAAAATTTATTGTACGGAAAGTTGCCATTGGCGAACTGTTCCCTCGACATGTAATACTTACGCAACCAAATATGCACAATTGATGCAAGATTATCATACACATGAAAAATATAGTGTATATTCAGACAATGGTATTTCAAGGGATAATGATAAATTCCTGGATCTTGGTAGGCAAGGACGAAGTTTAATATCATCCATGCCTGGGTATTCTACGCAATGTGATCTACTACAATCACCTACAATTAACTGGGAACAACATTTATGAGTGATGTGGTTCTTGCCCCATATCACGGGGGTTTGGGTGATCATTTGCAGTTTTCTACTTTACCTGAAGAATTTTACAAACAACAAAATAGAAAAACGTATATTTGGGCTAATGCCCCTTATCGAAATTCTGAAATTTATGATTTTGTCTGGGGTACAAATCCTTTTGTTCTCGGTAAATCTAGTAATGAGTGGAATGCTGGTGATCCATCTGGTATTGTTTACCAAAATATAGGAAAAACTAGTATTATGAATCAAGAAGCAGCAAACGGTCTTATTCCTAAAAACTACTACCCCAAAATATATTATAAACCATTAAAAAATATAAAATTTAACGATGTTTATTTGGTTGATTTTAGTAGTATTACATCTGAATATGATTACACAAAATTATTAAGCCATTATAATATGTTAAAATCTATGTTTACAAATATAACTTTTTTAAATGTAGTATTTAAAAATAAATTATCTGAGAATAATTGGAAACAATACAAAACAGATGACGAATCTATTCTTGTAAATAATATTTTTGAGTATTATGATATGATGTATTCATCTAAAGGTTTTATAGGGTTACAAAGTGGAGCTTCATGTTTAAGTTGTGCTGTTAAAGAACATAATTCAAACTTACAAAGTATTTGTTTTATTACTAAACAGTTGTATACTGAATTAACAGAAAAAAATAATTTTATTTTTGATAATATAGAATATTTTATATATGATTAATGTTTTTGTAAATGGGTGTTTTGATGTTTTGCATGTTGGTCATTTATCATTATTGGAATATGCTAAAAGTCTAGGTACAACATTAATAGTAGGTATTGATTCGGATTCAAGGATTTCACAATCTAAAGGACAAAATCGCCCCATAAATAATCAAGTCGATAGACAAAGGTTATTACAAAGCTTAAGGGTTGTGGATTGTGTGTATATTTTTGATACGGATATAGAATTAGAAAATTTAATAAAAACCAATGCCCCGGATTATATGGTTGTGGGTAGCGAATATAAACATAAAAAAGTTATTGGATCTTGTTACACAAAAGAAATAAAATTTTTTGATAGAATCTCTGATTATGCAAGCAGCAAAACAATACAACATATTATTAATGGGTGATTCGTGTATAGATGAATATCGATACGGAACTTGCGACAGAATTAGCCCCGAAGCACCGGTACCCGTATTAAATTTTACAAAATCTATTAAAGTATTGGGTATGGCAGGAAATGTCTACAATAATTTAAAAACTTTAAATAAAAATATAACTTTTTTAACAAATACTGAATTTATACAAAAAATAAGATATGTTGAAGTAAAATCCCAACAACAAATTTTACGTGTAGACCATGAAACAATTTTAAATGAAATATCTCTACCCTTAGATTTAGATTTGTATGACTGTATTGTGGTGTCCGATTATAATAAAGGATTTATTACCAACAAAGTATTAACTTTTATTACGGAAAATTTTACAAAACCAATATTTATTGATAGCAAAAAATCTAATTTGCAATTAAACAATTGTTTTATTAAAATAAATGAAACAGAATATAAAAAATTAAATACTGTAAATGACAATATTATTGTTACTCTTGGTGGTGAGGGTGCCAAATACAAAAATATTGTATATAAGACAAACCAAGTTAATGTCTTTGATGTGGCTGGAGCTGGTGATACGTTTTTAGCAGCATTATCTTATTTTTATCTTTGTTCTTCTGATATGCCTCTTTCTATTAAATTAGCAAATAAGGCGGCTAGTATTGCCGTACAACATCCTGGTACATACACACTAACAGAAGAAGATTGTGATTTTTTACAATTATATTTTTATGAACACATATAACCTTTTAATGTATGCCGATAGAAACCATTTACCATTTCGTGATAAAATTGTAAATCAACTACAACAAAAAAATATATTTAATAGATATATACTAAAAACCAGAAGTGACTTAACAAATACAAATTTTTATGTACAAAATAAACAAATTTTAGATTGTTCTCGTGGATCTGGTTATTGTGCTTGGAAACCTTATTTTATTTTAGAAGCATTATATCAACTTCCAGAAAATGAAATTTTATTTTATATGGATAGTGAAGATTGTATCAGAAATCCTTATGTTTTAAGAGAATTATGTGAAGAAAAATTTAAAACATTTGATTATCTTTTTTTTACCGGTAACCACCCACAAAAAGAATATACAAGATATGATTGTTTTTATTTGATGAATTGTTTAGAAGAAAAATATTTTAATCAACTACAAATAGAAGCTGGTTTAATTCTTATAAAAAATACACCATTTATTAAACAATTTATCGAAGAATGGTTGTATTATTGTACAAATTATCAAATTATTTCTTTTCATGCTGAAAATATTCATGGGGAAAATGATCCTATTTTTAAAGAACATAGAGATGATCAAAGTATTTTAACGAATTTAGTTTACAAATATAATCTACCTACAATACCTATATCCGACCAAATAAGATCTATGGAAATTCATTGTAACTATTATAAAGCAGAATAAATAAAAACATTATGTCAATTTTAAATAAAAAAATAGCAATTATAAGTGGTGTTAACGGTCAAGATGGTTCTTATTTATCAGAACATCTTTTAAGTTTGGGTTATCTAGTTATAGGACTGAAACGAAGAACGAGTACTATTACAACCGAAAGAATTGATCATATCTATAATCATCCAAACTTTAAATTGGAATATTATGATTTAAACGATGCATCTGCTTGTTACAAATATATAAATCAATACCAACCAAACGAAATTTATAATCTTGCAGCTCAGTCTCATGTAAAGGTTTCTTTTGATATCCCAACTAATACAGTAGATGGAATTGTTCATGGTACATTAAATTGGCTTGAGGCAATAAGAAATACTAATACTTCTATTAAATTTTATCAAGCATCTTCTTCTGAAATGTTTGGTGATAGCCCAATTACAGAAGATACAGGATATGATGAATATTCACCTTTAGTCCCTGTCTCTCCATATGCGGCTGCAAAAGTATGTGCACATAACTTGGTGAATATTTACAGAAGATCATACGGATTACACGCCTGTTCTGGTATTTTGTTTAACCATGAATCCCCAAGGCGCGGGGAAACATTTGTTACTAGAAAGATTACTCTTGCAGCAGCTAAAATAAAACTTGGGTTACAAAACAAACTTTATTTGGGTAATTTGACCGCCAAAAGAGATTGGGGTTTTGCTGGTGATTATGTAAAAGCCATGCATCTTATGTTACAACATCATGTTGCATCAGATTATATAATTGCAACTGGCAAAACATATTCAATACAAGAATTCTTAAAAGAAGTATTTGATTATGCCTCATTAGATTACAACGAATATGTTGTCATAGATTCAAAACTTTTTAGACCAATTGAAGTCCCGTATTTACTTGGGAATTCAACTAAAGCGCAAGTTGATTTGGGTTGGAAACCTTTGGTTGAAATGAAACAATTAGCTCATATGATGTATGATGGAGATTTAAAATTATTACAGACTTGACATTTACACCATTTATGGTATAATTGACTAATGGCAAAGGACAAAATAAAAAAACCAAAGAAACCAAAAAGCAAAGACGGAGATTATGTTGATAACTCCGTTTTATATCAAGAGTTAGTTGAATATAAAAAGAAGAAGAATGATGCAGAAAACTCTGGTAAAAAGAAACCAAAGTTACCTGATTATGTTGGTGACGCAATTTTAAAAATTGCAAACCGATTATCTTTCCGACCCAACTTTGCCAATTATACCTACCGGGAAGAAATGGTATCGGATGCAGTTTTAAACTGTGTTACCTACATTGATAATTTTGATCCAGATATATCCAAATCTCCATTCGGATATTTGACTCAGATATGCTGGTTCTCGTTTGTTCGTATAATCAACAAAGAGAAAAAAGAAAAGTATATTCAGTTTAAAGTTGCACAAAATCAAAACAACCCAGAGTTTCACAAATGGTTTAATGAAACTTTTTCTGGGGTTGAAAACGGCTTTAAAGATGCATTTGGTATTGGTGAACCAGAAGTAGAAAAAATGGATAAACTTCTCGAAGGTAAAAGAAAAGGTAGAAAGAAGAAGATTCAAGATGGAGGTTCCCTGAATGTGTAAAGCGATTATCTTGAATGATAGTCACTTTGGATTCAAAGGTGATTCCACTGTTGTAAATGAATACTTTATTCGGTTCTTTGAGGAACAACTGTTTCCCTATATCGAAGAACACAAAATTCAATATGTCTTTCATTTGGGTGATCTATTTGATCGCCGAAAGTATATTAATTTTAGAACTCTGAATCAAGTTAGAGAAAGAGTATTTGATGTCTTTGAAAAGTTAGGTACAGAGAACCACATTATCTGTGGCAACCATGATACCTTTTTCAGAAATAATAATTCATTAAATTCATTAACTGAAATGCTGTCCAAGTATAAAAACTGGACAGTGTACTCAGAGCCAACAGACTTACAGTTTGGTCCAAACAAAGAATATTCAGTGGCATTGCTCCCGTGGATCAATTCTGAGAATGAAGATCGATCAGGTACTTTCATCAAAGAAAGCAATTCAACGATCTTATTGGGTCACCTTGAGTTAGCTGGCTTTCAAAGTATTCGTGGTGTATTTATTGATGCTGGTTATGACCCAACATACTTTAGTCGTTATGAGTATGTGTTAACCGGACATTATCATGTATCTTCTCGTAGAGATAATATTCATTATCTTGGTACACAATATCAGATGGCTTTCTCAGATGTATGGGAGAAAAAAGGATTCCATGTATTTGATTTTGCAACCCGAGAACTTGAGTTCATTGAGAACCCAATGAAACTTTTTTATACCATAGACTATAACGAAGATGAAAAATTAAAATTAGACTATGAAACATACAAAGATTCATATGTTAAAATCTTTGTAAAGAAGAAGACTAAACCACTTCCATTTGAAAAGTTTATAGATAAATTTTATGAAGCCGGAGTTGCTGACTTATCTATATCAGAAGAAGTTCCACAAACAACAGAAGCTCTTGATATTGATATAGAAAAAGATACTCTACAGTTGTTGTATGAAGAGATCAACAACATAGAAGAGAAACTTGACAAAAACTTCTTACACGATATTATCACTACAACATATCAAACTGCACTCGTAGGTGACATAGATGATTGAATTCAAAAAAATACGTATTAAAAACTTTGGGTCATTTGGTAACTCATTTTCTGAGATTGAGTTGGATAACTACAAGTTAACTCTTGTAACAGGTACTAATGGACACGGTAAGTCATTTGCATTTTTAGATTCTATAACCTTTGCCCTATTTGGTAAACCATTTCGTCCTGTAAATATTCCTCAACTCATCAATAGTATCAATAATAAAAATTGTGTTGTTGAGATTGATTTTTTCAAGGGTAAGACCAAATATATGGTCAGACGAGGATTAGCCCCTAAAATTTTTGAAATCTATAAAGATGACATTTTATTAGATCAAAATGCCAAATCTAAAGATTATCAGGAGATGTTAGAGCAAAATATTTTAAGCTTTGGTTATGCTGCTTTTAAGCAGGTAGTTATTCTGGGGAAAAGCTCTTTTACGCCCTTCATGCAATTAACCCCCGCAGAGCGCAGAAAGATCATAGAAGGGCTCCTGGACCTCGATATCCTTGCTGAAATGGCAACGGTAGTGAAGGGCAAACTCTCAGATCTTAAAGGACACATTCAAACTACTCAAAGTTTGATGACCATTACGAATGAAAAATTAAAGTCCCAAAAAGAGATACAAAAGCAGGTTAAACAAAATTACGATGATTTGATAGATCGCAATAATAATAAAATTGCAGAACTTCATGCAAAGGATACTGTTCTAGTAGCAGCCTATAATACAGCAACCAGTACTTTAACCGAATTAAAGACTAAAAGTGCGGAATTAGACAAAAAGATCTTTAAATTTAAAAATTTTGTTTCTGTGGAAAGTAAATTGTCTGTACAATATGATACGTTATGTACAGAAATATTAACAACAGAATCACAACAATCATGTAGTTGCTGTGGTCAAGAATTGACCGAAGCAGTTAAATGTGAAATTTTGAGCTCTAAGTATAGTAGACGAGACGAGTATAAAACGGCACTGGAAGAGGTTTCTGTAAAACTCAAAGAACTTACCGAATTGGAGGAAACAAAAGAGGAATTACAGACAGTGTTGAAGAAGGCAGTATTGGACCAGACCATGGCTACTAGGGAAAAGCAAATTCTCCAAAACCGTATTGAAGAATTGACAGAAGAAAATGCTGATCTCGAAACGAAGCATCTGGACAACAACGAAATTTATGATACAATCAAAACTACCGAGCAAGAGATTAAGAGTCAAACGAAAATTTACCAAACGGCAATCAAAGAGCAGATTCATTATGATGTTGTGTATGATCTTCTGCGTGATGGCGGCTTAAAAAGTAAGATCATTAGACACTATGTTCCGGTCATCAATAATTTTGTTAATAAATATCTAGAGAAACTGAATCTATATGTTGATTTTAATTTGAACCAAGAATTCAAAGAAACAATCAAATCAAGATATAGAGATGAGTTTTCCTATCTGTCCTTCTCAGAAGGAGAGAAGCAAAGAATTGATTTAGCGATTTTAATGACATGGCGAGAGATAGCAAAGATGAAGAATAGTTTAAACTGCAACCTATTGATATTTGATGAAATACTTGATTCATCATTAGATGCAACAGGAACTGAAAACTTCTTAAAGATACTGACTAAAATGAAAAACAAATGTTCAGTTTTTATCATCTCCCATAAGAGTGATCAACTCATTGACAAATTTGATCAAGGAATACAGATAGAGAAGAAAAATAATTTCTCTAGAATAAAAACAACGTAACAGTCATGAACCCAGAAAATTTTGAAAAATTTAATAACCGTCCGAATCAGAAGATGTTCAAGTCACAAAACGGAAAGAAGCGCAATCAGCGTGAACGCCGTAATAATCGGTATCAAGTAAAAAATATAATAAATGACTTGATTGTTGGTGTTGATCCAGTGTATAATAAGCCTAATCATAATGACGAAAACTAAATTAAAACTCTCGCGTACCACACTCAGTATTCTAAAAAATCTTGCCGGAATTAATTCCAACTTATTGATTAAGCCGGGTAACGTAATCAAGACTGTTTCACCAAGTAAGACTTTGTTTGTCGAAGCCCAAGTGGAAGAAGACTTTCCAGTTGAGGTTGCTATCTGGGATCTCGGTCAATTCCTTGGAGTTGTTAGTTTGTTCCAAGATCCAGAGTTTGAATTTGATGATAACTGTGTGACAGTTCAGTCAAACAACTCTGCAGTAAAGTATTTCTATTCTGCTCCTGCCCTGTTGACTGTACCTACAAAGAACTTGACTATGCCTGCAGTATTGTATGAGTTCCCACTCACACAGGCTACCTTTGGTGAACTTAGCAAGGCATCCGCAGTTCTACAGGTTAGTGATCTTGAGATGCGTGGAGAAGACGGTATTGTCTCTCTCACTGTCTCCAAGAAGAATGACCCAAGTTCCAACTCATATACAGTTAATGTTGGTAAGACTGATGGTGATTTTGCTTATACTCTTGACATGTCAAATCTGAAGTTGCTTCAGGGTGACTACACAGTATCTCTCACTGATACTGTTGTAAGTCGATTTGCACATGATACTATGAGTCTGAATTATTACATCGCCGTCGAAAAGAACTGAGGTAACTGTGACTAATGTTTCCGATATTTCGGATTTGATTTGGGTCGAAAAGTATCGCCCAAAATCAATAAGTGATTGTATTCTTCCACATAGCCTAAAAAACACATTTGAAGGCATTGTCAAAAACAAGAAGATGCCCAATTTGATGCTATGTGGTAAACCCGGTACAGGGAAAACCACAGTAGCACGGGCTCTTTGTAATGAATTGGATATTGACTACATCATAATCAACTGCTCTGAGCAGAATGGTATTGATACATTACGAACTACAATTCGTTCTTATGCATCAACCAAAGCATTGAATGGTAATAAAAAAGTTATTATTCTTGATGAGTTCGACTACGCTAACCCACAATCCATGCAGCCAGCATTACGTGGTGCAATGGAAGAATTTGCAGTAAATTGTAATTTCATTCTGACATGCAATTACAAAAGTCGAATTATTGATCCAATTCACAGTCGGTGTACTGTTATTGATTTTGTATTCCCACCAAATGATCGATCTGTTATTGCATTAAAGATGCTTGGTAGATGCCAGCAGATCCTGAAGTCTGAAAAGATCAAGGGTGAGCCTGAAGTTTTGGCTAGTCTTATTGTCAAACATTTTCCCGATTTTAGACGGGTTATCAATGAGATGCAAAGATATTCGGCACATGGTGAGATTGACATTGGTATTCTTACTGATGCAGAAGACAGTAATATCAAAGAATTGATTTCTTTCATGAAAAAGAAAGATTTTGGCTCTTGCCGTAAGTGGGTTGCAACAAGTTCAGAAACAGGCTCTCCAGATTTTTATAGAAAGATATATGATATCCTCTATACCTGTCTCAAAAAACCTTCTATTCCATCAATGATTCTGATCATCTCAGATTATCAATACAAATCTGCATTTGTAGCAGATCAAGAAATCAATAATATGGCAATGATTTGTCAGTTAATGATGGAATGTGAGTTTGAATAATGCAATTAAAAGACTTTCTGAATAGTATCAATTCATCTAAAGAAAACCTATTAGATGCAGACGTTAAGTCAGAAAAACTATATCTTCCGTTTATTGTAAATAAATGCTTATCGTATTTTCCCGATACATTGTTTACTGTAAATCAGATCAATCAGGTACCTCATATTGACAAAAAAATGCAATATGATTATTTGTTATACTCTGTTCGAGCCAAGAAGCGATTTGCTCCTTGGATTAAAAAGGTAGAAGATTCTAAAATTGAGTTATTAAAACAAGCCTATCATATTTCTGAAAAGAAAGCCTTAGAGATAGCAGATTTGATTAATGAAGATCAATTAGCTGAAATCCTACAATCGCAGTATACTGGCGGACATAAATAACTCTGTTACTGAGGAGTTATTATGTCGATTAATAATGATATATTTAAAGGGGTAGGTGTCCCTGTCAAACTTTTAAAACCAGATAATTATTTGGTAATCAAAGAAACACTTGAACGTATTGGGGTTAGCCCCAAAAACAAAAAGGTTCTTTATCAATCATGTCACATTCTTCATAAAAATGATAATTACATAATTGCGCATTTTAAAGAATTATTTAAATTAGATAATTTAAAATCAGAAGTATCAGAAGAAGATATATCCCGTCGTAATGCTATTATTAATTTATTAGAAGAATGGGATCTGATTGAAGTTCTTGATGAAAGTTTGATGGAAAATATCATGCCAATTAATGGACTAAAAATTCTTCAGTATAGTGAAAGAGATACCTGGGATCTTATCCCAAAATTTAATACAGGAACCCTTAGAAAATTTTTCTCGGAGTGAACAATGCATAAAATTACACTGTGTATGATCGTAAAAAACGAATCGCATATTATTAAAGAATGTTTGGAGTCAGTTGCAAAGTACATTGATTATTACGTAATCTGTGATACTGGATCAACCGATGAAACCAAGACTATTATTAAAGAGTATTTTGATTCAGTCAATATTCCCGGTGAAATCCATGACCACGAATGGGTTGATTTCGGATTTAATAGAACAAAAGCATTTGACCAATGTCGTGGACATACAAAATGGGTCTTGATGATTGATGCTGATGATTATATTGAA
>Ga0114979_10000406_pt1 | contig 28827 bp, 27 predicted proteins | sample S_140625_EF_Meta_FD_87315 | JGI IMG/M metagenome (GOLD analysis project Ga0114979, IMG submission 87315) | Freshwater microbial communities from Lake Simoncouche, Canada to study carbon cycling - S_140625_EF_MetaG | ecosystem: Environmental > Aquatic > Freshwater > Lake | place: Lake...
AGAAGAAGTCCTTCGCCACCTAATGTAGCAAAAAGAGGAAGTCCTTCACCGCCTAATGTAGCAAAAAGAGGAAGTCCTTCACCGCCTAATGTAGCAAAAAGAGGAAGTCCTTCACCGCCTAATATAGCAAAAAGAGGAAGTCCTTCACCGCCTAATGTAGCAAAAAGGAGAAGTAAAATTTCAAATTTAAAAGACCCTTATAGTACCCCATTTTGGCCACCGTCAGATTATTCGGTGCCTGCAAAAGTTATATTAAATGATCCGAACCCATTACCACGAACATTAGCAAATCATAAAATATTTATAAAAGAATTAAAAAATGTGTTAATTAATGAAAAAATAATAGATAGAGATAACCCGCGTTTTGAAATATTGCTTAAAGAACAGCAAAAATGGAATCATATATTTTATAAACTAAAACCATACAATATAATCTGTTTTGTTATTTGTGATTATCATCTATATGATAAAAAAGCACCTCGTGTATTTCATAAAAATAATGACGAACCATTTTTTGGAAACTTTAAGTTTAATAAATTATTAAAAAACAATAATATGGGTATGAAATGGTATGGTAATAATATATTATATATACACAAAAATAGATTTTAGATTATAATGAATTAAGATAAATTATATAAATAGATAATTATAAAAATGAATAATTATATAGAATAATAATAAATATGTTTAATATAATATTTGGGATCCTTATGCTTAAATATATGTGTGAATATTTTGATAAGCATGTAATAATAAGTTTTCAACCATTTGCTATATCATATTCTTAATGTTTCGCTTAATCGTCTTCTATATTTGTTGACTATATATATCAATATATTTTTTACAGAAGTCTCTACAATTTGCTTATTTATTTTATCTATTACATAATCAAATTCTTTATAAACTTTATATTTTGTTATTTTGTTTCTATTCATCAAAATATTGCGCCAGAATTTTTGTATAATTACAATAGATGATATTATATAATTATTATTATAATTATTTCTAGTATATTCAACTGTAAACTCTAAATTAAATCTGCTCATGAATATAGAAAATATTAAACTTTTTGAAGTTGTATTTATATGTTTTTTGCTATTAACTACGTAATCGTTGAGTAATAATATTGCGTTGTCAATCCCATAATTATATACCATACATTCAATCTTACTAGATGACATATTATTAACATATTGTATGATATTTTCTTCTAAACATTTATTTAATTTTTTATAATCCTCTGCGTATTTTACTTCGATACTATTATAGATATCACATATACATTTTTCTATAAATTGGTAACCTAAAAAGTCATATACTGAAATATTTTCAGTATCAATTAACATATTGATATACCACATTATTGCATTATATATATAAGTATTTGGAATAAAAATCAATTTTTATTAATTTTAGTTTTATTTTTTGTTTGATAATCAAATAATTTATAACTATTCACATTATTTTTAAAAGTATCACTAGTTTGATATTGTTCCTTCCAAATACCATTATTATATTCCGGGCGTTTATATATACAACTTTTCTTATTTATTGAAAACCCTTTTAATAATTCGCTCTCATTTGTTTTAATTTCCTCTATATTTTTGTTGTAGTTATTTTGATAATTACAAATATCTATATTTATTTTATCAACAAATAAATTATTTTGCTGGTTTGTATAATCACTTGACAAAGATGACATATTATTACAGGATATTTTTGCACTAAGGAGTTTTGGATTATAATTTGTTTCATATTCTATTTCATAATAATTCATTATTTTATCTTCTTACTTATAAATTATAAAAATATTTAAATATATTAAAGGATCCACGCTATATGTTTTATTTATTATCATCTGAAAATAAAAGGGATATTAATGATATTATTAAAACTTCTCCAAATATTACAATATTATTTTATTGGAATATGTGCGGACATTGTATAGCGTTAAAACCAACATGGGATAAGGTATGTAATAAATATAAAAATGACAAAAACTGTAGTATATTAAATGTTGAGTTATCACAAATAAAAAATTTAAACGCAAAATATAAAAAGGGTATTAATGGATTTCCTACTATTTCAAAATATAAAAATGGAAAAAAAATAGGAGAATATGAAGGAGAGAGAACTTTAAAAAATATTAATAAATATGTTAAATTATAAAAAATATATAAATATAATTAACATATATAAATATAATTAACATATATAAATATATATATAATGGAAGAAGATAATATTGTAGATAACATTATTAATCAGGAAAGAATTGAACCAACTGAAGAAGAATTGGAAACATTTAAGAATCTAGTAAATGATTGGTTTAAATATGATGACCAAATAAGAAAATTAAAGATTGCTATGAAGGAAAGAAAAAATTATCAGAGAGTTCTCAATAATAAAATTGAAGAGTTTATGTTTAATTATAAATACAACGATTTAAATACACAGCATGGACGCATTAAAACAAATACAAAGGAATGCAAAGTTCCTATTAAAATGAATGATATTAAGACTAAAATAATTCAATATAAAGAATTATCTGGTGAAGAATTATTAAAGCGTATCTTTGATGAAGACAGACAAACATTTGTTAAAAAGAATATTAAGAGAATAATTCCAAAGGTGTCTCTAACAATTTAATTTATTGAAAGGTACATTTTCCAATATCGGACATATCTATTTTTTCACCTACACATCCTCTGATAATATCATATTCATAATTTGTAGAATAATACGCATTTTTAATATTATTTTTTATAATTGTATTACTACAGTTAGTACAAGGGCGTGAATATTTTAAAGGATTATTAAAGCGATCTGGACCAATTCTAACAACATATATATCACATTCACAAAGTATATGCTTTTTCTTTTTACGAATACTCGCAATTGCTGAAACTTCTGCATGTATACTAAAATCCGCCATATAATAATTATATCCGGATCCTATAATTTTATCTCTATATACAATTATAGCACCGTGCTTATGGTTATACATAGGAGATTTAATTGCTATTTTTGCCGCTATATTTAAATAGTATTTCTGTTTTTCACTAGAGATCCGAACGCATGTGCTATCAATACATTCGAAATAGTTGGATGTATAGTATCCAGTTCTGTCCATTCTTCTTTTATTGACGGTAGCACCACGCTGTGCATTTCGAACATCTACCATATCGCTGTAAGTTTAAATTAATATATTACTTTATTATATGTGTAAATATTTATATGTATATTAACTATTTTATTATAGTTTTTTAAAAGAACTAATAGTTCTTTACACGTAAACGATATATTATCGTATATTGCTTATCATTTTTTACTATTAATCCTAATATAAAATCAAATTTACAAAATTTGATATTTTTTATTATTAAAATAATAAAAATTGATTAACATACTTATATTTTTAATTACATAAGTAAGTTAATAAAATGAACATTAATAACACTAATAAGATTAGTTATCGCGCTTTTAACTCATTCTCTAATAAAAAAGAGGATTTTGAAGAAATTTATAAGATCCCGCGTGAATTAAAGAGAGTCGAAAATAATGTTGTAAAATGTAAAAAACTTGTCCTTAAGAACAAAGATGCACGTCTGTCTTATAAAAATAGAAGAAGTATTAATAAGGATTGGAAAGACTTTAATAATAAATAAAAAGTGGTAGTAAAAAGTGGTAGTAAAAATAGTAAAAAGTGGTAATAAAAAGTGGTAGTAAAAATAGTAAAAAGTGGTAATAAAAAGTGGTAATAAAAAGTGGTAGTAAAAAGTGGTAGTAAAAATAGTAAAAAGTGGTAGTAAAAAGTTGTAGTAAAAAGTTGTAGTAAAAAGTTGTAGTAAAAAGTGGTAATAATATATATATTATATATTTTTTATATTTTATTTATGAACATAAAAGATATTATGAATAATAATGATTATATGAAATAGGTTATATATTTATGTTAGACAGGAGGTAATAGATTACCTTCTTCTAACTCATGTTCGAAGCATAAATTGTGAACTATTAAATTATGCGTTCTACCTACTCGCTGTGCTCTTCCAATTGCCTGTTGCTTATCAACAGCCATAGAGTGAAATATAATAACATCTGTAGCATAATTAATATCAATACCATATCCTGCATATTGCGTAGTTAGTAATATTACATTTATTAATCCATTTTTAAAATCTTTTAGAACATTCATCATATGCGCGGTATGTCCTTTTAATTCAGCAAATGTAATTTTATTGGATACTAATAATTTAATAATTTTAGTAAATACATCAACCCTACTAAATACTATAAATTTTCCATCTGGTTTATTTTTAAGTATTTCTAAAAGAGTATCTTCTTTATTAAGAATACCCTTTCCTATTTTATTAGTATTATCTCCGGAACTAACTATTTCATTTGTAATATTATCTTTAGTTGTAACAATAGCAGTTAAATTTTCTGTACTTTTAATTTCTGCCCGACAATCAGGGCATTTTTTAATATTAGTAGAATTATAAGTTTGCGAATTGAGAAAGTTAAATAAACATGAACCACAAAATATATGAGTGCATTCTAATATAATAGGATGAGTAACATTATCTAAACATATAGAGCATATTTTAGTATTAATTTCAGTAATACGTTCTGTTAAATCTTTAATTTTTCCTTCAATCAATACTATTTCATTATCAATAGTTTTTATACGGTTCACTTTTGTTTCTTCTAAAATATCAAGACCTAATGTATATTCGCGTTCTTTTTGCTTATTTGATAAATTTTTATTCATATCAGCACAAATTAAAGTGGCAATTCCCTCTTCAGTTTCATTTTTACCTCCTAAATCTTTAATAGCACCAGAGATATCATTTGCATTAATTTTATCTAAAATAGAACTATTAATATATTTCTTGATTACTCTCAAATATTTAGACATTTTGCAGAGATGATAATATTCAATAATAGGAGGTATCTTAAAACTTTCTTTTACAAATTCCTTATTGCACTTAACTAATATATAGTTAATATAATCTTCTCTAAGTATATCTTTGATATTATAGTATTGAGAATAAGATGTCGAAGATATCTTGTTGCACATATTAAAATATGTTCCACTTATTAACCATATAAATAGGTAATTAAAGATTTCAATCTTATTAATAATATCATGACATTCGTCAATCATAATCCTTTTCCAATTATATATAAAATGTCTTATATTAGAAATGGGAGTGTTATAATAATTTAATAACCTATCCAATGTAGTATTTTTAATAAGAACTACATCAAATTGATTAAAATAATCAATAATTTCACGCTCATTATTATTCTTAAAAGTTGGTAAATTTTTCTTTATATAATTCAAATCTTCAATTGCAATATATTTAAGATCAGTTGAATCTTTCAAAGTTTTTTCCCACTGAACATATACAGGACCTCTTGGAACTATAATGAGAGTAGAACTAATCATATTATCAAAATTATGTAAATTTAAATTATCAGATACTGCTGTAAAATAATTATACGCTTTACTACTATGAAAACTATGAACCTTCGTGGTATTAATATGTATTTTGTCTAATGGATTATGTGCAATAATTGATAATGCTGTTAGAGTTTTACCGTACCCAACAATATCACCTATAATACCAATATTTGTAGAAATCTTAATAGTATTTGGGATATTTCTTAAATTAACATCTCTATTTTGAGAATTATTTTTATATGTTATTGAACCTACATTTTCCATATATATTGCTTTATATAAGCATGCTAATTGATGGGGTTTAAGGATCTTTTTAATTTTAGTAGGTTGTCCGCTTCGCAACGAATTAGAATCAATCTCAATATCATATGTTAAATTATTATTTTCTATGGAAGCAGCCATAAATTATGTTATTATTATTTATATAATATATATTTTATATCAATTTTTATATTTCATCATCTTTATATTTTAAAATTCATTTCCTCTCATTAAAAATATATAAGAATAATGATATAATTATTATTATAATAATGTCAGTTGTTGAAGGAGATAATGCTATTGTAGATAATGCTATTGTAGATAATGCTATTGTAGATAATGCTAAAAATACAGGTAATATTAAAAAAATTGTATTTGCTCTTCCTGGTGATAATTTTAGTTCTAAATTCTTAATTTCTTGGAGTGCTACACTCAGTAAATTATGGGAAACACGACGCTATGATATTATGATTTCACCTGCAACAGGTTCTTATGTTCCATTTGTAAGAATGACTACCCTTGGATTAGATGTTCTAAGAGGTGAAAACCAAAAACCATTTAATGGTCAACATTTTGACGTTTGGATTACTATAGATAGTGATATTATATTTACTTGTGAGCAAGTAATTAAGTTAATAGAATCAACAGATGAACATCCAGTTGTTGCTGGAATGTATAGAATGGCAGATTTAGTTAATTATGCGTTTGTAAAAGATTGGGATGAAACTTATTTTAAGGAAAAAGGAGTTTTTCAATTTATAACACCTGAAGATATTGAAAAATGGAAAAATGAAACTAATTTTAAATATTTTCCAGTTGTTTATAGCGGGTTAGGTTTTATGGCTATTCGGAAGGAAGTTTTTGATAAAATAAAATATCCATATTTTGATTCTGAAATCCTAACTATTACAAATCAAGATGGAACTGTAATACGTGATATATGTAGCGAAGATGTTAGTTTATGTAAAAAAATTACACGCGAAGGTTATCAAATTATGATAAATACAGATATTCGTGTAGGACACCTTAAATCGCTAATAATTTAAAATATTAAATTTATTATAGATAATGCTAGACTATTTTTATTGGTTAATAGAATATTTTGGATATTATTATGCTATAATATTTATTATAATTTTGTATATAGCATATTATTTATTATCAAATTCATTAATATTTATTATATTTTTAAGTATCGGTATAATTATTGGTATATATATAAGTAATTTTATGAAAAAATATTTCTAAATATTTATATATCTTTAATAACATCTTTCTTATTTTCGTTGACATTAGTTATATTAGATAATGTTGATTTGCTAATATTGTTCTCTTCAGTATTTTTGTTAGTATCTAATTTTGATTCTAGAGGGTTTATCCGGTCTTTAGTATCTGTTTTTGTTATTTTTTCTAAATATGCTTCAGTCTCCGTTTGAGCTTTTGATATTAATTGTGAATCTGATAATTGATTTTTTTCTAAATTTGTATCAACTTCTATAGGTGCTCTCGGTTTTGATATTATTTCTGATGGTTTATCGTTTCTACTAAATGGAGTTATAAATGAAAATATAGACTCTTCACTTTCTTTTATAGGGTCAATATTTTTAGAAGTTACATATTGATTAACAGGAGGGGTTACATATTGATTGGCGGGAGGATTTATATATTGATTGACAGGAGGATTTACATATTGATTGACAGGAGGATTTACATATTGATTGACAGGAGGATTTACATATTGATTGATATTTTCAGGCGCATTTATATTTTGATCATTATTATTAGGATTGTACGTAAACCAATATATTAGACTTAAAACAATAATTATAAATATAAAAATACCAAGTGATATAAATACCCATTTTAAAGAATCCATAATATTATTTTCAAATTTCTTAACTTCTTCTTCTACAGGTTTCTTAATTTCTTCTTCTTTTGGTTTCTTAACATCGTCGTCTACATGCTTTTTAATTTCTTCTTTTGCCACTTCTTCTTGTTTTTTTCTTTCTTCTTCTTTCTTTTTAATATCATCGCTAGATATTTGATCAGTATATTTCTCTAAAGCATAAATTAAATAATTATGTTTGACATTTTCAAGTTTATTAATTATATCAAAAATACCCATTTAAAATTTATAAGTCCTCTATATTAAGATTTCAATAAAAAAATATGATTTTCTTCATATTTTATTAGATATAAAAAATATTAATGAATATAATTAAGCCTATTTATGTTTATAAATGGGTAAATAGTAAAGAATATATTAAATATGTTTTTGATATAAATGAAAAGAATAGTTATGATAAGTCAGTAAAAGTAATTAAAGAATATATATATCAAGACAGCAGTAAAGAAGATGCTATAAATAAAATTGCATATTATATAAATAAAAATAGTAAAAATTCAGATGATAAAATACCTTATTATGTTTGGGTAAATAATGATCCTTTTTTATATGAATTAGGAACTATTATATGGAAAGGATATGATGTTAATCCATTTAAATCATCAGATAGAAAGTCAGATGAAATAAATGAAGCACTTCAAAAAAATTATAATAAATCAAAAGAATTATTTAATACTAATGATATAATTAATATTGTTTTTAAAAATGATTTTGATTATAATAATAAATACTATTATGATAATTTTAAATTTAAAAGTAATAATTATAAGTTAAATAGTGATAGTATAATTACAGAATTATATAAATTAAATATAGTAAATAATAAAAAAATATCAGAGGAATATTATAATGTTGTATTTAGTGCACATATAGTAGATATACCATCATTAATAATTATATTTGATAAAATATCTGCAACTAATAAAATACAGTTAATCCAATATATTAATAATATTAACAAAGCATACTATAAATTATTCAAGGAACATTCTTTTAAGAATAGGAAGGAATTAAGTAGAATATTCAAACTAAATAATGATGGAAAAGAAAGTATTAATATATATTATAGTAAAAATATTATTATTACAATATATGCTGGCGGTAATATCAACCTAACATTTAATTATCAAATAGATAAAGGTGTAATAATTAATGATATACTAAAATATAAAGATGAACTTAATAAATATATTAATGATATTTTAAATATTAATATAGAGTTTAAAGAAAAACATATAAATGCACGTGTTATATATAATATCGATAGAACTAAATATTCTGATTTAAAAAATGAACTTAAAACATCAACAATATTTACCGAATTTAATGCAGAAGAATTTTACTATAAGCGAACATCTAACTATATAGATAGGAGCATTATTGATAAAAATATTAAGGGTAATGTGCAAAATAATAATATTAAAATAAACGCAAAATATGATGCAGATATTCTAGATACAAAAATTATAGTAAAAAAGAAAAATGGAGAATATATGTTTGATATTAAATATGCTAAATCATTTTTTGAGTTTGAAAATTTAGAATATTGGATATCAAAAATAATAGAAAAAACTATAAATAACAAACAATCTTCCAGAGATGCAAATGATTCACAAGATTCACAAGATTCACCTGATATTATACGTCGTTATGCATCAACTTCTAGTGAAACAAGTGGAGGAAATGGAGATGAAAATGAACATTATTTAATTAATAAGTTGAAAAATGCAGACAAAGAATTATGGAAAGATGATAATGTTATTAAAAATAAAGCACGCAAATGCCAAAGGATAAAGCAACCTATCCCATTATCTAATGAAGAATTTGCTGATTTTGAAAAAAAAGGGTTAAATAAAAACTTTGATAATTCTATTAAATATAATAATAATTATTATATATGTCCTCGTTTATGGTGTCCTAAAAGTAATATACCTCTACCCTTTAAATATGAAGGAGACCCAAATGCAAAATGTCCTATTGCAGATGAAAAACCTATGCGATTAAATGAAGATATGGGGAATAAAAATTTACCAAGATATGTAGGTGTAATAAAGAAACATAATATTCCATGCTGTAGAAAAAGAATTAATAAAGACGACAATAAAAAAGACGACAATAAAAAAGGCGACAATAAAAAAGATGACAATAAAAAAGATGACAATAAAAGAACTTCTAAAAAATCTAGCAGACAAGATGATATAGATAAAAAAGGAAATAATTACATTATGAAAGATTACCCGATCAACTATAATAACCGTTTTGGTGATATACCAAAAGAATTATATAAAATACTATATCCTAATAATTATAACGATTATTTAAAAGTTTGTTGTTCTCCTAATAATATTAATAAAAAAGAATGTATTTTAAGAAAAGGATTGATTAATATTGGCGAAATCCCTAATAATTATGATAATATAATAAATGTAATTGCATATTTAGTAGGTAAAACAAGAGATACTTTCATAGAAAATATTAAAAATAAGTTAGATATCATAAAATATTTATCGCTGGATAATGGAAATATTTGCAAGGATTTTGGCGATTTAGAACCTGTTTTGTATGAATATAATAAGGAACTCTATAAAGAATTAAAAAAGCATCTATATAATGTTAATAAAAAAACTAATATATATATTGATCTTCCTAAGTTTGATAGTACAGATGAAAAAGCAATTTTTAAAATATCTCGTCTTCTTTATATATTTAAATCTTATAAAAAATTTATAGCGTATATTTCTGCAGACAATTATCCAGATGATAAAGGTATTCAATATTTATATAGTGTAGTAGCAATTATATATAAAAAATTATTGATTGTATGGGAAAAAACTATGGATTCAACAATTTTAGAACCAGGTATCAATCTATTAGTTCCAGATTATATAAATGAAATCATATCATATTATGGTTTACATAATAATACCAAAATAATAATGATATTAAAAGAGAAATGGAAAGCAAATGGTATTAAAGGTGAAAATAACAAAGACAGAATATATGAAATAATGAAAGATCGTGATGATATCTATTTCTATGAACCTTTAATAATTAAAAAAATAAATAATGAAGAGAAAAAACATATGGTATTGAATGAATATCCAAATATTAAAAAGATTATAAAGTATGATCATAATAACAATTTTTTTAGTAATTTGAAAAATATAAATAATTTAATAGGAAAAGAAAGTTTAAAGTATAGAATTGAAACAATTATAATTAATGACAATTATACAATTGACAAGATAATGTTAAAGAATAACATGTTAATACGTTTTAATCCTCAAGGAATTATTATATTACCATATTTAATTAAAGAATTAAACGTTAAGAATGTTGCATTTTTAGATGATATTGTAGATACTGAATACAAATTAACTATTATTATAAATGATACATATTTAGATTTTGAAAATAAAATAAATAAATTAAAAGATTTTGGAATTACTTTAGATATTGGTGTAAAAGATATTAGTGCAAATAAAAATCAAGATAAAAAAATAATGAATAATGTGCTTACTATTGTAAATGATGATAATTTAGAAGGTCAAGTAATTCTTTTTGGTAAAAAGAATGAATATGATGAATATAATAAAAAAAATACTAATGTATTAAACAAATGGTCAGAATTAAGATTATATGTTAAAAATAAATTATTAATTGCGTTGGGCACAAAAGATAAAAGAATAGATATATCTAAAAAAACGCGCGCAGAATTTATAGAAAACTTACTAGATATCTTTGATAATAATAAGAAAAAAATACAAATTATATTAGAAGAAATACCAATATTTACAAAAGAAGGAATCAACAATTGGCATGCGAGTACTCTTTTACATACAAAATATGATTATATTAATAATTTATCAGATAACTTTATTGATAATGGAACAGAATTACTATTTACGCAATTTTTAATTAAAAATAAAATACCTAAAAATATACTATATTATCATGAAGCAAATCCTAACATAATACATGATAAAAATGATGATAATATTATTAATTTTGATAATATATATGAAAATAATGAAAATAGCATAAGCATATCAACACCTAAAGTTAGTATCAAACTTCCTAAAATGTTTAAAGGTGATGAAAAAGACTTAAATTCCAAATGGACAAAATATAAGAAAAAAATATGGAGCAAACTTAAATATATTAAGAATGATTATAATGCAAGTAATATTATTGAATTATTTGATTATTTTAAATCACTAGATAATGATATAGTTAATGATTATAATGATATTATTAAAAAGACATTTAAATATTATAGACATGAGTTTAATAAAAATATACATAATAAAACTAATATCAAAAGAATTAAAGAAATATTTAAAGATCCCTATTTTTATTCTTCTTATATAAATGCGATGAATAGTATTAATAAAACTAAAAAAACATTTAAAACATTAGAAATATTTTTAACAACATATTTTTATAATAGTTCTAATACAGAAAGATTTAAAATATTAAATTTTATTGAAAATTCAGATGACTATATTTATCATCCAAACGAAATTACCTTTCGCATGATGTCTGAGGTTCTTAATATTTCTATTTTAATCATACACAACCGTGCAGATTATGGAAAAGCAGTTAACATAAGTAAGCGCGCAGATGAAAGAGATCTATCTATAACTACAACAGTTTATAAAGCATATAATGACGAATTAAATAGACCTCTGTTAATGCTTTATAGAAAGAATGATAAAACGCATCTAAGTTATTATATTGTCCGTAATATTAATTATAATAAAATTATATATACAGAGTTAAATGATCTTCAAGAGAATGATGATGATAATGATAAAAAAATAAATGAAATAATAACTATTATACAAAATACTGAAAATTCAAAATCTAAATCATTATCAACATCAAGTAGTACACAGACAATTAATATATTATAATTTATTAAATAATATTTATTTAATAATTAATTTTTGCTGAGGTAATTTATAACAATTACTCTTCTTATTTTCTTTTTGATTTATTATAATCTGTAAATCATCATTAGAATATAAGTCTACATTATCTTCTAGATCTTCTTTGTCTTCTTTGATTACATCTAACTTATCTTTTTTAGCATCCACCATATTTTTTAATAATTCCATCATATGTTCTTCATCTATTAAAATACGACTATCACCTGTACCGCATGGTGGTTGTTGTCCAAGCATCACATTTGCTGATACTCCATTAACTTTGTCATATTCCGCAAATATGCTCGCATTAATAAGCATATCTGTTGATTCTTCAAATGATGACTTTGCAAGAGGTCCAATATCACCTCGATTAATACCATGTCTATCAATTGACATTAATTGACCTTTATAAGTCATCGTGTCAATCAAAAGAGACATATGTCTATAATTCATAGAACCTTCTGTAACAACTGCTAATAATTCCTTGTATAAAGCATATCTGGCTGCTTCAATCCCTAATGTTTCATATATTTCCCGAATATCATTAGATATAGTACGTGTCGTATCTATATTAGTATTTGCAAGAATATCTATTAAATTTGTTCCATCTGTATCTAGAACCCATTCTAGAATAGTATCAAACTTATTTGATTCATCATTATATTTAGTATAATTCTTTTTATTTAATGATACTTTTCTTATTCCCTTGTAACCTTTTAATAATACTTGGTATACAATATTATGTTCGATTGCTTTAATAGTAGCTATTTCATCTTTATCTTCAATACCATTAAACGCCTGTTCTGTCATCTTAATTCTAAATACACATTCATCTGCATTATCATCGCTATACACACAATCAATATATTTTTCATATGATATTTTTAGTTTAGTATAAATATCAATCATCTTAAGACCAAAGGTATTCATTTTTTCTTTATCAAAAACTAGGCGTAATACCCATGGAGATGTGGTTCGTGCTTTGCACATATTCTCTTCAATCTTTTCAAACTCCTTATAAATACTCATAATTCCTGCATCCTGTTCAATATTTGTTTCATATATCTCATCACTATCCCAATATATTTCACTATGCTTTAGAATATCTGATAATTTTGTTATCTCAATAGTATTTTTAATATTAATAGCATTATTTTTTGTAATATCAATCCGTGGATCAATAAAATCTCCATTTTCATCTTTTAAAGGATTAATAACACGAGATACATCAGGTTTCATATATATAATTAATGTTGGGGTCTTTGTTTTCTTTGTTGCAGAAAGAATTTCCTTTAAACGAGGAACACCAGAAGTTGCTTTAACTGCTGCAGCTGTTCCAGAAACATGGAATGAATCAAGAGTCATTTGTGTTCCTAATTCTCCTATTGTTTGTGCTGCAACTATTCCAACCATATCTCCTGGTTGTGCTAGTGCTTGATTAAAATATTCATATATTTGAGACACAATCCAATCAAATGTTTCTATTGTGAAATGGTAATGACCTATTAGTTTTTTAGGATTTAAATGAAGTCTTAATAATATATTAAAATATAACATCCCTTGTATTTTATCTTTTACATATAAATCATCTTTAATCTTTTCAATCTTGTCTAAAACATAATCAGGATATAAATCTGTCTTTATTTTTTTAATATTGATTGATAATAAACGCTGGTGCGCTATGTTAATTATTCTATCAAATGGTATAGGATAGTTTATTATATATTTTTTCTCTCCATTAAATACTTTCTTAATAAGGAATTCTTTATCACGTAGCATTTCTTCAAAATGCGCAGTACATCTTTTATATGTATCTGCATTAATAGTTTTATAAGCATCTTCTGTCATATGAATATCAATATTTTCAGAATTTTTAAGGTTATATTCATTATCTAACTCAATCGTATTTTTATTAATACTATTAATATATTGAGTTTCTATTTTACACCCATCCATCCCATCTTCACCATATATATATTGGATTATAGAACCTGTCGCAGTTCTTACTGTATTATCATAATTAATTTTTGAATCTTCCATCGCTTTCACTAATCTTCTTTGAATGTAACCAGTTTCTGATGTCTTTACAGCAGTATCAATAAGTCCCTGTCTACCACCCATAGCATGAAAGAAAACTTCTTGCGGTGATAACCCACTAATAAAACTATTTTTTACAAACCCTCGCGCTTCAGGACCGTCATCATATTTAGTATAATGAGGGAGTGTTCTATCTGTAAACCCATATGTAATTCGCTTACCATCTACATTTTGCTGTCCTACACACGCTATCATTTGTGCAACATTAATTTCTTTACCTTTTGAACCTGCTTTAACCATATTTATCATACGATTATTAGTATCGTCAATTTGATCTAAACTAATTTTACCAACATTATTAGTAGTTTTATCAAGGATTGCTATAATTTCACGCTCAATATATTCTTCATTGCTGAAAATACTATTATTTTCAATAATACCTCTTCTAATATCATCTAATTTATCATATGCTAAATTTTTCATTTCCTTAATTTTATTTTTCAAAGTTTCCTCAGTTTTCTTATCGGGAACTAAATCACTAATACCTACACTAAATCCAGATGTTAATAACCATCTACATATTAATCTCTGTGTATTATCTAGAAATTTTCTAACTTCAAATGGTCCATAATCATGATATATTACAGGAATTAAACCTGTAGATATATCATGAAAGATTTTTTTATCTAATGATCCAGAATTAGCAGCTAAAATACTATTATTTACAATAAACTGCTCTTCTTTCTTATTTTTTAAGTTAATAAAGAGACCAGGTGGTAATATTTGAGAATATGCTTCTTTACCTGAATACATATAATTATCATCTGGTTTATTTAGTTTTCCTTTAAAATAACTATTTACCATTTGAATATTTGCAAGTGTCTTATCTTGTATCTTTGTTATATCTTTTGTTAATCTATAAGATCCAACCAAAGTATCTTGAACAACTTCGATAATTGGTTTACCATCGCGAGGTGCTAAAATCATATATGGGACAGCAGCTATATCCATTAATTCGCTCATTGTTTGAATATTTTGCGGACAATGTAAATTCATTTCATCACCATCGAAATCTGCGTTATATGGAGGAGTATCTAAAACATTTAGACGAAATGTTTGATAAGGCATAATAACAACTTTGTGACACATCATAGACATTTTGTGTAATGACGGTTGTCTGTTAAATAAGATGAAATCACCATTTGTTAAATGTCTATGAACAATATCACCATACACTAATTCTGCTGCATTCTTTTCTCTTTCTATAGAATGCTTTAAATTAATAGTTCTACTACTCTTCTTAATATATTTTGCACCAGGCCAAACCTCAGAACCATTCTTAATTAACTCACGCATTTTATCTATGTTATATTCATTAACAACCTCTGGAAATGTTATGTTAACTGCAACTTTAATTGGAACTCCTAATTCATCTATACTAATATATGGGTCCGGAGTAATTACTGAACGCGCAGATTGATCAACACGCTTTCCATTAAGATTACCGCGAATCCTTCCTTCTTTTTTTTTCATGCGGTCTGAGACTGATTTAAGTTTGCGCCCATTTCTTTGCTGAGCAGGTGCTAAACCAGGCATCTGATTATTTATAAATGTAAATACATGATATTGTAATAACATCGCAACATATTTAATTGTTTCCTCTGATGCTCCCTTACATATCTTGTCTGATAATTGTTTATTTGTCTTAATAATATCGCTTAATTTATGTGTTAAATCATCTTCACGACGCTGTCCATTCTCTTCAATAATACTAGGACGTACTGCTGGAGGAGGAACGGGTAAAACGGTGCATATCATCCATTCTGGTCTGTTCCATTTTGGATTAAATCCCATCATATCCATTTCTTTTTCAGTTATACGTGAAAATATTTTTAATATATCTTCTGCTGTAAATTCTTGAACTATCTTATCCGTATTCTTATCTCCATTTTTATTTACTTGTTGCTTTCTATCTTTCCATTCCGCAATTATTTTCATAGAATTTTCTTTGATATACTTAGTCGGTTGAACAGCGCCACAACCAATTGTTCCATCATCTCCACATACGCGAATTTTAGTTGTTGTATTGCATAATTTAAAATATGCCTCCCATCTTTTTTGGTTATTTTTAATAGACAAAATTCTATTCATATCATGTTTAAATTCTTTATCAGTATCTGGAGATATCAAACATTTTGAGCACTTATAACATACACAGTTTAATAATTTTTTAACAATATCAAAGAACATAGCGTGAAATACTGGTTTTGCTAGTTCAATATGTCCAAAATGTCCTGGACAAAATATATTTTTTTGTTCACAAGTACAACATATCCTATTATGTTCTAAAACACCCATACGCGAATCAAATAATCCCCCAACAATAGGTTCACTTCCAGCATATGTATCTGTTTTAGTAATTTCGACTACCGAACGATTTCTAATTTCTTGCGGTCCAAGTATACTAAATTGTATCCCTCGAACATCTTGAATTTCTACCTTTTGATCATTATATGAAAGTTCTGGATAAATTGACATCTCTCTTATTAATAGTAGTTAAAATAAGTAGTCTTATGCTTAAACTATTTTAATTAAAAATAAATCAATTTTTATATATATTTGTAATATTATCAATATATAATACGAATTTTATATATTTATTTTTAATTTTTTATTTACATATTGGAAACTATCTTCGTCTATTGTCCAATCATTTAATCCATATGGTATAGATGCTAATAATATTTCACAAGGCGAATGATGAGGTGCATCGCACATATAAGATATACATATAAATATTGCTAAATCAATATTAAAATTATCAAATAATCTTAAAATAGATATAATTAAGTCAGAATGACCAGATGGTCCGGATACAACCATTTGCTTTTTTTGTTTCATAAGTTGAATATAAAAATTGTTATTATTAACCTTCCAATATTGTAATCCGGATATCAACGGTATAATATTATTACATATTTTATAATTACTGTTTATATACTCTAATTCTCTATGCGATAATTTTGGATAAACATCTTTAATATTAATATTATATTTATTAAATTTTTTAACTCTTTCTTCTCTTAATTTATCAATCATTCTTGATGTAGAAACAGCACTATCAGATACTGAACTTATAAATTTACAAGGTAATGGTAATATGGATCCATCTTTTTTACAATCTTTAATATATTTATTAAATTTTTTTATAGAACTTATACCTGTAATATTATATAACTTTTTTTGTAATATTTGAATTCCTTTTTGAGATAAATATCTATTTTTTTCAGCAGCCCATAATATTACTGAACAGTTACTTGCGCTAAAGTTCATTATTATTGTGATTCTCTCTCTAATATTTCCATGATCTATTGCATAATTAATGTATTTAATAGGTATTTGTCCTGAACTGTAAAATTTAGGAGATGCTCTATGTCCTAAATATGTTTCTAATACTTTCTCCTTATTCTGGTTAGTATCTACAGCGTAATGTATAAGTAATTCTCTTATATTATAGCAAATATCGCGAACATATTCTTGCACTCTTTTATTATCTGAACATTTCTTAGATAATTTTCGTAATTTATCTAAATTTAATTTTGTCATAAATACCTCTATATATATTCAATATATTGAAATTATATTAAATCGCTTTTATCTTGCATATTAATATCATTCATCTCTTTATCTTTATTATCTAATTTCTTATTTTTCATATTATAATATGCATCTCTAAATAATGTTCCAGTATCTTTAGATGGTTCATACAAACTACTTTTAACTATTGAATCCAATCTTTGTCGCAAATTATTTTTATCAGAATCTAATGAAGGATAATATGGGATTATTGGATTATTATGCTTGCTTATTAGATCATTTATAAATATATATCTATGTTCTAACGGTTCATTTCTATCCAATAAATAATTATTAATTAGAGTAAATAGACTATTATTTAGACTTAAATAGTACGCCTTGTTTGTATATTTAATATATGATGATAGTAAATCATTTTTACGAGCATTCATATATTGTTTGACTAACTCAATAATACCTAAAATTAGTTTAATGTTGTGTGTATATTTATCATCTATTGATAAAGTTATCAAGCATTTTATAAAGTTGTCGTTTAAATTAGATAGTATGATTTCTACTGTCTTCTTTACAATAAAATACTCGTCCATTATATAATAATCTAATATATACTTATATTTATATGGTTAATCTAAAAGATAATATGGATTCTCATTAATTAATTTTTCTTGCAATTCTTTTTCTTCGCACTCCTTATTATATTTCTCTATCCGTGATAAACAAAATGAAAAAAAACCAGTAATTATTTTGTATAAATATATACACATAAGCGATATTTACTACCTCTTCTTAAATAATCATTATTTATTATTTATTGCTTAAACTATAAAACTACTTTTACTACTTTTACTACTTTTTTTACTACTTTTTTCATCTGAGTCAGTATTGATCCCTATCAATCTCTCTGCATTATGCGCTTGAAATGTCTTATCTTTTACTAATATTTTCAATTTTTCCATTATATCATCTTTATTTATTTCATTAAATTTTTTAGGGTCTATCTTTTTTAGCAATAGATATGATGCATATATAATATGTTTAATATATCTTAATTCATTAGTTACTATTATATCATTAACTTGCTCTTTTTCAAAAAAACGATGTCTTATTTTATTGTATATTGTTCTCAGAGTTGAAGCACCTTGTTCATAAAATCTTAAATTAATTCTATTATATTTTTTATTTATATTATCATTATCATATGCTCTTTCATATGGATAGCAACTACGTGATTTAAATAATATATCATCTATAATACTATTATTTATGAAAGGTAGAGCATCCTCATGAACAACTTCAAATAATAATATTTTAATTAAACTTTCATATTTTTTATCTTTCTCTTCCAACCATTCTTTAATTGGTAGTAATTTCTGAACATCTTCGCGCATTTTTTCATGAAGAGTATCAAAACTTATATTTTGTTGTTTCGAATACCATAAATCATTTTGATATATACGTCTAGCGTGATTTATATCATGCCAGAAAAAATTGCAAGGCGTTTGCATATCTTCATCTACAAATTCTTCATCAAATATTATTCCACATGGTTGCACACGTGAAAATCTGTTTTTTATTAATGTTGTTGCACTTACACTTTGCAAAATAGGAAGTATAAATACATTAGGGGCATTATCTAGTAAATAATCTAAATAATAATGATATCTTTCTTTAAAATAAACTGTAGCATAAGGATTATCCCATATTTTTTTATTTTTTTTAGATTTTAGATCTAAATTAATGAAATCTATCATATTTATGGACTGGACCATTACTCTTATACAGTAGGCATAAGGATATACATTACCTTTATAAGGAGTCTCATATATATTATAATCACAATATTCTTTACTATGAGCAAATATAACATTCTCATTTTCAATATTGAAAAATTTTAAATCTTTTGCATTTTTAATTGTTGATATAGTATCTTCTGGCGGGCAACTATCATATTTAATATTTGCACAGATTGTTTCTTGTGAAGCATTTTTAATAATATTAATATTTTGATCAATTTGCCAACGCATTTTATCATCATTTTTATAATTATTTTCTTTAAAATATGTTAACACATCTGATATACAATCTAAAACATTCTTAATTTCTGGAAAAGAAAAATTATTTGATTTATTCTCATTATATCTTTTAACTAATTCTTCTTCTAACAAGAATATATTATTTGATGAACTATTTAAATTGTTTGTTGTCTTTTCCTTTTTTATATATTTATTAATAATTTCTGTTATGTCTGCTTTTGTTTTATCATCATAAGATGATGATTTAATATTACAACGTGATGACTTCTTACATTCTCTATTTACAGGAATAATTTGTGTAAGTATACTATTAAAATATAATTTATATTTATCCATATGTCTTAATATATGTAAATTTTTTATTATATAATTTTAATGAAGCATAAGACAAAAGATTATAAATTATCAGCAGTTAAATATTACTTATCTAAAAGCAAAAATTATGTATGTTACACTATGTACCATAACCAAATTTTACACGTTTTGAAATAAGCAAATATTTGTAGTATATGAAATAAAGTTTTATATTTTTATAAAGTTATCTTTCATTTTAAATCTTCAAGGGTATAAATGTCCAAAGGTGTTAAAAAATGATATATATATATAATGATGATTAATATTAATAACTTTATAATTAGTAATAATGAATAAAAATGAATATATACAATCTGATACTAATAAATTTGTCGCAGGTGTAGATGAAGTTGCAAGAGGTACTTTAATTGGTCCAGTAATATCAGCGTGCGTTGTACTACCACATGTATTTCCTGATGATATATATAAGGAAATTAAGGATTCTAAAAAATTGTCTGAAAAAAAACGTGCTTTTTTAGCAGAATATATTAAAAATATTGCGATTACATATGGTATTGGCGAAGCAACAGTAGAGGAGATAGATAATATAAATATATTAAATGCTACTATGAAAGCGATGATTCGCGCGGTGGATGAAGCATACAAGAAACATCCTTTTGATAAACTTCTAATTGATGGTCCATATTTTAAAGGATATACGCCACCTGGCGTAGACAGCGAATTATTAGAATATGAATGTATACCAAAAGGAGATATGCACTATTTATCTATTGCAGCTGCATCAATTATTGCAAAAGATTATCATACAAAATTAATAAATGATTTAGTTATTAAACACCCTGAACTTAACTTATATGAAATAAAAAAGAACAAGGGATATGGAACTGCTAAACATATTGATGCGATTAATAAGAAAGGCATAACAAGTTTACATAGAAAAACATTTGGTATATGTAAGTATATGTAAGTATATAATAATTCTGAATAATATTTTTTATTTACAATTTAATGAACTCCATGATATACCACACTGTTTAGCATATTCACAACTTATCTCGTTGCCAGCAGATGTTTTACTATCTAAAACTCCTAATACTTGTGGATATACTATATTACAAATTAATGGTGCATTAGTTTCATAGTTTCTTGATACAGCACCTCTATCACTAGAACTTGTAGATAAATATGATTTATCCCCAACTTTAAGGACATTTTTATTTAAATTATCAAATATATTACTATTAGATAAATTATATGCACCTGAAAACTTTGCATACTTTTTTAATTCTTTGAAAGTCTGAGGATTTTGACTTTGGTCTGGAATACTAACAATATACTCAGGAGTTAATTTTACGTTAGGTTCTGTAGATTTTAAAGCAATATTAGAAGTATTAAAACCAGATAAAAATTTAGTTTTCGAAATATCATTAGTCATTTTTAAATAGTCACTTGTATTCCCATATACATTTTTATCATATACACAGCGATATTGTATATTAGTATTTATCTTACTATTTATTTGAGGAATTATTTGAGTACCATAATTATTATTATTTAATATAATCTCTTCTTTAATAGATGGAGGAACTTTTTCTAATTTCCAATATTCGGGACATATTATATTATTGTCGCTTTCTATATCTTTACCTATTTTACGCGGTTTAATAGAATAAATTGAAGATATTAGAGATATAATAATTATTATTGAACCTAAAATATAAGTTATTACAGCAGGAGCAAACTTGTCATATATATATCCCTTTCCCCATTCTGTGAATAATATTATTATAAGTAATAAAAATGCAGTTAGTCCATATACTAAACATACTACAAAGGTTCCCTTATATAATTCTAATTTTTCTTGCTCAAATAATTTTAATTCCTTCTCATTTGGTTTAAAAACCTCCTCTACAGACATTATATTCTATTATTCTATAATATTATATAATATAATATATTAAATTATAATTTAATATATTATGAAATTATAATTTCATAATTTCTAATGTTCTTAATCCTTTTTGCGATGGTAAAGTTGATCTATCAAGAGGAATAGGTAATGTACTAATATCTATTTTATATTGTTCAGATTGTTTAATATTTGATAAAATTTCTGGGACACACCAGTCAATAACACGTGTATTTAAATCAAGAACTTGCTTATTAATATTATTATTTGCATTTTTGCCATATTGAAAATATATAGATCGCATTATAATTTTTAAGTCAATATCGCTTTGTTTTCCGATATAGTATTTACCATCTGTCATATTTAGTATTTTATTGCGAATTCCTAATTGTAATAAATCAACATTACTATCTGAAAAAAATATTGATGAAACATCTGTGCAATTTATATTACGTGAGATAATATTTGTATTATTTTCTGATGATTTTTCAGGAGCAGTTTTAATATTATAATTATTTACATTTGTAATCGCATTAACTCTTCCATTTAAAAAATTCATTTTCCTTCTTAATATATATAATTATTTTCATTTTATATAGTAGTAAGGAAATATGGATAAATGTAAAGAAATTACATATTGTGCTAAAGAATTATTAAAAACTCATAAAATACATGTTAGTGATAATCATATAGATGATGTTATTATATTAATATCAAAATATATTGAACTATTAATATTTAACATAGTAGCGGTAGTTTCAATAATATGCTTGAAAATTGGTATTAAAAAGATATTATCTGAACATATCTTAAATATGTCAAAATATATTGAAATGAGATGTTTATCTTCAAAATCTAAGAAAAAAGGTGCTAGAATGAGTGGCGGCGTATTCAATACTGCCGGATTTTTTGGCGTTAATGAACCTCGCTATTCTGTAAATAATGATACTAGTGATTTACTTAAAATAAACTTTGAAGAAAATATCGCTCGTAATGCTATACTAATGAGTGGTGGTAGAGGGTCTTCAATAGAATCAAACTGTATTAAACTTGACAAAATTATATTAAAGAAAATTAGGAATATATTTAAGTTCTTTAATGTTAAGTATGATAAAGATGTTCCTGAACAAATTAAATTAAAATTTCATATGTTTATAGAAAATCTATTCCAAAATATAAAGAATATCAAAGGAGAGATAACCAGTAAAAAAGTCAAACTATTAATAGATAAATCTAAAATAATGAAAAAAAAATGATTATATAAATAATAATAATATATATTAATTAAATAATGCCTATTATTACAATAGATGGTAATATTGGTTCATATAAAACGAGTATTTTAAATTAGTTTAATAAAACTTATAAACTGGCAATTGATTTGGAACCTGTTGACAATTGGACTGAGTATTTAGCAAACTTATATAATACACCAAATAGCAGTTATGATTTTCAAATTAAAGTATGGATAGATAGGTGTTGGATACAAGAAAAAACAAACATGACAATTCTAATGGAAAGAAGTCCACATTTTATTAAAAATGTTTTTGTAAGAAAAGCATATGAAGATAAAACTATTAATGCCAAAGAATATGAAAATATAATTAGATTACATAAAACTACGGATGATTTATGGAAACCAAATGGATATATATATCTTCGATCAGACCCTGAAAAATGTTTACAGCGTATTAACAAAAGAGGACGATGTGTAGAAAAAAATATAAAATTAGAATATATGCAAAAATTACATGAACTTCATGAAGAAAATTATAAATTAGCGTTAGATAATAAAATAAATATTATTGTTATAAATGTTGAAAATAAAAGTATTTCTGAAATATGTAATGAGATATTATCATCTGAACTATATAATGATATAATTAATTGATATAATATATATCTAAATGTTATTGCATTTAATTATTGGCGCATCTGTACCTAGAAAGCAACTATAATATAGTCTTTCATAATTTTCATATTCAATAGATGGAGATGAACTATGAATTAGTTTTCTATTATTAAATATAAGCAGATCATTCATTTCCCACTTAATTTTTACAATATTCTCTTTATTTAGAATATATTTGCACATTAGTTCTCTGTAAAGATCAAAACTATCTTCACAAGACATTTTATCAAACTTTGCAAATCTAAAAGGCGAAATCATTAGTGCTTTTTTATTTTTACAGTCATCTGTATAAATTACAAGCGGTTCTCTATTAATAATTGTAGTCCCTGATTTAATAGTAGGCATATTAATATCTGTATTTGTATTAATTCTATTATATCCTGTATAATCATAATATGTATTCATTAAATTATCTTCTGTGTTAGAATTAGAATAAATGACATTATAATCTTTTAGTTCTTTTTTTAAATTAATATCTAAATTATCATATGCTGTTTCCATACTAGCGAACATAGTTTCACCTCCTACTGGTGGAGTTTTTAACATATAAATACTAGATACAATAGGTGGTCTATGTTCATTAATACCTACTATATCTTGATGCCATACAGCAGTATTTTTAAAAGGTCCACTATATTTTAGCATCACATCTTTAAGTCCATATAGGTCTTTAATATAGCAGTTGCCTCTAATTGCAACTTGTGGAACATAATCAACTTTCGAATAATGGAATGGGTGTACGACTTTATCATTACTTTTAGTATCAAACACTTTACAAAACTCATAAAATTCTTTAGGATTAAGATTTTGATTTTTAAACATTAACATTGGGACCGACTTAAATAGTTTATTTAATTCGCCTTTATCATATTCATTTACTTTTTTAACATCAACATTATTGATAACAGCAAGATTTTTATTAGGTGTAGGAAAAGATACTTTCATAGATAATGTAAAATCTAACTGTATAATAATTGCATATACAAAGTAAGCAAAGTAGATAGGATTATTTTTAATCATATTTAATTGAAATTAATATATAATAATATTAATCATTTTTTATATAATTATATAATAAATTAATATTTGACTAATATATAGATCTTTTTACATATAGACCCTTATTAACATATAAACTTCTATTTAATTCATGCAAATATTTAGAGTTAATATCTGTAGATAATAAACTATCTAGATATGGATAAATTGCATTTGATAATTTTATAGATGCTTCAATAGGTTCTGTACTTGGTATATTTGGAACACAATAAATATTAGTATTATTATATTTTATTAGAGGATTCTCTAATGTGGTAGGAGTTGATTGTTCTGTTGTTCCTCCTTGATCTATAGCAACATCCATAATTATAGAACCTGTATGAGACATTAAATCCAATATTTCATTATTAATAATTTGTTTTGCTTTCATACCATTAACATATATAGAAGATATAACAATATTTGAAAATATCAAAAGCTTCTTTAAATTTTTATCATTCATTTCATATGATTTATAAATATCTGGATTAGATTTTTCAATATTTTTTATTTTTTCATAATCTTTATCTATTAAATTGATATTTTTATATCCTAATTGGACTGCCTGTTCGGCAGCCGCTTTACCTACATTACCAACACCTATTATTGTAATAATAGTATATTTATTTTTACTTATAAGTTTATCTGCTTCTATCATCGATTTTTTTCCTGCAATAATAGACATCGGAGTTAATATAGGATATATTCCTTTGTCATCTTGAATAGTTTCATATGCATAACATTTTGCATTACTGTCAATCATCGCATTAATTAATTCATTATTTCCAGCAAAATGAAAAAATGATAATATTGTATGTTTTGATGTAATCAAAGAATATTCTCTTTGTTGCGGTTCTTTAACTTTTACAATTATTGTAGATTTTTCATAAATATCCTCTATATTATCAAGAATTACAGCACCACTTAAAATATAATCGTCATCACTATATCCTGCATAATGTCCAGCATCTTTTTGCACATATATAAAAATATCATTATTGTTATCTAATAATGATTTAATATCATCTGGAATTAGAGAAACTCTTGTTTCGAATGGTTTGATTTCTTTAGGAACACCAATTATATGCATAATTTGTTAATTATTATGCTTGATAATTATATATTTATATATTTATATATTTATATACTATCTAATTAGATAATGGCAAAAGGAGTATAAATGATAAATTAAAGGATATTGAACATATGGTCCCATATAAGTTTCATTTTGATTTTGAATTTCATACTACAATTAAAGAGATTTATCAACATAAATCACATACTGATGATTTTAATTTTGACTACATAGAAGAATATTTAACATATGATTATATGGATAGTGCTGTCACATTAGAGAATAAAGGGATGGGACATGTTGATGGATATATGATGTGGGATGAGCATCCTTTACAAATATTTCCTACATTAGAACTAATAGTAAAATAAAAGGGGGCATATTTTCTTCCATCTAAAGGTTCTTCAAGTAGTTCTTTTGGTTCTCCGCCAAAGGGAGGTAAATCAAAAAGGAAATAATAAATTAAAAATATAATATAAAATTTATCACAAAATATAATCTAATATATAAAAATTGATTTTAACACCTTTGTATATTACACCTTTGGACATTTAAAATGCCGATTTTTATACACCTTTGGACATTTAAAATGGCTATTTTGTCTTTTTTATATAAGAAATAAATTTTTTATATTGTTAGTAATATGTTATACGACGACTTTATAAAATCAAAAATAGTTAGTCATAATGACAAAATAGATACATATTCAGATGGTATAAAATATTTAATTGAGAGTAACGCAGATATTGTATCCTATACTACACAAAAAAATTTAGTATTATTTAATGTTGATGTATTAGAGGTTGATAAAAATGGTGATTATATTTACGAATATTCATTAGAAAGACAAGCAGATATAATTGATAATATTCATATTGTTTCATCTAATAATAGTGTTAAAATGACATTTAATATAGGTGGAGAAGAGTATGACAATATTAATACATTTCTAAGTGTAGTATCACCATATCATGAATTCAAAATAAAACTTCTTATTACTGAACCAAAGGTTGAAGATAAAATAAGTATATGGTATAGAAACTATTTATTAAATAGCGATTTAAGAAGACAAATAACAACAAAAGGAAATATAATAAAAACAGATACAAATATATACATTGATGGTATGTGTAAAAGAATTAATAATTTTCACTACTTAGTATAGATATATATGGGTTATACTTTAATAAAATAAAAATATAAGTATAGTATAATAATTTTTAAAAATAGATTAAAAATCGGCATTTTAAATGTCCAAAGGTGTATAAAAAATGGACTAAAGTAGATAAATAATTGACAAGTGATTTTATAAAAGATACTTTATGCAGCATCAAACACAAATACACATTCATTCTGATAATATCCTCCTCCAATCGGACGAGTATTTTCGAAAAATGTATTATTTGGACCACATATTCGTACAACTGACCATCTATCAGTGGGTATACCAGTGTTCCACCAATGGTTGTTCGTTGCGAGGACCATATTACAAATTTCTCCAAATGTGGTAGTTTCTAAAACATCATATTGAAACGGACAACCAGAATGAGGGTTTGCCATGCAAAATCGCAAATATACTTTGACCATTATTGTTGTATTATATTACTTGTTTAATCTTTATATAAAGTATTACACCTTTGGACATTTAAAATGCCGATTTTATAATTAAATAAAAAATTGATTTATATTTAATATAAACATACAATCTTGAAATGGAATTATCTGAATTAGCATTAATCGAACTGAAACGTTTATTGTATCGACATCGTGAGGAAATTATTGAAGATTTACAATTAGAAGGAGCAATATCGTGTCCGGAGTGTATTATTGGTAATTGTGAAAGTTTTTGCTATCGGTATTGTTGTGGATGTTGCCAATGTAATCACAATGAGTGTGATAATTGTGAAATGACTTGTCATAGTTATCCAAAATTAAATGAAAAGGACGATAAATGTCATTGTAATTGCGACCATTCTAATTGTAATACGAATGATACCGAAGAAAATGAAGAGTATTGTGATGGTATTTGCCACGAATCGTGTAAATATTTACGGTCCATTAAAGGAGATAAAGATGTGGTTGCTATGTTATTAAAGAAAGCATTATTTATCAGCGATATTGTATTTAATAAATACAATAATTTATTAAATCCAAATGATAAATATTTTGAAAAACCATATAATTTTACATTGTCTCAATACTATACGGATTGAAAATAAATCGGCGTTTTAAATGTGCGAAGGTGTAAAAATAGATTAAAAATCGGCGTTTTAAATGTGCGAAGGTGTAAAAATAGATTAAAAATCGGCGTTTTAAATGTGCGAAGGTGTAAAAATAGAT
>Ga0114979_10000407_pt1 | contig 28769 bp, 20 predicted proteins | sample S_140625_EF_Meta_FD_87315 | JGI IMG/M metagenome (GOLD analysis project Ga0114979, IMG submission 87315) | Freshwater microbial communities from Lake Simoncouche, Canada to study carbon cycling - S_140625_EF_MetaG | ecosystem: Environmental > Aquatic > Freshwater > Lake | place: Lake...
CCGAATGTATCGGCATTCGGAAGCGTCATCAACACGTTAAACTCCTTTAGCTCTTTGATTGCTGCAATCAATTCGAGACCATAACGCTCATTCCGATCAGGATGAACCGTTTCCGGATGAAATGTGCAGAGTATGCTGGTATCATCAACAATCACCTGCTTATGGCGATACAATTCATCCTTTGTCCAAAGCTTTAGATTTCGAATGTTATCGAGTCCGAGAGCTCCCACCGTAAAAATATTCTCCGGCGACCCCTTTAACTGGCCAACACGCTGAGCGTAGATGGGTGCTGAAACAAAATGCAAATTTACCATGTGCGTTATGCTGTGGCGAAATGCATCATCGATAGCACCAAGTGTTGTTTCTCCACCATGCAAATGGGCGAAACAAATTCCAAAAGGAAGAGCTGCCGCAACAGCAGCAAACATTTCATAACGATCGCCCAGACATAGTACAACATCAAAGCTAGCTCGATGTGTGTTCCAGAATCGCGCAAACGCCTGCATTGTCTTTCCCATAGCCAAGGAAATATCCTCCGGAGAATCGCCCTCGGGCACTGTATCCAATCGGTACTTCACATCAAAGCCATCAGCTAAAATTGCATTCAATGTATAGCCGTGCTTATCGGATAAATGAGTTCCAAAAGCGATAATACTGACATGATGAATGCCATCAAGAGACAACCGCTGCAATAACGGAAGCCAAATACTGTAATCCGCTCTCGAGCTGGTAAGCACCGCAATGTTTAACGCACGTCTTCCCATGATAATTTATGGTACTTCGGTAATGAAGATTTGGTGGTTTGACCGATAAGCTGCTCGTATTTCATTGGCGAAATACCATCTCCCGGACGCATCATAATGAAATCCTCCGGAATTAACACATGACCCGCATTCAAAGCATGCGACAAGTGAACACTTTTGCGCGCAATGAGGATATTCTTTTGCTCTGCAGTCGTAGGTTGCTTCACTCCGTCTTCTGTTATCGCCAGTTCAATATTCCGTATTGCGCGGACCATTGCCTCCAATTCAGTCGGTTCAAGCGACGCCGCATGATCAGGACCCGGGAGAGATCGATTCAATGTAAAATGCTTTTCAATGACTCGCGCACCCAATGCGACGGCTGCGATAGGCACCTCAATGCCAAGCGTATGATCAGAATAACCTATCTCAAGCCCCAACTCCTTGCGAATGGTTAGCATGGCATCCAAGTGAACATCGGCCATCGCAGTTGGATAATCTGTGGTGCAGTGCAGCACAATGATATCATCGGGCTTAGTGCCTTCATCGGTTAGCACTTTAACAGCATCCACTATTTCACTGAGCACACACATGCCTGTCGACAGTATAACCTTTCTCTGGAGCCTTCCGATGTTTCTTAGAAAAGGAAGATTCGTGATTTCACCGGACGGTATTTTGTAATAATCGATATCAAGCTCACTTAGAAATTCCAAACTGGGCTGATCAAATGCCGTAGACAAAAATCGAATTCCCTTTTGATTGGCATAACGAGCAAGCTCGGTAAAGTCAGCGAAGCTCAATTCAAGCTTCTTCACCATTTGATATTGACTCTCGTCGCTGCCTGTGTTGTTGATTTGATATTCCGCCTTCGCCGCAGTCTGGGAAATATTCAATTCCGTGATGAAGGTTTGAAACTTGACATAATCGGCACCGGCTTGCGCTGCCGCATCAATCAGCTCTTTAGCCAACTCCATGTCTCCATTATGATTGACCCCCGCTTCCGCTATAATAATGACTCGCTTCATATCATTCAATTATCAGTGATAAACGCTCAGATTTCATCGTTCACAGTCCATTTATTGAATTTTTTTGGCCGGAATTCCAACCACCGTGACATCAGAGGGCACATCCTTATTGACCAAAGCACAGGCCCCAACAACAGAATAGTTCCCTATGGTTCGATACTGAAGAACGGCTGAACTTACACCCAATAAGTTATAATTACCGAGTACAACTCCACCGGAAATATTTACCGCAGGATTAATGACATTTCCATTGCCGATAATGGCATCATGACCTACCGTTGCGTTCAAATTAAAAATATTGAAATCACCGATGACAATGTGGGTCGTAAAAACAACATTGGCAGTGATGATATTACCGTTTCCCAGCCGAATATTCTCAAAGTCCGCAATGACTGATGGATGTATGAGATTCGGGAAATCGAACAGTTTAGCATACCTCTGACTCAAACGCTCGATAACTCGAGGATCTCCAACGCCCATTGCAAGGCATATGTCGTTCTTGTCGAGGCCTTGCAAATCATCATCCGAAATCACCGGTATGGTTTCATTCTTAAATACAACGGATTCTCCGGGATTCAGATCCACGAAGGCCATAATGTGATATTGCCCAATTGATTTAGCCAGGAAATAAACTTCCTTAGCAAAACCTCCGGCACCGAGTATATATAACTTCCTTTTCAAACTCTATCTTCAATTTTTCTTGATTAAACTCTCCTGTTTGCTGCCACCGAACAAGCTATGATTGAACCCGCGCTCATGTAGCGGAAGGTCTGAAAGAACTAGGCAAATTCACCAGCCGATCGGCAATATCGATGCTATTCGTCAAACCATCGTGCATGCAGTGCACAAACATGGGCAAGCGATGCATCAATTCCCACGCTGGGCGTGTCATCACACCGTGGTCGTTGGTGTAGGTCAAAAATTGGTCGCGCTCTTCACGTGAGCTGAGCAGAATTGCGTTGAGCCAGTGATTACTCACACACTGTTCCGGCAATGCCACAAACTCCAAGGATGAATCTGCAAAGTGTCCTTTATAGGCTTCCGCGATAGCACGCTTATCGGCAATGAAATGCTCGAGTTTTTCGAGTTGTGCAAGGGCGAGCGCAGCGTTGATGTTCGGGCATCGGTAGTTGTATCCGATGTGATCATGCACAAAATCCCAACGGTGCGGCACCTTGGATTGAGTCGATAAATGTTTGGCCATTTTACCCAACTCATCGTCATCGGTCACGATAATACCGCCGCCGCCACTGGTAACGGTCTTATTGCCATTAAAACTATAGGTGCCGAGCAATCCGAAACGTCCGGTGTGTTTTTCTTTCCATGTGGTACCCAGTGATTCGGCAGCGTCTTCAATCAGCGGCACATGATGGGCGTTACACAATTCAACCAGGGTGTCAATTTCGGTGGAAATACCGAAGGTGTGCATGGGCACGCACGCTGCTACCCGCTTGCCTGATGCAAGATGATAACAGGCGTTGTTTCGCACTTCACAGGTGGCGAAAAATGCGCGCAGGGCTTCTGCCGACATACCGAGTGTTTTGCGATCGACATCCACAAAGCACGGCTCTGCGCCGATATACGAAATAGCGTTGCATGTTGCGATGAACGACAGCGCTTGTGTGACTACAAGTTCATCGCGCTTAACGCCGGCAAGTTGAAGCGACAGATGCAGTGCGGCTGTTCCATTGACCACAGCAATGGCGTATTTAGCACCCGTGTATTCTCGCATCCACGCTTCGAAGCGATCCACGAATGGACCCACGGATGACACAAACGTACTATCGATGCATTCGATGAGGTAGGCTTTTTCATTGCCGATAAAATGTGGTGCGTGCAGTGGAATGAAGCCGGTAGGTTCTCGAAAAAGCTCGCGAATAAAATCAACGGTTTTTGCTGCGGCCTCCATGGATGTGTTACAGGTTGTAGATATTGGATTTATAGCCTGCGCGATTGACCGGATCCGCGAACCAAGCAATGGTTTCCTCGAGCCCCTCATCGAGTGAGCGGGGTTTCTTCCAATCGGTGTGAGCCATTAATTTCTCACAGCTACCCAGCAAACGAAACACCTCGCTCTTCTCCGGGCGTAAGCGCTGATCGTCGGAAACGATGCGGCTTTGCGGGCGGATTTTCGAGATAAGTTTTTGTGCCAAATCACCGACAGAAATTTCTTCTCCGGTGGCAATGTTACAATCTTCACCGATGAGTGAATCGCTTTCAGCAATGGCGACAAAAGCGCGAGCGGTGTCTTTAACAAAAAGCAAATCGCGTGTTGGCGTAAGATCACCAAGGCGAATTTCATCCATGCCGGCCATAAGCTGTGTGATAATAGTCGGAATGACAGCACGAGCACTTTGACGCGGGCCATACGTATTGAACGGACGCACAATCGTGATAGGCGTTCCGAAACTGCGGAAGAAGGATTCTGCTATGCAGTCGGCACCAATCTTCGAAGCCGAATAGGGCGACTGGGGTTGACGCGGGTGTCTTTCATCGATAGGCACATAGGTCGCAGTGCCGTAGACCTCACTGGTTGACGTCACCAACACACGCTTAACTCCGAGATCCTTAGCCGCCTGCACGATGTTGAGCGTACCCTTCACATTGGTGTCGATATAGGTATCGGGAGAGTGATACGAAAACGGAATAGCAATGAGCGCCGCAAGATGGAAAACCACATCAATATCTTTCATTGCGGTGCGCACACCGTTGGGGTCGCGCACATCACCGGCGAAAATCTCGAGGCGATTCTTTTTATCTTCCGGAAAGGTGTCAATCCACCCCCAGGAATTGAAGGAGTTGTAAAAGACATAGGCTCTCACCTGAGCCCCTCGCGCTAGCAGTTCTTCCACCAGGTGACTACCGATAAATCCATCGGCTCCGGTTACGAGTACGCGGGTATTATTCCAGTTGGTCATAGGGAACTCAAAGGTAAGGGAGAATGGCGAATGACTAGTGACTAGTGACGAATGAAATAACAAGGTGACTCCTTCGAAACTAGGCATTAGTCACTAGTCATTAGTCACTATTAAGCCACTTTCAACTGACTCAACTTACTCCGCGAAAATTTATCGCGCGCGTAAGTAAGTGTCACCTTGAATTCCTTCTCTTGTGAAGAAGGCAGCTCGTACATGGCGTCGGTCATAATAGCTTCACAAATGGATCGCAAACCACGCGCGCCGAGCTTGTATTCAAGGGCTTTCTCAACGATGAAGTCGAGGGCTTTCTTGTCGAACGACAGCTTCACGCCATCAATCTCAAATAATCGCACATACTGCTTGATGAGCGCGTTCTTCGGCTCGGTGAGGATGCGGCGGAGCGTCTCTTCGTCGAGCGGATTGAGGTAGGTAATGACCGGGAATCGACCGATGAGTTCGGGAATCAACCCAAAGCGCTTGAGGTCGAGCGGTGAAATATACTGCAGCCAATTACCGTCGTTCGCATGGTGTTGACTGCTATTGTATCCGATAGCTGCTGTGTTCACGCGGCGCTCAATAATCTTATCGATACCATCAAACGCACCTCCGCAAATGAAGAGGATGTTCTTGGTATTCACCTGAATCATCTTCTGCTCGGGGTGCTTGCGTCCGCCTTGCGGTGGTACGCTCACGGTAGCGCCTTCGAGCAACTTGAGTAAGGCCTGCTGCACACCTTCGCCGCTCACATCACGCGTAATGCTTGGGTTGTCGCTCTTGCGTGAAATCTTGTCAATCTCATCGATGAATACGATGCCTCGTTCGGCCTTTGCCACATCGAAATCGGCATCCTGTAGCAAGCGCGAAAGAATGCTCTCAACGTCTTCGCCTACATAACCTGCCTCGGTGAGGACCGTAGCATCAGCAATCGCAAAAGGCACCTTGAGCATACGCGCAATGGTTTTCGCCAGCAATGTTTTTCCGGTTCCGGTCTCCCCCACCAGAATCACGTTCGACTTATCGATATCTACCGAACCATCGTCCTTCTTGGTGACATTCGTGATGCGCTTGTAGTGGTTGTAAACGGCCACGCTGAGAAACTTCTTCGCTTCATCTTGACCGATAACGTATTCATCGAGAAACTTTTTTACGTCGACCGGCTTTTGCACCTGCAAGGCTGCATCTAGCTTAGGATCAACATGAGCGGCGCGCGCTTCTTCGGCAACAATCATATTGGCTTGGGAGGCGCAATCGGCGCAGATATGTCCGCTTATCCCCGCAATGAGGATACTCACTTCACTTTTCTTACGACCGCAAAACGAACAGCTGATTTCTTTCATTCCACAAAAATATATGGTTTTTTACCGCTGAGGCGCAGAGAGTGCAGAGATTTTTTCAGGATTACAGGATTATGGGATTGTAGGATTATGGAGCGGGCAACGTCGAATAATAGCACAGACACACAGAGCATTTAACATCTCAAAGTCTGTGCGGTTAATGCAAATAGCAAAAAATTGCGATTGCAGGCAAAAATCCTCTCTTACAATTTTGCATAAAACCTCTTCTATGAAAACCACCTTTACATTGCTTATGCTGTTGTCAGCGACCTTCTCGTTCGCTCAACCTGTGCTTACGGCAGAAAACAACGCCCCTCAAATCGGCGAAAGCTTTTCATTCAACGTCGGTTCCTACGTCACTCCGCCTGCCGGAGGTGCCGGTGTAACTTGGAACTTCAGCAATCAACCCAGTTTGGCGGCGGGCACATTCACCTACAGCGATGTTGCTAATTCACCCTATGCCAGTGTAATGCTTACGGGGGAAATTTTAGAAACGTGCGACATCTGTGCGACACAAAATGTTATAACGACAGCAAGCGGATCGCGTGGTGTCGTGGGATTTATATACCCATCGGCAAATTTTGCCATGTACTTCTGGGGTGGACGAGTAGATTTTCCATATCCGCTGAACTACCTCGATTCAGAAACCAACTGGACCTACAACGGTCAAACAACAGTTAGCGGAGTGCCCCTTTTGTTCGAAGGTAGCGTTGATATGGAGGCGGATGGATATGGAACGTTGATTCTACCGTGGGGTAGTATTCCAAATGTAATTCGCGTGCATCGCGTAATCTTCGAAGAACGCTTCAATTCGGGTCAGGCGGGGTATGTTGAATTGGAGTATTACGAGTATTATACTCCGGGCATCTCCTTTCCGGTCATCCGCCAATATCAAGAGCGCAATGTGACGTCAACAGGCGGCTTCATCGACATTGCTCAAGAATACCTGATGTGGTTAAATCCGCAATCCACCGGCTGCACAAATCCTGACGCATGCAATTTCGATGCATTGGCAGCAACCGATGACGGATCCTGCATCGTGATAGGCACCGCTTGCGACGACGGATTATCAGAAACTGTGAACGACGTTATCGCGAGCGACTGCATGTGCGTAGGTGAGGTTGTCATCGCTGCGGGCTGCACTATGCCAGATGCATGCAACTTCGATGCAACTGCAACCAGCGATGATGGCTCTTGCCTGTTTGAAGGTAGTCCTTGCGACGACGGCCTGCCTGAAACTATCAACGACATGATTGGTGCCGACTGTATGTGTTTGGGTGAATTCGCCGTGGTTACCGGCTGCACCATGCCGGATGCCTGCAACTACAACATGGCAGCGACTGCAGACGATGGCTCGTGCATCTTTATTGGTGATCCCTGTGACGACGGCAATCTCGAAAGCACAGGCGACGTTTACAATAGCGCATGCGAATGTGAAGGCCTCGTAACTGTGGATGAAACAATCACTTCCAGTGCGCTATATCCGAATCCTGCGAAAGATTTCATTCAGTGCTTGATTCGTAACAACGTGCCTGACCGCATCGAGATATATGATATGCGCGGCGTGCTCGTCCTTACAGAAATCAAGACCAATCGTGTGTCGGTTGCAATGCTGGCAAACGGCCTTTACACCATAAAAATGACACTGGGCAACGACACTATCATACGCCGACTGGAGATTATCAAATAACACCTTAACACCATGAAAAAGCGCGGCCATTGAGCCGCGCTTTTTTATTCTCTGAGAGTAAGTTCGGTGCCTCGATTATGCCCATCCCTCACCCTTCTGCATTTTCACATCATTGACAAACTGCTTAATCTTTTGCTCGTCCTGCTTTTTACAGACAAGAAGAATATCGTCGGTATCCACCACGATATAGCCATTGAGGCCATGCAGCACGGCGAGTTTGCCGGCAGGCACATTCACCACATTATCTGCACAGTTGTACAGCACAACGTTCTTTCCTACGATTCCGTTTTCATGAGCGTCTTGTGCAAGATGAGAATGCAATGAGCCCCACGTTCCCAGGTCGCTCCAACCGAAGTCGCTGAGCACTACATTCACGTTGCGGGCCTTTTCCATTATACCGTAGTCGATGGAAATATTTTCACATGCCGGATAAATACGATCAACGAAGGCCTTCTCGTTGGGTGTGCCATAGAGACCCTGACCTTCGGCAAACGTCCGATACATCTCGGGTAAGTGAATTTCAAATGCATTCATTATGGCATGCATCGACCAAATGAAGATGCCGGAATTCCAATAGAAATCGCCACTTTCGAGAAAGTCTTTCGCGAGTTCCAGACTTGGCTTCTCGGTAAATGTCTTCACGCGCTTCACCGACTCATGCGATGCGTTCTTCTCATCGGCCCATTGGATGTATCCATAGCCCGTATCAGGTCGTGTTGGCTTGATACCAAGAGTAACCAAGTTACCACTTTCATGCGCCTGATTTATACTGATTCCAATCGTTTCCAGAAACTCCTCATTCTTCAAAATGAGGTGATCACTGGGTGCTACAATGATGTTGGCATCGGGTTCACGCTCGGCAATCCAGAAAGCGGAATAAGCCACGCAAGGGGCAGTATTGCGCATGTTCGGTTCGCACAACACTTGCTCCGGTTTCAAATCAGGAAGTTGTTCAAGCACGAGCTCTTTATAGCGCTCGTTGGTAACGACCAGAATATTTTCCTTCGGGCAAATCGGCAAGAAGCGGTCGTAGGTCATTTGAATGAGCGTGCGCCCTACACCGAGGATGTCGTGAAATTGCTTTGGAAAAGCGGTGCGGCTCATGGGCCAAAAACGGCTGCCAATGCCACCCGCCATGATGACACAGTAATTCTTGTTGTTCATGATTTTCCTTGTGCCCTTGAATGTTGGAAATCAGAGGCGCGCAAAAATAGGGCGAAATCCAAGAATACAGGATTATAGGGGAACAGGATTGTAGGATTGCAGGATTGTAGGATTGTAGAGAGTGCCAAGACATCTCTTCTTATAACAGCCCCTATAATCCTACAATCCTATATTCCTTCAATCCTACCTCCTGAGTTTCGCCAGCGCCGCGCGCAGACTTTCAATAGAAGCATGCACATCGGCTACCGTGGCAGTACCCACCGATAAGCGATACCAAACACTTTCTTTAGACGCACCGAACGCGCTGAACGGCACTACAGCCAGTTTGGCTTCTTTCAGCAAGTATTGCGTAATCTGAGCGGTGGTTTCAATGGTAATGCCTTCAGGTGTGGTATATCCTTTCAAATCGAATTTCACGGTCAGATAGATTGCTGCCATCGGTGCAATTGCATCGACGGGAAATCCCTCTGACTTCAACGCTTGAATACCATTATAAAATCCATTCAGGCGCTCTTCCACCTCCCCTTTGAAGGAATCCAGAAATGTATCGACTGAGTGTTGGTTGCTCAGGTATTTGGCACTAGCCACTTGCTCCGCTTTAGGCGCCCATGCACCGACGTGACCAAGAATGCTCTTCATTTTATCGATCACCTTGCGCGGGCCAAAGGCCCATCCTACGCGCACACCGGTGGCGGCAAGACTCTTTGAAATACCATCCACAAAAATGGTGTATGGGCGCAACTCCGGACGGAGCGAAACGGGGTCAAAATGCTTTGCGTCGCCATAGCACAAAACCGCGTAGATCTGATCATACATGAGATACAACGGCTTTTCATCCGGCGACCTGCGCTTATTCTCCGCAAGCACAGCGTCACAAATATCCTCGAGCTGTTGTTTCGAAAAAACGGTACCCGTTGGATTAAGCGGCGAGCAAAGAGCTAATAATGTAGCGTCTTGCAAATAAGGCTTCAATTCTTCAGCCGTTGGAAGGAAGTTATTCTCCGATTTCGCCTCAACGAACACTTGCTTGGCGTGTGAAAGGTGCGTGTAGTGATTGTTATTCCAACTGGGAACAGGGAAAACAACTTTATCTCCGGGATCAACCACTGCTTGGAAAATGGCATAAATGATTGGACGTGCACCACCGGCAATCAGGATTCCATCAGCAGCATATTCAAGTGATTGCTGGTTATGAATACTCTGAGCAACAACCTTGCGTAAATCTGCCATTCCATCCGCCGGCGGATAGTTGGTCTCATCGTTCATATAAGCGTCGATGATGGCTTGTTTCAACTCTGCCGGAATTGGAAAGATCTTAGGATCAAAATCGCCAATCGTGAAGTTGTAAATCTTCTCTCCTTTGGCCATTAGTTCGCGAATCTCGCCGGCAAGTTTGATGATTTCCGAACCAATAAGATTTTCGGCCATGTGCGACACCCTGAAGTTCGCGGGTGATGCTGTGTTGCTCATAAACGCGTGAATAGAATTTTGTACCGCGAATGTATCACAGGGTGCACTCTAACATGTGTGAAAATATTACGATTGTTTTCACAATCACTCAGAGACACGAATGGAAGAAAGAACACGAAAAATGAATTGATGATTAAACAGCCCCGAATTCACGAATTAATAAATTCAATTCGTGCATTCGTGGCACACCCTTACTCCATTGGAAAAAGGAAGTCATTATGCGGAAAACGGGTAATATGAATCTGACGCACGCGCTCATACAAGGTGTCGCGCAGCTGATCGAAGTTCAATTTTCTCGCTGCGGAAATAAACACCACGTCAGAGTTTTGAAGGCGCGACATCCAGGTGCGTTGCAATTCCTCCAGCGTAATGTTCTCGCGGGTAGGAGGCGTTAGATCGTCTTCGGCCTTGGGCACATGTCGGTAAGCGTCAATCTTGTTGAATATGACCATGGTTGGTTTATCACCAACACCAATTTCCCGAAGTGTTTCATTCACCACATTGAAATGATCTTCAAACTGCGGATGTGAAATATCCACCACGTGCAACAGCAAATCTGACTCACGGGTTTCATCCAATGTACTTTTAAACGACTCGATCAGCTGATGAGGAAGTTTTCGAATGAAACCAACCGTATCCGTGAGCAGAAACGGCAGGTTATGGACAACAACTTTGCGCACCGTGGTATCCAACGTTGCGAAGAGTTTGTTTTCTGCAAAGACATCACTTTTGGAGAGCATATTCATGATCGTGCTCTTTCCGACATTGGTGTAACCCACCAAAGCCACGCGTACCAACGCTCCACGATTACCGCGCTGCGTTGACATTTGTTTGTCAATCTCCTTTAATTGCTCTTTTAGAAAAGCAATTCGGTCGCGGACAATACGTCGGTCCGTTTCAATCTCCTGTTCACCGGGACCACGCATACCGATACCCCCGCGCTGCTTCTCCAAGTGCGTCCACATGCGCGTCAGACGTGGAAGCAGATACTCGTACTGCGCCAATTCCACTTGCTTCTTTGCGTGAGCAGTGCGCGCGCGACTAGCGAAAATGTCGAGTATCAGATTATTACGATCGAGAATTTTGACGTTCATGTCTTTGAACGTCCCTTCCAAATTCCGCAATTGCGATGGTGCCAATTCATCATCAAAAATGATCATCGCAGGCTTGTGCTCTGTAACGTAATCCTTCAGCTCCTGAAGCTTTCCGCTGCCAATAAAGGTACGTGTATCGGGGCGATCGAGATTTTGAGTGAACCGCTTCAAGCAACGCGCATTAGCCGTTTCGGCCAAAAAGGCCAGTTCATCCAAATACTCGGTCAACTGCTCGCGCGACTGCTCACGTGTAACGACTCCAACCAGAACACAGGTTTCCTGCTCTTTGGCGGTTGAAATGAGTTTGTTCTTTTTTTCTATCAAAATTCAAAAGACAATTTATGGCCTTAGCGCAAGGTCAATACAAAATCAGCGAGCGCATCAATTTGCTCCTCACTCAGGACATCCTTGTGAGGTGGCATTGTGCCCTTGCCTTCCGCTATTCGCGATACTACCTCGTTCTTTGGAAGTATACTCTGAGATAAGTTCTTGGCACCCGCAAACTGCTGAGCGCCATCATATCCATGACACAAGGCACATTTTACATCGTACAGTTTCTTGACCAACGATAAATCAACCGGCCCATCAGCGGTGGCGCGAACGGGATACATATCCCGCGATTTCCCGCCGCCGCAGGCAGCTAAAGCCATAATCAACACAGCTGGTATTACAACCAACCGCGTCCTTCTCCTACCACTCTGAACGGCCATGGAATACTGATTAAAATGAGAATTAGCGCAAGGGTGTAGTAGGTGAAAATGAGCTTGTGCTTGGCCCAACTCTCACTTTGTTTTTTAGCCTTCACATGACCGATGGTTACAAGGGCAATGGCAAGCGCCATCCCCAAAAAGTGTTCGACCAGATAAAAACGGTTCACCGGATCCTTCATGATGTTGCCGGATTCAATGGCATTGGCGACAAACGGACTTACGAAATAAAGGGCAATACCAATGAGCAATTGTGTGTGCAGAACAATCATCGTTAGCAGCGATAGCTTTCGTTCATTGTTGAGAAACGGACGATAAATGCGCACAAGACTGTCAACAATGGTAATGAGCATGAGTAAAAGTCCAACCCAACGTAAGACAGAATGTAGATGCAGTAATCCTGTATGCATGTTAAAGAAGTTTTGCCAAAACTAAACCAAGGCAGCCAATGCACGCCGCACTGCTTAAAATTATCTCGGAGGATGATGTTGTGTGTTTCTATCCAATCTTTGCGGCCATATTATCGATTATGAACCGTGTTCTCTATAACGTGACGTGCAGTGTTGATGCCGAAATCCATGAAGAGTGGCTGGATTGGATGATGTTTAAGCACATTCCCGATGTCATGAATACAGGGATGTTCCTGGAAAATCGCGTTTGTCGTATTCACGAATACGAGGAAAACGGCGTAACCTATGCCATCCAGTATGTTGCTCGCAATCAGAGTGACCTCAACGAATACATGGAGCAATTTGCCCCGGCATTACAAAAGGAGCACGCCGATAAATACGGATCACGTGTTGCCGCCTTCCGCACAACACTTGAAATTGTGCATGAAATTCGCTCGCCTTATCCGAGCGTTAACCCGAACTGATTTCAATTAGGCCCGATATCGAGCGTGGTTCGACGGGCTCACCAACAGCTGATAGCCAAGCGAAGCCGAGGCTTGGTAGCCGAGCGAAGCCGAGGTTTGGTAGCCGAGCGAAGCCGAGGTTAGGTCATCGACTTGCGAAACACCCGCTGCAACGGATAGCGCAGCGCAATAAAAAGATGATTGACCAGCGTGGGAATGAGTCCGTAGTGGTGTCGCATAATCTGAAACCGTTCTTTCAACCCTTCCTTTCGGCGGGCCGCTGAAACTCCACCCTCGAGGAATCGGGCGATATAAGCGTTGGCATTGATGATTACCTTACACTGCTTAAGCACGCGAATCGTCCAGTCAATATCTGCACTGATTCTATACCGAAGATCAAAAGGCACTGCCAATGTTCGGCGCACTAGCATGGATTGATGCGACACACACATGCCGTGGTTGAAGCTTCGCCAGGTCAATTGAGGTGGTGGCGAAAGGCGTCGGTCGCCCAACACAGTGCCCCTCTCATCCACAACCAGTGTATTCCCGAAGATAAAATCAGCACTGTAGTTACCGTCCATAGCTCGACTCAGCGCCAATTCATCCGCAAACTCATCACCGGCATTCATGAAAATTACGAAGGTACCGCGTGCTTTTGCCAGTCCTTTATTCATAGCATCATAAATACCACGATCCGGTTCGGATACAACGACCGTCGCCGGATTTCTCATGCGTTCAACGATACTCAACGTACCATCTTTTGAAGCTCCATCGATGATTAAATGCTCCAAAGCAACTCCGCGCTGCGCCTGAACGCTGCGAACGGTTCGCTCAATAAATTGTTGACCATTGTAAACAACTGTGATAACTGTAACGACGGGTGCTTGCATCAGGGCACAAAATACATCCGAAGTTGAATAACTTTGCAGGAATGTCGGTTCTAAAGCCCATTGCGGATTCAACCCTTACGTTCTTCAGCGGTTTGGCACAAACGGCTCTTTCCCTGTTGAAAATGCTCATCCTGTGGCGCAAGCCTGCAACATACCCTGCTGCTGTCCATCCCACGTGCGTTGTTCTTGGCAATGGACCATCGCTGGCGCAAGACATGGAAAACTACCGCAACGAACTGAGGCGCCATGATCTACTGTGCGTGAACGGCTTTGCTGTTTCCGATGCTTACGCACAATTGAAACCGACTTATTACCTCATGCTCGACCCCGCATTTTGGGAGGCCGAAACACCGGCCATTCACGGCATCCTCGACGCCATGGCGCATCGCACGACGTGGCCTGTAAACCTGTATGTGCCACACAGTGCCAGAAAGGCAAAAAATCTCAACAAGCTCAGCGAAAACAAGCTGATTCACATCCACTTTTTCAACTACATTGTGTATAACGGAAATCGCTCACTCGGCCATTGGTTATTTCGCCGCGGATGGGCATCGCCTCAATGTCAGAACGTGCTTGTATCGGCTGTTTTTCACGCTATCAATTCAGGGCACCGAAATATCATCCTGCTCGGCGCCGACCACAGTTGGCATGAGAACATCGTGGTCAAAGACGATAATATCGTTTACACCAAAGAGATACACTTTTACGACAACGCCGAACACTGCACCTACATTCCATTTCACACCAACATAGGCGCCAAGACAACCCGCACGATGGGCGAACTGTTTTACACCTGGTCGAAAGTGTACAAGGGCTACTTCAACCTGAAACATTATGCGGCATACCGCGGATGCTCCATTTATAACGCCGGCCGTAAAAGTTACATCGACGCGTTCCCACGAATTAACCAGGAGGATAAGGCATGGAAGTAATATTGAAAAATCCATTGACCCTTTGGCTTCGATGGATATTTACCTGGACGTTTTACAAACTCAGGAATTCAGGCAAGAACAATCGCATCGAATATGGCGCCGAAATAAGCGGCGTAAGACTTGGACACTACAGTGCTATCTATAAATATGCACGCGTGCGTAATTGCTCCCTTGGCGACTTTTCCTACATCGCGCGGGATACCCAGGTGCACAATGCCACCATTGGAAAATTCTGCTGTATCGGTCCACAGGTGCTCATCGGACTGGGTGAGCATCCGAGCAAAGACTTTGTCTCTTCCCATCCCATCTTTTACTCTGAAATTGGTCAGGCCAACCCTGTCATTGTATCAAAAAGTATTTTCAATGAATACCCTGAAACGATGATAGGTCACGACGTGTGGATTGGTGCACGCGCCATTGTGCGATCCGGAATTACCATCGGCAACGGGGCGATTATCGCGGCAGGAGCGGTTGTGACCAAAGATGTCGCACCCTTCAGCATCGTAGGAGGCGTTCCTGCCCAACACTTGCGTTATCGCTTCTCGCCGGAAGAAATTACTCAACTTGAAAAGTTCAGCTGGTGGAATAAGGATTTGAATTGGCTTAAGGAAAATGCCGAAGCCATGCGCGATATCCACACGTTTCTTTCCCAACTGAAATCGCACTGATTACCATGGGCATCATCACGCGTCAGGCCATTCAATCCACGGCATACTCCTATGCAGGTGCGTTTCTTGGCTTTCTGACCGTATGGTTCATGAACCGTCTTTGGCTGACGCCCGAACAAAACGGTCTGCTCAATGTCATCATTTCGATTTCCCTCGTTACAAGCTCATTGAGCAATCTGGGATTCGGTGGTGTAACCATGCGCATGTTCCCGCAATTCCGTGACGCACAAACACGCCACGGCGGATTCCTATTCTATCCTCTACTCTTTACAACAATCGGGTCGCTGCTCTTTCTAGCTGCTTTTCTGATATTCAAAGACGAGTATATCGCGCGCAATACATCCAACGCATCCCTGCTGAACGAGCACATCTATTTTTTGGTGCCACTCACTTTTTTCCTTGGAATATTCAATGTACTCGATGTGTTCGCACGTTCAATCTATGTCGCGACAGCCGGAATCATTGTAAAAGAAATAGCCTTACGTGTTGTCATTCTTCTGGCCGCAATGGCATACCATGTTGGCTTCATCACGTTCGACACCTTTGTGCTCCTGTATTTCTCTTCATTCTGTGCCATAGCCTTGGGTATGGTCGTCATGCTTTATCAAAAGGGGGAATGGCATTGGCGCATTCCTAGAGACAAACTTGCACCCGAGTTGAAACGTGAAATGCGTGATGTGGCCTTGTTTTCGGTGATTACCGGTCTAAGCGGTATGTTAATATCCACCATCGACAAGATTATTGTGAACGACATGCTTGGACTAGCAGCTGCCGGTGTGTTTTCAGTGGCCACGTATTTCGGCAGTATGATTCAGATTCCTGCCCGATCGGTCATGCGGATTTCATCCACCATTATTTCCGAATCCTGGAAAAGCGGCGACATGGCCAATATTGCGCTGGTCTATCGCAAATCAGCACTCAATCAATTCATCATCGGGCTTTATCTGCTGCTTGGACTCTGGATAACGATGGATAGCCTGCTGTCGCTCATGCCTGCCGAATATGCAGCTGCGCGAAATGTCATCCTCTTTATGGGCCTCGGGTACCTGATTGATTTAGCGACAGGTGCCAATGGCATCATCATCGCTACATCGAAATTCTATCGGTACGATACGTGGTTTATGCTTGTTTTGGTGGTGTTCACATTAATCACCAACATTAGCCTGATTCCGATTTATGGCATCACGGGTGCAGGAATCGCATCGTGTCTCACGTTTGCATTATTCAATGGAGCACGACTTATTTTTATCTACGTCAAATTCGGGATTCAGCCCTTTACTCGATCGTTTCTATACATCGCCGCAATTGGCGCCTTTAGCGCAGGCGCCGTGTACTTCATTCCGCCGATTGCCAACGGATACATCGACATCCTTCTCCGCGGCGGCGTGTTCAGCGTCATCTTCGGATTGCTTATTTTATGGTCTGGTGTGAGTCCCGACATCAACGCCGTTGTGCGAAAGTTTCAGAAGCGCTGATCCGACGTCTTCTCAAGGCAATAAACACAATATTTCGACCCTGATTTGTGCGCAAAGGAATCCGCATGATAAACGTTTTCAGCCCATCGCATCAAGGCTGATTCGAACTGATCAACAGTATCATCATTGATGACACTGATACTGATTTCATCCAACCCCATAAAAGAACCTCCGTCAGTTATAAATGAATAGAACCCGGCCTTCGGCAAAGGTTTTCCGACTTCTCGTGTCATCGATACATAGGCAAATAGCTGCAATACTTTGCTCCACTTCGCTGCCTTAAACAGATCCTCAATTGCCGCAGTGAATTCATTCTCCTTATTGACCTTACCCGTTTTGTAGTCCAATATCTGCAACACACCATCGACTTCATCTGCACGATCGACAAATCCCTTTATGCGAATTGGAATAGCCAGACTGTTGCCCTCGGCGGGAAACACTTTCGACACTTCCTTTTCCACTAGCACAACCTTACGCTCAACACCCGAATCAGTCTCGGCTTGCCGGCGTGCTGTCTCTCTTCGGATATAGTTGCGCAACATTTCAAGACCCATCTCCACCGTGAGGTAATTCAATCCACGTTCGACATTCCGCACCGAGTATTCCTTTCCCAATGATTCACGCAGCAGCGATTCTGCGCGTTCACCCAATTCTTGAAAATCCGATTCCGAAGGAAAACGGCCTTCAAACTTTTGATAGAAACCTTCAAGCACATCGTGCAAAATACTTCCGAAGGTGCCGCTGGAGATGTATTCTTCGACCTCGTCCTCTTCACCCAATCCGGCGATATACCGATAGTAAAAATCTAGCGGACAAGCGACATACTTATTAATTGCAGAAGGTGATACGCCGTGTTGCAAAAAATCCAGAAAACGTTGCTGTGTGAAGGGCGTATTTGTAACAAACGACTTTCCGCTGACCATCGGAGCGGTTCCAATCGTTTCATTTGCAAATAGGACGTTTGGATTGACACGTGCCAATTCATCGCGAAGCTGTAGAATGTATCGACTCTCCTCTGAACCCTTTTTATCGGCTGATATTTCGGAATAGAAAAAGTGCACATTTTTCGCGCAATGGAGCAAACGGTAAAATGAATAGGCATGAATACCATCGCGATCCTGTGGCATCGACAAATGGTGAAACGACCGCAAATCAAACGGAATGAACGACTGTTCAAATCCACCCCCTGGCATGTATTCCTCGTTGGCATCTAGTAATATGATGGTCTCAAAATCCAGCGCAAGCGTTTCCGACAAGCTCATCAGCTGCAGACCATCAACCGGTTCCCCACGGTAATAAATTTTCGTTCGGGCTAGTAGCGATTGATAGACATGCAATACGATCTCTTCATCGTTGAGCAATGGATAAACGGTCATGAGTTGCTCCAAATCCTGCAGCAACTCCATCAATTTTATGCGGGCCGCATACAAGAGATCGTCGGCTTCGTCCAACGCTTCGAACGCTTGGCGAATTCCACGAACGGCTTCAATGGGTGTGAGTTGATTATCCGATAATTCTAGAAATGCAGCGATGCTTGGATGTTGTTGTTTCCATCGCTCACAATCATCCTTTTCAATACGAATGATGTGACTGCCGACAATTTCCTGCAATACCGCATCACATGCTGTAGTATCAATTTTCATTGTGCGCAGCAAACGGATATACGCGTTAAAGTGCTTGAAGTAGATACTCCCCTTCTTATCGAGGGAATGACGAATGACAAAGAGCTGTTCCGTCAATCGCGACAAGTTGGTTTGAGAAAGCGGCTTGCCAATGGCCAGGTTCACATCACTTGCTAAATCCGTAATGGCGGCGACAAGCGGTTCCAACGAAGAATCATCATTGATCACCACACAGGTTTTCCCCAGTGCTTCTGTCGACATCCCCGAGAGCATTTCTGCTGCTCGCAGTATTTGTGCAATGGCGGAACTTGCGCAATGGACCGTCACATTATAGGGCGCCGTTGACAAGGTATTCTTGATAGCATCCCGATCGATTTTCCAACCATGACGACTGGCAAAAAAACCGGCTTCATGCTCATTGTTGACATAGAAAGTATCCAAGTCCCACACCATGCGCACATCAGCGCATTGCTCCAATTCTTTTAACAAAGCACGCTCTGCGGCGGAATAGCCGGCAATACCAACGAGATAGTAAACCCTGTTGCTAGCATCCGCGGGAAAAACCTCGGGATGTTCCGCTAAAAAACGAACCGCTCGAGCATAGGTGCGACAATTTGTTTCGTCTTGCTTATCAGCAAAGGCCTTATACAATTCGCCGAGCTCATTCCAAAATTGAAGGAAATCTTTCTGCTGTTCGGTGAGGGGGTCATTGTTAAAACTCCAGCCTTGCACATCCCAGTGTTCGATTTCACGGATATTGCGTAGATCCTTGAATAAAGAAGCGGCGGGAGCCATAGCGCTGTCCACGTCATTAAAGTCGCGAATGGCAGTTCCGGACCAACGCAGAAACTCTTTCAGACTTTCCTTGCCTTCACTGGTATGAGTATAGCAATCATACAAAAGCATCAGCATCTCGAGTTCACTACCGATGCGACCCGGAATCATATCGCGCACTAGATCAGGTAAAATCGCAAAACGCGGCGTCCAGAAAGGTCCCGGTTTGATTTGCTTCAACTCATTCATGAGAAAAAGCCTCGCCCGCGCTGTGGGCAATACAACCGTCACTTCATGCAAACGATCGGGAAACTCATCCAATAACCTTTGAGCGAATTGATGTAAAAAGGTTGTGCGCATGCTTGGTTGTATCAATTGGTGATTGCTTCAAATTTGCACCATGGCTGTTGAATATCCTATCTATCGGAAAAGTTTATCCGAAAAAAGCTTCTACGCTGTCATTGCTGAAGACCACTGCATTGAAATACAGCTAGTAGGTAGCCGGCGAATGCGTCACGACATTCACGCCCATATTCTGCCCGATCGCCTGTTCATTCAGGATTTGATTGACTGCGCAGAGGGGCACTATGTCGCCGTGAGTGCCGAGGAGTTTGCTGCTATGGCGGAGAACAGCTGAATTCGAACCATGGAAAACTTCGCTGATAATTTCGCAAAGACCAGCGGTGATAAGGAACCTGTGCACGCCATTTTTGACCTATGATTACCGAATACCAATCGCTAAAATCACTCAACACCTTCGGCGTGCCTGCGCAGGCGCGCTACTTCGCGACGTTTAGCAGCACCGAACAATTACGCGAACTGCTTGCCCATAGTATTGTGCGCAATAACCAACGTCTCATCCTCGGCGGAGGAAGCAATCTGCTCTTCGTGAACAACTTCGATGGTATTGTTTTGAAAAATGAACTGATGGGTATCGAAACCATCCAAGAAGACGAGCATCATTATTACGTGCGCAGTGCAGCGGGTGAAGTGTGGCACGACCTCGTGATGCATTGCATCAAGTTCAACTATGCGGGATTGGAAAATCTCTCTCTAATCCCCGGCTGCGTGGGTGCAAGCCCGATGCAGAATATCGGTGCCTATGGCGTAGAAATCAAAGATGTCTTTCATTCTCTCGAAGCCATTCACATTCACGACGGATCAGCCAAAACATTCTCACTGGAAGAATGCCAATTCGGCTATCGTGAAAGCGTTTTCAAGCGCGCCGAAAAAGACAATTGGGTCATCACAACCGTTACCTTCAAACTCAATAAACGGGCGGTGCTACAAACCTCATACGGTGCCATTGAAGAGGAAATTGATAAAATGCACCTCGACAACGTGACCATCAAAGACATTTCAAAAGCGGTCATCAATATCCGTTCATCTAAACTACCTGATCCGAAAAAAATCGGTAATGCAGGCAGCTTCTTTAAAAACCCGGTTGTGCCTATTGAGGTTTATCGCGCCATCCAATCGCATCATAACAATGCGCCCTGTTTTCCGATTGATGAACACCATGTGAAAGTGCCGGCAGGTTGGCTCATCGAACAAGCAGGATGGAAAGGAAAGAATCTAGGCAACTTCGGGGTACACGACAAACAAGCCCTTGTGCTGGTGAACTATGGCGGCGCTGAAGGCCGACAGATTTATGACCTAAGCACGGCCATCATCAATGACATCAAAGCGAAGTTCGGCATCGAACTCGAGCGCGAAGTCAACATTATTCAATAAAATTAGAACTTAGCACAGGGCATGATGCGAATCTTCTTCGCGCGCTGATTGTGCTTATTGGCCCACTGATACACGAGTGAAATTTCGTGTGAGCCGGAAGAATTGGCAATACCCAGGCGTGAAATGGTCACGTCGTAGCTGTAACCTACTTTGTAATTACCTGCCTGAAACCCGAGTACAAATGCAAGGGCATCATGATTGGCATATCCGTACGAATTCGACTTCATCGGCAATCCACGGTACCACAAGCCCAAGATCATTGGAGAAAATTCATAATAGAAACCCATATCCAACTGATCGAATTGCTGCTGAGACAGATAGTTCGCAGCAATAACCATGTAGTGATCAAGCTTGCGAAGCGAATTACCCTTCAAACGAATGCGATAACCTCCATGTGCAGAGATCTTTCGTGCGAGAGGTGATTTCTGTGAATCGTAAAGGGAAACATCGGGTTTGTTGTTGTGAAACCCTGAAATACCAAACCAAAACTTAGGACTGTAAGTCAATAATCCTGCGCCCAAGTCATAGTAGTTCACCGGACGAACAGTTCCCGCTTCCAGTGAAGCCACATCGCCTTCGCGAATCAATTGATCGTAGAAGGTGAGCTTTTCAAAATCGATTGACTTCTGACCGTAACCAAACTGAAGCGCGGGACGGAAAAACCAGTTGCGCTTGATACGCGCCTCGTAAGCATATTGAACAGCTACGGTAGACGAACGCAATGCTCCGGAACCCGCCTGATCATAACTTACTAGCATACCGATTCCACTATTGATATTCGGCATGAACTGATCAAAGGTGATGTTACCGGCATTGAATCCACCGGGAATACCCGACCATTGGTTGCGGTATTGCATGCTGACCCTGCTCTGAACGGATGCTCCGGCAAAGGCAGGACTGACCGCAGTTGGAGCCGCATAAAACTGTGTGAATTGCTGATCCTGCGCACGACCGGCCAATGCCCAGAGGCACAAGAAGATCATATTTAGGAAGCGATTTTTCATTGTTTTATGGGCTATTCAGTGAATACTTGGGTCGTATACGGTCATTTAACGATTACGGTTACATCTCCGGCTCTTTCATATCGCTGACCATTCACAAATCGCGCGTCCACTTTCCACACATACACATCCTGCTTCACCAATTGACCGCGGTAGTATCCATCCCAACCTTTAGATATTTCGTTGCTCTCATAAATGAGCTCGCCCCATTTATTGAAGATCTGCAACTGGTACTCTTCAGCACCTTTATGCATGGGGAAAAACACATCGTTGTCAAGACTGTGAATATTGTAAAAGCCACCACTGCTCTCAACAACATTTGGTGAGAATGCATTCGGGAATTCAATAAGACCTGCATCATCAGCATTAACCAAACCGAGTAAGGTCAATGTATCGGCACATCCATTTTCATTCGTAGCAATCAACGAAACATCATAGTCACCCTGCTCCTGATAATAGTGCAATGGACTTTCCTCAGTTGATGTGCTGCCATCACCGAAATCCCAAACGTATGTTGAAGCATTTGCTGAGAGATTCAAGCAATACACCGGCTCACCGGGAACACTCACATTGTTTGGTGTCACAGCAAATGACGCAGTAGCATTGGCATATACGTAGATGATCTGCTCCTGAGTCATCACGTCAGTACTACCGTCAGGACCTACTACAGTCAAGGTAACTGAATAGATACCCGGCTGGTAGTACGTGTATACCGGATTATTCGCTGTAGATTGATTACCGTCACCGAAAGACCAAGTAGAAACAACAGCGTTCTCACTGAGGTTATTGAACTGCACACGCAACGGCGCGCAACCTTGAGCAGGACCGGTGAAGTCAGCCACCGGTGATGGCGGAAGAATTTCAATAGTGCGGAACGTAGTATCGCTGCAAGAACCGTTGCTCACTACCAACTGAATGTTGTATTCACCCCATTGATCGTAGGTATATGAACCCGGATTGAAATCATACAGGAAGTTTCCGTCGTTCATGTTCCAGGTAGCAGCCAACGAACCGCCAACAGTTGTATTGGTGATATCAATGGTTGCGGAAGGCCAGCTTTGTGTTTGCGGAGTTACTTCGAAACCGGCAACAGGATTGGCAAACACATAAACATTGCGCGTAATGGTGTCGCTGCAACCGTAGCTATCATAAAGAACCAGCGATACAGCATACGTAGTGTCATTCGCACCCCAGTTGAAGAAGGTGTGCTGTGGCTCATAGGCATTCGAAATATCACCATCACCGAAGTCCCAGCTTACGCTGCTGCCGCCATCGCTGATATTGTCAAAGTACACTTCAAGCGGTGAACAGCCTTGTGAAATCGAATTGAAATCAGCCTCAATCTGAGGAGCTACGTCCAAATTCAACTGATCGGTGCTCATACATCCGAAATCAGTGCTTGCTTGCAGCGTGATATTGAAGGTGAACAAATCGTTCGTCACATTTACATACTCGTGCTCGTGATAAACATCCGACGTGTTCGACGTCTGACCAGTACCGTAAATCCAGTTGAAGTTGTCGGCACCGATAGAACCATTGTAAAACACAACGTTTGCGGGATAACAACCCATTACAGTATCAATTTGAGCAATAGCCTGTGGTGTGTGCATGATGTGCATAACACGATACGCCGTATCGGTGCAACCATACATATTGGTAGCAATCATCTCAACGGTCAATTCAACATCCGTATCGAACGGAGCATCGAAAATGTGCACCGGTGAAGTTTCTGAAGACTGTTGTCCATTGCCGAAATTCCACAAGTAGGAAACAGCACCAACACTTTGATTCACGAAAGGAGCATTGTGCGGAGAACAACCAATGGTATCCACAGCAAATGCAGCCACAACTCCGGGATAGATCGTGTAGTTAGCAGAAGCTTGATCCACACAACCATGCTCGCTGGTAGCAGTAAGCTGCACTGTATACGAGTTAAGCTGGAAAGGCGAATTTGAGTAATCGTGTACATGGTTGTAAGCCGCATTATTCGATGCAGTTCCATCACCATATTCCCACATATAGGAAACAGCGCCGGTAGAATTATTCAAGATATGCACCGCTTCTGCAGCACATGTGTTCGGCTCTTCAATCGTGAAGTTTGCAGCAGGCAATGCATAAACAAGAACCGGCAACGCCATTGTGTCTTGGCAACCGTAACCTGAAGTAACGTTCAGTGAAACGTTATAAATAGCTGTAGTATCGCTGTTGTTGGCGAAATACACAATCGGGTTTTCCATGATAGACTGAACACCGTTGTCAAAATCCCATTGGTATGTTGAGCCATTGGTGCTGGTGTTAATGAATCCAACACTTACCGGCGAACAAGCAGCCTCGGGCTGTTCGAAAGATGCTTCAACATGAGGATAAACTTGAATCAACACATTGGCTTGACCTGCACAACCTTGTGTCGAATAAGCTTCCAACACAACGTTGAATTCTTCCAGGTCACTGCCTTGGTTCACGAAGGTGTAGTCGTGATCTGCATCCCACGTGTGTGAAACATCACCGGTTCCGTAGTACCACGTATACGAATCCGCGTAAGGCGTATCGTTGTGGAAAGTAACTTCCAAAGGAGAACAACCCCCGTTCACCGATGCAGTAAGTGCAACTTCCGGCGTCGGATGAATCGTCACAGTCTGATAGGCTGTATCCGTGCAACCAAAGGCATTAGCCGCAATCAAAGAAACCTGGATATCATTGGAATTAAATCCACTGTTCGTGAAATTCGTAGTTGGGTTCGACATAACAGACATCAATCCATTGCCAAAGCTCCACTGATAAGAGACGGCATTCATACTGGTGTTGATGAAGTTTACCTGAGCAGGCGAGCAGAATGCGCCCGGATCCATGAACGCAGCGTTCACCGAAGGATACACTGTGATCTCAACAGATGAAGAGGAGTTACATCCCTGAGCAGACACGGCACTCAATGTCACCGTTGCAATGTCCGGTGTTGTTCCGAAGTTCTCGAACAAATGCGAGTGAACAGTTTCCAATGTATTAGAGGTAAATCCATCGCCATAGCTCCAAACGATTTCATTCGCAAACTGCGAGTTATTAGTAAACTCAACATTCAACGGCGCACATGCACCATATGTGCTTGGCACAAAGTTGATAACCGGTGTAGGATTCACTGTCAACACGTGTGATACAGAATCGACACAACCATACGTCGACGTAGCCAAAAGTGAAATGGTATAGTCAACCGGCGAACCCGTGTCATTGGTGAAGTATCCTGATGGAGCAGGAACCGAAGACACGGTTCCATTACCGAAGTTCCACTGCACCGAGTTTGTATTCACGCTCGAGCTGATAAATTGAACCGTAGCCGGTGCGCAATAATCAGCCGGATCGGCGAAAACAGCCTGAATCTGAGGATAAACACTCACTGTAGCCGTTTGCTGGCTCGCGCAGCCTTCCACGGTCCAGGCATTCAATGTGATAGTATAATCGACAGCAATTGAACCGTTGTTCTCATAAACCACGGTTTGCGACGCATCCGCTGAAGTTGACGTCACACCATTTCCGAAATTCCAATACAAGCTATCCGCGTTGACTGTCTGATTTGAAACAACAACTTCAACAGGAGCGCAGGCCGCCCATTCGCTCACTTCAAACAAAGCAACCGGCGTTGTCATGACTGTGAAGGTTTGGCTAACAGAATCAACGCAACCGAAAATCGAAGCACCGGTTAATGTCACGGAATAATCCATGTCATTCGCGGTGATATTTTCATAAACACCTGTTGGGTTCTGAGCAACCGACTGAAGACCGTTGCCCAAATTCCAAGAATAAGCGCTCACGTTGACGCTAGTGTTGGTGAACTGCACTGTAGCCGGGGAGCACACGTCAGCAGGTTGGGTAAAAGACACCTCAATCTGCGGATAGATTTCCAGGTTCACATGAAAGGTCGAAGAGCAACCATACACGTTGTTTGTTGCCAATGAAACCGTGCGTACCAAAGGAATATCACTGTTGTTACTAAACACGTGCTGATGGGTAGCAGCTGTCTCCTGTGAGAATGTGCCATCACCATAATTCCAATCAAAGGTTGTAGCGTTGATTGAAAGGTTGTTGAGATCAACTGACAGCGGAGCGCAACCCGAAAGATTCGATGGACTGAATTGCGCTACCGTATTTGGAAATACACTCACCTGCGTTGTCGTTGTGTCTGAACAACCGAACGCTGATGTTCCAATCAGTGTCACATCGTAAGTAACGGGGCTCAAGGTTAAATTTTCGAACGTGTGTGTTGGAGTGGCAAAAGGTGAAGTTGTACCATCGCCGAAATCCCAGTGATAGGCTTGAATACCATTCACGAAAGGCATGGTCATCGTCAGCGGCGCACAACCGTTGCTACCCGTAATCGCGAGATCCAAATCCATCATGGGGTAAACAAACACCGTTGTTGATGTCGTATCGTTACAACCACTGTTACTGTATGCAATCAACGTTACTTCGAAGATATCGAGCAGCGGTGTATTGTTTACATAGGTATGCGTTGGGTTGACCAAATTCGAGGTTGCTCCGTCACCAAAATCCCATGCATATCCAACCGCATTCAATGAGTTGTTTTGGAATTGAGTTGGTGTTGGCTCACAGCTTGGAAGCGCACCACCATCATCAAACATGGCCATTGCGCCCGGATATACCGTGATGTAAAGAGTATCGGTTGAACCGCAACCGAATGAATTCAATGCAGACAAGGTAACCATATAGGTGGTATCGGTCATCCCCATGTTGATATAGGTACGTTGACCGGAAAAATTCGAGGTCATCAGACCATTACCCAAATTCCATTGGTAGGTAGCTGCAGGCTCACTGGTGTTGGTGAAGTTCACTGTTAGCGGTCCACAACCTTCGATCACATCAGCAGTAAATGATGCAACAGGGGCTTCTTGTACCTGCACGGTTGCTGTGTCGTGACCGCTGCAATGTTCAGTCGTCACAAAAAGCTGCACCAGGAAGTTTCCTGTTCCGGCATACGTATGTGTCGGATTTTCTTGGTCGGATGTTGATCCATCCCCAAAGTCCCACGACCAATCCTCAATGTCATCGTTCGAAGCAGAAACCGTCAAATCCGTGAACTGAGCAGACTGACCTTCACAAACATTAAAGAAGCTGAAGTCGACCTCCGGAGATTCGTAAACGTGTATGGTGATATCTTCATCATTGCTGCAGCCGTATGAATTGGCTACGGTTAGACTAACATGATAATTACCCGCTTCATCAAACAAAACAGCAGGAGGGTTAGCTCCGGTGAATGGAGCGCTTCCGTTATCCATATCCCAAGACCATGACACGGCGTTCGGAGTAACCGCTGAAAAGTCAACCCACAATGAATCGCAGCCAGAGGTTTGATCTGCCGTCAACGTGATTGAAGGTCGCGGCAACACAACTACGGTTACCCAAGCAGTATCGGCACATCCCGAAGATCCGGAAACGCTGACAATATTACCAACATGGTATGTTCCAGGTGTATTATAAACGTAAGTCAAGTTTCCGCTTCCGGTGGTATACCATGCAGCATTAGTACCGAAATTCCATTGAAACACATTGGCACCGCCTGATGCATTTTGGTAGAATGTTACAGACTCACCAACGCAAAGGGTATCGCGACTAGCGGAGATCGAAGCCGTTGGAGGAGGAACAATTTGAATAGTCATACTCGTGGTTGCAATACCACAGAAATTAGAATCCGCTAATTCAACGGTATAGGTACCGATACCGGGAAAATGCAAGGTGTGTGGGAATGTTGGAGGCCATGGGGTCCAGTCGATGATGCTGTCGTAACCCAATCCCCAGTAATCTCCGAAGTTCCAGTATTCATAACGCTGGTAAATATTACCCTGCATCAAACAGTTGCGCTCAGTAGCATTAGTAAAGGTCACAGTGGTGTCGGGATAGCAAAGCGTAGTTGCAGTAGCTGAAATACCTGCTTCGTCAATGTCCCAAATACGAATAGGGTTAAACGTCGCTTCGGAATTACCACCTTGAACAGTATTACAGCTGTTCTCTGCAGTAAGCGTTACTTCCGTTTCGCAATCCACCGTTCCCTGCTGGTAGGTGTGAGCGATGGTTTGCATCCAGTTTGTATGATCGAAAGTCAACACCGGTGAACCATCACCAAAGTCCCATGTAAACACGGTCGTTTCCGAAACGTTGGTTGAGGAGTTGATGAACTCCATTGTTTGTGGTGCACACGCCTGAGTCAAACCACCCACCGGAATCTGGATAGAAGCACTTGAGGCTTCTTCCATCACTACCGTTCCGTTCACAACGCATCCGGTAGCCGTCTCCGTAATAGTAACGTCATAAACGGCAACTGCTGCAGCATACACGTGGTTTTGAAACGCAGGAGGAGCCCAGGTTGCGCCAGTGGTAACCGGTGAACCGTCACCCCAGTCGATAGTAAACCCGTTCCAAGTGTTGGGCGTGCTCAGGTTAAAAGAGAAATTGCCCCCGCTGCAGGAATACCACGTTGGATTCGAGGTTGCCTGACCGTAAAAGTCAAACACACGTGGACATTGCGACCAAGCCGTAGCGGTCATCAGAGCGAGGACCACGGTGGTTAGGGTGAGCTTTGTATTGGTGAATGGTTGGATCATGTCAGTTTCTACGGGACATGTTCCAAAAAGGTGCTGGTTTTGAATGGTTTTTAGACAAAAAAAGAAAAAA
>Ga0114979_10000408_pt1 | contig 28754 bp, 25 predicted proteins | sample S_140625_EF_Meta_FD_87315 | JGI IMG/M metagenome (GOLD analysis project Ga0114979, IMG submission 87315) | Freshwater microbial communities from Lake Simoncouche, Canada to study carbon cycling - S_140625_EF_MetaG | ecosystem: Environmental > Aquatic > Freshwater > Lake | place: Lake...
TCCACACAGCACGGCCTGATGTCTCGGCCGTCATTCACACCCATACGCGTGCCGGCATGGCAGTCTCATCGATGAGCTGTGGCCTCTTACCCATGACCCAAACGGCAAGCCGGTTTAACAATCATTTGGCTTATCACGACTTTGAAGGCCCCGCAGTGGATCTGGCCGAGCGCGAATTACTCGTGCGCGACTTAGGCGATCACAATGCCATGATTCTTCGTAACCACGGTTTACTGACTAGCGGTGCCTCAGTGCCGCAAGCGTTTAACCTCATGTATCAACTTGAAATGTCTTGTCGCGCGCAGGTAGACGCCATGGCAGCCGGCACTGAACTCAGCCTGCCTCGCAAAGAAGTTCTTGAAAAATCTGCACATCTGTATCAGCCAAATGTTCGTCGACCCTATGGCGAACTTGAATGGCATGCCATGTTGCGGTTGCTTGAAGCCGAGCCAGGCGGCTTTCCGCATTACGCGTCTTGATATTTTAATGTACGACATATAAGTCAGGCTCGAGAGTCGTGCCTGGCTGAACGATGACTTGTCTAGGTAACGGATCGATGACCACCACGCTTCAAACAAACCCTCTTGCTCCCTTCGGTCTGTCTGGCATTTGCGATTGCCACACGCATGTGTTTCCGCCACAAGCGCAATTTCCGTTCTCACCCACGCGTCACTACACGCCCGATGAGGCCTCGATCGAAGAGCTACACGCTTTGCATCGCTCAATCGGTGTCGAACGTGTTGTGATTGTGCACCCAAGCCCCTACGCAGCGGATAACAGTTGCTTGCTTTGGGCCTTGCGCACCATCGGTGACAACGCGCGTGGCGTAGCCGTCATTGATGACCAAACTTCACACGCAGCGCTCACAGAGATGCATCAGGCGGGCGTACGCGGCACGCGCTTAAATCTTGAAACCGTTGGGCAAAATGACCCAAGCGTCGGCCAACAACAGTTGCTACGCACTGCAAGGCAGGTTGCACCGTTTGGCTGGCATATTCAGATGTACACCAATTTGGGCGTGATTGATGGCATGCACGACACGATCATGCAGGCTGCCACCACCGTGGTCATTGATCACTTTGGTCGCCTGAATGCTGCGGCAGGTCTTAAGCAGCCGGGCTTTGACGCCTTACTTTCGCTCGTGCGTTCGGGCAAAGTGTATGTCAAACTTTCGGCCGCCTACCGTGTGTCTGAAGCGGCCGATTACGCGGATTTAAACCCGTTTGCTCAGGCACTGATCGACGCGAATCCTGATCGCATGGTTTGGGGTACCGATTGGCCTCACCCGTTTCCGCCAAAAGGTCAGGTTCGAAAGCCCGAAGTCATTGAGCGCTTTCATCACGAAGACAATCAAGCGGCGCTCAAGCGCGTTGTGCGTTGGGCAGGTAGTGCTGAGCGCGCTAGAAAGATTCTTGTCGACAATCCAGCACGACTCTACGATTTTGAAAATCAAACCTGAGACATTTACGATGAAAACCTTTCAGTCTTATTGCAGAAAACTAAGCGCTTTCTTAGCAACCCTCGTTTTCTTGGCGCCCCTGGCAACGCAAGCGCAAGACACCACAAACTATCCAAGTCGACCAGTCAAAATCATCGTGCCGGTCGCGCCGGGTGGTACGGTAGATATGGTTGCCCGCTCGATTGCCGAAGCATTAACCAAAGCGTTAGGGCAGCAAGTGATCGTAGAAAACAAACCTGGCGCAAGCAGCTTGCTAGGTACAAATTTTGTCGCTAAGTCGGCGCCAGACGGCTACACCCTTCTGGCGCACTCAACGACTTTCGTCACAGCACCAGTCTTGTTAAAAAATGCAGGCTACGACCCATTTAACGACTTTATCCCAATTACGGTCACTTGCCAGATCCCAATGGTGTTAGTGGTGAATCCTGACAAAATCGCAGCACGTAATGTCAAAGACTTTATTGCCTTGGCTAAAGCACAGCCAAAATTTTATGCCTACGCCTCGTCGGGCAATGGTTCAACCGGCCATATCGCGGCCGAGCTGTTTAGCAGTGCGGCCGGCGTGTCCTACCTGCACGTGCCCTATAAGGGTAACGCCCAATCAATGGTCGATCTGTTAGGCGGCCAAATTCCGTTTATGTTTGATCAGGTCAGTACGTCAGCGCAATACATCTTGACTGGAAAAATCGCTGCGATTGGCGTCACCAGCAAAACTCGCTCAGCGATTTTACCAAATGTACCCACGCTTGATGAGTCGGGCCTCACAGGTTTTGAAGACTCAACCTTTAATGGGCTCTTTGCTCCGGCTGGCACCCCTGCCCCAATCATCAACCGGCTACATACTGAGCTGACCAAAATATTGCAGTCACCCGAACTCGTCAAACAATTTATGGCCAAGGGTGTTGAGCTTGGTGCAAGCCCCACCCCCGAGCAGTTCAAACAGTATTTGGCACAGCAAACTGCGCGCTATCAAGAGCTCGCTCGAAGTGCAAAAATTACAGCTGACTAGACTGACGGCTAATATGACCAGCCACGAAATTCTGATCTGGTTCATTGAGCCTGAAACGATTCAAGATCCTGCCCGCTTAAGTCGTTTTTTGCAGTGGCTTTCACCAGAAGAGCGCGCACAACATGCGCGCTTTCGCTTCGATAAACACAGGCATACCTATCTCGTTAGCCATGCGTTAATGCGTGGCGCCTTAAGTCTAGCCACCCAAGTTGAACCAGCACAGTTTGCTTTTCAAACCAATGCGTATGGCAAGCCTTTTGTTGCAGAGCCTGCCCAACACCAAGCCGTCCATTTCAACTTATCACATACCGAAGGCTTGGCGGCCATTGCAATTTCAAGACACACAGAACTCGGCGTCGACGTCGAGAACAAACATCGCCAAGACATGACGCAGACGCTGGCAGAGCATTTTTTTGCAACCGAAGAATGTGAAGAGGTGGCGCAAAGCAGTGAACACGAACGCACAATAAAAATGCTTGAGTTCTGGACTTTGAAAGAGTCTTACATCAAAGCTGTAGGTCAGGGTCTTTCAATCGCGCTTGACTCGTTTGCGTTTAAACTCGCCACCGCTACCCAACCAGCATACTTACGTAGACTTGATGCACCAGGCTCTGATCGCAACGCGTGGGGGTTCTGGCAGGGCCAGCCTACCGAGAATCATTTAATGGCGTTAGCGTTTAAGTCTGATCCGACTCGACCCATTCGGGTTAGGGCTCAGCGCGCGCAATGGCTCGCTCAGGCCTAACCTTCGATTTCAATTCACTTAGGCTGCACGAGCAGTTTCAATCGGTGAGACAGAAGCCTCTACAGTTTCTGCAGTCGCTTTCTTATGTGAAAATTTATTCTTACCGGCTTCGTAGTATTGGTTGAACTGCGTCTTAACATCACGCGCGTCGATGTCAAGAATTGTGCCACCCTTCTCAAAGTGCTGCGCAAACACGTGCCCAACGGCATAGGTCGAAGCGCCAGAGAGCAGCATCATCGCTGAACCACCCAAGACAGAACCCACCCCAGGGATGAATTTTAACCAGCTTGCCAAAGTGCTAGAACCGAAGGCTGGAATCGCACCGCCGATCAAAGCGCTGATCGTACGCTTGGTGGCACTAGACGTATATTCAACACCATAGAACGAGCTTAGTTGCTTCACCAAGGCTAGCTGAATTGCCGTGACACCAACAAAATCCACTAACGGTATCGGGACGATACCAACGCCACCCGACAGCAACATGCTGTAGTTGATGGCAGACTCGACCTTAGCGCGCTTCAATTCATCAATTGGTTGAGGCGCCACTTCAATCGCGCTGACTTCAATGTCAATCGGTTCATTTGTAGACATAAATCATCCTGTTGATTGAGTGCACCGCTCGGTACTGGCGCTTGTCACTCGACGCGAGGTTTGCGCTTATCAGACAAACTATTCGCTAAATGGAGTAGACAGCGACAGTAACATCAAAACGACACAAGTAACATAAAGTCACAAAAATTTAATCAAATAGGCTAATTCTTTAATCCAGTCAATTAACTTCGCTATTCACTGAACTAAGTTCGCAAGCAACCAAAAAGTATGTCTTAGTTGCTTGCACTCAGAGGATCATCAAACACTTATTTGACCGTCAATCACTCAGCAAAACTTAACCGTTATCGCTGGTCATGCGAGTGAATCTGCAAGGCCTCTAAAAAGCGCGACACCATGTTGTAGGCCCCGACGGTTGCGGTCAACTCAACGAGTAACCGGTCTGTCATGACGGCCTTTACAGCGGCAAAAACCTCTGGCGAAACATGGATATCTTTTGTCATCGCATCGGTATAGGCCAAAACAGCACGCTGCGTGGCGTCGTAGCTTTTGGACTGTTGCCAGTTATCTAAATCATCAAGTTGCACTTGCGATACCCCTTCACGCAGTGCAATCGGCGCATGCTGTTCAGCTTCATAAGGCGCGCCATTGAGCACGGCGATACGCATAATCACTAATTCGCGCAAACCGCCTGGCAAGGTGCTTTGTTGGCGAATCGCTGTCAAGTAGTTCAACCAACCACTTGCAACCGGTGGGCTATGCAACAGCATTTGATACAAGTGTAAGACGCCACCGCGCTCGGCGACAATGCGCTCGACCAGTGGCTTGGCTTCGGGATTTGTTAAGTCTGCGTAGGGAATGCGTGCCATAGTTAACGTCTCTTTAGTGGTAGGTTGTGATTGGAAATAATAAAAAAGTGACTGAACCATAGCCCAGGGGTGTCACCTGCAGTTGCTTGGAGGCCACGCACAACATGACTCGATACTCATCGGGCCAAGCGTTGAGTTGCTCGCTTCACTCAGTCAGTGTAATTCTTGATAACGGCCGCATCATCTAAACGCCCTAAGCCGTGACTGCTTGAGGCCGTAAATTGCAAAAAGGCCGCATGCGCCATAGACGCTGCAAACGTCTGCTCGCGCGCAGCATCCAGTACCAAGCCTAAATCTTTCACAAAAATATCAACCGCCGAAGTCACATCGTCGAAGGATTCAGTGATCATACGATTACCGCGGTCACCTAACATCCAGCTCGATGCAGCGCCGCTCTTCAATATTTCAAGCGTGGTATCAAGTGGCAACCCTGCGCGCTTAGCCATGGCTAACGCCTCGCCGGCGGCTGCAATATGCACACCGCATAACAGTTGATTCACCACCTTCATCTGGCTACCCATGCCCTGCTCGTCACCTAAGATAAAAATCTTGCTGCCAAAGGTCGCAAGGATGGGTTTAACTCTATCGCAGATACTAGGCTCGCCCGCCACCATGATCGTCAGTGTGCCGTTTGACGCGCCGATCTTGCCCCCCGTCACCGGTGCATCCACCAGGTGAATCTTCATGGCAGCAAGTCGCTCGGCGAGATCCCGCACATATTTCGGCGCCATCGTGCTGCACGTAATAAGCACCGAGCCTGGCTTGAGTTGTGCCGCCAAACCATCTGCACCAAATAACATCTCTTCGGTTTGCTTATCATTGACGACAAAACTGATCACGACATCGCAGTGATCGGCGATCGAATACTCAGGGCTTGCAGCATGCCCACCGATTGACTCAAGCCACGTCAAGGCCTCGGGGTTGACATCACGCCCCACCACGCTGAAACCTTTCTTGAGTAAATTTGCGGCGACACCGCGTCCCATGACCCCGAGCCCAACCAAACCGACTGACTCCACTGCCTTAACCGCTTGATTCATCGCCTTCTCCGTGAACGTTGCCGCTTGCCACTCAACAATCAGTGTTAAGCCTTAGCCTCTTTTTTAGCAAACAAGCCTTCAATCTGCACAAAAAAGATCGGCACCAGAGCGACCGCCAAGCAAGTCGAGGCAATCATCCCACTAAACACCGTGATACCAATCGATACCCGCGCAGCAGCGCCTGCGCCCGAGGCAGTCAACAAGGGCACCACGCCCAAGATAAACGCAATCGAAGTCATCACGATCGGACGAAACCTCTCGTGCGAAGCCTTGAGCGCGGCATCTACCAGACTTAAACCCTGATGCTTGGCCTCAAGCGCCACTTCAACGATCAAAATCGCGTTTTTCGAGGCGAGCGCAATCATCAGTACTAAGCCAATCTGCACATAAATGTTGTTTGCAAGACCAGTGAAGAACAAGGCAATAACCGTACCCACCAAGGCTAACGGTACCGCGAGAATCACCGGGATCGGTGCGATCCAAGACTCGTACTGCGCCGCTAACACCAAGTAAACCAACAAAATTGATAGTGCAAACACTAGAACAACGGTGCTACCAACGAGTTTTTCTTGGTAGGACATCGCCGTCCATTCGAAGGTCACCGAATCAGGGAGATTCGTTTTTGCAAGTTTCTCGAGCGCCGCACTCACCTGCCCAGAACTCGTGCCTGCGCTACCAGCGCCCAAGACAGCAGCAGTTGGATACAAGTTGTATTGCGAAGCGATGGCCGGGCCCGTGCTTTCGACGATCTCGATAAACGAGCCAAGTGGCACCATTTCGCGAGACTTGTTCTTGACGTACAAACGACTGATCTGATCAGCAGTCATTCGACTTTTGCCGTCGGCTTGCATGAACACTTGATACGTTTGACCATATTTAAAAAATTGATTCACGTACGACGAACCTAACGAATTTTGCAACACATCATACGCATCGCCAATCGAAACACCCAAAGTCTCGGCGCGCGCGGTATTAAAACTAAGTGTCAGTTGCGGCACGTTGTTTCTGAAGGGCGTAAAAATCCCGGCAATCTCAGGTAGTTGTCGCGCTGCAGCCAAAAAGTTTTCGGTCGCATCTTCGAGCTTCTTGAAGTTGTTGCTACCATCAGTCAGCATCATTTGCATTTGAAAACCACCAGACAAGCCCAAACCTGGTATGGCCGGAGGCAGCAACACTTGCGCTTTGACCTCTTGAATCTCACGCAGCACCGCGCTCATTCCTTGATAAATGGACCTTAAATCCTGACCTTTACCGCGTGCATCCCAGGGCTTCAAGATCACATACATAACCCCAGCATTTGATTGTGACGCATTATTATTTAGCGGATTCACACCGCCAATCGATACAACCCGATCCACACCAGGCACTTTTTCGATTGCGCTCACGACCCGCTGCATGCCGAGCTGAGTGCGCTCAAGCGACGCGGCGTCAGGCAACGAAGTTGCCACAATCAAATAGCCCTGATCTTCGTTGGGGATAAAGCCGGTGGGCAGCTTAATCAGCCCGACGATCGCCCCAATAATCAGTAAGCCCCCAACCACCGAGGCAGTTTTACGATTATTCATGAGACCTTGCAAAAGGTGCGCGTACCCGTTTGATAACTTTTCAAAATAGCGATCAAAGCCAGCAAAAAACCAGTTCTTTTTTTCGTTTGCCGGTTTGATACGAATAAATTGCGCAGCCTGTGTTGGCTTAAGCGTGACGGCGTTGATACCGCTAATCAGCGCAGTGGCTGCAATCACCAACGCGAACTGTTTATACATCTGACCCGTGATACCCGCGATAAACGAGGCCGGCAAAAATACGGCCATTAATACCAGAGTGATGCCGATAATCGGACCCATCAGCTCGGTCATGGCGTTGATTGCCCCCTCACGTGGGGTTTGCCCATGTTCGACCTTTTTAGCAACGCCTTCGACCACCACGATGGCATCGTCAACCACGATACCAATACACAACACAATCGCAAACAGGGTCAGAAGGTTAATCGAAAAGCCCATCGCTGCCATGCAGGCAAAAGCGCCAATCAGCGTCACCGGCACGGTCGTTGCCGGCACAAGCGTTGCGCGCCAGTCTTGCAAAAACAGCATGATGACGAGCAACACCAAGATACCGGCCTCAAACAAGGTGCGATACACCTCGGAGATTGAAGCCGTCACAAACATCGTGGTGTCAAAGGGGATTTCCCATTTTATTTCTTTCGGAAAATTCTTTGAGATTTTTTCCATCTCGGTACGCACGGCTTTTGCGACCGCTATGGCGTTTGCTGAGGGGAGCTGATAAATTGCGATACCACCCGCAGCTCGATCTCCTAAGCGAAAGAATTGGCTGTAGTTCTGACTACCCATCTCAAGCCGAGCCACATCTCGCAGCCGAGTCATCTCGCCCTGCTCGTCGACTTTAATCAAGATCTGACCAAACTGCTCAGGCGTGTCCATCGCACTGGTCACGTTCAGGGTCAACTGAAAATCTTGACCGCTGGGCACCGGTGGTGCACCCAACTGACCTGCAGCCAACATCAAGTTTTGTCGACTAATCGCGGCGCTGACATCAGCAGGAGTCAGGCTGCGCATATTCAACTGCGCTGGATCGAGCCAAACTCGCATACTGTAATTACCGACCCCAAACACGTTTGCCGCGGCCACGCCTGGAATGCGAGCCAGCCGGTTCTGCATTTGCAAATTGGCGAAGTTACTTAAAAACAGCGCATCGTGTTCAGGGTTGCTTGAGGTCAGGGTCACAAACTGCAAAATGGCAGTGGACTGCACCTTGGTAGTCACGCCCTGACGCTGCACGGCCTGAGGCAAGGATGGCAATGCGATAGCCACCCTATTTTGCACATTCACCTGAGCAATATTTGGATCGGTACCCACTTCAAACGTAACGGTCAGCGTATAACGCCCATCATTGGTCGAATCGGATTGCATGTACAGCATGTTTGCCACGCCGTTGACCTGATTTTCGACGTTACTTGCCACTAACTGTTGCACCAGTGCTGCGCTGGCACCAGGCCAGTTGGTGGTCACCTGCACCGTAGGTGGCGTCATCGGCGGGTATTGCGCAATCGGCAGACCAAAAATAGACACCGCGCCAATCAACATCGTGATGAGCGCAATCACGTTGCCCAGCACGGGACGTTCGATAAAGTATTTTGAAAGCATGGGGTGTCCGGTTGCCTGACTGTTTGAATTAACGTGCAGGTAGAGGTGCGACCGTTGCCATCTCGGGGTTGACAGTCTGACCATTGCTGATATTGATGAAGCCATTCAGCACAAACGTTTCAGATTCTTTTAAACCCTGTACGATTTCAATCAATGAGCCGAAACGCTGCCCCGTCTTAATCGCACGACGTTCAACTTTTTTGTTGTCGTCCATCACAAAAATATAATCGCCTTGTTGATCGGTCTGAGCGGTGCGCGCCGGGATCAGGACAGACTTGCGCGACTCACCGTACTCGGCCAGCACCTTTCCGTATAAGCCAGGCAAAAGCTGAAACTTAGCGTTAGGCAAGGAAGCACGCAACTGCAGCGACCCGGTACTGGTGCTGAGCAAGTTCGCAGAGTAGTCAAGCGTACCCTTGTGAGGAAAGCCGGTCTCACCTTGCAATTGCACGTAAACCGGTAACGTGTTGACCAGTGATTTACGATTTTCTTCATTGACGTAGCGTTGTTGATACTTCAGCAGATCACGCTCGTTGATATAAAAGTACACATAGATTGGGTTAATTTGTTGAATCGTTGCCAGCTTGATCCCTTGAGGACTGCTACCCAAATAATTGCCCACGTCGATTAAATGGCGCCCCATCAAACCATCAAAGGGCGCGCGTATCTCGGTGTAGCTCAAGTTAAGCTGTGCAAGTTTTAAATTGGCTTCGGACTGCAAAAAAGACGAAAAGGCTTTGTCCACAGAGGCTTGTGAAGTGGCTTTGTCTTTAACCAGGGCCCTTTGGCGGGCCAACTCGATTTTTGCTTCGTTATAAATCGCCTCAGTCAGGTTGACCTGCTGAATATACTGATCTTGCTCAATCACAAACAGCAACTCATCTTTTTTCACAAACGCGCCGTCTTGAAAGGTGATTTTGTTGAGGTAGCCAGGCACCCTCGCCTCAAGATTGACAGTCAAGAGCGGCGAAATTACGCCGTCAAAGATCTCGTAGCTTCGCACGTCTTGAGTCACCGGCTTGGCAACCGTCACCTTAATCGGCGGCGCTGCAACGATTGGCTTTTTTTCGCAGCCTGCAAGTATGAAGCCCATGAATACAGCAATGGTCAAGGCAGCGGTGCGCATGAGCGGCTTATGCATGAAGGGGCTCATTGAATGGTCTCGCTAGACTGAACTAAACGTGGATCGGGTTGGTGACTCAAAACGTTACCCCAATTAGAACGTTGCTTCATTTCGGCCACCATGGCGTCAGGCAACGCTGGCGTCAACAAATCGCCAGACCATCCCCCACCTAAGGATTTAAACGCCGCGACGTAGCCAAGTAAATGGTTGGTGTTGGTTTGTACCAAGGTACTTTGCACGAGCAACAGTTGCTGTTGGGCAAGGATCACGTTGTTGTAATCAATCTGCCCCGCACTATAGCGCTCAACCGCTAGTTTTGCCGCTTGCTCGGCGGCAATCACTGATTTTTTAAGGTCGGCGGCTGAACTGCGCGTGGTTGAAATCGTGATGAGTGCGTCTTGCACCTCTTTTTGTGCCTGCAGCACCAGGTTTTGGTAGGTCAGCACGCTTTGTTGAAACGCAGCATCCTGAACCCGAATTTGATCGGTGATTGCGCCCCGGTAAAACAGCGGAAACAAAAAGCCGCCAGCCAGTGAGGTGTTACGGTTATCCCAAGAAAACAAGCCCGACTGGTTTGTGTTGGCGGTTGTGACGCTTTGGAAACCAAAAAAGCCACTCAAGGTAAAACTTGGATATAGCGCCGCTTCGTTCACACCGATTAGGGCTGACTGCGCCGCCGCCGCGTATTCAGCTTGCAAAATATCAGGACGACGCCGGAGCAAATCTTTTGGAATACCCACTTGTAACGCCGCAGGCGCCACAAGAGCCGCTTTGCTACTTTGAAAGTTTTGCTCGTAATAGTCGGGGGATTCACCCAACAAGATGCTCATCGTGTACTGAGCCATTTTGAGCGAAGCAATCAGCGTGGGGATTTGTGATTTTGTTTGCTGGTATTGCGATTCAGACTGACTTAAGTCGAGCAATGAGGTTGACCCATTATCGAAGCGCGACCGGGCAATACGCAAGCTTTCAGCCTGAAAGGCCAAGTTGTTTTTTGCAACTTGAATTAAACCTTCGTAGTTGCGGATGTTGATATAGGCGTTGGCCACATCAGAGGCCAGTGACACGTCGGCTGAATAATAAGCCGCCGCCACCGAGATATAAGAGGACAGCGTGCTTTCGATGCCACGACGATACTTACCCCAGAAGTCGATTTCCCAGTTGGCCTGAATCATCAGATTACGGGTATTTGATAGCGGCGAGGTGTTGAGATATCGAGTGAAGGCGTTTGGATTGTCATTGCGCGACGCAGAACCAGTGAGCGCTGCTGTCGGCAAAAGCGTGGCCTCAGACACCCCAAATTGTGAACGCGCTTGCGCCACACGCACGGCAGCGCGCTGCAAACTCAGGTTGTCGCTGGCGGCGCGAGCGAGCAATTGATTCAGGATTGGGTCTTTAAAACTAGCCCACCAAGCAACCGGATTGATGCGTTGAGCGTTGGTTACCTCGAGCGCCTCGGTAAATTCAGTTTGTTTAGGTTGCGTAAATTGGTTTTGGACCTTGGTGGCGGGCCGCACATAATCGGGCCCGACCACACACCCTGACAACGCGAGGCTAGCGCTAGCCAGCCAACAAGACAACGCAAATCGATTCATAATCAAAACGATAAAAAATATCAATGGCTGATCATAAAACAAATATAAGTCACGATCTGCTACCGAATTAAGTAAATTAACAATGTTTTAAAAGCAAATCTTTGACCTGACCAGACTGAAACGCCTGTTAATCAACTTGCGCCCCCGAAATACGCACAATTTCAGCCCATTTGGCAATATCAGCCTTGTGAATCTTTGCAAACGCGGTTGGGCTAGGATCTTGCGCAGGGGTGATTCCTTGGGTGTCAGTCAGCCATTTTTTGAACTCTGGCGTTGAAATGACTTGGGCGACCGCCGCGCTCATTTTGGCAGCAATCGCCGCGGGCAACTTTGCGGGTGCCAGCAAACCATACCAAGTGCTACTCTCAAAGCCGGGCAAATTACAGGCCTGCGCCATCGGCGGCACGCTGGGCAAAGCGGCTAAAGCGGCAGGAGTGGTGACAGCTAAACCGATATTTAAGCCACCTTTGATCGAGGCGATTGCCGGCGCGCTTTGGTTGAAGAAGAGGTCGACGTCGCCCGCCAGTAAGGCGGTCATCGCGGGGCCCTGTCCGCGATAAGGCACGTGCACGATATCGACTTTAGCTGCGCTGGCAAACTGCGCAGCCGACAGGTGGGTCGAGGCACCATTGCCCGTCGAGCCATAATTGAGTTTGCCTGGGTTGGCACGAATCAACGTGAGCAACTCGGCACAGGTTTTAATCGTGGGGTGTTTTTTAGTATTGATTAAAAGCACGTTTGGCACGTCACCCAAAATCGCAATATGCGTAAAGTCTCGCTCGACATCAAAACTTAGCTTTTTGTACAGCGCTGCGTTAATGGCGTGCGTCCCGGCCGTGGCTAGTAAAAATGTGTAGCCATCAGGCTGCGCGCGCGCCACAAAATCAGACGCCAGGTTACCCCCAGCCCCTGTCTTGCTGTCTGCCACAATCGGCACGCCTAAAACAGCGGTTAGCGCCTCACCAAGCTTACGGGCATATAGATCAGTGCCCGCACCATTTGGAAATCCGTTGATGATCGTGATCGCCCGACTTGGCCACGCCTCGGACTGGGCAAGGGCTCCTGCGCTCAGCATCAACCCAGCGAACAAACACACCACTTTTTTAGACCATTGCAACATTGTGAATCTCCTTGTACTGTTGGTGAACAACTCATTCGTGTCTGCCAAGCGCCTCAGTTACACGTGCAGGCTGTAAGGTATCTTCGTGACTTCAGGCAACCGTTACTGTTTTAAAACAGAAGCCTGCCCGGACTCAAAAAAAAATCAGCGCTGTTGACCCTGCCCAGAAATACGGCGGCAATGGTTCAGTGAGGCCTCAATCAAGTTGTCGCTTGCCTCAGGCGTACGAAACGCTGAGTGGGCCGACAGAGTGACGTTTTCGATTTTGGTGAAGGCGTGATCGGCAGGCAAAGGCTCGATATCAAACACATCAAGGCCGGCGTGACCAATTTTTTTAGAGGTCAGCCCAGCGATCAGTGCTTGTTCATTAATGACCGCGCCGCGTGCCGTGTTGATCAAAATAACGCCATCGCGCATTTTTGCAATGCGCTCGGCCGAAATAAAGCCGCGAGTATCGTCATTGAGCAACAAATGCACTGACAACACGTGGCTACTTGCCAATACCGTGTCCAAGTCCGCAAAGCGCACGCCAGCGTGAGTTTTAGGGCTACGGTTATACGCAATCACGTTCATGCCGGCACCGAGCGCCAAGCGAGCCATTTCGGCGGCGATACCGCCAAAGCCGATTAAGCCCAAGGTTTTACCGGTTAACTCAATTCCATCTGTACGCAACCACTGCCCGGCACGCATGCCGCGATCCATCCGGGCAAAGCCCTTGGCGCTAGCCCACATTAGGGCAAAGGCACACTCAGCAACCGCGGTATCGCCGTAGCCCTTAATAATGTGAACTTCGATACCAATCTTGGCAAGCGCTTCGGGGTTCATGTAAGAGCGCGCCCCTGTACCTAAAAACACCACGTGCTTGAGGCCTTTGCATTGTTGCGCGATCTCAACGGGTACCGCCGTGTGGTCGACGATCAGGATTTCAGCGTCACCCATGACACCTGGAATCTGCTCAGGGGTGATGTCGGGTTGTTCGTTGACCAACAAGGCAATGTCGTCGGGTTGGTGCAAGCGGCGCGCCACGTCGGCCAAACTGCCATTGGCGTCAATAAATACAGCTTTCATGTAGCAAAATCCAAAGGAAACACAATATCGACATCATAACGGGGCTTTGACCCGAGAGCACCACGTTTTTGCGTGCTGCGCGCGAAGGCGCAAATGCTAAGATTCACCACTACAGATTACGCTAGCGCCAGAGGGATCTTTTTTGAGCAAACCAGACCACGTTGTCATCATCGGCGCCGGTATTGTTGGGGCAGCAAGCGCCTTTCATTGCCTAGAAGCCGGACTGAAAGTCACCTTGATCGAACCAGAAACCCCCGGTGCTTCGCAGGCCTCAAGCTACGGTAACGCTGGATGGTTATCTTCACACTCTGTTTTACCCCCTGCCTCACCGGGCATTTGGAAGCAAGTCCCGAGGTGGCTGGCAGACCCACTTGGTCCCCTCTCAGTGCGCTGGCGGTATTTTCCACGCGCCCTACCCTGGCTGCTACGCTACCTGACCGCGGCCTGGACCTATCCAAAAATCGAACGCACTGCCCACGCGCTGCGCACTCTGCTGGCCGGCGCGCCAGCCCTGCATCAACACATGGCACAACAAGCGGGGGTCGGTGAACTGATCGAACGCAACGGCTTGCTTCACGCTTTTTTATCGCGTGAACACTTTCTACTCGATGCCAAGGCTTGGGAGATTCGCCGAAAAGAAGGGGTCAGTTGGCAAGAACTCGACGCAACCGCGCTAGCCGACCTTGAGCCAGACCTTGACCCCAAATACACCTTTGGCGTCTTCGTCGCCGAGACCGGCAGCTGTCGCAACCCTGGAGCTTACACTGCGGCCTTGATCCGCCATGCACAAACTCGCGGGGCGACGTTATTGCACGCCCGCGCAACCGGTTTTCGAATCGAGCGCGGCTCGCTGAAAGCCGTGTTGATCGAAGGTGGAGAGGTCGCCTGTGACAAGGCTGTGATTGCCGTGGGCGCACGCTCAAAGGCCTTTGCAGCCCTGGCTGGCGACAAGGTCTCGCTAGAGACTGAGCGTGGCTACCACGCGGTCGTATCGGGCGTCGAAGCCGGGCCACGCCTGCCCACCATGTTTGCTGACTGTAAAGTGATCGTGACGCAAATGAACCAAGGCTTACGCGTGGCCGGTCAAGTTGAAATTGCAGAGGCTGACGACACGCCCAACTGGCGTCGCGCCGAAATTTTGCGCGATCACTTGCTAACGTTGTATCCGACTCTGCCGCGTAATCTGGCTCCAGAACAAATCCAAATCTGGATGGGGCGCCGCCCCAGCACCCCTGATGGGCTGCCTTGCCTTGGCTTGGCCTCTGGTAGCAAGGATATTATTCATGCCTACGGCCACGGTCATGTGGGACTGGTAGGATCAGCTAGAACTGGGCGTATAGTGGCTCAACTTGCTGTGGGCCTTCAGCCCGAAATCGATTTGAACCCGTTTAGACCAACCCGTTTTGGCTAAGCCGCGCAAGCATCGAACTTCCAAACACTGAGAGCAACATGAACTTTTCAAACTTGCACGACGACAGCGAAGACGTCGAATTTACGACGGCAGAACGCGCCAGCGCTGCGAAAAAAAGCACATGGGTGAGCGTGATCGTCAATATTTTGTTATCCGTCACCCAAATTAGCGTGGGTATTTTTGCAAAGTCGCAAGCCTTGATTGCCGACGGCGTGCATTCGCTTTCGGATCTGATTTCTGATTTTGTGGTGCTCTTTGCTAGCCATCACAGTCAAAAAGACGCAGATCAAGATCACCCCTATGGTCATCAACGCTTTGAAACTGCGGCCTCGATGGTGTTAGGCGGCCTGCTACTGGCCGTCGGGTTTGGCATGCTGTGGTCCGCCTTTGAAAAATTGAAAGACCCGCACACCATCGACTCGGTGCACGGTGTGGCGTTATGGATCGCAGCCCTGTCGTTAGTCGCAAAAGAAACATTGTTTCGTTACATGCTTCGTATTGCCAAAGACGTCAAATCAAGCATGCTGGTTGCGAACGCCTGGCATGCGCGCTCTGACGCAGCCTCCTCACTGGTGGTGGCAGTCGGCATTATCGGCAACCTGCTAGGCTATCCGATTTTAGATCCCATCGCTGCACTGATTGTTGGCTTGATGGTGGGCAAAATGGGTTGGGATTTTGGCTCTGACGCCTTTCATGATTTGATGGATCGGTCGGCCAACGATATTGAAGTTCAGGCAATCACCGACACGCTGTTGAAAACCCCTGGGGTGTTAGGCGTGCATGACGTGCGTACTCGCAAAATGGGCGACATGATTCTGGTGGATGCGCACATCGAGGTTGATGCATTTTTGACCGTTGAAACGGGACACGATATTGGCCTAGCGGCACGGCATGCCGTCATGCAACGCCATCGTGTACTGAACCTGTTAACGCATATTGATCCGGTCCCCTCTCGAACCGACCCAAAAGCAACCGCCACAAAATGAAACCTTCTCAACCTCAGTCGCGGCGCACGCTCTTTGAAAAAATCTGGGACCAACATGTCGTCATGCCTCGCACTGCTGGCCCGTCTTTGCTATACATCGACCGACACATTATTCACGAAGGGTCATTTCATGCGTTCAAAGATCTGCGCGCGCGCGGCCTAACGATTCGCAATCCCAAACAAATTTTTGGTGTTGCCGATCACTACGTGCCAACCACTAGTCGAGATCCAAACGACGCCATCACCGCTGAAATCAAAGAGGTGATTCTTAAGTTTGACGACAACATGAAATGGTCGGGCGCACACTATTTTTCGATCAAAGACCCGCAGCAGGGCATTGTTCACGTCGTGGGCCCTGAACAGGGTATGTCTTTACCCGGTTCTGTTATCACCTGCAGCGATAGTCATACCTCGACACATGGTGCGATGGGCGCAATGGCGTTCGGAGTTGGGCAGTCAGAAAGCATGCACATCATGGCGACTCAAACCCTCTGGCAGGCCAAGCCTTTGCAAATGCGCGTCGAGCTCAACGGTAAGCCGGCTGCGGGAGTGGGTGGTAAAGATATCATCTTGGCTGTCATCGCAAAATTAGGCGTCGCGGGCGCAGTGGGTTTCGCCGTTGAATACACTGGCAGCACGCTGCAATGGCTATCGCTCGACGAACGTCTGACCATGTGTAACATGACGATCGAAGCCGGCGCACGCTCGGGGCTCATCGCCGCTGACGACGTGGTGTTTAATTATTTATACGGTCGTAACTTTGCACCTAAAGGCTCGGCGTGGGATCAGGCTTTACGCGAATGGCAACAATTGCCCTCCGATGACGGCTGCCATTTTGATCAAACGCTTAGTATCGACGTTGCACAACTATCACCGATGCTCACTTGGGGCACCACCCCAGACACTGGCGTTGGTATTGACGGCCTGGTCCCTGATCCTTCAGCCCTCTCTGATCCACATGCTAAACAAGCTGCGCTGGCCGCACTTGCTTATATGGATCTGACTCCCGGCACCGCCTTGAGCACGATCAAAATTGATCGCGTCTTTATCGGCTCATGCACCAATAGTCGCCTCTCTGATTTGCGCATGGCGGCAAACATCCTGCGTGGTCGCCGTGCTGTTGTGCCGGGTATCGTGGTGGCAGGGTCGATGCTCATTAAGCAGGCCGCTGAAGCCGAGGGACTCGATAAAGTTTTTCAAGCGGCGGGGCTTGAATGGCGCGAACCGGGTTGCTCAATGTGCGTTGGCATAAACGGTGACTTGGCTTTGCCAAATGAACGGGTCGCATCAACCTCTAACAGAAACTTTGTTGGGCGCCAGGGCCCCGGGGTACGTACACACCTTGTCAGCCCAGCCATGGCTGCAGCCGCGGCAGTCACAGGTCACTTTACCGACGTACGCACCTTAATGGGTCAACAATAATATGCAAGCCTTTACGCACTTACGGGCGCTCGCTGCTCCTCTTGAGGGGCGAAACGTCGACACTGATCAGATTATTCCGGCGCGATTCCTGAAAAAGAACCGTGATGAATTGTACAAAACCTATTTATTTCACGACCTCCGTTTTGATGACCACGGCGCACCAAGACCAGATTTCATCCTGAACCGCCCGCCGTTTCAAGGCGCACAAATTTTAGTTGCAGACGAAAACTTCGGCTGCGGCTCGTCGCGCGAAGGAGCCGTGTACTGTTTATCAGACTTTGGGATTCGAGCCATTCTGGCGCCAAGTTTTGGCGATATATTTTTTAATAACTGTCTGAAAAATGGCTTGCTACCAATCCGCCTTGAGGCCAAATCATTGGCAGTGGTACGTCAGGCATTACTCGACTCGAGCGACTCTAATGCAGCAACCCGCGAGATCTCGATTGACCTGAGTGCCTGCACCGTACAGGCCCCTGGTCTGGGCATGCAATACACCTTCACCATGGATCCCTTTTGGCATGAATGCTTGCTCAAAGGGGTTGATGAACTCGCCTTGACCTTGAGCTATGCTAGCGACATCGAAAACTTTGAGCGACAGCATCACAACGCGCATCCTTGGCTGGCCAGCTGACTGATCGAACTAGCGCCCTCTATTCTTGGCTAATAGCTTGAATAATTGACCGATAGCCATCCACGTTTAAGCGACAACAGTACAACGCACATCCTTAGCAGACATATTAAATCCTCACACTATGACACTTCCTTTAAGCGGCCTGCGGGTCATCGAACTTGGGCAACTCATTGCAGGCCCTTTTGCCTCAAAAATGCTGGGCGAATTTGGTGCCGATGTGATTAAGATTGAACCTCCTGAAACCGGTGACCCGCTTCGTGCCTGGCGCATGTTGCACGAGGGCACCTCAGTCTGGTGGGCAGCGCACGCACGCAACAAGCGCTCAATTACGCTGAATCTACGCGAACCCGAGGGCCAAGACGTGATTCGGCAATTAGCCAAAGACGCGGATATTGTGATTGAAAATTTTCGCCCTGGGGCTCTAGAAAAATGGGGGATCGGCTTCAAAGACTTGCATGCCATCAATCCTAAATTGATTATGCTGCGCGTCTCGGGCTACGGCCAAACGGGCCCGTATAAAGATCGCCCAGGGTTTGGTGTGATCGGCGAGGCGATGGGCGGCTTACGCTACCTGACGGGTGAAGCAGGACGCCCTCCGGTGCGCACAGGTGTTTCGATTGGCGATACCCTATCTGGCCTGCATGGCGTCATCGGTATTTTGCTTGCCTTACGCCACCGCGAGCAACAAGGGGGTGTCGGGCAAGAAGTTGATGTCGCGCTGTACGAATCTGTTTTCAATATGCTTGAAAGCGTATTGCCCGAGTACTCAAAGTTTGGTGCCATTCGACAACCTTCGGGCGCGAGCATGCCTGGCATTGCACCAACCAACGCGTATCTTTGCAAAGACGGCAAATATGCGCTCATTGCTGGCAACGGCGACAGCATCTATAAGCGCCTGATGCAAATGATTGCTCGTGAAGATTTGGCAAACGATCCAAAGCTTGCGCGCAATGCTGGGCGCGCTGAACATGCAGATTTAATTGACGCTGCGATCTCAGCCTACACGGCCCAACATTCATTAGACGACGTATTAGCAGCTATGAACGCGGCCGGCGTGCCAGCGGGCAAAAGCTACGACGCCGCTGATATTGCCAACGATCCACACTATCAGGCGCGCGAGATGATTTTGAATGCGACCTTGGCCGATGGCTCAGTGGTGCAAGTGCCTGGCATCGTACCTAAACTCAGTAAGACCCCAGGGCAGATTACCCGCTCTGCGCCCGAGCTCGGGCAGCATACAACCGAAATCCTAGAGTCTTTGGGTATCAGTGCCTCGCAACAAGCCGACTGGAAAGCACGAGGCGTGATCTAAAAAAAGTGCGCGAATCCGTTCGCTCAAGCCGCGGGTGGAATGATCAGGGCACTATATCGAATTTGCGCGTAAAACCTCGCCGTTCAGGGCGGGGATGTCAGCGCGGAAGTCGAAGCCTTCCTTTCCGCGCAAGCGGCAGTCATCGACTGAGGGCGGGGAGGATGTCAAACGATGTGTACTTCAAACTCGCCCAAGCCGGCGACATGACCAATCATTTTGTCGCCCTTCACCACTGCGCCCACACCTTCAGGTGTGCCGCTAAAAATCAAATCGCCGGCCTTTAATTCAAACAAGCCTGACAGATAAGCAATGCTTTCTGGAATGTTCCAGATCATTTGCGAAAGATCGCTTGTTTGCTTTTGAACACCGTTCACCGACAATGTAATACTGCCCTGTGACAAGATACCAGTGAGCGCGCGCGGGTGAATCGGCCCGATCGGGCCAGACTCATCGAAACCCTTACCAATTTCCCAAGGGCGGCCTTGTTTTTTGCACTCGTTTTGCAAATCACGCCGTGTCATATCCAGGCCAAGCGCATAACCAAACACGCAATTGTTCGCTTGCTCGACCGGGATATCAACACCGCCACTACCCAACGCGACAACCAACTCCATTTCGTAATGCAAGTTAGCCGTTTTAGAGGGATAGCGAATTTGACCAGGCTTGCCCGCTGGAATAGCCACTAATGCATCTGCTGGCTTGCAGAAAAAAAAAGGATCTTCACGACCAGTGAACCCCATTTCTTTTGCATGCTCGGCATAGTTACGACCAACGCAGTAGACACGACGAACCGGAAACAGTTGATCGCTACCCACAATTGGCAATCCAACAATACTTGGGACTTCTACTGCATAGTTGCTCATGTTTAAATCCTGATCTCTAAAACGACTAGTTAACTTTTTGTCGGCTCAGCACCTTTGTCCGACGCAAGCGGCGCTGCGGCGGAGGTCGAAGTGTCCGCACGAGCTGTGGGCGCTACGGCGGGGGTCAAAGTGTCTGGGCCGGCAGTGGACGCTGCGCTGAGGGTTGAAGTGCCTAGGCCAGCATTGGGGCCCGCGTAAGGTGACACGGCAGCTGGCTCGGCCAGGTGCGCAATCGGAGCACTGTCAAAGTACTCTTCAAACTCGTCAGGCGGCCTGGGCGTATACCCGCTAGCAACGACAGTCGTCGTCCGATCGCTCCTCGCGTCAGTGCCAGACTTTGCGGCAGAGGCGTTTTGTGCCCAGTCAACCGGAAACCCGCTATCGGTTAAGTAAGCTAGCCCCTCGGCATGAAACACGCCAGGGTCAGACTCAACCTCGGCCGCCGGCAGGTACGAGTCTGCCAACAGAACCGGTAAGGTCGTGCCAAGCGCAGTCGCTAGGCGCCACTGGGCAGCAGCCTCCTGAGGGCGTTCGAGCTTATCGAACAAACTTGCGAGTAAAGCGTGCACCCGCGCATCGCTGCGACGCGCCAAACTGCGTGTGAGGTAGAGTTCGGCCTGCCCCCACAACTGACCCGACAGACAAAGATTGCCGAGGGTCGTCAGTAGGTCTGGAGTCTCGGGATTCTTTTGCAACCAGCCTTCAGTTTTTTCGAGTCTGCGAGCGACTTGTGTAGGTTCACAGCGTGCATAGGCTTCAAGTAAGCGTGGGTCGAGTTCGTGTTCAAGAGCCGCCTCGAGAATCTTTGAAGCCTCTTGCGGCTGACCCGAAGCCTCAAAAGCCGCCGCACCGGCCAACGCCACCTCGGGCAAGATTCGCTCGTCCGCTTTGAGGTCTTTCCAGATTTTTTGCCACTCGCCAGAGTGCAAGGTCTCGCGCAAACGAGCGGCCGCCGCAGTTTCAATCAAGGCACGCGCTTCAATCAACGGCAAAGCTTTACGACGGCTTAAGGTACGAGCCAGCACAAACACTTGATCCGAGCGCCCAAGCTGACGATAGGCTCGCAACAGCAACCGCAGGGTATGCACGTGTCGGGCACCGGCTTGTTGCAGTGGTAACAACACATCAAGCGCCTGCTGAGCCAGACCTTGATCTAGGTATAAATCTGCAGCAGCCGTAGCGACCGCCTCGCTTAAACCAGTATCCTGCCCGGCCTTATCTTTAGCGAGAGCCAGTAAATTATCTCTCCTGAGATATTCACCCAGTGCATGCGCCGCCCGCGCCGCCGATAAGCCCGCCAATACCTGCCGATTGGCACTACGGGTTTGATCGAGCAACTTGGTGAGATCTTTTTCGGCGTTTGAGTAACGACCTTCAAGCAGCTCGGTCCAGCCTTGTTCAAGTAATTCGTGGTCACGCCGTACTTGCCTGCGGCCGTGCCAAGCACGCACACGCTCGGGGATATCTGTAAACCAAGCCAACACACGCAACACAACGTACAGAGCAATAAAGCCTGCAACAAGCACCAACACAGCAAACCCAAACGACACCTGGATGCGCCAAGTGTTTAACATAATCAACACTTGGCCCGTATTTTCTCGCAGTGCTACGGCCACCACCACGGCAACCGTGGTCAACAGTAGCGTCCAGAACCAAGTACGCATACTTAATCCTCGCTTTTTTTGTTGAGCTCTTGCACACGCACGGCTTCAAGGGCGGCAATGCTGTCACTCATATCTGGCAGCGCTGCAACGACAGACGCGCTCGCAAGCTCACGCACCAAGCGAAGCGCAGCCACCGTATCAACCGCTTTCGGGTCGTAACGCGTAGTCAAAGAGGCCTCAATACTGGCAATTTCGGCTCGCCACACAGACGGCTGATGCATCAGCAATGCCATCTGTGCTGTCAACACTCTCGTGCGCAAGTTCGCGCGCAGTTGCGCACCCTGTTCGGGCGACATCAATAACGCGCTGGCGTCGGTCACACGCTGAATACTCACAACACTGGCTAGTTCTTTAGCGACAAATACTGCCACCGCTTTCGACCAGAGAACGGTCTTGCGCCAAGCAAGATCCCACCAGGCCTCGCCAACAGGGGGTTCAGCCGCACCCGTTTGCGGCACGCCAGACGGTGTTGCAGGCGCTGGCGCCACAGCTGTCGCTTGAGCCGCAGCGGGCCGAGCAGTAGGCGCGCGCGCGGCAGCTGAAGGAACCGCCGCCACGTTAGGCGCAGCGGCATCAGGCACCAACAAAGGTGCGCGCCCAATTAAGGTTGCGAGCGCTTCAAGGCGCACTGAAAGCGCGCTCACGTCAACCAGCGGTACAGAGCGTAAACGATCGAGGTCTGCGCTAATGGCGCGCTGAACTGCAGCGAAACGCGGCCGATCAGCGCGCACCAGCGTAGATAGTGCGGTTTCGAGCGCCATCACGGCATTATTCACGTTGCTCGCCAAACGCAACTGCTGGCTTGCTAATGTCACAAGGCGATCGATGTCATTGGCAAGCATCGAGTCTTCCATGCCTTTATTGAAACTTGCCCAAGCCTCTTCAAGGCCCTCAAACTGACTTTTTGATTCGGCGAGCGACTGTTGAAGAGTCACGATGAGCTTGGCTTGCGACTCGACCAAGCCAAGCGCCAGCTTTGCTTCACGCTTAGTTTCAACTAATTGAGCAGTAAAACCCTGCACTTGTGTGGCGACCTCGCGCCCAGCGGTGTCAAAACGCTTTTGCGAAAACCAGGCGCCTGCCCCAATTACCACCGCTAACAACAAAAAAACCAGCATCAACGTGACCGACCAGGAGGGACCTGTGTTTTTGCGACGAAACCGCGAAGAGTACTCGGGGGTAGAGCTGATAGCGGGCGTGGCTGGCTTAGCCGGCTCGGCTTGAGCTGACGACTGAGGCGAAGAGGTAGGTTCTGTCATGGCTGTATTGTAGTCGTTGCCCCGCATAAACGTGCATTTTCAATGCATTAAGTACGGTTCAGGCGAGCGAATATTTGATCAAAACACAACACAATTGCCTCGTCCTCAGGGCTCGCCACCTCGAGGCAAAGCTGCCCGAGCTCGCGTCCAAGGGCCTTGGCAAGAACGGAGCGCAGTCGCTCATGCGTCACGACGAACGCACACTGCTCAAACCATATCAAAAGCTTTAGGTCACTAAGCTTTTGCACAATCGCTTGGATTCCATGAGCGCTTGTCAGCAGCCACACGGCCTGCCTGCCTTCAGCGGCCAATTGGCGCAACGACACGCACAGTGGGTCTGGCCACGACGCAACTTCGCGCTGATAGACTTGTTGCACAGTCACAGTAACGCCCAAGGAGAGCAGCTTCTCGCTCAACCACTCGCGACCGTCTTGCCCACGCAAAATCAACACCTTGCGCGGCAAGCGCTGCTGGGCAAGTAACAGTGGCCAAAGTGCCTCAGAGTCTTGCGATGCGGCACCCTCTGGATGCAAAACTGTCAGGCCTGCACCGAAGGTACGCCGGACGGCGCCCGCGGTAACAGGCCCCATACAAGCGGCCATCACTTGCTGAGGCCACGAATAATCTTCTGGCAATTGATGCTGATAACCGGCGACTGCTGCCCGACTGACGAAAACAACCAAATCAAACGCCTCAGGGTGGGGAATCACACTCGCCGGCACCATTGGGACAGACTGAATCTCGAGCGCCGAGCATTCGAGTAGCGGCCAACCCGCCCGCCCCAGGGCTTGCATCAATACCGTATTGCGCCCAGCGGGCCTAGTCAGAATCGCAGTGGGGCGCAGGTGTGCCATGCGGCTAAGAGTGGCCCGACTCAGAATTCAAGGCTAAGTCCGCCAAAATCACTGCTGCACCCTGTTCACGTAAATCTTGGGCAACCCGCAAGCCCAGGCTAAAGGCCTCTGGCGCATGCCCCACCGCCTGCGCTCGGTAAATCGTTTTGCCGTCAGGGGTTGCGACAAGCGCCCGAATAGTCAATTCTTGCCCTTGTATCGATGCGTAGGCGGCCAAAGGCACCTGACAAGAGCCCCCCAGAGCACGCGAGACTGCACGCTCAGCCAATGCACAGGCGGTTGTTTCATGGCATGACAGCGGCGCCAGAATCTCAAGCAAGTCAGAACGCTGATTTAAGATCTCAATCCCTAAGGCCCCCTGGCCTGCAGCGGGTAACGAGTCTTCGACAGCAAGGCGCTGTCGAATCCTGTGCGCCAAGCCAAGCCGTTCAAGGCCGGCGACCGCCAAGATGATGGCCGCATAGTGACCCGTATCTAACTTGGCCAAACGGGTGTCCAAATTACCACGCAGAGGTTCGATCTTGAGCTTTGGAAACCGAGCACGCAATTGTGCCTCGCGCCGTAAACTCGAAGTACCCACCACAGCCCCCTCGGGCAAATCGGCCAGCGTGTCAAAGCGATTGGAGACAAACGCATCGCGACAATCAGCGCGCGTCAAAATGGTTGAAAGCTCAAATAAGTCGGGCATATCGACCGGCATATCTTTCAGCGAGTGCACCGCTAAATCGGCCCGACCGTCCAGCAAGGCGTTTTCAAGTTCTTTAACAAACAGCCCTTTACCACCAACCTTTGACAAGCTGCGATCCAAAATCTCATCGCCACGGGTACTTAATGTGAGCAAGTCGATTTGCGTCTCGGGATACAAGAGTTGCAACCGTGACTGCACATGCTCAGCCTGCCATAGCGCCAGTCTGCTCGCACGCGTAGCAATGGTTAAGTGGCGAGGTATCAATCGAGGCAAACCTTTAGCGTAGATAGTTAAAAATCACGCTGGCAACGATCCCAATCACAGCAAGCAACAGCAAACGCTGCAGAATAGTTTGACCGCGCTGAGGAGGTGGTGGAGGCGTTGTCATAGATGACATCCCAAATGATTCGAATAACTCAATTTGAACACGGACAGCCAAAAAAAACCGACCCACTGTAAAAGTAGGCCGGCGCTTAGCGCTAGAAACGTTGAAACCTAGAGAACTGATTTCAGAAGCTTGCCCATCTCAGAAGGATTTTTAGTCGTGCGAATACCGCAGGCTTCCATGATTTCAAGCTTGGCGTCTGCTGTGTCTGCACCACCAGAAATCAGTGCACCAGCATGCCCCATACGTTTGCCAGCCGGCGCTGTCACACCAGCAATAAAGCCGACCATAGGCTTTTTCATGTGCTCTTTTGCCCACAAAGCGGCGTTGACTTCATCAGGCCCGCCGATTTCGCCGATCATAATGACCGCGTCTGTATCAGGATCTTCGTTAAACAACTTGAGCACATCAATGTGCTTCAAGCCGTTGATTGGATCGCCACCGATACCGACCGCACTCGATTGACCTAAGCCGAGTTCAGTCACTTGTGCCACTGCCTCGTACGTCAGGGTACCCGAACGACTCACAATGCCGACACGGCCCTTTCGATGAATATGACCGGGCATGATGCCAATCTTAATTTCGTCAGGCGTAATCAAACCGGGGCAGTTAGGGCCAAGCAAAAGCGTTTTGCTCTTCATTTGCGCCATGCGGTACTTGATCTCAAGCAAGTCGCGCACGGGGATGCCTTCAGTGATGCAAATGACCAAGTCCAACTCGGCTTCAATGCCTTCCCAAATGGCGGCAGCGGCACCTGCGGGCGGCACATAGATCACCGACACGTTGGCGCCGGTCTCTGCCTTCGCGTCTTTGACCGAGGCAAAAATCGGAATACCCTCGAAATTTTCACCGGCTTTTTTAGGATGCACACCCGCCACAAAGGCAGCCTCGCCATTGGCATAGGCACGCGAGGTGCGCGTGTGATATTGACCCGTTTTACCGGTAATACCTTGGGTAATAACTTTTGTATCTTTGTTAATCAGAATCGACATATCAGTATCCCTGGCAGAATTATTTAGCCGCCGCGACAACGCGGGTTGCGGCATCAGCCATTGTGTCGGCGCTGATAATAGGCAGACCCGAATCGGCTAGCATTTTCTTGCCCAACTCTTCGTTGGTACCTTTCATGCGAACCACCAAGGGCACGCTCAAATTGACAGCTTTACACGCTGTAATCACACCTTGTGCAATCACATCGCAACGCATGATTCCGCCAAAAATATTGACCAGAATCGCCTTGGTGCCTTTATTGCTGAGCATGATCTTAAAAGCTTCAGTGACGCGCTCTGCAGTCGCGCTACCACCAACATCAAGAAAGTTAGCAGGCTCGCCGCCAAACAACTTAATCGCGTCCATCGTAGCCATCGCCAGACCAGCACCATTGACTAGGCAGCCAATATTGCCATCAAGCTGGATGTAGGCCAACTCGTGCTTACTCGCTTCGATTTCGGCCGGATCTTCTTCGTCAAGGTCGCGATACGCAACGATTTCAGGGTGACGAAACAACGCGTTCGGATCAAAATTAAATTTTGCGTCAAGCGAAATGATGTCGCCCTTGCCCGTCAAAATCAACGGATTAATTTCAGCCAGTGAGGCGTCGGTATCCCAATAAGCTTTGTAAAGCTTTTGAAACTCAGCCCCGGCTTTCGCGGCAGAGCCCTCAGGCACACCAATACCGCGTGCAAGATTCTGAGCTTCGGCGTCGGTGAGCCCAGTACCTGGATCAACAAAAACCTTGAGGATTTTTTCAGGATGATTTTCAGCGACTTCTTCGACGTCCATGCCGCCTTCGCTTGAAGCCATCACGCACACGCGCTGAGTCGCGCGATCGGTCACAATACCGACGTAGTACTCTTTCTTAATGTCAGCGCCCTCTTCAATCAGCAGGCGACGCACCTTTTGGCCTTGAGGGCTCGTTTGATGCGTAATCAACTGCATACCGAGGATTTCGCCAGAGATCTTACGAACCTCTTCGATTGAGCGAGCTAGCTTGACACCGCCACCTTTACCGCGACCGCCCGCATGAATCTGAGCTTTCACGACCCAGACTGGGCCACCTAGTTTCTGAGCGGCAGCCACCGCCTCGTCAACGCTAAACACTGGAATGCCACGTGGCACGACTACACCAAACTGACGCAGCAACTCTTTGCCCTGATACTCGTGGATTTTCATAGGAATCCTGAACGTTAAAAAGATAACACTCGCAAAAACTAATGGGGCTCAAACGGCATCAGCAGTTTGAACCGACTATTTCTCACTGACTTTAAGGCCGAGCACTTCTGAAGCCACATACCATTGAGGATAGAGCTCTTTCGTAATCGGACCGTCAAGGCGCCAGGCCGTACAGCCGCCTAACTGGTAAGGTCGCTTAGTTGGGTCAGCCGCATTTCGCCGTTGGCCAGACATCGTTTGCACGGCTGCCGTCGGCAATACCGCCGCCAATTCTGTCATATGTGTGCAGCCGGCTGTGCGACTAAAACGCTCTTTGACCTGCTGCCTAAAGCTTTTTAAAAGATTCATACCAATCAGGTCACGGTATTCGGTGGCAATTGATGAACAGGTCTGACCAAACGGCGCCGCATCATAGGTTGCCATCGCATCTTGAATGGTAAAGCTGCTATCGATGGTGATACGCAGGTGCATGTGATGAAATGCCTGCCCAATTTTTTGTTCGCTGCCATCGCGCTTGATGTAGCTAAAAGCTTTCGAGTCGATCAGTTCAGCCTCAACATCCCACAATCCGTCTTCGCGTTCAAAGGAGTGAACCTGAATTGAACGGTTGTGCATTGGCTTGCGGGGGTAAGCGGGCAACGGCAAAGGCATACGGGGTCGGCTACTCAAATGACACGGTGCAACAAAGCGTAAAAGTATAGCGCAACAAAGGGATATCACCTAGAGGCTCAGCAGCGGACGCGGGCGCCACCAGTCGACAAAGACAAAAGAGCGAAGAATTACGCCCAAAAGTGCCCCTCAGCCCTCGCACTCAGGCGGGTCTTTCAGCACGCGGTGAATGACCTCATGCGAAAAGCCGCGAGCAGCTAAAAACCGACCTTGGCGAGCATATTCAGTCGTGTTTTGCGGGGCACCACACATGCTAAATTTTTTTTGCCAAACACTTTGGGCACGCTCTAGCTCAGAATCTTTGAGTTCAAGGCGCACCTGAGCCACCTGCCCAGCCTCAATACCTTGTTGTGTCAGTTCTTGGGCAATTTTGGCCAAACCGTGCTGCCCGGCTTTACGATGTACAAACCCCTGCACGAAGCGTTGGTCTGACTGCCAGCCCTCTTTGGCCAACGAATCTAACAGAGCGCTGAGCTCTTCGGGGCTTTGAGCATGCGCGGAAAGCTTACGACTCAGTTCGACGCGACTATGCTCACGCCGCGACAACAAACCAACGGCCCGCGCCCTGAGGGACAGGCCGGACCGCGGTTTGACTCGATCAGGTGCCGTTGGCACCGACTCAAATTCGTCACTCATCTAGTGAACAAGCCCAAGAATCAAAGAATCAAAGAATCAAAGAATCAAAGAATCAAAGAATCAAA
>Ga0114979_10000410_pt1 | contig 28595 bp, 34 predicted proteins | sample S_140625_EF_Meta_FD_87315 | JGI IMG/M metagenome (GOLD analysis project Ga0114979, IMG submission 87315) | Freshwater microbial communities from Lake Simoncouche, Canada to study carbon cycling - S_140625_EF_MetaG | ecosystem: Environmental > Aquatic > Freshwater > Lake | place: Lake...
AAAAGGAGATAAAATCTAACCAGTATATTATTTAGACGAAAATGTCCGAGCCAGCCTTCACTGAACCCCTTTTGACGCCAGACGATAACCGCTACGTAATGTTTCCTATTCAACATGATGATATTTGGAAAATGTATAAAAAGCAAGTAGATTGTTTTTGGATTGTAAATGAGGTCAATTTAGCTCAGGATTTGAATGATTGGAATACATTAACTGAAGATGAACAGAAATTTATAAAGATGGTTTTGGCGTTCTTTGCCGCAAGCGATGGTGCTGTCACAGAAAATTTAGCAGTTCGTTTCATGGCAGATATTCAAGTTTCAGAGGCCAGGGCATTTTACGGGTTTCAGATTGCAATCGAAGGAATACATTCAGAGATGTATAGTTTATTGATTGATACTTATATTAAGGATTCGGAGGAGAAGACAAAGTTATTTGAGGCAACTAAGCATTACCCATGCATAACCAAAAAGTTCAATTGGGCGAAAAAATGGCTCAATGACAAGCGTAGTAGTTTCGCTGCCCGTTTAGTTGCATTTGCTTGTGTAGAGGGTCTTTTATTTAGCTCATCTTTTGCCTCTATATATTGGTTGAAGAAGCGTGGCTTGATGCCTGGTCTTACATTCTCAAATGAATTGATTTCTAGAGACGAGGCATTGCATACAGAGTTTGCTATTTTGTTGTATTCTAAATTAGTGAGGAAGTTGCCTAAGAAGCGTATTCATGAGATTATTATGGAGGCAGTAGAGATTGAGAAAGAGTTTATTACAGAGGCGATTCCTTGCCGTATGATTGGTATGAATGCCAAGTTGATGACACAATATATTGAGTTCGTCGCAGACCGTCTTTCTCTTCAATTGGGTTATGATAAGATTTATGGAGCACAGAATCCATTTGATTTCATGGAGTTGATTAGTATTGAGTCTAAGGTTAACTTCTTTGAACGTACCAATTCAGAGTATGCGTTGGCGAATAAGACAGTAGATAAGGACGTCTTTGATTTTAGTGCGGACTTCTAAGATGTTTACTAATTAGAAACTAATATTTATTTTTCTAATGAGTATTTATATGCCAAAATATAGTACAGCTGTAGCAAAGGAACATTATTACGATGCTCTTAGAGAAATAGAAAATAAAATAGAGCCGGCATCGCAGGTTAAAAAAACCATGAAATTAATAGATATCCCAACAGAAACATATATGAAGGCTGACGAATTGTATAATATATTTAAAGAATGCGATTGGACAGGTGAAAAAGATATTGATATTATTAAAAATAAAACAAAATTAAATGAGGATTTAGAGAAGATGAGTTTAATATATAACAACGAGAATATAGGTAATCTTATAGCTATTCACGAGACAAATCTTGGATATAAATTAATAACATCTAAATACCCAAAACCAGACGGTTTAGATATAGTTACTAAAAATTTTTTATTAACAAACAAAGAAATAACAGAAAAACCATCAGAACAAAAACCGCGTCGTCCTATTTTAGATTCTATACTAAAAACATTTGGTAGAAAACGTAAAGGTGGTAAAAGAAAGACAAAGAAATCTAGACGTTAATTCCATAGCCCTATGATTGTTTTCCAATTATATTTACGTCTTTTTTTCCAGTTGAATATCCGCTGCTCATCTCGTATGTAAATACTTCTATTTCGTGTAATAATTCTTCGTCATCGGATTCTTTTTTACCACACATATTCATTAATCCGAAAATAACACCTTCAAAAAACCCGAAAAACCAACCAGAAATACCAATAAAAACATCAAAACATGTGTTTTCACGAGGAGCAAAGTGATTTATTTTTTTGTAAGTCATCTTATAATATAATTATTTTTAGTATTTTACAAAAATAATTACAAAAGTACTTTTGTAATTATTCTAAGTTTATATATGCAAATCCATCATATATCGCAAAATTAATGTAAATAATATAGCATGTAAAACAAATCCAAAAATAGTAGGGCAACCGTATTTTCCAGCAATTTTACCCACGAATCCAGACAATAATGAATCAACTAATTTATATGTCCAAGGATTGAACAAGGCCAAGAGAACAAATGTAGTGTATAGAGTGTATCTCCACTTATCAGCTGATTGGGGAGACATTATATACAATAATTATATATTTCTTAGTTACCATGTTAAATAACTAAGCGATAAAATAATTGCCACAACACCCTTTGATATAGCATCAAAGAGATTAGTTAAAATATTTTTTTCTTTCTCTTCAAACCAGTATGCAATACCATAACCAGCCCAAATAACGAAATAGATACCAAAAATAAGGAAATTAAATGGATTGATAGTATTTACCAAGAACGTACTAAATATTAAATAAAAAATAACTAAAAATGGTATGAATCCGAGTATCATTGCAGAGAAACGATCCATCATATGCACTTCTCCTAAATAGCCAAGCAACAACATAATGAAGTCTAAAATTAAAATAGTAAATACAAGAATAGGATTAAGAGCAATTTTAGTAGAACTTGAAAGAACTAAACACAATGCTATAAGCATAAGAGGAGTTGTGAATGTCCATCCATTGTAACGTAAACGGTCAACTACAGTTAAATCAATATCTTCGCCCTTTTTATGAACTGTACTGAAATATTGATTAATGTTACTAGTAAATAAAAAATACATAAAAGAAGAAATACCAGTTACTAATATTTCAATAACCAATATTCTTTGTAATTGGAAATCCTTGACAATGAATGCAGATATAAGAGTAATTACGAATGCACATATCATAAAATAGTAAACACCATAGAATGATTTTTTAACAAGTTCTAATATTTGTTTGTCGTCCATTTTATATATTGTGACAAATTTTTATAGGATACGGCTGACGTTTATATTACTATTGTAATGTATTTCTATAAAATCACCATACTGATTACGATTACCAATCCAGACAGGTTGATAGCCAACATTAAATACCATGAATTTGCCATTCACCTTGAACCAAACAGAACCTTTTAATGGGTGTTCACGATGTATATCATTGCTATTAAGTATTTGGCGAATTCTTGGACGTTTTCTTAGCATCTCATAGCGAGAATCAGTCTTGGGTATCTTTCCGATTCTAAGATACTTTCCGTTTCTCAGAATCAATTCGCCAGTAAACAATTTTATATGGTTAACGACGTCTGGACTAACCATGAACTTACCGTCCATGTTTCGCAACTTAAGAAGGATGTCTGACATTGTTGTTGATTTAATATACTCTTATTAAATCAAAAAGCAATCAATTTTTCTAGGGGGAACCCCCGGTTCCCCCTTACCCCCTCCCCGCCCTTCGGGGAATTCAAATTCCTTACCTTTTCCATTATAATATTTCTTCATGGAAAAACCGTTGTAATTTTTCTGGGATTCCGAAGGAGTCCGGTGGATAAAGCTGAATTTTTCACGCAATTCGTCCCGAATATAAAACTATATTTGCAAGATTAGCGAATAAATGTAACATGCAATGTGCATAAGTAGACTTCCAATAAAGGTTTTTTTGATAGTAATAAAGACCCAATTGATAGAAACTAATGGCAATTACCATAAGTGCATAATATGGTATCATGTATTGAGATTTATATGCTCTGTAGAGTTGATAACATGCTGCTAATTTTACATAAAACATATCTAAAGAACGTCGCCAAGAATAAGTTGGTTTGACCCAATAATTAATTGATGTTAAAAAAACACCACCTGGACAAAACGCTATTATATAATATCCATTGTATACAGCGTAAATAGATGAGCCAAGCGACAAAAATGATACTCTATAGATAAGATTATATTGTTCTCGTTCTAATATACAATCCATATCAAATATAGTATAAAAAATTTTATATCATTTTACTCTTGCGTGTTTTACCAGATGATTTTTTACTTCTCCTAGTACTACTAGAAAATGGCTTTGAACCTTTCTCTAATAATACTTCTTTATTAAAATCTTTGTCTCTTAATAAATTTAAATCACGTATGGCAACACCTATTTTTGGAACACGAACAATAAATCTACCATCCTCTCTTTTTCTTACTATCCATCTAAATCTAGGTCTTATTACCTTGGGAAATTGTACTAAAACTACTTTTCCAATAAATTTATCCATATAATAATCATTATATTTTTATTCAGTAGAATTATAAATTTCTAACGTACGCGCGCTTGCATCCTTGGCGTTTACATATTTGGGCATCCAAAAATAAGGTAATATCTTACCCATTCCGCCATAATGCGACTCAAATATTTTACGATAATAATATTGTTCGGAAGTCTGTGGTAACAGATGGTCCCCTATACCAATCATATCGTCATTACATTTGGCAACTTGTTCATACATATCTGGCCTTTGACTAATGTAAGAATAGTTAGGTAATTCTTCCTTGACAAATTTATCATCACAATATTCTTGTATGATTTGATAAAGGGAGCGACTTGTTTTAGATACGCCATCACTAAAAGCCTCTTTCCTACGAAAAAGCACCTCTTTTGGTAAAAGAGGTTTACCCATATGATTTTCATATTCTCCTTCTGAAAATGCATTGCGAATAAGATATTTCTCCATAGACCCAGAATTTTTATGGAAACGCAATTCTGTTGGTATTGTCATATAATACTGAACCCATGCTCTATCTAAGAATGGCGTTCTAGGCTCTAGACCATGAGTGGATATAGACTTATCAGAGCGCAATACGTCAAACAAATAAATATCTTTCAATAATCTGCGACTTTCTTTATCAAATTCAATAGTATCTGGTGCATAATTCATATATAAATATCCACCAGCTAATTCATCGGACCCATCACCATTAAAAATAACCTTGGCTTCACTATGTTCTGATATATACTTACCTAGCAACCAATTACCAATGCTTGCACGAACAGTTGTAGTATCATAACTTTCAATATCACGAATAACGTGTGGAATAGCATCTAAAAAGTCTTGCTCTGTAAGTAAAATCTCAGTATGTTTGGTTCCCAAATAATCTGCTACAATGCGAGCATATTTAAGGTCTTCAGAATCGGCTAGACCAATACTGTATGTTTCTATGGTAGGAAGCCCCTTCTTATTATGAAAATCGTTTACTAGCGCAGCAATAAGACTACTGTCTAGACCACCAGACAAAAGACAAGCAATAGGTCGTTCAGTAGTAGAGCACCTCTTTTCTACAGCGTTTTTCAAATAATACTGAATATTAATAAGTACACTGTTATATCCAAACAATGTATTGTTATTATTGAATCCAATTGAGTGATAAGGATATTGATTTTTTGATAATTCCCATGCTGAATTTACCTTGAACTTAAGGTCAAATACCGAATATGTTCCTGGTGAGAATTGTGAGATTTTATAAAAAGGTAATGATTTTTTCATTAGACGCTTGGACTTCACGTATTCATTCATTTTGTTTTTAATTTCATACAACATCTTGAGCTCACTTGCGAAACCAAATACATTTGAATTAATATTAAAATCATAAAGAGTTTCGCTTCTTGCTGGCTCAAAAGGGTCGACCGAAATGTTTTTATCTTCCTGTCTTAAAAAATAAAGAGGACGTACACCGTACGGGTCACGAGCAATATACATTTTAGACGTAGACAAGTTCATCCTATAGTCAATTAAAACAAATGCAAATACACCATCTAGCATTTGTAATGTTTGTTCAATACCATAATTTTTATATAAATGAATGATAACTTCACAATCAGATTTAGTTTTTGGTGTTATTTCCATCGTTTTATACAGCTCATTATAGTTATAAATTTCTCCATTGCAAATAAGAGAAATATCATCAATAACAATGGGTTGATTAGATATATCATCTAATCCGTTAATAGCTAGACGATGAAACCCAAAATCAGCTTGTATCATTATATTTTTAAATACCGAATTTTCAGGTCCTCTCCCTCTCCCTTTTTCAAATTGCTGTTTTATAAATTGAGTAGTTAATAATTGTCCACTGTTATTTAGTAAAGTGAATATTCCACACATTGTTACATAATATTCATCAATAATCTTTATACCAATTTATTTGAATCAAAATGTTATAAAAAATTTGTTGTTATAATATATTATGGATACTCTTAACTATAATAAGTATGACAATAATGTAATTAGCGAGTATAAAGGCAAAGACAAATTAAATAAAGCAGATTCTGCTTTAGCTAATAGACCTTTAATGCCGATAATGCCGGATTGGTACAACAATAAAAAACAAAATACCAACCCTAGCGCACATGAAGATTCACGTAAGGCTAGTAGTTTAAAATATAATGAAAAAGATTCTAGTATGCTTCCAATTATAATAAAACCCGACGGCAACAATAACTATGCTGTATTAGAGAATGAACTGATAAATGCTGATATGGATTATAATACCAACGACAAAATGGTCACAAATATTCCAGTCACAACTAAGAAAGAAAAGAAAGAACCAACAGAATACAAAATGAATTTTGCGACTCAACTTTATGTAGGTTCTCTTACTGTGATTGGATTGTTTGTATTTTATCGTTTAATACAAAAAACCCGATAACATAAATATATTTATTATTTACATCTTTACAAAATCTTTCATAAACGTTGGTCTTAGGTAAAAGGCTCTAGTTTTTGGTGCGCCTTTTCCAGCACCTTTTGTTCTGTTTTGTAAATATTTTCCTAATTTAGAACTACCATCAAGAGTATCATTATCTGTAATAAATTTTCTTATAGATTCATAGTCGTCGTTAAGTTGTTTTTTTAATTGCTCATTAGACTTATCATTCAAATTAACAACAGTAGGTGTCATATAGGTAATATTATCTCCATCACGATAATAAGGTATATACAATATTTGTGTCATCTTTTTAAAACATCTTGATTCAAGAAAACTATCTTTCTTAAGTGTATCTTTATTAATCATTGTTACTGCAATAGTTTCTTTTGGAACAAACTCCCCGTTTTTTAATTTTTTAAGAGGGAAAACCTTTACTTCTCCATCTGTACAATCAAGACATTCTGAACTAGTGGGTATTCCAGTTAATTCTTCTAAATAATTACCAGGTTTTCCTTTATTTGCTGTTTTTGGTAGCACATATGTGGTATTAGTTATTTCTAATACTTTATCATAAACTTTTTGAACGGAAGGTCTTGACATTATACTTTGATTATATACAATTATATATAATCATTATTCAATTTTTTAAATCTTGTAACGTTTGTAGAGCTCTAAAGCAGTTAATCCACCAAAGATTTGAGCAAGGCAATAAGGAATGATATCAACTGTTGGTAATTTACCAGCAGAAGCCATTACAATAGTAACAGCGGGGTTGATATGTCCACCAGAAATGTTAAGAGTAAGTAACATAGACAAAGCTAAAGCAGCGCCAATAGCTAAAGGATTGCCAGTAGCTAAAATAACATAAACAAAGAACGCAGTTCCGAGAAATTCTACTAAATAGTTGTACATCAGGTATATCATATGTTGCGAAAAAATTAATACTGTTTTTTTATTAATTTTTTATAGACCGTAGATCATTTTCATGAACGAATTTATTGAGGGATATCCGTATTGTTCAAAGTACACATTTAAACTCATTCCTATCATAAATATTATCCATAAACATAAATACCCTAGAACAGCAAAACCTCCCATTTTTAAATAATAATTCATTTTATATTATAACAATAATAAATTTATTAGTCAATCTCTTGTATTTCGGGGCCATCATCAAAGTTATCTGTTGTATCTGGTTTGACGGGGTCTTGTGCTTGCTCTTGCGCTGACGATTGTGCTTGTGTCGTCAAACCAGTTACTGCATCCATCATTTCCTTAGACTTGGATTCAAACTCATCCTTAGTAGCACCAGGGTTGTCAAGATGCCAATCCTCATACTCTTTAATAACCTCATCAATCTTTTTCTTGGTATCAGTATCTACCTTATTTTCCGAGCTTGAATTTGTGCTCTTCAATTGATATATCTGTTCCTCCATTTTATTCTTAGCTTCAATTCTAACTCTTTGTTCCTCATCTTCGTTCTTGTAACGCTCTGCCTCTTCAACCATCCTCTCAATCTCTTCCTTACTCAATCTACCCTTATCATTAGTAATAGTAATCTTGCTAGACTTTCCAGTAGACTTTTCTGAGGCAGAGACATTCAAAATACCGTTAGCATCAAGGTCAAATGCAACCTCAACCTGAGGCATACCACGAGGCATAGGAGGAATACCATCCAATTGGAACTTACCAAGAAGAGTATTATCTTTGGTCATGGAGCGCTCACCTTCAAATACTTGAATAAGGACACCAGGTTGGTTATCAGCATATGTAGAGAATGTTTGAGTCTTCTTTGAAGGAATAGTAGTGTTACGATTAATAATCTTGGTCATTACACCACCAGCAGTCTCAAGGCCAAGACTGAGGGGGCAAACATCCAACAAAAGCAAATCCGAAATCTTGGAATCACGTGAGCCAGTCAATATGGCGGCCTGAACAGCTGCTCCATAAGCAACACACTCATCTGGGTTGATAGATTTACAAAGCTCCTTGCCATTGAAAAACTCAGACAAGAGTTGTTGAATCTTAGGAATACGGGTACTACCACCAACTAAAACAATCTCATTGATTTGGGCCTTGGATAACTTAGAATCACGAAGCACTTGCTCAACTGGCGTCATAGTCTTTCTAAACAAGTGGTCACACAAATTCTCAAACTTGGCGCGTGTAATACTGCTATTAAAATCAATTCCCTCATATAAACTATCAATCTCAATATTGGCTACTGTTGCTGCTGAAAGAGTGCGTTTAGCTGTTTCAGATGCAGTACGAAGTCTGCGCATGGCACGTGGATTATCTGAAATATCATGTTTATGCTTGCGCTTGAACTCTTGCATGAAATGCTCTACCATGGCAGTATCAAAATCCTCACCACCAAGGTGAGTATCACCGGCAGTTGCCTTTACTTCAAAAATGGCTTCATCTATGCTAAGGATTGACACATCAAAAGTGCCTCCACCGCAGTCAAAAATCAATACATTCTTCTCTCCCTCACTCTTCTTATCAAGACCATATGCAATAGCAGCTGCAGTAGGTTCATTAATAATACGAATAACATTGAGACCAGCAATAGTGCCAGCATCCTTGGTTGCTTGGCGCTGAGAATCGTTGAAATAAGCTGGAACGGTGATAACCGCGTCAGTAACAGGGGAACCAATATATGCCTCTGCAATCTCCTTCATCTTACCGAGAACCATGGAGCTAATTTCCTCTGGTGCAAATACCTTGCTCTCACCCTTGAACTCTACCTCAATAAAAGGCTTGTTTTCACGACTAATCACATTATAAGAGAAATGTTTTATATCTGATTGGACCTTCTCATCATTAAAATTATTACCAATCAAACGCTTGGCATCAAATACAGTGTTCTTTGCGTTATTTGCAGCAAGAGACTTTGCAGCCTCGCCAATAAGTCGCTCTTCCTGTGTAAAAGAAACGTAAGAGGGCATAGTACGGTTACCCTGGTCATTCGCAATAATTTCAACATGGTCATTTTGCCAAACTCCAACGCAAGAATAAGTAGTTCCCAAATCAATACCAATTGCTACGCGTGATGATGACATCTTCGTAAATAATATAAAAAAAATATTTTTATATTGTTTTATTTTTGTTTTAATGAAAAGCATCTTCAAGATCTATTAACTTTTTGGTTTCTGCGAATCCACCAACGAAATATCCGGCACGAAATACCATAGGGAATGTTTTGTATTCTTTACCAGCCTTTTCTTCAATGAACTTTAAAAATCCCTCTTTATCTTCAATCAAATATTCATCACAATCAATCATATCAAATGCATAATTTTTCTCTTGCAATAGTTTTTTTACTTTACTGCAGAAAGTGCAACCACTTTTGCTGTAAATAGTATAAACGGTTGCGGATGGCGATTCAAACTCCATAATATATAATTAATATAGATTTGTTTATATTAATTATAGTTCAATTTTTCTTAGTTTTGCGTATTGTATCTAGAATTAGGGAAATAACTACCAATCTTTCCTTTATAGCCAGGTTGCATATAAGGATGTATTCCCGGACTAGGAACATACGTTTGACTAGGACTTGCAGCTTTCTTAGGAGGAGCAACTGCGCCTCCACCTCTAACTCTGCGAAGAGCATCATTAACTACGTTTACGTCTTTGTAAGCAGTAAACGACATTAACTTATTGTCATAATTCATTGACCCAGTTCCAACATTATTTGTGCGACGATTGGATGTTATTTGTGATGCGTCGCGATTTGTAGAACCCATCCATTTCTTTTGAACAGGAGCATGGGTTCCATCAAAAACGGTAAGTCCACTCATACCAAAACGAGGCTTTTTTAATGCAGCAATAATTTGTGTATTTGTTAAAGGTGTTGTATATGTTCTTTCATAAATTTTACGATTTAATTCAAAGTCACTAGTTGCATCAGATGTGCTATCTTTAAGAGGCATTGCTTTAATAGCAGATAATGCACCATTATTGATATCTTGTTTTATAAATACCGGATTGCTCATTATTATATACTAAGTATATAATAAAAATAAAAAATATAAATCTGTAATATAATGACTGCATGGTTAATTTGTAAAGGTCCTATTTTATTTTCATAATAAAATCACAATAACCTTCCGGAATAGGATTTATATCATAACCTAATTCAGTTAATTGTTTAAATATATCAGTTTTTACTAAATCATTAAATTTATACGTTTCAATAAGTATAGTTGGTTTACATTTTTTTATTAAGTTTATACAACCTTCTAATACTTCTATTTCCATATTTTCTACATCAATCTTTATCAGGCTAACGTTGTCAAAATTTAACACGTCAATAGGAATTAAATTAACTTTCAAACTATTATAGTTATCTTCCAATGTATCAACAATAGACGTTCCTCCAAAGTTTGTAGAACTAGTTAGGTCTATATTTCTAATTTTAACGGATTCAATTTTATTACCAGCGCCATAAGGGTATAATATAATTTTTTCACAAAGGTTATTGTCAACTATGTTTTTCAATAAAATATCACTATATATAGGTTCAAATGTGAAAATTTTATTACCCTCTGATATAATTTCTTCCATCAATAATGAAGTTGTACCTATATTTCCACCTAAATCTATCATGTTTGTATTTGGCTTGTAATTTTCTTGAATGTATTTTAACATCCAGTCTTCCCAATATGTCCCGTTTCTTATATAGGTTCCAATAATATTGTCACTTTTAATAAATGTTATACTTCTATTTCTTAGACGATTAGTATCTAATACACTTATATCAAATGAACTATTAAAAGCATATTGTGGTGAAAACATTTTTATATAATTATATTTAATTATATAAATATTAACGCTAATGATTAGATAGCACGAATACCACGGTGAACGGCCATTCTGGCAACAAAAGAACCATTGTGAACATCGCCACCAGACCCTAAATCATTGAAGTTTTGGTTAATGGCACTTTGTTTCTTGAACTTGGTGTAGTCAGAAGAATCAGGTACAAAACGTGTGTTGCAAACAGCGGCAGCAACGCCAGTGTTATCGCACTTTGAAATCATGCTTCCGAATGGTCCTTGTAAACCTGCACGTGTCTTGTTGATTTGATTAGAGCCACCACATACATAATTTTGACGACCTAAGAAATCTCCTAAATTGTTAATGGCGCGAAAAGGAGTTACAACGCGTTTGTAAGCATTTGCGGTTCCATCTGTTCCAACAGCACCACGGCCGTTCCATGAATCACGAAGAATTCTGCGAATCATAACATTTCCACTATCCTTATAGTTTGTTGCAGTTTGTTGGGGTGAATATCCATTGAATGGCCCACCTAAATTTGTTGAGCTATTAAATTTGGGAGTATATCCTCCACCTATAGGGGTTCCAAAACTATTAGACATATTTTAATTATAACATATCGTTATATTTTTTATGGCCTTAGTATATAATTTAATTAATAATAGATATGGATAATGATGAAGAGTTTGTAAAAGGAATAAATGATTTAGAAAAAGTCATTGAAAAACAGTCCATAATCTCTTTTGACCCAACTTGTGTTCGTCAAAAATCCAATTGGAGTAAACGTTCAAAAATATACCGTTTTGATGAATTAGATTTTGAACCTGAAACATTACTAAATGATATACCTGAAAAGTCACCAAAATTACATGTTCTATTAAAAAAGATAGAAGCCTTGGACAGAAGTGATATGAAAGAGCACGGTAAATTATTCAAGCATTTTATTTTCTCTGATTTGAAATCATCCTCTTATGGAGCTAAATTAATAGCTTCTGCTTTAATGGCTAAGGGTATGAATTTGGCATATGACGCCAAATTAAAACCTGGTATGAAAAAGAAACACAGTAAAGATGAAGAAAGTGACAGTGACAGTGATAGTAACAATGAAAGTGACGATGAAGATGAAGCAACACCTTTAAATTTGGTATCGTTAAATAAATTAAAAAAGGGTGGTGAAAGCGCAAAAAAACCTGCTAAAAAAGCAGTAAAGAAATACGAGAAAATAGAACTTCTTTCAAATACAGTGCTTAATAAAACACCCAACAATAACTTTTATTTATTATCCTCTGTTTCAGTATTTGACCAACCTATTAGCGTGCCACTTAAAAAGGAAATATTAAAGAACTTTAATTCACGCCCTGATAACATATATGGAAAAAACGCAAGAATTATTGTTATGGATAGTGGTTTTAAAGAGGGTATTGACCTTTTTGATATTAAATATGTGCATATTTTTGAGCCATCAACTGTTGCTGCTGACCAAAAGCAAGTCATTGGACGTGGTACTAGAACATGTGGACAAAAGGGATTAGATTTCCATCCTCAACAAGGTTGGCCACTCCACGTATTTGTATATGATTTGCAAATACCAGAAAAGTTGCAAGGCAGTTTTATGGGGACAAAAACCGCAATAGAATTGTATTTGAAATCTATGAATTTAGATATTCGCCTTTTAAAATTCGCTAGTGATTTGGAAAAGACTACTGTAGTTGGCTCAGTAGATTATGATTTAAATAAAAATATTCATAGTTTCTCTATTCCAATGGTTTCACTTACTGATAGTGACCATTTAAATGACCATTTACCTAAAGATGAAGAGGCTTTATACGATGGTGGTGCAAAAACATTAGTAATAAAACCGGGTCCACCATTGGTATATCCAGAACAAAAACGCTTAGGGTTTGAGGATATGCGTAGATATATTAAAGACCAATTTGGCGAATTTAAATGGACTGATGTTAAGATGGAGAACTTATGCGCAGATAAACAAGGTGGTGGGTCAGGGCAAATTATTAATTTTACACCTACACAAGATTTTATTCGCAATTATTTTACACCCACAAATCCTGTTAAAGGTATGTTGTTACACCATAGTGTCGGAACTGGAAAAACATGCTCAGCAATTGCAGCGGCCACTACAAATTTTGAGAAACAAGGTTATACAATTCTTTGGGTTACTCGCACAACACTTAAAAGCGATATTTGGAAGAATATGTTTGACCAAGTATGCAATGAAAGTATCCGTCATCAACTTACGAACTCAGGATTGCAAATTCCTAATGACCAAAATAAACGCATGCGATTGTTATCTAAGGCATGGAGCATTCGTCCTATGTCCTACAAACAATTTAGTAATTTAGTTTCTAAGCAAAATTCATTATACGATGCATTGGTAAAGAAAAATGGTAAAGAAGACCCATTGCGTAACACACTTTTGATTATTGATGAGGCTCATAAATTATATGGCGGCGGAGATTTATCCAGCATTGAAAGACCCGATATGAACGCTCTTCACCAAGCATTGATGTATTCTTACCAATATTCAGGACAAAACTCAGTGAAATTATTATTAATGACAGCCACGCCAGTAACAAATGACCCTATGGAACTTATTAAATTATTAAATTTATGTAAGGGCCCTGAGGAACAAATGCCTGCTGATTTTGATTCTTTTGCCAGAAAGTATTTGAATGATGATGGGGAATTTACAGATAAGGGCAGAGGTGAATATTTGGATGATATTGCAGGATATGTGAGTTATTTAAATCGTGAGAAAGATGCTCGGCAATTCTCACAACCTATTATTCATCACATTGAGGTTCCAATAGTAGCTGATATTGAAAAAGCAGAGAGATTTGATAAGAAAATCGTTAAGGATTTGATGGAATCCGATATTCCTGATTTAAAAAGACAAATCATAGAACAACAGAAGGAGCTCAAGGGTGAACTGACCGATTTAGACCCGAACCGTTTTAATTTTTTAAAAGAAGAAGTCTGTGGTGATTTAGATGGTAGAGAAGCAAAAGATTGTAATAAAATAGTAAAGCGCAATATTCGTGAATTAATCAATGAAGCCAAGTTAGAGGTCAAAAAAATACGTGATAAAATTAAAGAGGTTAGAGGCCTAATCAAAGAACGTAATAAATCAAAACAAGATGTATTGAAAGATGTCAAGGAAAACTCTGAAAAATATAAAGTTGAATACGAGAAGTATAAGGAATCATTGATGTATCAAATCAAGAACAAATGTGCCAAAAAGGTTACTAGAGCTAGTAAATTAGCAGAGGTTGTTGTACAACATCCTGCTATTGTTAGTTTTGATGAGAGGATTCAAGCATACAATGATAGAATTAGTGAATTAGAAGGTGAAATTAAAGGGCTTGCTGAGAATCATAGAAAGCGTTTGGACCATTTGAAAAAGATATTGAAGAAGGATTTGAGTGAGTTAGAACGTGGTGTTATTAAGAGCACTGTCTTAGACGATAAGAAAGAGTTTAAGAAACTATTAAAAATAAAAAACAAGAACTTAACAGTATCCAAACGTGATATAAATAAAAACATAAGGAGTATTCAACAGACCCGTAAAAAGTATGTTGCTAAGATACAAAAGGTAATGAAAAAGAAGATTAAAGAAGATACGAAAACACAAAAGAATATTGATAAGGAGGAGAAGAAATTACGTAAAACTTTGCGTAAGGAAGGAGCATATGAAGAGAATATACAACATGAGGTATTAACAAATTTGGTAGATAAATATCGTAATAAAATGTTGGAAAATTTACTAGATTATGATGAAGAAATAGTTGCCAAAGAACAAGATAAAGAAGAGAAAAAGCAAGCTAAACAGGCCGAAAAACAAAAGGTAGCTGCGCAAAAGAAAGAAGAGAAAGATAAATTACGTGAGACCAAAAAGGCCGAGAAAGAGAAAGCACAAGCCGATAAAAAAGCTGCTGCTGAAAAATTGCGTCAAACTAAGAAGGCAGATAAGGAGAAAGCTGCTGCTGATAAAAAGGTCGCTGCCGAGAAATTACGCGAATCTAAGAAGGCTGAGAAAGAAAAGGCTGCTGCAGATAAAAAAGCTGCGAAGAATAAGACAAAAAAGAATATGAAATAAGTTTAGGCCAATAAATAGAATTATTATAAATAAGATATATTTATAATAAATATGATGGAAAACACAGACGAATCCGAAAAACCGTTAACAAATGAATTTGTAGATAAAGTAACCCTAGAATTATTAATGAATAAAAATCATTATAATCGGTATCTTTCTCAAACAGACCCTAAAAAACATCAGGAACATTTGAATCATTTGGAAAAGATACGAAAATATAGGTCTAAGATAATGAATACAACAACCGATTTTTTGAATAATCCTGACCATCAAGTTACAACAGAAGTAAATGATGCATTTGACCATTATGTGCGAACATTAATTCGCCATTACGAATGTAAAGAAATGGAATTCCCTGAAGAATCTAACCAGGATGAAGATACGTTGTTTGGAAATATGGAGGAACCTCTTGTTGATGAGAACCCAACAATGAAATCCTATTGGGGCAAGCATAAAGTGCAAAAGAAATCCAGCAGTTATGGATTTCCAATGAATTATGTACCTCGTATAAAATCAGAGAATTTGGAAGAATTATGATGATATTTTTGTGAAAACAATAGATGCAGTAGCTTCACTTGGAGTAGAACCATTAGGTAATTTGCCTTTTAAAAATGTAGGGTCACCAATACGTGCGTCTATATCAGCTGACCAAAACCATAGAGAAATAGTATCGTTTAATGAAAGGTCTACTAATACAGTATTTGAAATTGTATATATATGATTCGTTTCAGGAGCTTCAACTAAAGTAGAAGAGCCTTGTATTTCATTTCCGTTTCTTGTTAACACTGTTGCACAGTCAGTGTTGGTTAATGGTAGTTGGTTACCACCTGACCTTACGTCTATTTTATATGTTAATAAATAGTATCCATTTGTAGGAACTATAAATCCAGTAGGATTTGAGAAACTAGGGTCAGTAACAGTAGTCCATCCAGAACCAGAAGGCCCTATTGGTTTGTTTTCAAAAAATACATATTGGAAATTTGTTACACTAGTATGATTTTGTAATAAATTACTCCATACAAATATAGACGATATAGCTGAACTAGACCCTGATGCGCCTGTAAAACCTTGAGGTCCTGTGTAACCAATAAGACCTTGTTCGCCAGTAGGCCCAGTTAGTCCAGCGTTACCAGTAGGACCAGTTAGTCCAGCGTTACCAGTAGGACCAGTTAGTCCATTTTTACCAGTGGGACCAGTTACTCCAGCGTTACCAGTAGGTCCAGGCAAGCCATTGCTTCCAGTTGGACCAGTTAGTCCAGCGTTACCAGTTGGTCCAGTTACTCCATCATTGCCAGTTGGTCCAGTAACACCTTCGTCTCCTGTAGGTCCTGGACTTCCGTCTGAACCCTGCTCCCCAGTAGGACCATGTTCTCCTTGTTCTCCTGGAGGACCTTGTTCACCTTCCTCTCCCTTACACCCTCGTTCACCTTTATCACCCTTTTCCCCTTTTTCTCCTCGTTCACCCTGTTCTCCTTTTTCACCACGATATCCCTTTTCACCCTGTTCTCCTTTTTCACCACGGTAACCTTTTTCACCTTTTTCACCATGACAACCTTTTTCACCATGATGACCTCTAGGCCCTGTAGGACCAACGCACCCATCCTCACCATCTTCACCATCTTCTCCATCCTCACCATCTTTTCCATCTTTACCATCCTCTCCATCACGTCCATCCTTACCATCTTTTCCATTTCTACCATCACGTCCATCTTCACCATCCTTACCATTTTCACCGTCCTTTCCATCTTTACCGTCTTTACCATCGCGGCCATCGCGACCATCTTCACCATCTTTACCATCCTTTCCATCCTCCCCATCGCGACCATCCTTACCGTCGCGACCACATTTACCGTCTTTACCGTTTTCACCATTCTTTCCATCTTCTCCATCACGGCCATGTTTACCATCTTTACCATCCCTGCAAGCACGGCTATTTTTACCAGATTTTCTGCGTTTATTTGGCTTATTGCATCTACTATTTCTTTTATAAGAACATTTTCTATCGTTATCGCAATCACTTTCGTTATCACAATTACGAGGTGGTTTATATGAGCATGAATCGTCGTCTGAATTGTAACAATCGTTCTTGGGCATATATAATTGATATTATATATATAAAATATATAATACTAAATATTATTCAAACATAATAATTCTAAAGCATTTACGCAGCCAAAAAAATTCAAAATATGTAAATACATAATTACTGTTGTAATTTAACAGTTTTATTTTTAACACATTTAAATTCGCTGTTGCGCACATATCCAGGTTTGCATTTAGCAACGCAACGCCGAGTTTTAGGATTACGTTCTTTTCCTTCAGGACATTCCAATGCGGCTTTGTCAACAACTTCGCTATGAACCTTTATCTTAACGCATTTGAATTCTTCATTACGAACATAACCAGGTTTGCATTTGGCAACACAACGACCAGTTTTAGGATTGCGTTCTTTATTTTCAGGACAGGAACTTTCAGACCGTTTTATATTTACGCATTTCCCTTTGGCGTTTTTAACCATTCCTTCAGGGCATTCATCTGGGTCTGTTGCAACAATAGCTTCGTTTGGTTTAACTATTTTTTGGAAAACATCTTCCTCTAAGATAGGAGATTTTTGTTCTATTTCAACCGAATCAACAACTATATGATTTAATAATTTCTTATTATATTTTTGCAGAAGGCCGCTTTTGTTAAGTATTTCTTCCATATTGTGAAGTAAATCACCAATAAAAGGTCTAAATTTCAATTCTGGTGAAATCATTTTATTATAAAACACAGTTAGTTCAGTTACCAATTGAGGTGGTAAGAATTTCTTCGCTGAATTAAACCAACAATTTAATGCAATTCCTAGACCAAACACATCTACTGTTTTTACACTTTTTTCTAGGAAGTCTTCGTAATCCATTTCAGGCATATTGTTTTTTAATGTGCGACCATACCCTGCAACATATTCCCTACAATCTGCTTGATACTTTGGTACAGCAGCGTATCTGTCCATTGCATAATAAAAAAAGGTTTTAATATGTTCATAATATTTACCGTTTTGCTTCTTAATTTCATTATGTATTTCGGATAATATTTCGTTTTGGTTTTCAGGAAAAATAATAACATTATTAAATTCTTTTTTATTAATAAATTCATACTCCCATGGGAAAGACCAATGAAACATTGCGAAATTGTAACTAGATTTTCTAGCTTCAGTAATAATTTTTTTCCTTGAAGCCATTAATCCAAAATCAATAAAGTTTAATCGGTTTGTCGTTTCGTTATAAACAACGTTTTGTGGTTTTAAATCGTGATGCACTAAGCCATTCTCTTCAAATATTTTTAATCCTTTAAAAAGTCGCATAGATTCCAAAAGGAATTTTTCACATAGTTCAGTACTCATCTCAGATAGCGACCAATTTTTCATCTTTTTCGTATATTGTTCTAAATTTATACCTCCATTATTCATAATAAGTAATTTATATTTATCTAAACTCTTTAAAACATCACTACCAATTTTGCACTTTTGAATAGACATTAAATTAATCGCATTTTTTTTATCTAATTTACAGTCTTCCGGCTTTCCTAAATAATAATCATTGTTTTTGTCAGCCTTAACAACTTTATCATATTCTTTTAATTCATTATTTGCGTCTGTATTTTTTAATAGTTTTGATACTTTATTTAAATATGAGATTGAAGGAGCATCTTTACATTTTAAACTAGGACTATGTACACAACCATATGTTCCTTCTCCTACTACTTCTGGATTTTTATTAGACATATGATTAAATTAATATATATTAATAGAGTATTTTTATTATGATATAGATATTAAAATTACCTTCCCATCTTGACAATCATTTTTACAATAATCGGTAATTGTTTGGTGATTACCCGATGACAAACATTTATTTTTTTTATAACATCTATTGTTTTTTTGGGAACAACTTGTGTGTCTATTCTTGCAACACTGTTTACGCTTCTTTTTCTCACAATGTCTGCATTCACATTCTTTTGAACTATCAACAGAACTCTCATCTGAGCTTTCGCAATGACACCTATTTTTTGGCATTATATAATATGTAAATAGTTTCTAAATAATTAAAACATTGTGACGAGCGCACACATATCAATAGTATGATTTAATATTTTACAATTGTGTTTTCATGAATCGCATTTATTTTCCTACCCTATTATATATGAAAAGAAACATCAAATCAAAAAGAAATAATAGAACCTATAGAAAAAAAATGGTGAAAAAAGTTGGTGGAAAAACATTTAAAGCAATGAATTGTAGTCCAATGGTTGATAAAAATACACCTGTTAAAGGTAGTTGCTTTACAGCGGATGTTTTGGAACTATTAAAAAAGTCATACAATAAACATAACCCAAATAATATGATTAATACAAACAACCCTACAAAAATATGGAGTGAGTTAAAAATTAGATTAAGAACATGTAGCAAAGAAGATTGTTGGTTAGAGGAGATAGAAGATAAGGCAGTACGTAAAAGATTAGATGAATATATTTTTGCACCCGACCATCCAGATGATTGGAACGCAAATCCAGATGAATGGTTATCTAATTTTGACATACGTGATGTCTTAAAGCAATACATGGTAAAATATCCTAATTTTTATGCACCAGACCCATCACCTATTGATTATGATACGAAACCTAGCGATATGTTTGGACAATGCGTATCAAATGAACTATGCACATTTAATTTAGAAAAACATATAAAAAAGGGTAAAACGAAATTTGGTATAGTATTTAACGTATCACCACATACAAGCAGTGGTAGTCACTGGGTAACTTTATTTGTAGATACAGACGATGAATTCATATTTTATATGGATAGCGCTGGTAACAAAATACCTAAGCAAATAAACAAATTAGTAGACACAATAACACAACAAGGTTTAGCAATGAATCCTCCTGTAAAATTACATTATTATGAAAATTGTCCATTAGAACATCAAATGGGCACTACAGAGTGTGGGATGTTTGCACTTTATTTTATAATAACAATGTTGTCAAATCGCGCTGAAACTAAAGTATTTACAAATTACGTTGATAAAATAAAGTTTTTTAAGGATAAACGAATTCCCGATAAATATGTGTTTAAATTTCGTAAAATCTATTTCAACGATAAATAATTTATCCTTATAAATTAGTATGGCAAAGAAAGAAAGCAACGACGATATAGACCACTACATAAAACTAAAACTATATTCCATCCCTTATGTTAATGATAAAGGTTATCGCATTGGAAATTATCATATTGAGTTTGATACTAAAAATAGTCCTTTGCCTTTCTCAAGTTTTGACCAAGTAGACCATTTTTTAATAAACCTATTTAAATATGCCAAAGAAGTTCCAAATAATAAGGAACCCACTGCAGCTTTTAACAAAAAGTTTTTTAAAAATTATCCCAAACAGGTTGTTTTATTTAAACCTATTAAATATATAACTGAAGCAGAAAAATCAAAGGGTGGACGCAAAACAAAGAATTATCGTATCAAGAAAACTAAATCAAAAAGTATTAAAAACCGCACAAGGAAAAATCGCTAAAAATAATATAAACATAAAGAAATTTATATTATTAAAATGAGTCAGTATGTTACCCCTGAAAATCAAAAATTACTATGGAATGTAATAAGTAAAAACCCCATTGTAAACGAGTTCTTCTCTATAAATCCCTACAAAAAAGATGAATGGTTTAAATCTATAATTCAAATGTTTTATGATAAAAACACTGGTCGCATGTTAAACCAAACAGATTTGTTAATGTTAAACAAATCAACAATTTCTTATATGATTCAGAATATAAAAGAAAAAACCTTATCAAAACCGTCTGCACAAATACAATTGGACCAAAATTTCTTGAAACCTTATTCAATAACAGAGAATAAAGTAGAGAAAATAGGTAATCAATTTGAACAAAAACAGGTTGAATATAATTCATTATTTGATAGAAAGATTCCTGAAGCTCCCGAGTTTTCAGAGAAACAGGATAAACCTCTTTCAAATATGGATGAGCTTATTCAACAACATTTGCGAGAAAGAGAAGAGGAACTGCGAAAATATGCTCCATTACCATTAGTTCAAGAACCACAAAAAGCGTTGCCTACACAACAATCCAATAAATTAAAAATAGAACAAAGCCCAGATACTATTAATATTCAAATAGAAGAAATACCACAAACAGATACTTCGGATAGATTAATAAAATCAGTATCTTGGTCAGATACTGTGAATGCGGAGAAATTAGAGAGTCAACAAAAAGAAATAGATGTATTAAAAATTCAGGTTAATGAACTATTAGAACGGGTTAAAAATTTAGAAGAAAAACTTTCCGATGAATAAAATATTACAATAATATATATATGTCATCATCCGGTAAAAAATCATCTACTAAAAAATTAAAGCCCGCTTTAAGAACTGGTTCTCCTAGAAATAAAACAGGCAGACATATTGTTATTAATGAAGGTTTAAACACTACTGATCAGGCAGTTCCTTTTCCTAGAACACATAGTACACAAGGACTTCGTTGGTGGACGCCTGCTGATGAAGCAGGATTCATGCATGAATACCGCCTAGGACGTGACGAAGGTTCTGTTGTGGCAAGAAAAGCACATGATTCAGCAAATGCTCGTAGAAACGTACCAAGACAAGCAGCAATGGCCGCTCGTAGAAAATTTAATATAACCAATGTAGGAGATACTTCTGCTGAAAGAGCAAGAGCTGCTGTTCATATAGCAACAAGAGCTGAGAGATCTTTAATGAAGTCTAGGGCGCGGTCTAGAAGAGCCCATGAAGAATTGGCTAAGGCTTCCAGTGCAAGCCAAGGGGCTTCCAGTGCAAGCCAAGGGGCTTCCAGTGCAAGCCAAGGTGCTTCCAGTGCAAGCCAAGGTGCTTCCAGTGCAAGCAGAAGGGCTACTGGTCCTATACCTCATCCAAAACCTAGCCCTTCTATTAGAGACGAACCTAAACCTATACCTGCTCCAAGGGCTCAAGGGCCTATAAGTAGTGCGGTTAGTTCAGTGTTTGGATATTTTACAGGAAGAAAAGGTGGTAAAAGAACACGTAAAAATAGAAAACAGAAAAAATAGAAATAATGATATAAAAGTATTTGTTTAATATCATTATTAAAAAATGGAATTGCTTAACAATACACTATTTATTAATTTAGAACATCGTACAGATCGTTTAGAACATGTGCGTTCAGAGTTACAAAAGTTAGGAATAGTGGGCGAAAGAGTAAATGCTGTAAAATCAAAAATTGGCGCAATAGGATGTACACTTAGTCATATTCGTTGTTTGGAATTAGCAAAACAGAGAAATTACGAATATGTATTTATTTGTGAAGATGATATTACATTTACGAATCCCGAGCTATTATTGAAGAATCTTACAAAATTCCATGAAGAAGATAATATGATGTGGGATATGATTATTATTGGCGGCAATAATGTTCCTCCTTATCAAAAAATTAATGAGAATTGTGTTCGTGTATTTTATTGTCAAACAACAACTGGATACATAATTAAAAATTCATATTACGATACACTAATAAAGAACTTTAAAGAAAGTGCTGGCTTATTGATGAAAAATCCTACACCTGAAGGTAAGAGAATGTATTCGTTAGATATTTATTGGAAGCGATTACAGATGCAGGATTTTTGGTTCATGATTATTCCTCCTACTGTTACACAATATGAAAACTATAGTGATATAGAAGAGCGTGAAACAAATTACAATCATTTAATGCTTGATATGGAAAAGGAATGGTATTTTGCACAATTCAAGAAATAAATATAATATGTGCAAATATTATATAGTATGAGCAAACAAGTAAAAATAGATATTAATCGCAAAAATAAAAAGGGCTCAAAAATAGTAATTACTGATTTAGAATCAGATAGTTGCAGTGATTCTGAATCATGCTCTAGTTCAACATATTCTTCTCACAGTAGCGCATCTAATTCATCATACAGTTGTTCTTCATCGTCATGTTCAGATTCTTGTTCAGATTCTGATTCTTGTTCAGATTCTAGTTCTTGCTCAAGTTCTAGTTCTAGTTCTTGTTCAAGTTCTAGTTCAGAGTCATGCTTAGAACCTGAACCAGCACCTTGTCCTGAACCAGCACCTTGTCCTGAACCAGCACCTTGTCCTGAACCAGCACCTTGTCCTGAACCAGCACCTTGTCCTGAACCGCCGACATGTCCAGAGTCTGATTCATGCTCTGATTCAGGGTCCGAGTGTTCATCATCATCATCATCTAGTTCTTGTTCTGATTAATTTCTTAATTGCAAAAAGCTAGATAGAACTGTTTTATTTTTCTGTTCGTATTCCATAGTTTTTAAATTGGATTGATATTCCTTTTGCATAATTCGTTGTTTAAATTGTTGCTCCTGTGTTGATAACATTCTTTCCGCTTCTGATTTTTCAAGTGGTGTTAAAGTCTGTTGTCCGCGAACCCTATTATATTGGTCAATGGATGAATATAATTGAACATTATTAATATCTTTCTCGCTAACAGCCAACACAGTTTGGTCTTTATGAACTTTACGCAAATCATCAAATTTTAGTTTACTAAACGGGTCACATTGAACATAGTCGTCATTATCTTCTTCATCGTATAAGTTTGAACCAGAACCACTCGTTAAATTTTCAACACCACGATATCTAGATAAAACCGTACTATTCTGTTGTTGTTTCATTTTATCAAACATTGCACCCATATTTTGTTTATTTACATCACCATCAACATGATAGCTTGCCTCGTCTTTTGTAAACCAAGAATTTCTTTCTGCATTTGGTTTAGATGACATATTTGCATCAAACAATTGGTTAAATTTACTATTGAATTCAATAGGACTCATTTCATTTATTACACTTGTTACTTTTTTTACGGCAGATTTGTTTATATTAGATGCATTAATTGGTTCGTATTTTGGCTCTTCAGTAGGAACAATCTGATTCTGTTTATGCTGATTCTCATAAAATTGTACTACAACATCAAATGCTTTTTTATAAAATAGAAAATATTCAGGACCTAGTTTAGATTTATCAGGATGCGTCATTAATACGATTTTTTTAGCACGTTTCAAATCATCTACTGATATATTATAAGACAAATGAAAGAGTTCTAGTATTTCATCAAGATTGTATGTGTTAATGTTTAGATTATGTGTGGCCATTTATAAAATCTACTAAGCAATTATTTTTACGTACAAAACTAAATAAATAAAACCACAATAATAATTTATATGCCGTTTCCCATAATAACAGAAATTACTGACCGAAATCATTTCGCTGAATTGCTTAAATCTAATCCTGGATTGTTTATTTTGAAATTTGGAGCCGAATGGTGCGGACCCTGCAAAACTATAAATCAGGGTGTGCAATGGTATTTTGAAAGGATGCCCGATACAGTACAGTGTGCGATTATTGATATAGATAAATGTATTGATGTCTATGCCTTTTTGAAATCTAAGCGAATGGTTAATGGTGTTCCTGTTTTGTTATGTTATAAAAAAGGTAATCTTACTCATATTCCTGACGACATAATAATAGGAGCTGATAAAAATAAAATTAGTGATTTTTTTATCAGATGCAGTAAGTTGCTAGGATAAACACTAACGTCTCTTTCTTGTGCTGTTATTCTTTTTTCTCTTCCCACCAATTTGCTTAATTTCTTCTGGTGAAGGTGGGGGATTGGTAATTGGTTCAAGAGGATTTGACGGAACCATAGGTGATACAGGCATTACGGGGACTCCTGGTACAGGTTCAGCAGAAGAAACAGATAAAGCATCTGATGGTTGTTCCAATACTTCATTAGCAACAGGCGTGGTTGTGGTTGGTTCGCCTGAAGATCCAAATGGCGACTGTAACATAGAAACCGCTGATTCGTTTTCTGAACTTTGTTCTTCTGTCGGTTTAAATGTATCAACGTCCATTAAAGTTGCATACGCTAGTACTAGAGATGTAATGCCAATTAATCCATAAGCTACGAATGGTATAGTATCATTAGGAGCATTTGTATCAATCATTTTTATAATATATAATCTATATTATAAAAATATATTTTTATGTTCGTGCATAACCAATTACTGCACAAGCAATACGTTTACCTGCATGTCCTGTTGTTAAACTGTCGGGAAACTCACCCTTTCCACAGTCATCCTCATCTGCATGAATTATTAGTCCTCTACCTATAATATTGCATTTAGTTCCTCTTAATTTTATCATATCATCATTAGTAACATATTTCGCAATGCCGTGTTCATTTGTTTTTAAATTTCCTAAATCACCTACATGTCTGATTTTAGAATCTGGACCACCATGTTCTTTATTAAATGGATTAAAATGTGCACACATGCTTTCACATTGTTCACTCATATCGCCACATTGGTGTACATGAAAACCATGTAACCCATTTTTCTTTAATCCTTGAACGTCTATATCAATAACAACTGTATTGGTTTTGAGGTCTTCTGTAAACCGGACGATACCCTTTATTTTTTTTGTATCAAATACAGCAATAGCACATATAGGTGTAGTCATATATATTATTTATTATTTATTTCTCTATATCAAAATTCCAATCTTTATATAATCCACCTGAAAAAATATCGGGCATCAGCTGGGATGGATTTTCATTTTTATTATACTGTTCTATAAAATCTATTTTTACATGTTGAGATACATGTTTATTTTCCAAAGTTTTCAATAATTCCATTTGTCTATTAAATTTTGTAATGTTTAAAATAATATCGTTATCATTATCGGTTCCGTTATATCTATTATCATAACCCGGTTTTGAAAATAAGGTATTGGTGCTTCTGATAAAGGAAAAATAATTACTATCTGTGCAATTATCTAAATCATCAGAATAACTCCTGCTGCGTCTTGAAATCTTTTCATGTGAAGTGTGTGTTGAATCTATTAAAAAAAGGTTTTTATGTTTACTACTATTCAATATAAAACTAATCAAAAAAGTTTTCCAAATCATATACTTAATAATAATAAAATATATTGTTCTATTATTATATTGTTTTTACTTATTATTAAACGCTCTAATCTCAGCGCACTTATTGGTCCATTTTTCTTTAATATCTTGAGAAACCGTGTAAATTCCTTTAAAATGTCTCTCGTATTGCTCAGGACTATCAAAAAACAATAGCCCGCCAGCATTCCCTAGCTCCCCAGTTGCTATTCCAACCTTGAAAAAAAGATGCTCGTTGCGAGTTCCGACACGATATTCGTTATATCTAGAACCAGTAATTGCATCGCGAATCATAGTTCCAGGCATATCGTTCGTCGTGTAAATATCAATCTCTACTTGCTTATGGTTTACAGTTCGCTTCAATTTATGATATCCCTTATCAAGTTTCTTTATATCCTCGTTGTTTTTCCGCTGTCTCTTCCTGTTTGCACTAAGAGATGAATAGTCTGATTCATCGTCTCTTTCCCTTGGATTAAATGGCATGAACCCAAGATTGTCGTCCATATCATCCGCCGCATAGTAATCATCGTCGTTAGACATTAAAAAAGATGGTTTAATCTAAATAGATGTTCTTTTAACCTATTTTATAATCACGGGTAATCTTTATATTTGTTTTATAAATGTATTTTTACATTGACAGTGTTATTGCATTGACAGTGTTATTGCATTGACAGTGTTATTTGCTTTAGAACCCTTGATTCCAATGAATTGAAGTTGATATTTTTTGTAGACGTATCTGATGATTTATGAATAAGACCACTCTCAATATCCTCAATTGTCCAATAGTTTTTAGACAGATGTTCAAAGTAAGGAATTGCGTTAATCATTGTGTCCATATCAGCAGACTCTTCATCTGTAAACATAGTTGAGCAATCAATTTGCTTTGATAAGTGCAAACCAATAACGTAAATAATATGATTCTTAAGTGTTCTAGTTTCCATATATGTTGTGTATCTTTCAACCATTTTGTTTTTAAATGCGGGTTCTTTCATTGACTTAATAAAATTCTGATACTCTCTGTAACCAACAGTTTGGAAATTTATTTGATTATCAATAAAAGTTTGGAACGTAACATGCTCGTAATTTGAAGAGAGTCTATTTTGAGTATATGTAACCTTGTTTTGGAGATTCAAAACATCTAGGTGATCTACAGAGAGATGCATATAATAAACTAACAAATCATTGACGCTGCTGAAAACATTGTCCCAAATATATTTTTCATTTTTATAGTCCAAAAGCTTATATTTGTAGTTTTGTGATTCAATGTCGGCAGCAGCATATACTTGTTTGCAATATCCTACATAACATGCATTGATAAGTGTAGACTTAATAAAACGAATAAATTCCTGAGAGTAAGACATGGTTAGTTGTTTATTTCATTTCAATTAAACAAACAATAAAATCAATTTTTTGAATTGAAGCAAGTTTTGATGGCATTATTATTTTAGTTGTTATTTATATATGTCTTTTTTAATAAGCAAATTAAAGAAATCTGTTAGTTTATATTTAAACAAACCGGCACCGCCAAACGAGGTTGAAAAAACAGAGGACGTTGTTGAAGAACAACCAATAAACGACTTTGAGGAAGAGATAGAACCTGTAGTACCTAGTGAAAAAATAGAATATGAATATATTGATGAAGATGATTTAACTCAAAAATTTGGTATTGATAGAGACCTCAGTAAAAATTATAAATTGAATGTTTGTATTTATAAAATAAACAGAACATTAGAAAAACCGTTTGTTGAATACTATTTTGAAAAAGAGGGAAGTTCTTATCATTTTATTGAAAGTGAAATGACTTCAGAATTATTTAAAGGAATTGAGACCGAATTTGTAACTCCTTTAGAACAAGAAGCTGAAGAAGCTAAGGCAGCCGAAGAAGCTAAGGCAGCCGAAGAAGCCAAGGCAGCCGAAGAAGCCAAGGCAGCCGAAGAAGCCAAGGCAGCCGAAGAAGCTAAAGCTAAGACAGCTGAAGAAGCAGAAGCCAAAGCAGCCGAAGAAGCTAAAGCTAAAGCTAAAGCAGAAGCAGAAGCCAAAGCAGCTGAAGAAGCTAAGGCAGCTGAAGAAGCTAAAGCTAAAGCTAAAGCAGAAGCAGAAGCCAAAGCAGCTGAAGAAGCTAAGGCAGCTGAAGAAGCTAAAGCTAAAGC
>Ga0114979_10000411_pt1 | contig 28567 bp, 47 predicted proteins | sample S_140625_EF_Meta_FD_87315 | JGI IMG/M metagenome (GOLD analysis project Ga0114979, IMG submission 87315) | Freshwater microbial communities from Lake Simoncouche, Canada to study carbon cycling - S_140625_EF_MetaG | ecosystem: Environmental > Aquatic > Freshwater > Lake | place: Lake...
GCCCTTGGTGATGTAGGTGCCGTGGGTAAAAATGTGGCTACCACTCAATCTGATCGTACCATTGTAGGTAAAGGTCAAAAAGGCGGCCCTGGGTTTCCTGGCTTACAGCATACAGACCCAGAACATGCCGCCGCTAATGCGGTATGGGGTGTAGGTAAACCAGAGCCTGCAACCTTAATGGTAAACGCTAATAAGCGCGACCCCAATGGAGGACTCATTTGGACTAATTATGTAGGCGCCCCTGAACAATTATCTTCTAACCCGATGGTAATAGGGGAGTTGTGGGATGCCTTTATGGCGGCAGCCAGAGAAGGCAAGCTATCCCCAGAACAACTTAAAAAGATGAACGCTCGCTTATCTTCTGACGTCAAAGGTAACCTATTTGATAAATCAGTTGACATCACAGACCCTAGATTTTTAGATGTGGCCAATACATTTGATAAACGTCGCCTCGCTGGTGATGTAATTGGGGGTATAGGTGTTGGTGGCCCTACTAAAGGCCGCATTGTCCCATACGATGATATTTTAAGCCACTACACAGATCCTGCGTTTATTGGACAACCTACCGGTGTTATTGGTAACCGCCTATTTACCTTAGATAACACTGTCACTCATAATCCAGACATCCATGCTGGGTTCCCTTACATTTTAGGTGGCAAAGACCTTAACGTGCAGTTTGCCCCAGTGCCGGGCGAGATTGGCATGCGCGACTTTGTGGCAGGTAAACTTAAACAAAAAGCAGACAAAGGCGTCAAGCCTGAAATGGGTACCTACGATTGGATTCGAGGCACCCCGACACAACCAATCACTGAAGAATTCTTAAAGTACCTTCAAAAAGAAGGGTTTGCTAAAGGTGGTCAAGTTCAGCACTACGCTCCGGGGGGCGCTGTTAAACTTTTTTCGGCGTTAGGTAAGGCAATTGCTGAACATAAAATGGATACAATGCCTGGAGCTCAATGGGCGTCTTGGCTTGGAGCTAATGCTCCTAAGAGCGCTAAAAAAGAAGCCGAGGCTATCGACTTTACTAATTGGTTGAAATCTCAACCTAAAGCATCTAAAACAGACATTCAAAACTATATCAATAAATCATCACACGACATAAATCCTGTTGTTAAAAATAGTTCAGAAACAAAATTCCATGACTGGCAGATGCCTGGCGGTCGTAATTATAAAGAGACACTTGTCCAAACAAAACTACCGCGTCAACCTCTTGAAATTGTAGATGATCCACAATTTCCGGGGTTTAAAAATCTTTTAGATGCTAATGGCAATATACTAAAGACCCCGTCTGGTGTGGCTCGCACATGGGCTTCTGAAGCGGCAGCCAAACAATCACCTCAATATTTAGGCGAAGGTCCTGCTCGGTTTCAATCGAACCATTGGGATGAACCTGATGTGGCGGTTCACATTCGCACCAATGAACGCCCAACGGCAGATAACAGAAAAGCTTTACACCTTGAAGAGGTTCAATCTGATTGGGGTCAAACAGGCCGCACAGAAGGTTTTGACGGTAAAGGTATTACGGAAGGTCCCTACGTTACAGACACTAAAGACTGGACTGGCTTAGGGCTTAAACATGCGCTACACCAAGCCGCCGATGAGGGTCACGACTTCTTGACTTTGTCCCGTGGTGATCAACAGGCTGAACGTTATAATTTAAGCAAAGTAGCAGATCGTATTACCCACAAAATGGATCCATACTCAAAAGAGCCCCGTCTCGATGTATATGACATTAATGGTAAAAATATTTATAATGATTCTGTTCCCGCTGAAGAGCTTCATAAACATATTGGCAAAGATGCAGCAGAAAGATTAATAAATGCTCCAGCCAATGAAGAAGGTGTTAAATTTATTCAAGGTGATGATTTACGTTTTGGTGGTGAAGGCATGAAAGGATATTACGACAATATCTTGCCTAATACCCTGAATGATGTCTTAAAACAAATTGGTTCATCAGAACGCGTTAAGCCTGTACAACTTCGTAATACGTCAGCCACAAAAAATTGGCATGGTGATTGGTCTAATGGTCAGCCAGAAACCGGGTTTATTACAGATAGTGAAACAGGACATATATTACAAGACAACATACATAAAGACCAAATGGATGAAGCCGCGGATTATTGGCACAACACTTATGGACACCACCCAGGTAGAGATACAAATCCCCTATCAATTGGACCACAGATGGGCATTGAAATTACGCCAGAGTTAAGACAACTTATCTTAGATCAAGGATTTTCTAAGTTTAAACATGGTGGCAGTGTCCCACACATGGCTGGCGGCAAGTTAGTTAAATCAGCCGTTGAAGCTGCGCCTAAGATCTACCAAGATGTTAAAGATTTGATTTTACCTCCGGCTGCAAATGCAGCTCGCACTCAGATCATCGGTACTCTACCGACATACCAAAAAGCCGGTAACATGCTTAAAGAGATGGGTGGTCAAGGTAAGACATTGGATTTTGGTGCAGGCTTAGGTGAAGGTGCTAAGGTATTAGATGCTGATACTTTCGAGCCGTTTGCTAAAAACTGGTCCCCAACATTTACAAACGCGTCTGATATTCCTAGCGATGCATACGGTCAATTGACTAACCTCAACGTGCTTAACGTAATGCCAAGAGAGATGCGAGATCAAGCAGTTAGTGACATTGGTCGAGTAATGGATAGGGGCGGTCTTGGAGTTTTAACAACACGTGGTAAAGATGTAATGAAGGCCCAAGGCCGTCCGGGCCCTGAGCCGACATCGATCATCACCAGCCGTGATACTTACCAAAAAGGCTTCTCACCACAAGAGTTAGAAGAGTATTTGAAATACATCCTAGGCTCTAAGTTTGATGTTAATAAAGTTAACTTAGGCCCCGCTGGTGCAGTCATACGTAAAAAATAACTACTTGCGGTATCGGTCTCCCACCCAGCCCTCTGCGGCTAGGGGGAAGTCCGGAGCCCAACTGGGGGGTGTGGTCATGATGTTGATCACGTCCTCTAGCGCAACGTCTTTACGCTCCTCGTCAACCAACAAGAGCACCTCATCGTGGATTGAGTTGACAATGGTGTACCCTGCTTTATCTAGGCTCAACATAGAGAACGCCAAGAAGTCTCGAGCCGTCCCTTGTGTGGCGCTCTGAAATATTGAGCTCCCGATTAATGGGTTAAGTCCCCACTTTCGTGTGTAAGTATTTACACTCATCACCTTAACCGTTGTGCCTGTCTCTCCCCAAGGTTTCATCTCTTCAACCACCTCAGGTTTCTGCCAGTAGATCACCCTACCACTCGGCAACCTCAAACTCAAACCATACTTATCAACACGCATGATCAACCTATCACCGGCTTTAAATGTCTGGCCTGGGTTCTCAATTGCATTGATTGCCGCCTGTTCACATTGCCCCCACAAAGCTTTAACTTTGGTATACGACTGCCGGTAACTTTGTACTGCCTTTTCTGATTCGCCGATTGACATAGAGACACCCATGCCTTTTGCGTAATCCACAAGTCCCTTGGATCCTTGGCCAAACATGCAGCCTAAAACTGCGGATTTCGCAATTTGTCGCTGTTCTTTTGTCACCTCTTCGTATGGGATGCGATAAAGTGCGCTAGACGCAAACATTTTGTACTCATCTAATCCTTTGCGAAACATCTCTACTTTGTCATTTTGTCCGGCCAAATAGACACCCACTCTATTTTCGATCGAGCTAAAATCGACGTCCACGAAGGTTTGTCCGTCAGGAGCTTTGATAGCACTTCTAACGAGTGATGACAGTTCTCGCATGGTGCCAGTTCCTTGGCCAAAGACTCGCGGAATCGCATCCTCAATCTCGCTATCGCTAAGTGTAGGTCTTGCGATATTTTGTAGGTTGAGTCCACCGCGAGAAGCCCAACGGCCAGTACTCGCCCCATGATAGACCAGCGTATTTCTAATTCGTCCATTCCTTTGTATCTCCAATATTTTAGCGTACTTAGCCACGCTAGTTTGGCTTCCTTCTTGACGCAATTCTAAAGCGCGTTTTACTTTTGGGTGAACTCCGGGTGATGCTAATTTTGCTGTCACCGTCTCAGCTGTTAAATTTTCTAAGTTGGCGCCATGATCGTTTAACCAATTCAATAATCTCAGTCTCTCAGACGGTTTGCATCCTGTAAATGCCAATAATTCATCATCAAGTGCCTTTTGTGCATTTTTTACGGCACTCACCGCATTTTCGACCTCCACAATCGACACAGGAACGCCGATTACATTGATCCTGTTAGTAAGGGTCCAGATCTTCTGCTCGATCGGTATTAGGGGCCTTAGCGTGCGTCCTATGGCCATCTCAGTCTTTACGTCGGTTTTACAGTACTCAAATAGCTGTTTTAAGAGCTCTGGATCATAGTTGAACGCACCTTTGTGCGGTTTGCATAGTTTTTGAATGAGTAGTTTGCCAATGGGGTCTTTTTGGTAGCTAGAATTCATTGCGGCGCCGGCGTCTTCCAAACTTTGTGGAATATTATTGGCTGCAGCGATACCCATCGTGTCGATGCATTGTTCTAGTTTAAGTGGAGGCCAACCATATTTAGGTACACAGACGCAATTCCAAATGGAGTACTCAAACATGGCATTCCACGCTTGGATCTGTCCGCCGTTTGCTACATGTTTTAAGAGGTATTTAAGTGTGTCACTGTTTGGCTCATTGACAAGAACGTTTTCAGGTTCCGTGCCGTAAGCAATGCAGATAACTTCGGTAGATGGATCGTTGGCGTAAACATCTAGGCCACGATCTTTAAGGTCGATAAAACTTCGTGTCTCAAAGTCGATTGAATAAATCATGTAATGCTCCTAAGGCTGTGGGACGTATCCCTGTTGATGGAGCGGGATGCGGGAATCGAACCCGCGAATTCAGTTTGGAAAACTGAGGTTTTGCCATTAAACTAATCCCGCTGTACTACTATTCTGTTACCATAAATATGGGTGTTCCTTCACCCAAGTAAGATCCTAACATATTATACTCAAACCAGTCAAGTGCTTCTTCATCCGTCATCCCTTGGTCTTCCATTAAGGACTGCAAGACTAGGTGCGTGTCATAGATTACCTTGGATCCGTCGTATGTCATGCCGGCAATACATTTGTCATAATATTCCCGAGGCTCCATTAACATTGCCTCGGGATCTAGGTTGTCAAGATCCATAGTCTTTATCTCCTTCTGCGTAAATGTCCTCAAGGCTGTAGCCTACCGGACCGTTTTGGCCAATGATGTCCTGACGTTTTTCGTCTTCCTCAGTCCACAACTCAGGCGCTTCCTCTTTCACCTTGCGGAAGATCCGGTCAAAGTTATCCTCAAACGCCTTGTTGTTTGTCTTGGACTGAATTAGGTCTCCAGTGATGTCATTCTTCGCTACCAATTTTCGATTCCTTTCTTTTTTCTATTGACCTTTTGCGCCCAGATTCATATTGAGATATTAAGATCCCTGGCATCGAATAAAAGTCAGCTTTTGAATACTCTTTTATCCTTCCATCGTATCTTATTTGATACCAAATTGGCTCTTTATTACCGGGCGGGAATGCTAACACTAACCTAATATGTTTTTCATTCCAGGTCTCTTTGTTTATCATGGAACTTAGATCTCGCAAGCGCCGCTTGTGCAAGCAAGCATCTGTGCACCCTCTACGTTATCTGTTACCTCAGCAAAGTTATCCCAATTGATTACAGGCATTTTAGCTTTCAGTGCCTCGTACTCTTCTTCAGTGCACTCTTCATATGGTGCCTGACGGTAAGAGCCACCATCATACGGTAAGTATGACACGCCGCTGATCTCGTCAAAGTTTTCCCAAGTCCACGCACCTACGCTCGGCCAGTCCTTTTCTTCGACGGAGATGGTGACCGAGGGTTTGTGTTCGCACCACTCACGCTGGTAAGTAAGCCAGAGTCCGAGGTGACTGATGGGGGTGACGTCGGCTCTAGTGAGACCTGATGGTGCTCGCTGAGGGAAACTGAAGACGGTTGTTTGGGCTGATTTGATGACGCAGTCTTCGGCTGGGACTCCACTGTCAATGAGGAATTGGGTGAGAGGATCTTTTTTGTCTCCTCTAACTCTTCGGATATAGTACGGGCTATGGCGAGGATGGATACCTGAAGCGGAGTCAGTAAGTTGTGATACGGTTCCTGATGGCTTAACGCAAGTGATAGCTGCGCTTGGAGGGATTCCAAGTGCTTCAGCCCACTCTCGATTTGTTTCTCTAGCTGCATCTCGTAGCTTGTTGAGGAGTTCATTTAGTTTTGGTCCTTGTGTTGTGAGCATAACATTATCATAGATTCCGGTGAGCGATACGCCAAGTAGACGCTCTTCTTCGGTGTTCTTCTGCCAAACTTTCCGGAGGTATGGAAACTTGGTGAACGTCGATTGGATTGTACCAAGGATCGCGGCAAGTTTGACCTTTTCAATAAGCGTCTCTTCTGTATCTTCATATCTAACGACAACTTCGCTAAGGTTGCAGAATTGGTATGGGCGTAAAATGATTTCTGAGCAAGGGTTTGTTCCGAACTCATGGTCAGGGTCACGGTGCCCGAATTTAGCAACTGTCTTCTTAGCTGCTTCACGGTTAAAGATTCCTCGTTCGCCAGAGTGTGAGTTGTAGAGTGAAAGCCACTCTTCCATAAACTTACCCACTGTAGGAGTCTCTGTGTAAACGGCACTATTATTGGCGAGTGCTCGGTGTGGAGCGGTTTCCCACCAAGGGCCTGCTTTGGCATGACGGATCCTTTCATCGTCTAGGTCTGATAGTGAGATCATGGCTGATCGGCGCACGCCGCCTACCACTACTACCTCACCAATTTTACACATGATGTCGTGACACTCAAGTGAGTTTAGTCTACGGCCCTGTGCGTGTTTAAATGTGGCAACAACAAACTCAAACAGGTCTACCAAAGGCTCTGGGCCGGATGCACGTCCGCCAAATGTTTTAAGGCGTGTACCCGCAGCTCGTACCTTAGACACATCCCACTTTGGGATCTCACCAGCCCATAGGTTGGCTAATAGCAAACGTAGCGATTTTGCCCAGCCTTCTTTGGAATCGTGCACAACGATGGTGTTGTCTGATTTGTAAAGCTTCTCAGGGATCTCTGGTAGCTTACCAATGTTCGTAGCCTCAACTGAGAAGCCTACGCCGGTACCACAAAGCAAGATAAACATCGCCTCGTCAAATGACTTAGGATCATCCACAGGCAAGTATGAGCAATTGTATACGCATGTGTTGTCACGGTCTGCGCTCTTGCCGGCTGTCATCATGGCACGCATGGACGGCATCGTCTCATGGTTTTTGATGGCGTTAAACATCTTTTGTTTTAGTTCGGTGTTGTTCTCAATAGCTGGAGTGCGACTAAAAATATAATCTACAAAGCGTTGGGTGGTTTCGTCCCAAGTCTCACGGCGGTTGTTCTCATCGATGTATCGGGCATATCGACTAGCGGCAATATATTCTCTATATTGATCCATTGTTATTTTCCTTGTTTAATAAGTTTTCGGTAATTTGTTTAGCATGCCATTCGGCATCCTGTTCAATTAACCTGTATTGATAATTAGTTGGGGGTACAAATTTATCGTCAGTGTCTTCAAACCGACTTTTAATTATAGTGTCAACCCAGATGTTGTAGTGAGGATTGTAAATTGCTCTTAACAAAGGGGTTGGACATACAAAATCACATACTACAAAATCGACATCTGACTCTTTGGCTAAGTGATTCATTCGGTGAGCTTGACGCATACGACCAGCATCTGAAAAATCCCAATCGTCATTGTCTTTACGCACTTGATCTGCGTTAAACCATTTAACTGTCTTGCCTGCCTCTATTAATTCATTTATTAAAGCCTTGGCTAGTGTTGTCTTACCGGCGCCGGGCAATCCCATAATGAGTACTTTTTGCATATTTTAGAGACAAAAAGGCCGCTTATTAGGCGGCCTTGTTCCGGTTAATTAGTTTGCGAAGTCTGCAGCTGCTGATGTGCCACCGCCTAAGCGTTCGCCGTCTGCAACTTTCATTACATTGTTTAAGCCACAAGCGATGCCCTTAGAACCGCTTGCATTATATGGATAAAATGTTACTGAAACGCGACCATAACATCCAGAGTACACTTCGTTCGGATCAATGATCTCATTCATGTCAGCATCGACAACACCCGGCTTTTGAACTGAGTTGGCATTGATGAAGTATGAGTTAGCATATGCCGCGTCGTCTTTCTCTTCATCGCCATCACGCAAACCGCCTTTAAGACCCTTAGGTACCGCACCACCAAAGAATGCTGCATTTGTTGTCTTAGCCTCCTCAAAAGCTTTGTTAAACTTTTCAATGGTAGCTGTATCGCTTTTAGGGATAATGATAGACACTGAATACTTAGGTGTGCCGCCTTCCATTGCCGCTTGTGGTTGGAACAAGTGGGCAAATGATAAACGAACTTTACCTGATACTACTTTAACTTTGTTTGACGTTGTAGCCATAATTAACTTCCTTTTTAACGATAGATACGGACTTCAGTAGGGGCCGTATCGTCAACCCTTAAAACAATATACTACTTATTTATGCATCGTGCAACAACTTTAAATCAGTTAGTGCTTGTTTCATTGCTATTGCTTCTGCAAATTTCATTACGTGGTCTGATTTATCTAATAGTTTAGGTTCCAACTCGACCAACATCATCATATCATAAATTGATTCTCTTATGGTATTTAGATCTTCACGCATGTCAGAATCTTTAAATACTTCAAAATCAGATCTGTAATCTTCTATCATTTCGTTTGGGATGTCAAACGAAAAATCTAAAAATTCAAATCTCATTTAAAGTCATCACTTACATTGCCGGCTCTATCGCGGACTAATTTGGGTGAGCCCTCTGGGCGCTGAACTAGGTCACCGAGCCAAGTAATGATCTGCCCCTTGGCGGCCAGCTTCTCTAGTGACGCAATAGACTTCATCTTTGGCTGTTCCCAGATCTCGCTCTTTGAGATGCCCTTGGAGATCAACACCTCTGAGGCAAGTGCGATGTCTGATATCTTACGATGTGTCACTGTGGTTGTCAATTTGTAACCCTTTGGTACGGCGCCTGTGTCTATTGCTTTGTTAAGTGCGTAGTCTTCCACGTCGCCAACCCATGATTTGAGGTCTTGTGCCTTGTCTAATACATTTGACATCTCTTCGTCAGACAGGAGTGGTGGGTCTCTGAACTCCATCTTAGCAAGCGCAAGATTGTGTTCTGCTCGTTCTCTACAAATAGATTTAGCTCTACACCAACCGCAATGCTCTCCAGCAATAAATTGCCCTGTCCCAATCCAAGCCATTTTAGCTTTTTTAGCAACAAAGTTTTTACCCCAGTCAATTAGCTTATCAATTGTCGACTCTTCAGATGAGATTGATTGTAGTCTTGGTTGAACAATAGTCCAAGTTACATTTTTAATATTTGGGAATTCATCTTTAAATTTCTCGTAGGCTCCTAATGCGTACAATTTTAATTGTGAATTTGACTTGGCATTTACTGCAACCCCTTTTCCCGCCTTAAGATCAATAACCTTAATTGAATTAGGGCTAATAATAACGCAGTCGGCGCTACCGAAGGCTTCTACCACATATTCAGTTAAATCTAGTTTCTGTTCAATAAATGCTTGGTCTTCAGATCCAATCTGCGACCTTACATAAACAACATAGCTATCTGCGGCCTCATCAATCTCTTCTGAGTATAATGGGTTTGCTTTGCAAATCTCTATTTCAGCATTGTACTCTTCTTCAGATATCTGTCCAAGCTGAAATCTTAGTTTTGCCTCGGAAATTGAATGACACAATGTCCCCTCACCAGAAAAATCAAATGCTGATGGGTTCCGTTTAGGTTCTGGAAGTGTGGATTCTAACCGTGGCGCAGGTGTGCAAACTAACCAGCGGTGGGAAGAGCTAGGGCTTAGTAAAGCATGTGCGGCCATTATTGATCCTTTAATGAGTGGAGCTTAAGGTATTCTACAGCATTTTCAAGTATTTGTACAGAATCTTTTGCGTGCCCTAACACTAAATTACAATGATTACACAAAAGGCCCCTTACGTTATTATTTAAGTGGCAGTGATCTACTTGGGTATTTTTAGATGTCACAAAATGTGTTGCACAGATAGCACATTGACCGGATTGATCTTCAATCATATCATTAAATTTTTGCCAAGTAATACCGTATCTTCGTATCAACTCATTGTTTTTATATCTTTCAACATTATCTTCTGCCCATTTTTTTGACTTTTTCATATGGCAAAATTTGCAATGAATAAAATATCCGTCTTTTCCTGTGGGGTTTTTATAAAACTCAGATAGAGGTTTAACCTCATTGCAAGTGGCGCAAGGTTTCATGATACTCTCCATAGTAGGGGAGGACTAGCCAACGATGGAGCGTTGGCAGGGAGCGACCCTTTTCATCCTTTGGTTCTGCTATACTTTTAAAGCTTTGATTAAATCAGAGATCTCTTTGTCGAAATCAATTTTCACTTCTGCTTTGACATCCACCTTAGTTTCGCGGCTGTCTTTATAATCCATTGGATATTGGCCTCTCAGCGCAATCTCCGCCACTCGACTATTGAATGACTTGTTCTCGATGTTAGCCAGCATGAGATTCTCCCAATACGCTTGGCCGTACACTGTAGCCAAGTCCATTGTTTCAGCGAATACGGGATCATCTTTTTTAAGACGTTCTGCAGTAGCTCGACTGATGCCGATTGCCGCGTACATTGCCTTTTGAGACGCCCCTTGTTGTCCCATTGCTAGGATAATGTTAGCGTCAGCTTCAGAGAATTTGTATTTTTTAATAGTAGCCATATGTATACTAATGCAAATTACTCTTGGCTTTCGCCCTTGGTATCTTCAAAGATCTTCTTGCGTGCTTGCATCTCTCGAAGCGCGTCATTGACAACTAAGCGAGTAATCGCGCCGGCTAACTCTTGACGCTTTTTCTCTGCCTTCTCTTCATTGTCTTGACGCATCTTCGCAATGGTGTCATTGGTTGAGATGCCGGCAATCAGTGACTTAACTAAATCACTCATCTGCTTTTTCTTCTTTTGCTAATTCGTCCATCTTAGCTTTGATTTTTTCAAATTGACTTTCACCTTGCGCTTGGATCAAGCCAATTAAATTAGCTGATTGAACAAATGGTGCCTGTCCCAAGATCGCCAAGATTGAGTTGATTTGGTCTACTGAAAATGAAAAGTTGATTCTTTCGTTGTTAATTTCGTCCATGCTATTGCCCTTTAAGTTTGTTAAGTCTATCTAATTCCGCGTTTGCGTAAAACAAAATCTTTTTGATATCTCGTATCTCAGGGCTATGTGCTACTTCGCCATATCGATAACAAGCTCTAAAGATTTCACCAATCTGTGCATTCATATTTTTAGCACCGATTAAGTCCTGTAATTCAGTTGATCCTTCAGGCAATTCATAATAGCTTGCTGTCGATCCATCTGACTGTTCTTTTGGCACCCAACCAATTGCTGGCTGTCGTCCCGCACCTTGTGTTTTAATATGCTTTTCAAAATATTCACTCATACATCTAGTTCCTTCTTAATAATTTCAAGACCCTTAGCAAAATGATACCTCCAATACTTTTCGGTAACAGATATGTCTATGTACGTCATGCCATCTAAATATGCGTCAAAAATAAACTGTTCTTTAGGTTCCATCCTAGCAATGATGTTTCGGATATCAAGCAAGTCTTCTGCCGTCCAAGGTGCCCATCCCTCTATTATTTCATTGTTAAGGGATCCATCCTTTATGTCTTCGCGCTCCATTGGATCTGGATCCTCATCACTAAGGTGAGGATTGGCAGAAAATATTTTATGTTCGACTACGATTGTTTTGGTCATTGTCCTATACTAATGCAAAATCTAGCGCATTTAGTACGGCCTGTTGAACATTTATTTTTCCCTCTAGTACTTGCACGACGTGCTCATCAATACTTTCATCTATCACAAGGTGGTGAATGATCACCGGCTTCTCTTGTCCTTGCCTGTGGATACGGGCGTTGGCTTGAATGTAGTTCTCACTGCTCCACGGTAAATCAAACCATACCATCTGCGCGGTGTCTGCCACATTGCATTGTAAGTTAATGCCAATGCCTCCAGATTGAGGATGTGCCACTAACATCTTGATCTTGCCAGCTCGCCAATCAACCAAGGTCTGAGGATTGTCGTCTAACACTCTGATATCTTTGAATCTTGTCTTTAGACTCTTCAACGTGTTTTGATAATGGTAAAATACCAAGGTTGGTGTCTCTTCATCCCAAAGGTCTTCCAAATAATCTAGTTTTGCATCGTGCTGGTGGACTGCCTCTTTGCCCTCATTATACAAAAAGCCGGACGTAAACTGTAACAGCTTGTTTGTTAGAGCCGCGGCGCTAACCGCTGTAATAGTTTCTCGGCCTGTCTCAAGCACCAATTCTTTACGCAAGGTGTCGTATTGTTCTTGCATGTGTACATGCATCTGAACTCTATGATATACCTTGGTCACTTCCGGCAACTTCAAATAATCTTCGGCTTTAAGTGAGAAGCAGATGTCCTTGATCTTGTCTTGGATCTGTTTGTCTGCGTTTTCAATAAGACCCCATTTATAAATTACGTTGGTGTGGTAGTTTCGTTCGGTGGGGCACATGTACTTAGCTTTAAACTTTGTATAGCTTGTCTCTAAACGTTGTCCTAGATCTAAGATCCCAACTTGCGACCATAGATCAGCGTACCCTTGAGGGGTAGGTGTACCCGTCAGTATTATTTTGCGTTTAAACGTCTTTAAATAACTCTTGAGTGCTTTGAATCTTTTTGTACTTGGGTCTTTGAAGCGTGAACTCTCATCAATCACTAAGTTGTCAAATATATTTGACACCATGAAGTCTTTGAATAACCAAGCCACGTTCTCCAAGTTAATGATGTAGATGTTGGCCTCGGACTTAAGCGCGGCAGTTCTCTGTGCCGGTGTGCCTAAGACCTTAACAATAGTAAGGTCTTTTGTATGCGCCCACTTTGGTATCTCGTCCGACCATACCGACTCGGCCACTCGCTTTGGTGCGATGATTAGTGTTTTACCTTTAAACTGCTCGGCGATGATGGTGAGGGTGGTTGCTGTCTTACCAAGGCCGGGGGGTAGGAATAGGCCAAGGTTTGGTATCTCCTTGGCCTTTTCTACGATCTCTTTTTGGTAGTCATGTAGGTTGGATCTCGTTAATGAGGGCATCTACTTCTTCCTTAGACCGAATCACTACGACTGGAAACCCGAGCTGTTCGAGTTGTTGAAACACTATCTTTTGTCTCGGACTGATCACTCCCTTTTGCGTTTTTAGCTCGACGAACTGTAGGAAGTTTTGGAGGAGCACTATCCGATCCGGTACTCCCGTGATCGTTGATATCCACTTCAAGCACATCCCCTGCCTTTCCTTTACCCTTTTTATTAGATACGCTTCGATCTCTTTTTCTAGCAATCTCTTTCCTTTCAATTAGGCTGGCAGAATATACCTGTTCAACAAATGATTGAGATAAATATGCGCGAGTCTCGCCGGCAATGTTATCTTCACCAATGAAGTGACCCAGCTTTTCAACTGCGTGCGACACCTCGTGTGAGATAACACCAACCCACATGGCATCGTCTTCTTCATCTTCATAATTTGCTAAATCAAATACCATGATGACTAAATCCCCAACGTGCGTGTGGATGGTGTGCGTCTCTGCCTCACCACGTTCAAACGCATGGATGTTGACTGCCAACATGTTCTCTGCAAAAATTTGTTGCAACGCCTCGTCGCTAAAACAGAGGTATACGATCTGTGGAAAAAAGCCCGTGTCTATCGAGTAGTACTTAGGCTTTTTGATCGAGGATTTCTTTATGGATAGATCCAACGGGATCTCCTTTCCAATTAATGGTGACTGAAGTAGGGTCTTGGTCTTTCCAATACTCAAAGCTTAGGAATGCCGCTCCGTCTTTACCTATGTCTAGCCAATGTGCTAACCCATCGGGTGAACTTGACGACGCACCAAACATGCGGTGTGCGCCATCGGCTCTGGCATAATGCATCTTGTTATCAATTTGCGTGCCCTTAGATTCAATATCGAATTTGATATCACCTGTTAAATATACAAACGCTGACTCAACCCCGGGGTGCGTGTGTGGAGGCGAGTTTGCAAAAGGTTTGGTTAAATATAACTCAACTTGAAAGCGTCCCTCCCTAAATAAACACAATGACATTGCATTGTCTGTGTGGTAAACAGGGTGTAAAAATGGAGGGCGCATAGGGTACCCTTTAGCCGTGTACCAATCCCTAAATTCCTCAACTGTTTTCCATGAGTTTTGCATGCTCTTCTCCAATTAAATCACCTACCCAATTGACGGACACGGATGTTGGTGTTTGTTTTAGCCACTTTTCAAATACTATAATAGCACCTCCTTGATCGCCTACTTTAAGCATGTGGGGCGATCCCTTGTTTTCTTCGGCGCGAGTCCAAAGTAATTCATGCGCACCGTTTGGTTTTGCTTTTTGATACGCTGAATTATCTGAGAAGTTTACCCCATCTTTAGAAAAACACATGTTTCCGGTCAAGTACATCGTAATTGATTCTACATCGGGGTGACTGTGCATAGGCGTTTGAGTGTTTGGTTTACTGATATACAGTTCAACTTGATACTGCCCCGCACGATACAACACCAATGAGTGTGCAATTTCAGTCGTGTGAATGGCATTCTCAAACGGCGGGCGCCAAGGGCGATTTTTCATCCACGCTCTAGCAAATGTCTCTACATCTCCAAATTTATCTACCATTTTCTTTGCGTGCCTCCATCATTGCATTGGCTAATTCATAGCTGTACTCAGCAAGTTCTTCGTAAGTGATATCTTTAATGTTGGGATTGCTGAGATGTCCATGTAAAGACACCATGGCAAACAAGTCTTCTAAATCAATATCATCCATGTTTTTTCTCCACGGCGGTAGCAAGTATGTATTTGTCACCCAAGTAATTGAGAGCGGCTTTTAATTTGTCTTCGTATTCGTTTGTATGATTAATTTGCATACCATACAGGCATGTGATTATTTCTGATTGTCCATCAAACATCATGTATCCTTCCGTAAGTGGTGGTATAAATCGCATAAGTAAACCCATGCTATCATAAATGGTAACCAAAGTACAATGGTAATTGCGGCAATTTTAAGCTTAGTTTTCAGTGTCAGTTTCACGGACTCTGTACCTCCACATTGGTGGGTTGGGTCTACGACCATACTCTCGGCGTATCTCAAAGGCATTGTATCTAAAAAACACCTCGTACTTTTTCATATGGTTGCGTCTTGTTGACGCCATGACGCCCTTATAAAACCGTCGTCTGATCTGTAGCATCATATCTTGGGGTCTCCTATAAAGTCATCCTTGGTCAGGATGGGTTTATCAAAGGCGCTTCGCATGCGTTCAATTACTCGGTCAAGTTCTTGGATGTCGTTACCAAACACCTCGGCGCCGCAGTGTCCATACGGGTTGCCCTCTTGGTCAAAGTACACCTCGCGAATCTCAAGTGATGTCTCGTCGTCATCCCCGTCAACGTTTACAATTCTATATCCCCACATTTAATACGCTCCGTCTTCATCAAAGGTTACGATACTGTTAATATACATCTGCGCTTTTTCATTTAACTTGACACCCATATACGTATGCACACGTTTGCCATCCGAGCGATCAAGGCCGGCTTCAATACGATGTTCTTGGGTTGCCGCTAAGAATCTGCGCTTGAATGAAAACTCTGTACCGACTGCAAGTTTCTTCTTCATCGCCCAATGTGAGAAGCATGTAAACACATCGTCTTTAGCGACTGAGCCTGTAGGATCAAATACCAATGTGTCTTCGACAAACGATCCAATTGGATTGCCAAGCTCTGCCATAAGTTCGAGGTATGACTCACCCGACTTAGGTTGAATAAAATGGCCACCTCGTTCTAGTCGACGACGCAGGCCTTCCATTGCCCAATTAAAGATGCCTGACAACTCGGACTCTAGTTTGACTGCGAGCTCGGTGTCCTCATTGCCATAGAATGTTTTGGTCATCTTCAATACTACCATTCTACCGGTTAAAGCGTTGGAGTTTTCCGTCAATTGCAGTACTTCGTTGGAGTATATGACTATTCGCGTGGGGAGGTATCCGTTCCACGCTTCTTTGTTCTTTCGGTTGACGGTAATGGTGTCACCACCAACGATACGAAGCAACTGAGATACGACAGCATTTCGATTACGTTCAGGCGCACGCGCATCAGTAAAAGACGCAAGTAATTTGCCAAGCCAAGGTTGAAGACCAAATGTATCACACAATTCTCCTAATTCCGGCGCAACTGTATTATGTTGCCCTAACAATGAAACCAATATCTTGTTGATCGTGCCTTTACCAGACCGGCGCGGGCCGATCATGTTAAAGAATTTTTGTTGTTGAGTGTCGCCCGACAATATGTATCCGAACATCTCTTGCAAGGTGTGGATCGCCTCGATGTCGTCATCCCAAATATCTGTCATGAACTGCTCCCACCTTGGACATGTCGCGTTTGGATCGTAGTCAAAGTTGAGTGAGTTCTGTGTAAAAAATCCAAGTGAATGAGAGATAAGCGCCTGCTCGTCCACATGGAATAAACCGTTCTTCAAACTAATAAGTTTCGATGCCGGTGGCTTGGTTGCCACATAGTCCCTTAACCAAATAGGTGGCTTAGTGTTGGCATGGTTTGGTAAGTGAATGATTGATTTTAATGCATCGATCGCGGCGCTTACTGCGGCTGGGTTTGGGTTGAATGGTAGTATCTCTTGCTTACGACCGAGCTTCTTACACTTGTCTAAGAAGTGATACATGTCTGAGCGGATGGTCAACTCCTCGATCACCTCGTAGTGCGTGCCGGAGTACAGATAAAAGTCATCGGCATAGTGGACAACCTTAAAGCCTTCCTCGATGCGGTAGTAGTTATCTAGGAATGTGCGTGCATGTGTCATCACATTTTGATTCAATATGATATCACCGTTATCAAGCGCTTCCTTGATCTTCTTTTGGTTGACCTTGAATATCAGTGAGCGCAGTGTCACCCCACTGCCCGAGAATGTGCGCCACTTCACCTCACAGCAGTAGTCACCGATCGGTGAGTATTTAGCGGACTGTGATGACCACCTATCCCATGCCTCACATGCCTCGACATCAGCGCCAAATTGATGGTGAAGTGCCTGTCCAATCCTTAGCCACTCGTCATAACCTGTGTTCGGATCGAGCTCGCTCAGTATCTCGGTCTCGACCCTGTGTATGTCATACCCTTCCACCACCGGCTTGAAGTCCTCAAACTCGTCACCCGATCTAGTGTACACACGCTCGGGTATAATGTTAGTGAGTACTTGCTCACTAGCTGGGACGCTACCTTGCAAAAGTGCGCCTGTGACTGTGAAGTACCGACCTGTGTTATAGCATTCCAATCCGATGGTGTGGTCGACGTGCGCGTGTGTTAGGTCGGCGCGTGTGAAGATTTTCACTCCGGTATTTGACGGGCTGACCTCGACGTACCCCTCCACGTTGTCGATGATGTTCTGTGCGAATTCGGTGAGCTCGCCGGTTGTTGGATCTCTGCAGTCGTCGATGTCGATACCTACCAAGTTATCATCTTGGCTGAATACAAACCCTACCCCGCTGAATTTACCGGACTGATAGGCTTGCTCGACGGCAAAGAAGTCACTCCAATGTTTTGGGTTGGTGCTTGATGCCGATGCCCCATTGGTCTGCATTGGTACTTTAGACAGGCGCTTGGATTCACCCTCGCCCACCTCCATAAACTTCCACATCACCCACCGGTTGATCTTCTTGAGCTCGACCGGTATGTTCTCAAATTGTACGCTCATACTATTTGCCTTTATGCTGATTCAAATAGGCTCATGCTAGATTGCATTGATCCTGTACCACTTCCTGCCTTGTACTTCTTTCTTTGCCATGCGTAGTCGCTCGATGGTCGACGTAGGTTTAAGTATATATGAACATTTGAGTTCTGTGCATATTGTTTACCTGTGACTGCGTACACCTTGTTTCGGTAGTTAATCGATGTCATGGTGACAATCCCATCTTTTTGTAGCTCTTTCAATAAGTAGTATACCTTGTTTTTAGTAAACCCAAGAGCACTAATTAATTGGTTTACCGTCTTTGGCTCATTCATTACTGCGTCATATACCATTTGTTTATCTTTAGTCATCGAAATTTACCTCTCTTGGTTTCCATGCATAATATTCTGACACTACATCTTCATAGGTAGTCCATGCGGCTCTAAAGCGCATATCATACACCTGTATGATGCCTAGTATTTTATTTTGCATGTCTTCGTCACTTGTCTCATTCACAAGCAGTTTCAGATCTTCTGTAACTCCCCAACATAATAACACTTCTTGTTCGAGGTCTTGGATTTTGTTACTCATTATCTGTTTTCCCCGTCATCTGATGGTAATTACCTTGATAGTCTTTTAATGTGATGGTGCAACTCTGATGTAAGCTCACCCACAATGTCATGGTTAAGAATGTGACCATGCATCCTAGTATTGCGTTATTCATCGTCTGTCCTTTCTAAAATGGTGGGTTGTCCCAATCCGGATGATCCAATGGCAACTGTGGTGGATCGGGTGGGTACTTAACTGTACCCTCTGCCGGATAGGTGAAGTATCTCACCGGCTCGCCTAAGTCGTCAAGTATCGCCCACTTAATCATATTTTACTTTCTTTATATCGATAGTATAGGCTCATCATTGCCATTCCGGTGGCAAGCCCGAGCCCGAAAGCTGAACTATAGCATAAAACGTACTCGATAATCATTCCCATTTACATTCACTCCTGTATGTAAGTACCCCTTTGTACCCCTTTGCAAAAAGAAGTGGTACAATCCAATTAAATCAACATCTTACAGACCAACAATGCGGGTTTCAGCCCGATTTCGTGTTAGTGACCACTATCATTTTGACCGGCTTGCACCAAGGTCGTGTACCCCTTGTCACACTTGTCACCCTTCTTTTCTCTTTTTTATTTTAATTTAATAAAATAAAAAAGAGATAGAGGGATAAAGTGAATTTAAGTGTGACAAGTGTGACAAGTGGTACTCAAATCACGAAAGTAATTATAACAACTGTCAACCATATAACTAATAAGTATAACAAAGAAAACATTGCTAAATATTTAGTCAACTTTGTATCCTTTCTGTTTCATCATGTGATAAGCCCACTTTCTGAATTCAATACGATTCTCCGAAGTCTGCTCGTCGTGCTCATCCCATAGTGCGTCGACAATGTGCTCACCATTGGTATCATAGAATTCAATGCGTGTCATATTGCCGTCTTGATCGTATATCTCTTTATGTGATGCTTTCTTACTCATGGTGATCCTCCTCTTGTTTCTCTTCATTAATAGCATCGAGGCTCACAGGCTCTCGGGTTAAATACGACTGCAACTGCAACACCTTGTCTTCGCCCACCCCCATCATTGTCGCCACCTCCGATGTCTTTGGTTTGCGACCGAGCACTTGACCTAGTGTGCGCTCGAGGTAGTTCATCTTCTTGATCTGCTCTGATATGTTTACCGGCAGTCTGATCATGTGCGTCGTGTTATCAAGCTCTCTGCGTGTGCCTTTTAATATAAAAGATTTGGCAAAGGTGGCAAAGCGTGCATTATTGGTGGGAGTCCACCTCTTCGCCGCCTTGACCAATTGCTCATTGCCTATGTTAATTAAGTCGTCGACCGGAGTACTGCCATGACTCCATGCCGATGTCTGTTTTAATACATATACCACAAAGCGCAGATTATGCTTGACCAACTTCTCTAATGCCTTATCATCGCCGGCTTGAATTCGCCTTGCTAGTTCGTGCTCTTCTTTAACCGGCAATGGTTCAATGCCAAACAGACCTTGCAAGTATTGGTTTAGTGTGTCAAAATTATCACTCAAGGGGAATCCTCCATTGTTGGAATCCCCCGAATATACCACTAATTCATTTGTTTTGCAACATATAAATCGTACTCTGTCGGACTCATGTATTGTGACAGTACTAAATTAAATGCTTGGACTAATTCTAGTCGCTCAACATTGCCTGTCGACCAATCCGCTTTTGATAAGTATTGATGGTACTCGACCAAGCTTGCGACGATAATGTCGTTTAGCTGATCGTTATCTATGTCTAAAAGTATTTTCATGCTATCCCCAATGCCCTGTTAATTTAAGTGCTATGTATACGACTGTCACATATATTAATAACCAAATAAAAGAATATCCTAGTTTGTCCACAATTGTGCGTCTTTGTCTGCGAGGCATTATGCCACCTCTACAATGCGAAAGTCTTCACGATCCGGTACATCTTCCATGTTGCCATCTTCGACTGCCTCTAGCATCTCTTGTAAAAACCAATCGAGTTCTGCCTCTGCTTGTTCTTTGGTTTCGAATGTACTAGCGCCGTCGTCATCCGACCAATTGTTAATCCATCCACCACATAAATTAAACTCTTGTACTTCAAACTTTTTACTCATGATAGTGACTCCTCTTGTGCAAAATAATTTTCGACCAATTCGTCGAGGTCTTCGGACTCTTCGTCTAGCTTTAACTCGGCAATTATTATCTTCGCCAAGTCTAATATATGCCATCGCCACATGGCTCTTGTTTGGTATGTGTCGCAGTCCGGATAGTAGTTTGCCACCTCTAGTGCGACCTCTGCTAATAGTGTTGGATTCATAGTAATGCCTCGATCTCTTCGACTGCTCGTAATAATTCTGCTCGGTCTTCTCTGATCTGATCGCCGTATGCAGTACTTGAGTCTAGGTCGTCTAAGTACTGCTCGTACTTTTCGAGAGCGTACCGGATGTTGCGAGTCTTGAATGTCATGTCATTAAGTATGTTTTTGACATCTGTGTCGATCAGGTCTGTGGTACATTCTCGCAGTTCATTGCCTCGGATGATCTTAATCAGTCTGTCTGATTCGTCTCGTACATCGATCTGTATTGTGTAATTCATTTTGATGCCTCCAATTCTTTATATGAATATAGTAAGTTCTCGTAGTCAATCTTTTTGTCTTTCAGTTCATCGTCTAGCAAGCTTGCGTAAGTCGAGAGATCGTGGTGCTCTAGCACGTCATGCAATGCCTCTAGTTCAAGCTCTGCCTCTTTTAACTTGTCAATCAATGCCTGTACCACATCCGGTATGCTTTGGTTTGTGTTGCGATATTGTCTCTCAATCGAATCAACATCCATCTGATAAAAGTTCATGCTAACACCTCCTGTGTGATGTCCATATCATTGCCGTACATAATGTTTAGGTCTTTGACCTCGTACAGTATGACAAACAATGGTTCGTCTGCGCCCTCTTGCCATATGTTAATCTCATATCCATTTTTGTCATCGACCATGACTGCATCCCAATGGTCTGCCCATTCATTGTCATGGTCTTTTAGGAATTCCCTTGCCTGTTCTATTGCCTTGGCTTTTAACTCGTCGCTGATAATCATTCGTCGTCCTCCTCGTCCTGTGGATATAATTGTTCGGCAGTCATTGTGATGACCTCCCAATTGATGCCATCATTCGCATCAAACCAATCAGCCATCGCCTCGAGTACATGGACGCATTGGTCTTCGTTTAAGTCCGGTCTCATGCTTTGCACGTCGTCGATATGCCAATCATCTGCCAAGTACCATGTACCGTTTTCTGTTTGTTTCATGTGAGCCATTTTGAATCCTCCTAGCAAGTTAATAAGTATGGTGTGCCGTATGGCAAATTGTCTGTGTTGTCTGCATATGCAAAGTCGACATCTTGTACGAATTCGCCGGCATCACATAATAACACAGTAATCTCTTGATTGATGTCCACCTCTGACATGGTATCAATGATCCGCTTTAATTGTTTGTATGTCATGATTATGCCTCCACCAATTCGTAGTCTAAAACCTTAAAATCAAATGTACTGTCCATCAATTCTTTTAGTTCCGGCTCGCCTCTGTCACAAAAATAATAGATGTCATGGTCTGATATGCCAAATGTGTCTTTTTGTGTGTCGCCGTCTTCGTCGTAGACCTCACCACCAAAACTAAAATAGCATCCATTCATTACTTGACCACCATCTATGTATTGGATGGTCGCATATGCACCTCTGTATGTTGTCATGATTATGCCTCCTCTACTTCACATATGTCATTCTCGACATGGTCGGGTGCAGTCCAATCGAGCGCATCCCAATTAAATTGGTCTCTTGCATCCTCTTTAGATTCTGCCTTGACCTCTACATAATAAAAGCTTTCGCTCTTTACTGTGACTAAAAATGTTTTCATAGTGAGTACCTTTCATATGATCTAATCTTACTTGGGCGCTCGTATGCATGCTTTTCGTTAAATGCAAAGGGAATGCTATTTGCCTCGAGTGCGATGCAAAGCTTGGTAAGGTCGCTATCCTCCTCGAGATATGCATAGTCGCCTCGCTGATAGCTGTAATGGCTGATCTCTTTATCAATGCCAAGCTTAGATAAGAATTGCTTCTTGACCTTTGCCCATGCGTGACCGGCATCTGAGTATATTGTAATTATCATGATTTTATCTCTCAATAATGTTGTGAATTGGTTTGCCGGCACGATCAAAAATGTATTGATTATCTCGGCAATGTTCTTGGATATACTCATCATCCCAATCGCCGACATAAGTACATCCGTCTTCTAATTCGATCGGCTCTTGGTCTAGCCATTGTCTAGCATTTACTTTGGCAAGGTCTGTCAATTCGATATAGTCGAATCCTGTCACTGTATACATTTTGCTCATAATTTGATGCCCTCCAATATAGTGACGACTCGATCGACTACCTCTTGGCTCTTGCCACCAATATGCCAAGTAGTGATCTTGGTCTTTGGTGTACCATCTGAGCCTAGGTAGTTTTTGCCGTCTTTCCAATTGTAAACTGTGGCGACTGTACCATCGCTGAATTCGATATCCCATTCAGCATCGATCTTGTACTCATCGCCACAATTTGGTTTGCCGAATGCCTTTTTAAGCTTGGCATAGTCTGTGGTGATATAGCTTTGTAGTGATGTACCATGGATGCGTACATATGTATTATTGTGGGTTTTGTATTGCATGATTACTTGCCTCCCTTTTTAACCATTAGCACACCCTCGATGCTGACTGATTGAATCGTGTCTTTATTGATAGCACGATATCCCTGATCAGCCATTGAATAGATGGTGATGAATTGGTTTGCATCTAGTGTGCTCTTGCCTCCCTTGAGAGGTGATGTCACACCTAGACGACCATTGATTTTGCGTAGTGAGCCGTCTTTTTTGATGAATTCTACTGTCACGAATTTACCGTTTGATTGTTCTACGAATTTGCTTAGATCCATTTGTATTCTCCTAGTTAATAAATGTTTTACTACAGTAAAGATTTTACGCTCATTAGCGATATAGTCTAATACCGATTATTTATGGTATTAGACCGATCGATTAGTTTTACTTATGATGCTATAACCACAAGTACATATACCAACAAACCAATAGCACAAACCCATGCTATTATTTTATCCCATTGATCTGCGCTCATACTGATGCCTCCTATTAGTGTTTTGGGTATGAGATATTGGCGATGTCTGTATTCCAACATGCACGACAGTCGCCACATTTGCCGTCGTTTTGGTACGCATTGCACGATGCGCCGAATGCCTCTGCTTTTTGGTGTACGGTCGATGTGAGCGCCCATGTCGATGTGATAGGCGCTTGGTCGATCATTGGCATCGATAGTCGAATCGCTAAATTTGCCGGCATGCTGATGTCCGAGCGCTTAAGCTTTGCCAAGAATGCCTTTTCTTTAGTCGGAAGCCAAAATTTAATCTGTGGCAATGCATTGGCGATGCTGATAATGGCGACTAGGTGGTCAAAGCTTTGTAGGTCGCCGGAATCATGCCATCTAAAAAATCCGCTCTTGTCTGCCTTGCGGATGGATTCAATCATCGATGCCGACCATGCGACTAGGTCGGACTGAATGAGCGCTAAATTGTGGTCTCTTGGCGCTTTGACATTTGGAAAACGGTACATGCCTTTAAGCGCATAGCAATCAAAGCACACAGAGCCGGCGACCTTGGCAAGCTTTGAGCCTGTGATGCATGCCTGTGCGGGAGTACTGAAAGAGCCACAAGGCATCTTGCCGGCTTTTGAAAGCTTTGGTACGAATGATACGATTGATGTTGTTGTCATGATGAATCCTTATAGGTTTGTTTAATGAGCCTTAATTATCGTCAATTGGTGAATCGCCGACCAATACCGATTTTTAATCGGTATCAATCGATCGATTAATTTTACTTATGCCACCATCCTTTGCTCTGTCGCATCGAGCGCCAAGATGTAATCTGTCGCCTTTTGGGCGAGCGCTGATGCCTTAAAGATCGCCTTGTTATCGTCTTTAAGTACTTTTAACCATGATGCCAAGTACTCGACGTGTTGCAGTTTGCCGTCGATGCCATGGTCAGCACACAGAAAAGCGCTCGTCAATTCTGCGACCAATTCTTCCATCGCATAATTGGAGTCGCCGAATCGAGCGCCGAATACTCGGTCGAGTCGTGATTTTGAGCCTGTCCAATGCGCCAATTCATGGAATGCCGTCGCATAGTATGATGCCTCGCTATTAAAATCGCTCGGGATTGGCATGCGGATGCTATCTGTCGATGGCTGATAGAATGCTGAATCGCCACCATGATTGATAATTGCGCCGGTCTTAATCATGCGCTCTTCGCATTGTGCGATTGGGTTAAATTCGCCGGTCGCCTCGACCATTGGCGCTTTGTAGTCGGTTTGGTCGGCATTAAATACTGCAAAGCTTTTCATCATGGCGAATGATGACATCTCGGTCTCGCCGTCGCTATTTGTGCGCTCTGATGATACCGGTTTGAATAGTACGATGGTCGTCGACTTCTCGCCTTTTTGTACTTGAGCGCCAATTGATGCCCATTGATTATAGGTCGCCCACAATGGCGATGTGCGACCTTGCATCCCGAGTAATAGGCGATTGATGCCATTGTACGGACGGTCTGTCGTCACATTACGGTCGAGACCGGATGTTGTCGCATTCCATGGTTTAACCCATGGTGCAGAGCCGGCTTCGAGCGCCTTGATGATGGTGTCTGTGATTGCTTGGTATTGGTTTGACATTTTAATGCATCCTTTTAGGTTAATCGGGAGGCATCTGCCTCCCTAGGTCATGATTATATCAGATTATTTGTACTCGCCAAGAAAAATAATGCCGTCGACCTGTGGCACATAATTATTGATTTGGTACTCTGCCTCTTTGATATTCAAAGGCACGTAAAAAACCCAAAAATGTAATTCGCCATATCGACCGGTCTTCGATGATTTGCGAATCTTTTTGACTATGCTCTCAAGGTCGTCGCCGGTCATCCATTCCATCGCATTCGATGCGTAAAAATGGAAGTCTTGGTCTCTGCCGTAGATTTGTTTGGTGTCGTCTGTGATTCTCATGATTATGCCTCCACCAATTCACGTTTAGCAGAGCGCTTAAAATTCTCGTATTCTGCCTTGGTGTCAAAAAACAAATTGATCTTAGGATAGGAATAGACCTCGCCTCGCTCGATTACTTCGGTAGTGATGACAAGTACGTGTACACCATTGTCAAGTACTCGTACTTCGAAAAGACCGTCATTTACATTGTGAATATTTATATCCATGGTATTGCATCCTTTTAGGTTTGTTGTCATATACCGGCATCTCTGCCGGTTTCACGCATTTAGCGATCGTCAGTATGACTCGTTTACCAAGGCAGTGATGCCTCCCATCCCCCATCGATTGTGTTTTCTGCCTCGAATTTCTCGGCAAAATCGATGACCGATTGAGGCACGACGATTGTCTCATTCCAATCCGAGTCCGGCAATTCGCCTTGGTGTGCGACCATGTTCAGCGATCCATGAAATTTACCCTTGGATATGAAGCATTGGTTATTGTCCATCTCTAATTTGAATCCTTTAAATGTTGTCATGGTATTGCCTCCTAGTCGTAATAGAATGTACGGTTTTGTTTAAGCTTGACGACTGTCTCAGCGACTGCATTAAGATATCCCTTGAGTACTGCATCTTGGCGACGGCGAGCCTCACGGCGACGTGCCATCTGCTCTGCCTTGTCATTGTCTGCCTTGAGGTCTGCAGTCGCCTCTTGGATTAGCGCTATTTGTTGTTCGAATGTTGTCATATGTTTGAATCCTTATATAGGTTTAAAAGTACTACATACATATAGTACCACATTGACGAATCTGAATGTGAATCTTTTGTGAATGTTTTGTGACAAACCATCAAACCACTCTATCGCAGAGTTATCCACAGGAATGGCAAAATGACATGCCTCTAGGACGCATTTTAAGACGTTTTGAGGCACTTTATTAATTCTGAATAGCAGTACCAAGGTGTGGTTGTGGATATCCTGTGTAGCATTCTGTGGATATCTTGTTGATGGATTGTGGATAAGTATGTCTGAGTTATCCACAGAAGTGGGGAGTCGACTGTCCGATGTTTAGAGGTCTTTACGCTATCCACCACCCTGTCACCCTCGCACGCGCCTTACCTGCCTAATACCCACACAGGCATCATGGGTATATAGCCACACTATCAGCATGGTTATCTGTCAGCCCACCTAATAACCATGCTGATAGTGTGGGCATTGCCTCAATGCTAATGAGAAGCATTCGCATCTAGGTCAGCCTACCAATCCAGCGCCTCACCTAGATGCGAATGCTTCTCATTACGGATCTGCTTGTACGATCGTACAGTGCGTGCCTGATAACCATGCTGGTGTCGTGGTTATTGTACGTGCGTACAGCAAGGGGGCTTTTTCTATATCGCATCACCCCTTTTAGGTACCATCCGGGTCCGGCCGGGCGGGGGCCCCAAAGAAAGCCAGTTCTTATATTCCAACCCACCCTGGCATTTGTACCCCTTTAAATTTTTTTTTTTTTTAAAATTGTCACACTTTTTTGCTTGTAAGTCATTGATCTTAATCACTTTGTACCACTTGTCACACTTCTTTTCACTTTATCCCCTTTTTATTTCTTTTTATTTTTTAAAATAAAATAAAAAAAGAGAAAAGAAGGGTGACAAGTGTGACAAGGGGTACTCAACCTTGGTACAAGCGGGTCTGCAGGTTAGCGGTCACTAACATCAAATCGGCCGCAAACCCGCATTGTTGGTCTGTAAGTATATGATTCCATTGGTTTGTACCACTTCTTTTTGCAAAGGGGTACAAAGGGGTACAAATTTGCTTAACATCTGCTTAAAAAATAGGCAACGGCTAAAACGGCCCAATTTGTGCATTAGTATAATCATGATAATACTTAGCCAACATGTATAGAAATTGTGAATTAGTATGTATATACACAATGACGTGTATACAAACTTAAGGAATCTATCATGTGGACAACACCAGCAGCTACTGAAATGCGTTTTGGCTTTGAAGTAACAATGTACGTAATGAACAAGTAGTTTAAATTTTGGTTTAAACCTAAACTCATGGTTTACATTTAGCATGTAATGTAAACCATGAGAAACAGTTTGCTTGTAATATTTTGCGTTTTATTAAAGACAAAGTATTTTGTCTGGAACATATTAATGGCAATCACTGCAAATCAATCCGTATTAACCTTGGATTATTGGAAGTACGCCCGCCACATTGAGGTGGGGGACTGGGTATTTAACAAGGACGGTAAGCCAGTACAGGTCACCTTGGTGCAGCAGTACCACGCCGAGGAGTGCTATGAGGTAATGTTTGATGACTACCTGACAATCAGCGGAGACGCGCGGTTATCATTCAGGGCAGAGAACGAGAAGTACAGAAAACGATTGCACGAATACAAGATGGTCAAGAAGAACGGATTCAAACGACCACTTAAGTTCCTGAGTGTGACTGAGATACAAGAGATCGGGTTACTTGGAAGGAACGACAGGAAAGAATTCTCAATCCCCACCACCAAACCCATTCAATTTCCGGCACAGACACCGGGCATCCCGCCGTTTATCTTTGGTTATTGGTTTTTTAATAGAAAATCACACAAGACATTCACGGCAAATACAGAAGCTAAAGACTTTATCTACCAAAAATTCAAAGACGCAGGGTATAAGACCACAGAACTTAATGCAATACGTGGCGGACTGCAAAGATTTTACGAAGATCCGAACATTGAGTGGCAACTTGCACCAAATATTCCGACAAAGATCCCAACAAATTACTTGATGGCGTCTCCGGAAGAGCGTGTTGAGCTTCTCTCCGGATTAATTAATGGAAAACCGCGCCAGTATGACAAGAAAACCGACTGGTTTAGGATAACGACAGGCGATTTTCCAACAATTCAGCAAATTCAGGGGCTCGTTGAGTCACTTGGATGCAGGACAAAGGTAAAACAAGACGCGCACTATGGTTATTACACGTTAAGTTTTAGAACAAAACATACTTTGGTGCCACACCAGGTGTCAAAACCAGTAAAAGTGCACCATGCACGAAGATACATCAAGCAAATTAGTACATTACCCGCCCAAATGGTGGTTCACATTGAGACGACGGATGATGATAACTCA
>Ga0114979_10000413_pt1 | contig 28432 bp, 26 predicted proteins | sample S_140625_EF_Meta_FD_87315 | JGI IMG/M metagenome (GOLD analysis project Ga0114979, IMG submission 87315) | Freshwater microbial communities from Lake Simoncouche, Canada to study carbon cycling - S_140625_EF_MetaG | ecosystem: Environmental > Aquatic > Freshwater > Lake | place: Lake...
ACCGGCGTAAAGGGCGGCGGTGCCTGTGCCTGAACCGGCGTAAAGGGCGGCGGTGCCTGTGCCTGAACCGGCGTAAAGGGCGGCGGCGCCTGTGCCTGAACCGGCGGTGCCTGTGCCGGCGTCCCCCTCAACAGGTCCCGTATAGCGTTCATCTTATTAGTATATGCGGCAAGATTTGTGAAATCATGTGTCCATTCCCTACAAAAATGTGGGGAAAGCATCTGATCATGGACATTGCAAGGTGTGCGCCTCTCAGCATTCGGTCCTCCAGCAACATATATCGCTTCACAAAAGACCTCGTCAAGAAGATTGACATGGTGGCGTATGGCGAACCTCAAATTGTCATGTTTGGCAGCGGAAACAAGAAGGGGTACACGCTGGTTCAGTTGATTGAAACGTCAAACATCACTGCGCACTTTGTTGAGGAAACCAACGACATGTATCTAGACGTGTTCAGCTGCAAAGACTTTGATGAGCACGTTGTGGCAGGACTGATTGCCAACTATTTCTCGCCGGAAAACCTTGAATCGCGGATAGTGACGCGTCAGGCAGAGGTGGTGTGGCGAGGTTAAAGATATGGTTGCAGTTAAACATATAGATGGACCAACGACTGGTCAAACTGCTCACATTCCTGGTGGATGGACACCACACTGCCCGAATTGAGGCGGCGTACGCGGACCTGGCCCCCGCCGAAAAAGATTGGGTGGACGCACGCCTGGACGACTCGCCAGAAAAGGCACGCGACGACTACATGGCAACGTACACCCCCGAACGCCCCAAGCACGAGTTGTTTGTGTGGCTGGACAGGTTCCTGCGGGCAAACACGTTCCAGCACCTGGCGTACGACACAGAATACCTGCGGTGGAACATTGCACGGTGTAGAGAGTCTATGAGTGCGGAGGATACCGCATGGATAGATGCCCGGTTCAGTGTGGATACGCTGGTGCGCAGGGAGGTGTACTCAAAGGAGGACGTGTACGCAATGTACCTTGCGTGGACAACCCTAGAGTAAGCGAAAGTTGGTTGCGTCCTTTGGGTAGAACGGGTCGTTTCCCAGTTTGTCGCTCTGGTAAAAAAAGGGGTACTTGTAGGCGTAAATGTTGAATATGGGTTGGAGACGCGACACTGCAACGTCGGGAAAGTACCCGTTGCTCTCATACACAATCTTTTTCATGACGTCCATCACCGCCTTCTTGAACCCCTTTGTAATGAACATGATTGCGTGGGCACCCAGCATGTTCCACACCCGAACGTGCGTGTCGTTCAGCACCTCCAACTTGTAAGAATCGTACCCCAGTGCCCAGTTTTCGGTAGGGTGTCCGGCGTACTTCCCATACCCTAAATAAAAACCGTCTGCATCCGCCGGAACGTCCAGCACGTCCAGGCGCTCGACCCACTCACACAACTCGACGTCGTCTTCCAGCAGGATGAACGGCTCGTCGTTGTGGCAGTGTGCAGCGATTGCGTGATACGTTGCCTCTGCCAGGCAGCGAGGATACGCGTCCGTGCCAGACTTGTACATGGACACGTTCTTGAACCCTAGTTTTTTTAAAAAGTCAAACATGTACACCTTGCGTTCCCTGTACTTTTCAGTGTGGTCCGGGCAAATAAACACCACAGGAACATCCAACAAGGAAATGTGGTTCATTTAAATATGCTACATGTTCGCGCTGAAAATGGATTTTAGGACAGCGCACGCCATACAACACAACTAGCATGGAAACTGCATCAGGAATCAGGTACTCGCTCGTATCTGCGCGGGCATTGGCAGACCTACCTGTGTGGAAGGGACAGCGACTTGTGGACGAGGACCATGTGAGAATTATCTATGAGAGTTTGAGTGGAAACATTCGCAAACTGTCATTGACGCCGTATGTTGTCGCAAACATTGTGGACTCTGAGGGGGCGGGACATCGGTGTGTGGTGGACGGTCAGCACCGATCGCACGTGCTACGCATGTACTTCCGCAACATCCACGCCGAGGATTTCATGGTGTTGGTGGGTGAGTCCACCGTGTATTCCGAGGAGGACGCCATTCAGTTGTTCAAGGACCTAAACCGCACCAAGTCAATTTCGTGGAAGCAGGATCCAGTGCTGACTGCAAACACGTACATTGAGGCACTTACTGCTGCCTTCAACACGGATAAAAAGAAGTTGTTGATTCGTCCAGGAAAGACGACGAAACCCTACATGTCCGTTGATAAACTGCGGGATGCTTTGATTTCCAAGCGGGTGTACGACTGGAAGCAAACACCATCCGAGTTTGTAGAGTACGCAAAGGTCAAGAATGAGGAACAAATTTTATATTTGGAGTTTACGGCGGTGTGTACAAGCACGCAGCAGCGTGCGCTTGACAACAAGTTCGCTCTGGGATTGGACGACAAGTTCTCGTGGTTTTAACCACAGGGGCTGTGAACGTCGCTCTTCAAGCGGCAGTCGCCCGAGGCGCACTTGATGTAGCCAGAGGGGCACGGCTGGTCAACGCGGGAATCAGGGTTCTTGAACGACTCCAACATGGGGCGTATAACCTTGTATGCAACCCAGTTGAGCACTGCAAAAAACAGGCCAGCAATCAGGGACTTTTCTAGCAACGTGCCTGGGAAATTCAAATGAACGCCTGGCACCAGCAAAATAAACAACAACGCCTTTAGAAGAAGGTTAACCCACATTTATCTTCTTCTCGAGTGATTTTTTACACGTCGTACGTCTGGTGCCCCGAGGGAACGCAGTCGCCGCCCTCCGTCTTGGTGTAGCCGTTGGGGCACGTGGGTCCGTAGTTGCCGAAACCCTCCCGCATCCGCCAGTACAGCGTCATGACCGCGGACGCTGCCACTGCAAACAGGGCCGCATGAACGACCAGCACCGTGCCTGCACTCCCCTTTGCAGGCAGACGCACGAGAACACCTGGCACAAACGCCACAAACAGCAACACGCTCAATACAAAACTACCAACGTCCATTTTACTCTTTCATAAAGGTTTTCTTTACTCATCCAGAGTTTTTGCAGCGTACGGGCAGGTGGAGCACGGTTTCTTTGCCACCTTTACCGACGAGTATATGGTGAGTCCGTAGAGCACGACGGGAACCAACAGCGCGAGCACCCACAACCACTTCATTTTATGATACGCCGTTATTTTTTGTAAGCGTTTTCATCCTGCCACACGTAGATACACACAAGCATGGGCATTCCCTTTTATTTTGCGTCCCTCTTGAAATCGCACCGCGGCATCTCTCGCCCCGTGAAGCAGCGGATGGAGGTCGACGTGCTGGGCGTGGACTTTAACTGCCTCATCCACCGCTACATTGACGACGCCAACCCGATTCACTCGGTGGTGGATGCGTTCGCCCACATATTGGAGGCGTTCTGTCACCCCAAGCAGCTTGTGATTGCAATGGACGGCATTGTGCCCTACGCTAAAATCGTCCAGCAGCGGTATCGCCGCATGCGCACACCCGAGCACGAGTCCCCCGTGTTTGACCGCAACCAGATCTCCCCCGGCACGCCGTACATGAAAGAACTGGAGTCGGCGCTTCAGCACCGGTTTCCGTACGCCATCATGAGCGGCACCCTGGAAGAGGGAGAAGGTGAGCACAAACTCATCCAGAAACTCCGGGTCATGGATGCGTCCCGTCGCAGGTCCGTGTGTATTTACGGACTAGATGCGGACCTGATTTTGATTGCCTTACAGCACTCGGGACTGGCAGAGCACATGTCCCTGCTGCGAGAGAGCGGAGAGTTCAACGACCCGAAACTGGACGTTGCCGAGTTTTCCATGCTGGACATTCACTCCCTAAAGGAGCAGCTTCCCATTCCCATTGACCAGTACGTGGCCATGAGCATCCTGTGCTTTGGAAACGATTTCATGCCTGCCCTGGGCATGTTTTCGTTGCGGGAGGACGGGTACCAGCGTGCGCTGGCAATGTACGAGGCTGCAGGCAAACCCGACCTGACAACGTACGAGGGCCGAAACACGTTCCTTGACGTGGCCGAGCGGAAAGAGTTTCCAACGTTCCAAGAGCGAATCAAACTGCGGCGGCGACCCGAGGAGAAGGGCATGTTTGGACGGGACGGCGCACACTTTGAGCGGCAGTACTACCTCCACGTGATGGACGGCGTTCAATCCACGAAACCCGTCGTTGACGCATTTTGGACGACATTTCATTGGACGCTGGCGTACTTCCTCACAAGTGAACCCGTAAACTGGGACTGGGTGTACCCTTACCCCGACGCACCTCTGCTGCGTACGCTAATGGCATACGAAGGCGAAGCGAAACCCGTGCCGGCCCCTAGAACGTATGGCATCGGAGACCAACTCCAATTTATCCTCCCATCCAAATCCTGCAGACTAGCGAGAAGGCCGGTGCGTTTCCCCAACGAGGTGTACGCCGCCACTCGGCATCCTTGGATGAAACGCCACGAGTGGGAAATGAAACCCCGCATATCGCTGCCTTGGCACCCTACCGCTGCTGCGTCAACCGAAGTCTGCCCCCTTTGAATCCAACGTGGACGCTTGGACTGGATGACACGCTGGCAAGTGTGCCGGTCCCCGTCATTAGAGACTGGTAACCCTGCGCTTCATCAATAAACTCAAGCGCGTTTGCATTCATGTCAAACGACGCCGTTGAATCGTCGGATTTTGTACCCCAGTACTCGTCGTTGATGCGCCGCAACTCCCGCACCTCTCCCAAGTGCATAAACCCCTCACCGCTCATGTCACGACTCCAGTTACGAATCAGGTACTCCATGTACTTGGCGCGGTACGTGCCCGCTGACGTGTGCTGCGTGTTTGACCGAAACATATCCAAGCACGCCTGTACCGAATCCGGTTTGGGTTTGTTCAGACGGCGGTTTACGGTGTTGTGCGCCCGGCAAATAAACAGGAAAAAATTGAACCGACTCGCGTCCCAATCTGGGTGGGTCCGCATGTAGTTGGCAAATATGATCTTGAAATGATTGTGGCACTGCGGGCAACTCAAACTGTCGCGGAACAGCACCATGAACCGTTTTAGAATCTGCTTGTCTGCAGACGATGGATTTTCGGGATACAGCAGGGACACTGAGTGGAGGGTCATCCACCCAAGAGGCCCCCAAAGACTTGTCATGCTCCACGTTAATTTACTCCAAGGAAATGAATCCTGCGATTGCGCCGCCTTCCAGCATGTCCCGCATCAGACTGGGCGGCGTGTTCTTGTTCTTCAGCAACCCATGCTTTTCAACCAACGTCTTGACTCTGTCGTTGGTGTACCCTGCCACCAGCTTCTTGATTGTCTTGCGCCGTTTGCTTGCACCCTTGTCCGTCATGATTTGAATAGTTTGACGCTTGGCAGTCTTTTTTAACGGCGGAGACTTTGCCGGATTTGCCGTTGGCTTTATCTTCAGAATCCCCCGCGGGTATGTTTTTTGCGTCTTTCGTTTCCCTGCTTTGCAACCTGGGGCAGCCGTGCGTGACGGAACCTGTGAAGTTTCGTCCAACTTTGTGATGGTAACCTTTTCCATGGTCTGCTCTATTAAAAACGAATCAAGATTTGATTTCCGGAGTTTGGCACTACAATAACTACGATGGAGTGGAAGGCCATCCGCTCATATTTTAGCACGCAGGGGATTACCCGGATGGTGGAGCACCAAATTGAGTCGTACGAGGACTTCATTCGCAACAAGTTGCCGCTCATCGTGTCCTCGAACGCGCCCATTGTGGTGTGGCACGAGCAGGATGAAACCACAAAGAAGTACAAGTACGAGTTCCGCCTGACGTTTGAGAACATCACGTACATGAAGCCCCGGATTCAGGAGGCGACTGGGCGTGTGAAGCCCATGTTCCCGCAGGAGGCCCGCGTGCGTAATTTCACGTACTCGGCCCAGATGTTTTGCGACGTGCGGTTTGTGGCGCGCACGTACAAGGGCGACACGCTGGCAGAGTACGACGAGAGCATGCGCGTGTTTTCAGGGGTGTCTTTGGGCAAGATTCCCGTTATGCTGGGGTCGTCGCTGTGTATCCTGAACGACTACCCAATGAGTCGCGAGGAGACGGGCGAGTGCCCGAACGACCCGCTCGGGTACTTTATCATCCACGGCAGCGAGCGCACCATCCTGTGCCAGGAGAAGGTTGCAGACAATCGCATCATGGTGTTCTTCAACAAAAAGACGGCGTCAAAGTACACGTACTCGGTGGAGATGAAGTCGCTGCACGAGTCGTTCACGACGCCTCCAAAGAAGCTTGAGATTCGTATTTCGTCCAAGTTCAACGGCATGGGGTACCCGCTCACCATCTGCGCACCCCGGTTTGCGGAGGACGTCCCCATCATGGTCTTCTTCCGTGCGCTGGGCGTGGAGACAGACGAGGACATTGCTAATCTGATTTGGGGCGACCAGGTGAACGCAAACTTGGACACGCTGGTTGCCTCGTTCAAGGAGTGTGCCGACATTGGCGTGTACACCCGCGCCGACGCAATCCACTACCTGACGGGCCGCCTCCAGTACTCCACGACGCACGAGGACAAGCACGCCTACGTGCGCACCCTGCTGGACAGTGAGTACCTGCCCCACGTGCGGTTTGGCGGGGACGCGTCCAACTCAAAGGCACTGGACTCTCGCAAGTGTGCGCTGACGTGTGCCATGATTCGGCGCCTGCTGCTCACAGAGCAGGGTCGTATTCCCATTGACGACCGAGACGCTTACCCCAACAAGCGCGTGGTGACAACGGGTGCACTGCTGAACAACCTGTTCCGGCAGTTGTTCCAGAAGGTGTCCAAGGACATTCGTGGAAAGTTTGTGCACGAGGTCAACAACGACAACTGGAAGAAGGGGGAGTCGCCCAACCCACTGGACGTTCTGAACGTGAACAACCTGTACAAGATCATCAAGGTGTCTACGATTGAAGGTAAGTTGAAGCAGGCACTTGCAACCGGCAACTTCACGGTGCAGGGACTGGGCACCTCGTCGTCATCCATGTCCAACGCCACCAAGGTGGGCGTGTCGCAGGTCCTGAACCGCCTGTCGTACCTTGCCACCGTGAGCCATCTACGCCGCATCCAAACGCCGGTGGAAAAGAGCGGCAAGTTGCTTGCGCCGCGCAAGCTTCACGGCACCAGTTGGGGGTACATGTGCCCCGTGGAGACGCCCGAGGGTCATTCCGTCGGCATTGTAAAGTCCATGTCTATCTTGACGTCCGTCACGCAGCACACGCCCTCATCCGTGGTGGTGAACCTCCTCCGTGAGTGCCCGGGCATTGATTGGGTGGACTCTCTGAAGCCGTACAGCGGCACGTGTATCATGCTGAACGGCGTGATTGTGGCCTACACCGCCAACCCTGCAAAGGTTCACGCGTACCTGCGAAACGCAAAGCGGCTGTTCCGTCTGCACCCGCACACGGGCATTGCGTGGAACATCCTACAAAACATCTTGACGGTGGAGTCGGATGGTGGGCGGGTGGTGCGTCCGTTGTTCCGGGTGGAGAATGGTGTGATTCCGCCGGCACCCGCGTCGGACGTGTGGAACGACTGGGTCCAGTCGTCGGTGGAGTACATTGATTCGTCAGAGTCAGAGACGGTGCGCATCGCCATGACGCCCGCAGAGGTGACGCTTCACCACACGCACTGCGAGGTTCATCCAACGATGATTGTGGGCCACATGGCGTCCAGCATCCCAATGAGCGACCACAACCAGTCGCCGCGAAACACGTACCAGTCCGCAATGGGCAAGCAGGCTATTGGCATCTTTGCGCGGAACTACGCCAAGCGCCTGGACAAGAACGCCTACATCTTCTGCCAACCCGCTCGACCGTTTGTGGAGACGCGCATCATGAACGTGCTCAAGACGCACGAGATGCCGTTTGGAATGAATGCAGTGGTGGCGATTGGCATGTACGGCGGGTACAACCAGGAGGACTCTGTGATTCTCAACAAGACAGCAGTGGACCGTGGGCTGTTCCGCACGCTGTACTACACCATGTACAAGGACGAGGAGCACCGGAACGTAACGTCTGGCAAGGAGGAAAAGTTTACGCGGCCCCAGCGTGCCAACACGCGAGGCTACAAGACGTCGTCGTACCATGCGATTCAGGACAATGGTCTGCCTGCAACGAACGCCATCGTCCAGGAGAATGACGTCATCATCGGAAAGGTGACCAACCTGAAGAATGACGTTAATGGGTACGCGTACCGTGACTCGTCTACGACGCACAAGAACTCAGAGGCGTGTCGTGTTGACGGCGTGTGGCAGGACAAGAACAGTGATGGGTACCCGTTCGTAAAGGTGCGGGTCGTTTCTGAGCGCGTCCCCGAGATCGGAGACAAGTTCAGTTCGCGCCACGGACAAAAGGGCACATGTGGAATCATGCTGAACGAGGAGGACATGCCGTACTCTGCGTCGGGTCTGCGGCCTGACCTGATTATGAACCCGCACGCAGTGCCCTCCCGCATGACCATCGCACAGTTAATGGAGACAATGTTTGGCAAGGTGTGCTCCATGCGGGGCACGCTGGGAGACGGCACGCCCTACTCGCACCTGAGCGTGGCGGAGCTGCGGAAGCACTTGGTGTCGCTGGGCATGCACCCGTACGGAAACGAGCTGCTGTACAACGGGCAAACGGGCGAGATGATGGAGGCAGAAATCTTCATGGGGCCCACGTTCTACCAGCGTCTGAAGCACATGGTCCGAGACAAAACGCATTGCCTCACAGATGACCATGACGTTCTAACCACCCGCGGATGGAAACCAATCAATGAGGTTACGCTGGACGATACGGTAGCGACGCTTCAGAACGGCAACCTCGTGTACGCCCAACCCATTCGGACCTACGAGTATGACTACGAAGGAGACATGTACGAGGTTGAGTCGCAGCAGGTGAGTCTAAAGGTTACCCCCAGTCATCGCATGTGGGTGGCAAAGTCGTACACGCGCAAGCAGGAGTGGCGGTATGGCCTACACGAAGCACACACTATCGTTGGAAAGCACGTCAAGTATCAGAAGAACGTAGAGTGGGACGTCGCGCCCTACCAGTTTGTGCTACCAGCGTATGAAGATGCACCCGCATCCGAGGTGGACATGGAGGCGTGGCTAGTGTTCTTCGGCATCTGGATCGGCGACGGATGGTGCACAACCTCCCGTGTGACGGTGGCGGCAAACAAACCGCGCGTAAAGAACGCACTGGATACCTACCTGCCACGACTCAATTTGGCATACAAATACTACCCCGACTCGTGTAAGCTTGACGTGTCCAATCGTCAGCTCCGCAACTACATGCGTGCCCTGAGTGTCGGGGCTACAAACAAGTGTCTCCCTGATTGGGTTTGGGCACTGAACAAGGAGCAGGCAAAGACGCTCATTACTGGACTACTCCTCAGCGACGGACACACGTCCACAAACAAGACCTCCTTGTTATACTCGACTGCGTCAACCAAGTTGGCGGATGACGTACAACGACTTGCGCTTCACGCAGGATGGTCTGCAAACAAGCGCATCCACACGCCAGCGGGTACACCGTACGCCATTGGCAATCATTCGGGGTTTACAACCCAGAATCTGTGGACTGTTGCCATCATTCAATCCAAGAACCACCCAGCAATGAACCATGGGCATCATAAGCAGCAGAATGGACAGCATGAAGGGATGACTCCGTTTAACGGAAAGGTGTACTGCCTAGAAGTGCCAGGCAACGTGTTCTACGTACGCCGAAATGGCCTGCCGGTTTGGACGGGCAATTCTCGCGCCCGTGGTCCGATTGTGTCGCTGACGCGGCAGCCGTGCGAGGGACGTAGTCGTGATGGTGGCCTGCGTGTGGGTGAGATGGAGCGCGACTGCATGCTGAGTCACGGCGTGTCCATGTTCACAAAGGAGCGTCTGATGGACGTGAGCGACCCGTTCACGACGGGCGTGTGTAAGAAGTGCGGGACACTCGCCGTAATGAACCCGAAAGAGAATATCTACCACTGTGGAGTGTGTGGGGCGCAGACGGACTTTGAGATGAAGACGATTCCGTATGCAGTGAAGTTGTGGGCTCAGGAGTTGGAGGCAATGCACATTGTGCCTCGGATGGTGTTTGAGTAGTTAGTTAAATTGTTTTATGTAAATACTGTTTGCTAAATGTTTAAACTTACGATTTAAGAATGTTGGGTCACATGCGTTTGGGTGATGAATAAAGTCAAACCCAATGGTATCCATATATGCAATCATATTACTAGTGCTATTATCATCCGCACCAATATACTGACCAACTTCTGGTTCCATAGTTACATAGACTACTCTATCTTGAATATACTGCCCTCCACTTTTAATGATGTTCAGGTCGTTTCCCTGTACGTCTACCTTTATATAGTCAATATACTCGATCTGGTCAAACGGTATTAAATCAAAGAAGTCTGATAATTTAAACACGGGTACTTTCATAATATGGTCGATTCCAACACCGATTTGTTTGAACACTTCCGTATTTGGTTTGAATAAACTTGAACAACCAACATTTTTAGAAGTTGTAACGTAGAAATCTAGAAACGAACCGCTAACATCAACGTTTCCTAATGCAACTGGAGCAATCAAAAAATTGTTATTTAACCAATTCAAATCAATCTTATTGGATGGAGCAACATGCGTCCATTTCGAAGTAGGTTGCTTATAATATTTAATAGTTTCTTCAACTGATGAAGGTAGTGGTTCAAATCCAAACACAATTAAATCATTCGGCTCATGATTCAGCCAATACTCTGTATGTATTGCTTCAATAGCAACACCAATGTCTAGTTTTATCTTTTTGAAATGCGAAGGGATTTTGATTTTTCCATTCTCATCAAATGTAAAATGATTTGATGACAATATGTCTTTTAGACTAGTCATTGTGCAATCACCCTCGATGCGTGGGATATCCTCATCAGATGCCGTTGCGGGGGTCACGGGGCGAGGCGATGTTATATTCCAAGGGAACGACATTTAAAAAAACAGGACATTTTATTAGGCAACATTTTACGCACTAACAATTTCGAACATAGGTAATGGAAAAACCAAAGAACCGCCATTCTGTAAAAATGCCTTTTCGCGTACTATTATATCGCTCTTGAAATGCCAAGGAAGTACTAACAAAAACTGCGGAGGATTTTTACGCATGGTTTCTTCGCTTATAATTTCTATACCTGTGGATGTCATACATCCAACTTTTTGAAGATTTCTCTCTACTGCGTATGGGATAATGTCGGGTGTAATATTCGCGTACTGCAACAGGCAATTACCTTTTGTTGATGCACCGTAAATGTATGTTTTTTTACCTTCTGAGTTATTCTGAATCAAAAACTCCTTTAGGATATTTAATTCTCTATCGCATCTTGCGACAAAGTTATAATATGTTAATAAATTATCTAATCCACAATGCGTTTCATTATCAATGTACGACCGTATTAATTCATGGCATTCTGGATATGCTGATTCTTTTTTGGCGACATATAATCTAAAACTGCCTCCGTTACATTCATTTCGTTTGATATCAATGATTTTTAAATTAGCACAGTTCATAATGTATAATAGTTGTTTCAATGCATAATATTCTATATGTTCATGACAGATTGTATCAATACTATTCGTTTCGAGCATTGATAGTATATAACTCTGTTCAAGAGTCCAAATCCCATCATCAGTTAACACGTTGTTTACATCTTTAGCAAACTGAACCGGATCGGGTAAATCATAAAACATAGATATAGAAGATACAACTTTATACTTGAGATTTAGATGTTCAAGTGCGTGTGTGGAAAAATATGTTGGTACATAATGAATATCTTTATAGTATTCCGCAAATTGTTTTGCGGTCGGATCACACCCTACCCGAATGATGCTAGAATCAAAAAATGATAAGAATGTAGCATCGTTGCTACCTATGTCTAATATAGCATCACCGCTTGAAAGGGTTATCTTATTTAATATTTCATGATGATAACTTTTTAAGTGATTTATCATCATTCCATTTATACCCGATCTGTACCCATATGTATATTCATAAAGTTCAGAAGGTACGACTGTATTTTTTAACTGAACTAAACCGCAACTACTACATCTTACCAATACTATATGCGTTTTAGGCGTTGATGTATCGCCAACAAGAGGAAATCTAGACGTTATAACTTGTTCGCTTAAATCAATAATGTCGGTACAATCGCCCCCCCCGCATATACGACATTTTTCCATTTCTTATATCACTATATAATTAATTTGTTATTTTAGACGCGATACAATCCAATCATATGTTCTTTTAGTAGAATCTTCGATGGATATGGTTGGGTACCAATCGATAAGCACTTTTGCCTTTTCAATATCGCAATAACGAATATGAGCACCAGTTGGCCCTGGCATATACCGTACATTAAACTTTTTTCCAGATATATTTTTCAATACTTCAATATACTCTTTTATAGTTATAGGAACGTCTGATCCGATATTTATAATTTCACAACAATCTGACCGCATCAATCTTATGATACCATTCACACAATCGGAAACATGTAAAAACGTACGCACCTGAGTTCCATCGCCAAATACATCGATTGTACCGTCATGTTCTACCATTGCAACTTTTGCTGCAAGCGCAGAGTGTGCCTTTTCACGACCACCTTTCCAAGCAGATCCTTCTCCTACAATACTGTGTAGACGTGCAATACGTATATTCATGTTATGCTGCTTTTTAAAACTCATTAAAAGTCTCTCTATGAATATCTTTGTCCAACCATATTCAGTTACGGGAAATGCCGGATATACCGTATCTTCTTTACAAGTTGATATTCCCAAATCATTTTCAGGGTATACACATGCACTAGACGCAAAAAATATTTTTCCAACGTTATACTTTAAACATGCCCTTATAGTATTGATACAAATAAGTGCTGAATCGCTCATTACATCTGCGTCGTTCAATCCACAATTAATATAAGTAGCTCCGCCCATAACAAATGCTAGTAAATATACTTCATCGATATGCCCAACTTTATTAAATATTTCTTCTACATTCAGATTATTTCGCATGTCTATGGCAACATATTCGTCGCCATTAAAAGATTCTTTTGACCGCGTACCTACTCCGATTATATAGTGTCCTTCTTCTTTAAGGGCCTTAATAAGATGACCTCCTATAAAACCACATCCTATAACTAAACACCTCATTTGTAAGAAAAACATGAAATTAAATTAGAATCCAATACGCAAGCGGTGGATGCCAAAACTTTGGATAGTATATGCGTTGACTGTTCGATAACAACCCGGCGACATAACTAAATGAACTAGTAGACATGACAAGCGCATCGGCAAATACTAGGTCATTAAATGTATCGATGACGTTTTCTTCTATATGTAAAATTACTTCATCAGATTGTATTGCTGAAAAATCATTATTTCCACACGAATATATATGAAACAACACCTTTTTATCTGTTATTTGTGTCTTAATTTGGTTGATTAGGTCTTTAATCATTGTCAAGTCTGTCCCATATCTATCATGACTGTATGGGTAATATTTTGATTCAGATTTACCCATTTTACGGATATGTATTGCTACATTATATACCGTTGTATCAAATCGACTCTTTTTTCCTGAAAAAAACAAATTCTTGAATTTCAAAAACCCATCACACGAATGTGAATAATTTATATTTTGCTGTACAAATTCATATGCTTTTGCTACGTCTAAACTTAGCACATTGTTTTCATTAATTTCATTTATGTTCTTATAATTTTTCTTGATTGCCATATAATCGTTAATAATATCCATTGTATATGTGTGCTGGTTGTCTTCGTTTCGCATAGTCATCAATTCTATATCAGGGATATCTGTCAATACAAATTCATATCCATTCAAATCTGCGTACAAAATACACCATAACAAATATTGAAGCATTGAACCAAACCCCGCTAGTCTATGACTATTCGTACAATACTTTGTGTCCATGCTTTGATATAGTATATGAAAATATAATTTCAAACGTATACATGTGAATGTATTGATCAGGAGCGATTAAATAACGTAAGTTCCTTGAAAATAATAACCCTGCGTATACAAATTTGGATCATTATACCATTTTGAAGGCAGTACCAATTTACGATTCGGATTCAAATAAGCACCCCACCATGAAAACGATGAATTTGCACATATTCCTCCACTACATTTTGACATAAGAAACAATGAGTCTACTGGATTTTCATCTATAATCGAATATGATATATCTTTTAAGAATGATTGCGATGTGGTATATTCAATATCGTCTGTAAAAACTGAAAATTTTGTATCTGTTGGAAACATCTGAATTGCTTGCTTATAATATTCATCTAATCCAACATTATGTAACCAACTATGTGTTGGAATTCTATAATCGCTTCCACGAATGTGGATAAACACCGTGTTATTAATATCTGGGTATTTTGTTAATATCGTGTCGGGAAATTGTAGTTTTGATACAAAGTTAGAAGGTATATAATTATAATTCTGAAAATATCCATGTATAAGAATTGGCGAGTTCGGCACATCCTGAATAATTTTAATCCAGTCTTGAGGATGTAGATTATGTTCTACAATATCATTGGATGGAACTGAATCTATTAAATGACTCCATGGGTTTAGAACAGTCGAAAGATATGTTAAATGCTCTGGAGGCAAATGACTTGTTTCGAATGTAACATCTGTTTGAAAATGATTTTTTAAATACTCTGAAAATGCAATCTGGAATAACTGATTTCCTAATCTACCATTCAATTTAACTCTTATTTTTTTAGTTGCCATATTATAAAATCTAATTATAGATGTGTCAGTATGTGTAGTGGGTTCCCATCGTCCTCTTCCGTTTTTGTGTCTTCCAAACATGATGTTGTTAAAATACGTAGATATTTTATTTAGAAAAACATAATGGTTATGAAACATAATATTAGTTGGCACTGTTAGTTCAGGTTTTCCTTTTATAATACTATGAACACAACATGCATCTATATTTTTTGGTACCACAAAATGTTTTTCATATCCAGTTTGTAAAATATCTTGGCAATCAAACACTTTCATAAATTCACAACCTTCTTCTGGAATATTGTGTTTATTTATGAAAAACTTACTCAATGAACGAAAACTTCCAATGTCATCATATTGCAAATTGTTTTGTGTCAAAATATTATCAAATATATTATTTAAGCGATATTCAGATGTTCGTGGATTAATATATTCGTCTACGTCAAAAAATCCAATATATTTTGATGACTTTAATGTGTATATTGCGTGGTTAATCTGACACACTTGTCCGTGTGCTATACATCCGCTACTATCATAGTATGGATATGTCCATTTTATTAGCACAATACTATCATCATCTTTCAATATGTTTTTTAGCGAATCATTGGTTGAATTATCATAAATAATAAACCGTGTTACACCTAACCGTTTATAGTGTTTTATCCATTGTATAATATAATTATCTTCATTGTTCACCATCGAAGACATTACAATCTCATTATCAAAAGTCGGATATCTATTTACATTTGTTCTAACTAGCATGTTATCAATTGTTATTTCAATATTTTCAATGTATTCACTTTTACACACATATATCGCTCCAAATATTTCAAGTGTTATGTATTCAAATATTCTGTCATTGAAAAGTTTAATATGTTTGACCTGAGTATTTGGAGTGATAATTACAAAATATTCTCCATTGTGAAATATATCATATATATTATGTTGTGCTAAATGTATAGGCATGTACAACATTTTAACTTATTCGATTTATTTGTTTAAATAAAAGGTAAAATGTCTCTTTGTATATGATTTAAAAAGAGAGAGAATCATACATACATAAATGTTTGACTTCATAGAAAAAGTCGTGTACATCAATTTAGACCATCGTACTGATAGACGTAGTCAAATCGAGTCTGAACTCGCAAAGTTCTTCCCTCCTGAGAAAATCATTCGGTTTAGCGCAGTGTTAGATACGTCGCATGGCGGAATTGGTTGTACAAAAAGTCATATTGCAGTCTTAAATATGGCGATTGAACATGGATGGAAGAATTGTTTAGTTGTTGAAGATGACGCAATATGGAATAAGTTCGATGTCGGATATCCAATCCTCGAAAGACTTGTGAAAAAACCATTTGACGTTGTTATGTTAGGAACGGTTTACGCACATTATAACAATGAGACCTTTAAACTACTATCAGGGCAAACTGGTACAGCGTACATAATCTCGCAGCATTACTACCCAACTCTTCTTCAAAATTTGAATGAAAGTCTGGATGGGTTTGTACAGACAAAAAATTATGGCATGTATGCACTTGACCAGTATTGGAAGCGTATTCAAGCAATACATAATTGGTATAGCGTCATTCCTTCACTAATGATCCAGCGTGAAGGATACTCGGACATTGAAAGACAACACTTGAATAACGGGGTATATTTCTCATGATTTACATGCTATTCGGCAGAGTGTAATAAATGTATATTCCTAAGATTGTTCATCAGGTTTGGATCGGTCCAAACAAACGCCCAGATTGTTGGATGGATAGTGTTCGTGCGTTCTGTACCGAGTATGGGTATGAGTATAAACTGTGGGACGATGAAACAGTTTCTAAGCTTCAAATGGTAAACCGTTCGTTTTATGAGAGCGAACAAACATACCATGGAAAATCCGATATTCTTAGATATGAAGTACTGTATCAGTTTGGAGGCGTCTATATCGATGCAGATAGTTACATCGTAAAACCAGAAAAGTTAAACGCACTATTAGAGGAGTTTAATGACGACGCCGGTTTTGGGTATGAACGCAATGGCGAACTCATTTGTGGAGGAGTCTCCATGTCTAAGAAGCATTCTAGATTCATTCACGCATGTATCGATGTGATTCCTCACAGAGATATGCGGCAAGCACCATGGATTTCAGTGGGTCCTATGTTGATTACCGACTTGTATCGCAGTCTTCATACTGTCATTAATGTTCGTCTATATCCGTCTAAAACATTTTATCCAATTCCGTGGCATGGAATCCAAACTATTGATGCACACAAGCATATCAATATCCCCGAAGAAAGTGTCATGTTTCAATACGGATACTCTACAAATAACCTGGGGTCTCAAATTTAGATTGTTCGAATTGTTAAAGCACTGTAGAAAATGAATTCAACTATGCACCCCCTGCTGGTCGGCACATAATATGTCGCTTGAAATCGTGCTAGGCCCAATGTTCTCTGGAAAGTCCAGTCACGCCATGTCGTTTGTGCGGCGTCAGCGTGCCATCGGCAAGTCGGTGCTCGTCATCAAGCCAAACATTGACACCCGGTACTCCCTAGAAGACGTGCTGATTACACACGACAATGAGCGGGTTCCATGCACCATCTGGGACGTGGAAACCCCCATTATTCCTCACAATGACATGTACGGCCACGAGTTTCTCGTGATTGAAGAGGCACAGTTCTTCAAGGGCCTACAGGGTTTCGTAAAGTACATGCTACAGGCACACCAAAAGAACATTCTGCTGGTGGGACTGGATGGAGACGCGTCGCAAAACACGTTTGGCGAGATTCTGGCGTGTATTCCGTATGCCACACACGTAACAAAACTCAATGCACTGTGCTCCGTCTGCCGCGACGGCACGCTTGCGCCATTCACCCTCCGCATCGGTAGCATTCGGTCGCAAGTGGACGTTGGAGGTCAGGATAAGTACGCCCCCGTGTGCCTGACACACTGCGTTTCCCCACACCAAACCTAAATACCTTTCAATCATAATGGAGCCGTGGTACCCCGTTGTGATTGGAAGTGTGATATTCTCGTACATTCATTTGTTTATTTGGAACATGAAAACGAAACTTGGTGAGAGCAAACTTGGTGAGAGCGGGGATCGAACCCGCGCGCTGTGAAGCAGGAGTTCTTAAGACTCCCCCGTTAACCACTCCGGCATCTCACCACTTTTTATACTCGTCCCACATGTAAATGCTCTCGTGGAGACGCCGGCAGCCGCAAGTGCAAGTGCAAGCGCGCCCTGAATCGTATGAGGGTCCACTATATAAATGTGCGTCGAATTGGTGGTTTCCGCACGTAGCTCTACGTAAAACCGAACCTCTTAGATACTTGGAAATTGGTGTATTTTACGGCAATCACTTATTTGAAGTTGCAGCCCTATTACCCACCGCCGAATTACATGGCGTGGACCCGTGGTTAGACTACGACGAATACTCCGAGTACAAAAATACCCAATCCGTTATCTTCAATGGATTTCAATCAAACTTATCTAAATGTCCCGACAATGGTAGAATTCAAGTCCATCGCGGTTTTTCAGATGAAGTCGTTCCACAGTTTGCAAACGAGTATTTTGACGTTGTGTATGTGGATGGAAACCACGCGACTGAGTACGTGTACCGCGACGGCTGTATGGCGTTTCAGAAGTTAAAATCCGAGGGATACATCGTGTTTGACGATTACGACTGGAAAGAGACATGTGTTGGAATCAACCAGTTTATAGATGAGTATAAGGATAAACTTAAAATTATAGGAGGGTTAGGTCTAACTACAAACGGTAATTACTTTCAAATGATTGTTCAAAAGTTATAACTTGAACCGACGCTTGAACGTCCGCACGTTGGTGCGGAACGACGTAGAAGGTCCCCACAGAATCCACTTGCTCAGTGCACCCGGCGTGTCCGGCTTGCTCCAATCCTCCCCCATACCCGCATGACGTGCCAAATAGCGCGCCCTGCGAGTCTTGTTCTTGTGCTTGGTAAAATCTGACATGCCCGCCGCACCGAATGGCACGACCTTTTCGCGACCCGCGTCGTTGACAAACACTGCATCCCATTTCTTTTCTGGTTTATGCGACCGCCGAATCGTCTTTAGCTTCATTACTTTTTTAGCACGAGATTTCAAATGGACGCTTGGTACTCAGTCGTTCGCCAACTAAAGGACGAGAGCGAGGACCCGTACTTGACGCACAAGATCCTGCTAAAGATATTTGACGAGCTGCGCGACATCAAGCGGTTCCTGAACCGGGAACGCTTGACCAAGTTCAAGAACCAGACGGGCCCCGACTACGACCGATGGGTTCACGAACTGGAGACCGACGCCAAGTTTCCCGAAGACACGCTTACAGCAATCCTGCGGGACGATGATTTTTGGACGCTGACGTGGGCAGCACTTGCTTGAAAACGGAAGAAGAAATATACACGGATGAAATAGTAAGAATAAGAATGGGCGACACCATTATTGGCATTCAGTTTGGCATTGCCAACCCTGATGACATTGTGGCACGCAGTGTGGTGGAGGTCATCACCGACAAGACGTACCAAGCTGGGGCACCCGTGCCCGGCGGCGTGTTTGATGGCCGGTTTGGCGTGATTGAGAATGGCAAGGTGTGTTCCACGTGTAAGCATACCAACCTGCTGTGCCCGGGTCACTTTGGGCACATTCGCCTCGCACGGCCCGTGTACCTGTACCAGTTCATTGACACGGTCCAGAACATTCTAAGCGTGGTGTGTATGGGCTGCTCAAACCTGTACATCCCCAAGGACACGGTGTTCCCGGCCACGCTCAAGGGAATGGACCTGTTCAAGGAGGCACGGGAGACGAGCGTCACGTACAAGGGTACGCGCAAGGCGGGCGGGTACACCTGCCTTCACTGCAACACGGCCATGATCAAGAAGGTGGTCAAGGCAGAAAATACGGTGGCGTCCCTGGTTGGCGTGGGGTACCCCGAGGAGGAGGCAGAGACCCCCATGATTCCGCTCCAGCCCGAACTTGTCCTGCGGGCGTTCCAGCGCATGTCCGACACGGACATTGCCCGCATCGGGTTGAACCCCAAGTTCAGTCGTCCCGAGTGGATGATTTGTACCGTGCTGGCAGTGCCCCCGCTCACGGTGCGCCCCTCTGTCGTGATGGACGACAACCAGCGCATGGAGGACGACCTGACGCACCAGCTCATCACAATCGTGCGCAACAACCAGCGCCTGCGCGAAAAGATTGACAAGGGTGACTCTGCAGACATCATTGACAAGTACACGGGTCTGCTTCAGTTTGACGTTGCGACCTACGTTGACAATGACATCAAGGGCCTGCCGCAAGCCGAGCAGCGCTCAGGCCGCCCACTGAAGACGCTAAAGTCCCGCCTAGGCGCCAAGGCTGGGCGCGTGCGTGGCAACCTCATGGGCAAGCGCGTGGACTTTTCCGCACGCTCCGTGATTACACCCGACGCAAACATTGACGTAGACGAGCTTGGCGTGCCAGAGGAGATTGCAATGAACCTGACATTCCCCGAGATTGTCACGCCGTATAACCGGGACCGACTCATGTCGTACGTCCGCAATGGACCCACAAAGTATCCAGGAGCAAAGTCCGTGTTCCTTCGGGATGAGAAGCGCACCATCTCCCTCCGCTACGTGACCGCCGACACGATTGACCTGTCGCTGGGCGACATTGTGCACCGGCACTTGATTGACGAGGACGTGGTGCTGTTTAACCGCCAGCCGTCGCTGCACAAGGCGTCCATGGAGTGCCACCGCATCCGCGTGCTGCCGTACAGCACCTTCCGCTTGAACGTGAGTGCCACGCGCCCGTACAATGCAGACTTTGACGGCGACGAGATGAACATGCACGTGCCGCAGAGCATTGTTGCAGCGACAGAGCTCAAGTTCCTGGCGTCCGTGCTGCGCCAAATCGTGTCGCCGCGCACCCACACGCCCATCATTCAAATCTTCCAAGACACGCTGACGGGCGCGTACCGCATTTCCAAGCCGAACGTCCAAGTGCCCGAGCACATTGCAATGAACATCATGTCGCGCATGAAGCGCCCGCTGTCGTCGTACACCCGCAAGAACGGCACCGTGTCGGGTCAGGATATTGTGTCGACGGTGCTGCCGCTGATGGACCTGGACGGTCGGGTTCAAATCAAGGATGGAAAGCTGGTCAAGGGACTGCTAAAGAAGGGCGCGTTTGGCGGGTCGAGCGACGACTCGGCAGAGGGTCTGCTCCACGTGGTGTTTAACGACTTTAGTCCGCATCGGTGCGGGCAGCTCATCAACGACGTTCAAAACATTGTGACTCGCTACAACCTGTTTACGGGGTTCTCAGTGGGTGCCTCTGACCTGATGGGTGGGCCGGAATGGGAGAGCGTGCTGAAGGCGGACATTGAGACGGGACGCAAGCAGATTGCTGACATTGTGTCGGCGGTACACTCGGGCGGGTTTGTGAATGACAGCGGTCGCACGGACGGCGAGGAGCTGGAGAACCGCATCTCAAACGCACTCAAGGAGGTGGCGTCCAACATCACAAAGAAGGTGATGGACGTGCTGCCCAAGGACAACCGCATGGTGGAGATGGTGGATTCTGGCGCAAAGGGGTCGTCGCTGAACATTGCACAGATGATGGCACTGCTGGGACAGCAGCTGATTGCGGGTCGGCGCATCCAGTACACGCTGCGCGACCGCACGCTGCCGCACTACACGCGGTACGACCACGGCATGGAGTCGCGTGGGTTTGTGGAGAACTCGTTCATTACGGGCCTGGGTCCTGCAGAGTTCTTCTTCCACGCCATGGCAGGACGCGAGGGTCTGATTGATACCGCCGTGAAGACGTCAGACTCTGGGTACATCCAGCGCAAGTTGGTAAAGACCATGGAGGACCTTCACGTGGAGTACGACGGCACGGTGCGCAACGCAAACGGTGCCATCATCCAGTTCCAGTACGGCGGAGACGGCATTGACACGACGGCGATTGAGGCGCAGGAGTGCGAGCTGACAAACATGACCATGGCACAGATCTTTGAGGGGTACGCCCTTGCAAAGACCGACACGGAGGCAGTCGTGAATGCAGAGGGGGAGGAGACGCTGGGCGACGACGACATGCTGGACCAAATCATGGCTGACCGTGATTTCCTGGTACACAACGTGATGCGTAACACCAAAAAGTCGTACGTGCTTGCGCCCGTGAACCTGCGCCGCCTTGCAAAGAAGTACGCCAATCCGTATGCGACCAAGACGAACCTGACGCCGGCACACGTGGTTGCAGAACTCACAAAGTTGTGTAACGAGGACTGGTTGAAGCACAACAAGACGTTCCACGCACTTTTGCGGTACTACTTTGCACCCAAGCAGTCCATTCTCAAGTTGCGCCTCAGCAAGGACATGTTTGACGAGCTGCTGCGGGACATTCGGTACAAGTACATCAAGGCGCGCGTCCATGCTGGCGAGATGGTGGGACCCCTTGCGGCCCAGTCCATTGGCGAGCCTACCACGCAACTGACGCTAAACACGTTTCACTCTGCAGGAACCGTAAAGGCGAACGCTACGCAGGGAGTTCCGCGCATCGTGGAGCTGCTGAGTGTGTCGCACAACCCCAAGAATCCGGGCAACGTAGTGTACATGACGCATGACGTTGCCATGTCGCAGGACCGCATGATCTCCAAGATGCGTGAGATTCAAAAGACGACGCTGCGGGACATTACAAAGTCGGTGCGCATTTACTACGACCCCAATCCCATGTCGTCCAGCACGGCGGTGAAGGAGGACAAGGCGATTCTAGAGTCGTACGAGGAGTTCAAGATCACACAGAACGACGCGAGTTGTGCGTCGCCGTGGATTCTGCGGCTGGAGTTGGACAAGATGGTGATGGCGGCACGCGGTGGCATTGACATGGGCAAGATTGCAACACAAATCCAGAAGAACAAGGCTCTCCACGTGTTTGAGTGTATCTACAGTGACACCAACACACCCGACAAGATGGTGATGCGGGTAATCTTTGGACCGGACGTGGTGAAGAATGCCCTGTCGCTGCGGTTCGTGGAGGAGAAGTTGCTGGATACGGTGATTACGGGCATTGACGGGATTGGGCGGGTGTACATGCGGCAACTGAACCGGGAGGTGGTGTACGACTCAACCACGAGCGGGTACGCGCCTCTGAAGCAGTACGTGCTGGACGTGGAGGGCACCAACCTGCTAGACCTGTCAACGCTGCCGGACGTGGACCCGAAGCGGTCGTTCTCCAACGACATTCACGAGATTCTGGAAGTGTTTGGCATTGAGACGGCACGCATGGCAATGTACGAGGAGTTTGCAGAGGTGTTTGAGGAGGCGTACGTGAACTACCACCACGTGATTACGCTGGTGGACACAATGACGTACCCGGGGTACATTCTGAGTGCGGACCGGTTTGGTATGAGCAAGAGCGACTCTGGGGTGCTTGCTCGCTCTTCGTTTGAGGAGACGAGCAAGGTGTTGTTCAACGCTGCAATTACGGGTGAGTTTGACAACATGAAGGGCGTGTCTGCCAACATCATGTTCGGACAGAAGCCGCCGTGTGGCACGGGTCTTGTGGACATCCTCATTGACGAGACCAAGTTGCCCGAGGGCCTGGAGGAGGAGGAGGTGTCTGTGTTTGACACGGAGGTTGCAGATGTCAATCTGAAGATTACTGAGGGTGAGGGACCTGCGGGGGCGTGTCGGGTGGCGGACATTGAGATGGACTGGTAATTACAGCATGCTCTTGAGTTTGCGTGCAGCACCCATCATGGAGTATGGGCTTGTGTACGAGGAGGCAGCAGACTGACTGTACGCATAAAATGGGTAGTACAACGGACTCAGCAGAAACGCAAGAACAGCGTATGGGGCCGAGTGAGATCGCTGGTATGACAACTTTGCGGCACCCGCACCAAATGCGACTGCCATGAGCACAAACGTGATAGTCGTTACCAACCACCACACCCATCCGCTTGAAGACTGGGGGGGAGGAGTTGTATCCACCATTTTTATTTACCTATGAGGTGAGATTTGTATTAGTTGGAGTACGCTAAACCGGCCATGCCGCTCATGACGCGCAGGATGTTGTAGTTGATGGCGTACACGCGCACACCCCACGTCTTGTCGGTGGTCTCATCAATCGTCACCGACCCATCAAGGTCCATCACAATGGTGGCAGTGTCGATGCGGGAGAAGTTGCAGGTGCCGCTGGGTTGCGACTCCTCGGGCTTCAGGGCAAAACTGTAGGTGTAGATGCCGCGCTGCGACGTCATCTTGATGCCGCTGGAAGGAGGGGCGTTAGCAAGCAGCGACCCGGCGGGGTTCTGCGTGTCAAAGTATATCGTGCCCGGTCCAGAACTGTGGTGCTGGTACGGCTGGACGCGGTTGTAGTAGTCGCCATACCGACGGTCCAGACGGTCCTGTCCGTTGAACTGGATGCGCTGCTCGTACACTGCGTTCTGGTCGTACGTGAAGGGAGTCAAGCGACTAGGGTTGATGGTGGGTGTGCGCACGCCCACGCCGGACGTCTCAAGGTTCACCTTACAGGTGCGGTACGCAGTGGGCTGTACCACCCAAATGAGTTCCTTCACGGGGTGATTGAACGTCAGGTCAATGCGGTTGTTCGCGGATGAGATGCCCTTGTCCTCGTTGTACTGCACCTGCTCAATCAGGTACTCGTGCGCCTCCTGCGCCATACGCCGGCGCTCCTCAACGTCCAGGTAGATATAGTCCACGTACATGGAGGCGCTGGTGGGGGCGGCAGGCGAGGGGTTGCGCAGGTAGTCGCCCGTCACAAACGCAGTGTCGTTCCACGCAATGTTAATCTTCGTCTCGTGGTACTGGAGCGCAATCAGGGGCAGCGCGCATCCGGGGTTGCGAGTGTAGAAGAACGACAGCGGAATGTACAGCGTGGCAGGGGCTGACTGCCGACCCGTTCCGCCCGGCGCACAACCATCTCCTGCCGGGGTAAACGCAATGACCTGGCCTTGCGTGTTGTTGCCTGCGTCCGACAGCACGATGGATGTGGTACCACCCGCCGTAATAGGCAGCGTAGCCGACACGGTCTGTACCGGGCGACCGTGCCCGGCGACCATGCGCTGGAGCATCAGACCCTTCTCAGTGTCCTGCGTCAGCGTGTCCCACAGGAACAGGTACTCGCCGTACAACCGGTCAATCAACTGCCCACCGATCTCGAGTTCCACGTACTTCAGCAAGTTGTAACCCAAGCGGAACTGCTCGTTGTTGTACACGGCGGTGGTGGTCGTGCTCGTGCTGGTGGGCGCAGACGGCAGGACGACTTCGAGGTAGGTTGAGTACGCCAGGTCGGCGTGGCGACCGAGCGTGACGCTCTGCTTAACGCCCCAGTTGGGCTGACCCGTCAAGTTCAGGCGGAACGGCTCCATCGCAAAGTTCGTGTGCCGCTTGAACAGTCCCTTCCAGAACGTGATCTGCGGGTTTCCGTTGAGGTATGCATCCTGAGCGCCGAGTGCTACGAGTTGTAATAAACCACCACCCATTTGTCTTTATATGATAGAAACACTGATTTTTTTAGCGACGCGATGCCCGACTGCGACGCTGAGTTTTCTTGACCCCGTGCCAAGATTTCTTCGCCTCCATGATGACCTTCTTGAGACCGTCGCCCTTCTTGTAGGTGCCCTTGGACTTCATCGTCTTCATCGTCTTCTTGATGTGTGATATCCACGCGTTCGCCATTTTTGTTATACTTTTATGCCAAGATTTTATACGCGAAACAGCAGTCCACGCAGTCCCCGCACCACCTCGTCGGGCACTCGGCGCTCCATGGGAATGCCCGTTAAGCAGCAGTAGTGAAAGTAGATACAGTACATGCCGCACTCCGAGTCCTTGTACTGGTGCCGCGTCTTGTTGTACGTGAGCTCCATGGGTTTGGAGTGAACCCCGCTGGCATCCCACTCCTGCTTCCACTGCTTCATGAGTCGTTTAATCTCAGGTTCAGGACTCTGTGCGTACGAATCAAAGTAGGTCATGCGTGGATACTCCAACTCGCTGCGAAGGTCGCAGAATACCGCGACCCAGTGCTTCCCCGGACCCGTGCTCACATCCGTGTTGAACACGATGCCCAGTTGCTCACGCCCTTTTTTTGCAATGGACCGAATGTCCATCGAGCACAGCGCACTTATCAAGCAGGTTCCCGTTTCGGACACGCTGTCAAAATCAATGGGAAACGTACCCACGTAGTTGTACCCCCCAAACAGCGACTGGTACGATTTTTCAATCTTTTCAATGTCGTCGTTGGACAACCACTCCTCGGGGTTCACCTTCCATTCTGCAGGTGCCTTGGGTCGCATCATCAGCGACGTGATGATACACTCGGCACGCCCCGTCTTGCACTGGGAGTGCAGGCGCTCCTTCAGTGCCGTCCATGTGGTGTTTGCGTCCGCGTGCTTGGGAATTGCAGGTTCATGCGCGTGCTCTTTGTTGTACGTCTCGCGCAACCGGTCAATGGTTTCAACGTCAAAAAACATGTCCCTCTATTGTGTTGAAAACGGATTACTTTTATGCGAGTTTGATTCGGACAACACAAACAATGGAGACGCTCAAGAAGAACCTGTACGCGTACCGTGACCTGGAGACCCGCCTGAACGAAATCGGGGAGACCGTGTCGGAGCTGCGCGAGCAGAAGAAGACGCTTGAAAAGTCGATGGCGGCCGTTCTAGCCCATCCCGACTTTCACGATTTTAAGAAGTTGGAGCTGAAGGACGATGGGACGTACGTGAACATTCACCGCCCCGGCGAGTGGAACAAGGGATGGTCGCTGGGAAAGAAGGAGCTGGAGGAGCGCCTCACCGAGTACTTTGCGACGCACAACTCTCCCAACGGTGCCGAGTGTAATGAGTTCATCTGTAGCAAGCAGAAGGAAAAGGGCGTCGGAAAGGAGTTTGCGTTTGACCACGTGATCCCCAAGAAAAAGTAGTGTACCTAATAAATGGCGGCAGTTGCAGCGAGAATGGGGGCGATGTTTATGAGGTCGCCTGCTTCTAAAACGACAATGAGAAGTATGTTTATGAGGTCACCTGCTTCTAAAACGACAATGAGAAGTATGTTTATGAGGTCGCCTGCTTCAAAGAGAAACATGTTTATGAGGTCGCCTGCTTCTAAAACGACAATGAGAAACATGCCTGCGTCTAGGTCGCCCATGTCCATGAGAAATACAGACTCTGCATTGACAGCGGACAATGCACCCTCCATGAAGAAATACGCAATGGATGCAATGCTGGCACAATTGCCTGCGTTGATTGCAACCGCCCAACCTCAAATTGAGGCGGCGTTGCGGAGGTCGTTACAAGACCTTCGCACAAAACGCCCGGAAAGCGCTCAAATTTTTCTAACGAACTGGAAGAAAATCAACAGGGCGGTTCAGGAAGAGCTACCATCCACACAACAGTCTCCGTCCTTTTTTGGCGGTGTAAAACGGACACGCAAGACAGCAAAACGGCGTAAGCATCGCAAGAATGTCGTATAATCCGTACAACACGAAAAACCGCATGTTGACGCACAAAGAGCTGCGCAAGATTCTTGAAACGTACATTGACGTGCCAGTGAATGTTCGGGACATTATGCTGTACCAGACTGCAATGGTCCACTCGTCCTACGTTAAACGCAAGGATTACACCACGCCAACCGGGGAACCCACTGAGTTGGCACCACGACCCGACGCCTGCCTTGAGTTATTTGACTCTTCCTACGAGCGTCTGGAGCACCTCGGAGACTCTGTGCTGGGGGCATGCGTGTCAACCTATCTGCTCAACCGATTTCCCGATGAAAACGAGGGGTTTCTTACGGATTTGAAAAAGGAGATTGTGTGCAATGAAACGCTGGGTCTGATGTGTGAGAAAATGGGACTGAATGCGTTCTACATCATTTCTCGGCACAACGAGGACGTGTGTTTTGGGCGAGCAAACCTAAAGAAACTGGGCGATATTTTGGAGGCGTTCATTGGTGCACTGTGGACGGACACGTTCAACGACTTTAGCATCGTGTACAAATTCGTGGTGTGCTTGATTGAGCAGTACATCAACATCCCACAGCTGCTGATGAACAACCGAAACTACAAGGAGCAGTTCCAAAAGTTGTTCCAGGCAAAGTACCACACGACGCCAACCTACTACATTGTGTCTTCAGAAAACGGCGTGTACGAAATGGGAGTCAATAACGCAAACGGGATGTGTATTGGCAAAGGCAGTGCAACTACAAAAAAACAGGCAGAGCAAATGGCGGCCAAACAGGCAATTACGCATTTCTCGCAGTAAGAGTATAATGGCGGCAGTCGTCGTATACGCAATGAATGGCAAAATTCCAACGGTTTACATTGGAAAAGAATCACGTTTTTTAAGTGACTCGGTGGCCGACGTGCGTGCGGTTGAATCGCACGATTTCAAGAAACCAGTGTCTCTTGAAATCATGAAGCGGCACTTTACGGGTGTTGCAAAGGAGCAATCTGAAAAGTTGGGGTTCCGCGTGCAGTACGACACGCCGCGCCAGGACAAGACGACCTTTATCGCAAAGGCACACCTGCGGTACCTGCCCGCAACGGGCATAAAGTACGGCATCGTAAAAGGCGGAATGGAGGCGGTAGACGGTGGGAAAACTGAAAAAACGGCACTGCGGGAGTTTAACGAAGAATGCATGAACCTCCCGGCCATGTACTTGAACAAGTTTCAAAAGTCAAAGATTCACG
>Ga0114979_10000414_pt1 | contig 28415 bp, 30 predicted proteins | sample S_140625_EF_Meta_FD_87315 | JGI IMG/M metagenome (GOLD analysis project Ga0114979, IMG submission 87315) | Freshwater microbial communities from Lake Simoncouche, Canada to study carbon cycling - S_140625_EF_MetaG | ecosystem: Environmental > Aquatic > Freshwater > Lake | place: Lake...
AGCATCTAATGCTTCAACTGGTAAAGAACACACTTCTTACTACGCCAGAGTTCAAGACAAGGCAATTCCGGTTGCTGTTCAAGTTATCGCTGACATGCTCACCTCATCGGTTATTGATCCTGTGGAGTTTGAGAATGAGCGAACTGTCATTCTTGAAGAACTAGCGATGAATGATGATGATCCTCAGGATGTCGCTCACGAAGAATTCTTTGAAGCTGTTTTAGGAACCCATCCGTTAGGCAGACCTATCGGTGGAACACCTGAAACCATCAAAGCTGTTACCAGAGATGCCGTTTGGCAGCACTACCAAAAGAACTATCGATCACAAGATCTAGTTGTCACAGCAGCTGGCGGAGTGGACCACGATGCATTACTAGAACTGGTAACTGAAAATCTAGAACTTGCTGGTTGGGATCTGAACCTGACCGCAACCCCAAGGCCTTGGCGTGAACAAAGTATTGCAACTTTGGATGTTGCACCAACAGTGAAGGTCATCAACAGACCCATTGCTCAGGCAAACATTGTCTTAGGTTCACAAGGGCTAGTAGCAGGAGATGAACGTCGCTATGCAATGGCTATTTTGAACACTGTGCTTGGTGGCGGAATGTCTTCAAGGTTGTTCCAAGAGATTCGTGAGAAGCGTGGCTTGGCTTACTCTGTTTACTCTTTCAACCAGGGTTATAGCGATGCTGCTGCCTTTGGTTTGTATGCCGGATGTTCACCGCAGAAGGCTCCTGAAGTTATTAGGTTGATGCTGGCCGAGCTTGAGAAGGTTGCCACCGATGGTATTACCGAAGCTGAACTTGATTTAGCCAAGGGGAATATCTCTGGTGGTTTAGCTCTAAAGTTTGAAAGCACACAGGCCAGAATGTCTCGCCTAGGTGGGGCAGAACTTACCGATGGTGAGTTCATTGATCTTGATGAATCTTTGGCTCGTTACTCAGTGGTTAACCTTGTCGATGTTCAGGCTTTAGCTAAGTTGATGTCAGATGCTCCGAAGTCTTTTGTTGCTGTTGGCGATGTCAAAGAGTCACTATTTGATGAGTTTGTCTAGGCGATTGGTAAGTTTTATCTCATGACTATAAAAGTTGCAGTTGTTGGTGCAAGTGGCCGAATGGGTAAATTAGCCTTGGATATCATTCACGGTGCTCCAGATTTGGAATTGCATGCTGCTTTGGATTCAAAGAGTGAGCTAAGCCAAGTACTTGGCGCAGATGTAATCTTTGATGCAACCAGGTTAGAAGTAAGCAGACAGGTGGTTGACTTCGCTATCGCTAACTCAATCAAAGTATTAGTTGCCACCAGCGGTTGGTCACAGGGACTCTTGACTGAAGTTTCAGCCAAAGTTGGCTCTGGTGCAGTGGTTGTGATTCCTAACTTCTCAATAGGCTCAACTCTTGCTACTAAGTTTGCAGCGGAAGCTGCCAAGTATTTTGATTCAATCGAGATTATTGAAACCCATCACGCTGGCAAGATTGATTCTCCTTCTGGAACAGCGGTTAGAACAGCTGAACTTATTTCTGAAAGTAGAAAAGTTGCCGGCAAAGATCAGCCGCTTATTCCAGGTGTTGGGCAACAAGCACGTGGGGAAGTAGTTGCAGGAGTTCCAATTCACAGCCTTCGACTTGATGGAGTTTCAGCCAAGCAAGAAGTAAATCTTGGTGGCAAGGATGAAGTCCTAACCATTTCGCATTCAACTGGTTCGGTTCAGGCTTATGCGCTAGGAATCCTGCATTCAATAAGGTTTACTTCAACAGCATCTGGGTTGACCGTTGGTTTGAACAAGATACTCGGTATTTAAGAAATGACTTCAGCCAAACTCGGTGCCGTAATTATGTCGGCATTAGTTCTCATGTATTTAGCCCTGCTTGGTCAACAGGGATACTTGTTTATCACTCAAGCATCGTTAGTGTCCAAAGCAATGGGCTTCTTCATTTTGATACTTCCACTATTTGGTGCCTGGGGTATTTATAAGGAACTTAGGTTTGGGTTGGCTATCGAGAAGCTCGGTAAATCTCTTGAAACAGAAGGTGCTTGGCCAAGATTTGAGTTCAGCGTTCTGCCATCGGGGAGAGCAAACAAAACTGAGGCCATGCTGGAATTTGAAAAGTATCGGATTGCGGCAACAAGTGAGCCGGATAACTGGAGATCCTGGTTTGCTCTTGGACTTATTTATGATGCCTGTGGGGATAGAAAACGCGCCAGAGGGGCGATGCGTAAAGCAATAGAGAGATCTAAAAGGTAGGCTTTTACCCGTGTCTGACATTATTTTTCGTAGCGACGTTACCGTCGAACTAGTTCGTTCTAGCGCTTCTGATAGCGATGTGCTTTTTGCTGCTCGGGTATCTACCCAAGGTGAACAATCCCTTGAGGCAGCAGCTGCTCACACTGATGCTAGTGAAGATGAGAAGAAAAGCAAAGGTCTAATCAATTACTTGATGAGAGACCGTCACGGATCACCTTTTGAGCACAACTCGATGACTTTTTATGTTCAAGCACCTATCTTCGTTTTTAGAGAATTCCAACGTCACCGAATTGCTTCGTACAACGAAGAATCAGGCCGATACAAGGAACTGAGCCCAGTGTTTTATGTGCCAGGACCTGACCGTAACCTATTGCAGGTTGGTAAAACTGGTCACTATGAGTTCCTGCCAGGAAGTGCTGAGCAGATCGCGTTAGTTGAACAAGAGACCAGAACCACCTCTCAGCAGGCCTATGAGTCTTACCAGCGCATGCTTGAAGCAGGGGTTGCACGTGAAGTTGCACGTATTGTTTTGCCGCTAAACATCTATTCATCGATGTATGTGACTATGAACTCTCGTGCTCTTATGAACTTCCTAAGCCTTAGAACTAAGCGTGAAGGAACTCATTTCCCATCTTTCCCACAGCGTGAAATTGAGATGTGTGCTGAGAAGATGGAAGATTTCTGGGCAGCGCTTATGCCATACACATACAACGCTTTCAATGAGAACGGTCGTGTGGCTCCGTAGTCTTAGGTTTTACCTAATTCTTATTGACCACTAATCTTGTCCTATGTCGGAAAAACATAAAGATTTATTTGGTCAGGTGCTAGTTGCCTTAGTTACTCCTATGACTACAGATGGTGAAGTTGACTGGGCTGCAACCGAAAAGCACCTTGACTATGTCATTTCTAATGGTGCTGATGGCGTTGTTGTAACTGGAACCACAGGGGAGACCAGCACACTTACTGATGCTGAGAAGCTTCAGTTAGTCAAAGTTGGTAAGTCAGTATCTGCTGGAAGAGCCAAGATCATCACCGGTGGTGGCTCAAACGAAACCGCTCACGCTATTCAGCTATACAAGGCTTCAGAAGCTGCCGGAGCAGATGGTGTGATGATTGTCACCCCTTATTACAACAAGCCGACTCAAGCTGGAGTGCTAACCCACTTCAGAATGATCGCTGATGCCACTGATCTTCCAGTTATTTTGTATGACATTCCAGGTAGAACTGGTATTCCAATTCAGTTTGAAACATTCCTTCGTGCCGCTAAGCATCCAAACATTATGGCTATCAAAGATGCCAAGGGTGACTTCGCTCAAGTTTCCAGAGTTCTGAACGAAACTGATCTGCTTTACTTCTCAGGCGATGACAGCAACATTCTCCCTCACATCGCTATCGGTGCAACTGGCTTGATTGGTGTCACAGCCAACATTGCACCTAAGGCTTATCGTGATCTTGTTGATGCAACTAACCGCAATGATTTTGATAGTGCACTAAAAGTGCACACCGCATTAGAGCCGCTAGTTCGTGCAGCCATGACACACGTGCCAGGAACTGTTGCATCTAAATATATTTTGAATGGACTAGGTCTAATTGCTAGCCCACGAGTTCGGTTACCTTTAGTAGGTCCTGAAGAATCAGAAGCTGCTCGCATTGAAGCAGACATTGACAAGGTTGGCACTGTGCCTGGCTTGAACTTTACGAACTTCCGTCCAGATCGCAACGCAGCAGCCGGTGGTGCTCTGCCAAAGGTGGCTGGCACAACCAGATAGGTGTGCAGATGTTTGAAGCTCTACCAAATCCACCAGCTCTAAAAGCTGGAACCCTACGAATCATTCCCCTTGGTGGAATAGGTGAAATCGGTCGCAACATGACCGTATTCGAAATCGATGGCAAGCTACTTATCGTCGACTGCGGTGTTTTATTTCCGGAAGAACATCAACCAGGTGTTGACCTTATCCTTCCTGACTTCAACTACCTGAATGACCGTCTTGCAGACATCATCGGAATTGTCCTTACCCATGGTCACGAAGACCACATCGGTGGCGTGCCATACCTTTTGAAGATGCGCGCAGATATTCCAATGTATGGATCTGAGCTAACTCTTGCTTTTGTTGATGCAAAGCTAAAAGAACACAAGATTTTAGGTCACCAGTATGTTGTTCGCGAAGGAGATCGAAAGACTGTTGCTGGTTTTGATTTAGAGTTTATTGCCGTAAACCACTCAATCCCAGATGCTCTCGCTGTTGTGATTAGAACCGCTGGTGGTTCTGTTTTGCACACTGGAGATTTCAAGATGGATCAGCTCCCACTTGATAACCGACTTACTGACCTAAGAGCTTTTGCACGTATTGGTGAAGAAGGTCTTGATCTGTTCATGGCTGATTCAACTAACGCTGATGTTCCAGGCTTTACACCACTAGAAAAAGACATCGGTCCGGTAATCGATGATGTTATTTCTAGAACACCTGGCAAAGTGATTGTCGCTAGCTTCTCGTCCCATGTTCATCGTGTTCAACAAGTTCTAAATGCAGCGGCTGCTCATAACCGCAAGGTTGCTCTTGTTGGTAGATCAATGGTTCGTAACATGCAGATTGCATCTGATCTTGGTTATCTTGAAGCACCCAAAGATATTTTCATTGACTTCAAAGATGCCGATAGCATCCCGGAGAACGAAATTGTTTACATGTGTACTGGTTCTCAAGGTGAACCGATGGCAGTGCTTTCAAAGATGGCTAATAGCGAGCATCAGATAACCGTTGGTGAAGGTGACACAGTCATCCTTGCCTCATCGCTTATTCCAGGCAATGAAAATGCTGTTTATCGCGTAATCGATCAACTCACTCGTCTTCGTGCAAATGTAGTTCACAAGGGCAATGCCAAGGTACATGTCTCAGGACATGCGGCAGCAGGAGAGCTCCTCTACTGTTACAACATTTTGAAGCCGAAAAACGCGATGCCAGTTCACGGTGAATACCGTCACCTAATTGCTAATGGGGCATTAGCGGAAAAGACTGGTATACCAACAGAGCGAGTACTCATTGTCGAAGATGGTTGGGTTGTTGATCTAGTCGATGGTCGTGCTCAAGTTGTTGGTGCAGTTGAATGTGGGATGCTCTTTGTCGATGGTAAAACTGTTGGCAAGATCACCGAGGATGACCTAAAAGACCGCAGATTGCTATCTCAAGAGGGTTTTATCTCGATTTTTGCTGTTATGGACAAAGAAACAGGCCGAATCATTGTTGGTCCTGAAATTAGAGCTAAGGCCTACGCCGAAGATGACCACGTATTTGATGATGTTAAACCTTTGATTGAGAAGGCTTTGGGGGAAGCTGCCCAAGAAGGTATTAGGGATACCTACGCCATGCAGCAGGTTATTAGACGCACGATTGGCACCTGGGTTAACCGCAATCACCGCAGGAGACCTGTAATTATTCCCGTAGTCATAGAGGGTTAATAAGCCGCTGGCGTAACCTTTCCTGCCCTGCCTGACCTGTATTGACGGGGGTCGCTGTTATTTTGGAAGTCATGGCATCACGTAAACCAGCTAAAGCTCGCGGCAGGGTCGCACCCTCTAAGCAGAGTAAAGCTCCTAAAGCCCAAAGAGAGCGCCACAATTGGCTGCTTAGATCTATAGCTTGGGTATACCTTGCTGGTGCTGCAGTCATCGGTTGGTTGGCTCGTTCCCTAACTTCAGAAAAGATTGCTAAAGAAGATCGCCGAGACGGTGCACCTTTTGCACTGTTTTTACTTGGTGTTGCTGGAGCTATTGATACTTGGTTCTTCCCTGCAGATTTGAATGCCACTGACCCAAGCATCGCCAAAATTCTGAATGATTACACCGCTGGTTTACTTTTTGGGCGGCTGTCAGTAGCGCTACCAGTTGTCATGATTGTCTTCTCGATGTATTTGATGAGGCATCCATCAACCGTTAGAGATAACACCAGAGTTGGACTTGGTTGGGTTGTTCTCTTGATTAGCGTTGCTGGTTTCTTCCACATCTTTAGTGATCAACCTCAGCCCTCGACAGGGGTGCCAGCGTTAGCTGCAGCCGGTGGGCTTTTCGGTTGGCTCATAACTGTTTTGTTCATGAACACCATCACGGTTTGGGGTGCCGGGGCCGTTGTCGGAGTCCTAGCGATTGGTGCACTACTAATCATGACTAAGACCGCTCCTAATAAAGTCAAGGCGAGAATTGTTGAGCTTTATCATCACCTTTTCCCAGGTTCTGAAAAAGAGACTGAAGAAATAGAAGAAGAAGTAGACGATGCTTTTGATGGCACTAAGGTTCCTTGGTGGAAGAGATCCAAATCGACAGAAAAAGAAGCGTATGACACTCCAGTTCTAACTGGGGATGAAACTATGACTCTTGAAGAAATTTTTGATGTTCAGGAAGCGGAATCAAATACTCAACCCATTTCAGTTGTTGATGAGAATTTAACTGAACCAATTTCTGTCATCGCAGAAACAACAGTGTTAGAGCCAATCGAAACTGCTCCAGCCGCTGCGAGTGAGTCTGCTCCTGCCAAACCAAAGCGTAACTATGTATTACCACCGGCATCATTGCTAGTAGCCGGTACAGTACCAAAAGCAAAGACAGCAGCAAACGATGCTGTAGTTGAATCTCTGAACTCGGTTTTTCAGGAGTTCGGAGTTGATGCCAAGGTGAGTGGATTCTCCAGAGGACCGACAGTTACCAGATATGAAGTTGAAGTGAAACCTGGTGTCAAAGTAGAAGCTGTTACTCGTCTTGCTGGGAATATTTCTTATGCAGTAGCAAGCAACGAGGTAAGAATCCTCGCTCCAATTCCAGGTAAGTCTGCAATTGGAATTGAGATCCCCAATGTTGATCGTGAGACAGTCTCTCTTGGTGATGTTTTACGTTCACCTGTTGCTCAACAAAGCAAGCACCCGCTAACTATCGGTATTGGTAAAGATGTTGAAGGTGGTTACGTTGTTGCCAACTTAGCCAAGATGCCACACTTGCTAGTTGCTGGCGCAACCGGTGCTGGTAAATCCTCCTTTGTGAACTCCATGATTTCTTCTATTTTGATGAGGTCTAAGCCTGCTGAAGTGCGAATGGTTTTGATTGACCCTAAGCGAGTTGAGTTAGCTGCCTACGAAGGTGTTCCTCACCTAATAACACCGATTATCACTAATCCAAAGAAAGCCGCTGAAGCTTTGCAATGGGTCGTCAAAGAGATGGACGCTCGTTATGACGATCTAGCATCATTCGGGTTCAAACATGTAGATGACTTCAATAGAGCACTTGTAGCCGGGGAAGTCAAACTACCTGAAAACTCTTCAAGAAAATTACAGCCATACCCTTACCTAATGGTTGTAGTTGATGAGCTTGCAGACTTGATGATTGTTGCCCCTCGTGAGGTTGAAGATTCTATTGTTCGAATCACCCAGCTTGCACGAGCTGCTGGTATTCATCTAGTTCTTGCCACACAGCGACCTTCGGTTGATGTTGTTACAGGACTTATCAAGGCCAACGTGCCAAGCCGTCTTGCCTTCTCAGTTTCATCTTTGACTGACTCAAGGGTTATTTTGGATCAGCAAGGTGCTGAAAAACTTATTGGTCAGGGTGACGCTTTGTTCTCTCCGATGGGGACAAACAAACCGATGCGTGTTCAAGGTGCTTGGATAACTGAAGGTGAATTAGCTGCCATTGTTACTCACGTAAAGAACCAGATGCAGCCGGAGTATCGCCAAGATGTCAACGAGGTAGCCACTAGGAATGTTGTCGATGCAGATATCGGTGATGACTTAGAGGTTCTCTTGCAGGCGGCTGAACTAATTATCTCTTCACAGTTCGGTTCAACTTCCATGTTGCAAAGAAAACTAAGAGTTGGATTTGCTAAGGCTGGTCGACTAATGGATCTCTTGGAATCAAGAAACATTGTTGGACCTAGTGAAGGGTCTAAAGCTCGAGATGTGATGGTTCGCCCTGAAGATTTACCAACCGTTCTCGCACAGCTCAGAGGTGAAACCGGAAGCAAAGCTAGTGCTCAACTTACACAGGCAGCAGCTGTTGTTGATCAAGGTGCGGGCGACTTCGCAGACTTTGTTCCACCAGCTTCAGACGATGATGAAGATGATGGCGACGCGTGGCAGCTAACCGGAAGAAAATAGGAAGAGACCGCAAATGTTGAATGCTGCAAACTTAGTAACTATCGCAAGGATTGTTATCGCGCCAGTATTTCTCTGGTTCCTCTATGCCTACTATTTGCCTGGTGAGACTGTTGGTTGGTATTTGTTAGCGGCATTCATCGCCATCGCTGCCACAGATGGAATTGACGGTGCAATTGCTCGAAGGAGCAACACCGTCACTAAGTTAGGCAAACTCCTAGATCCGATTGCTGACAAGGTTTTACTCGGTGGAACATTTATAGTGCTATCCATGTTGAACGTCATGCCATGGTGGGCAACAATTGCTATTCTGATTCGTGAAGTTGGTATGACTGTTTATCGACTAATAGTGGTGCGAGACAAAGTTATACCTGCATCGAGTACTGGAAAGCTAAAAACTGTTTTTCAGGCAATTGCTCTCGGCTGGGTTATTTCGCCACTGAATCTAATGATGTTCAACCCAGATTTCGACATCGGCTTTGGACTGATCTATGGTGCAGTGTTTCTAACCTGGTACTCAGCGATCAAATACATCAGAGAGTCAAGATAAATGTCTGCAGCTGATCTGCTTAAACAACTTGAAGATAAAGGCTTGAAACTTGCGCTTGCTGAATCACTTACCGGTGGATTGTTGTGTAGTGAGTTTGTTTCAGTTGCTGGTGCATCAAATGTTGTTTTGGGTTCTGTCGTTGCATACCAAACCGGACTCAAAGCTTCAGCCCTTGGGGTAAATTCTCAATTGCTTGAATCTAATGGTGCAGTTGATCCAGAAGTAGCCGTGCAGATGGCTGAAGGAATACGTTCGAGAATGTCATTGCAACTGTTACTTGCAACAGAGAGCGTGATCGGCGTTTCAACCACTGGTGTTGCAGGTCCCGATGAGCAAGATGGTAAACCGGTTGGTACGGTATTCATCGCAGTTTCGGGTAAGCACGGGGTTAAGGTATGGGAAGAGCATTTTGAAGGGGATAGGTCCGCTATTCGAAACAAAAGCGTTTCAGTGGCGATTGCACATATTGGGGAATACTTAGCCCGTTAGTCTGGTTATTCATAATGTGAAGGCAATCTGCCCAGATTGAATTCCAAGGTAACTTTCAGCAATCTAAGACGAAAATGTCATTAGAAGCAGGTATGTTATTTCTACGGGAAAGCAATTTCCCGGCAGGTTCCAAAAGATGGTTCTTGCAGCTCTATTGAAAGGAGGCCCTAAATGGCTCTAGTTCGTCAAGAAATCGGTGATGTGCTTCGTGACCTCCGCCAACAGAAGGGACACACCCTTCGTCAGGTAGCATCCCGTGCAGCAGTTGCATTGGGATACCTCAGCGAGATCGAGCGTGGCCAAAAGGAAGCGTCTTCAGAGATCCTTGCTTCTGTGGCCTATGCCCTAGATGTTCCAATCTCGCAGATCATGCGCCTGGTTGCAGAGCGTTTTGAAGCGGTTGAGACCGTTGTCATTCCAGACACTGTCCCAGTCGAGTTCGTAACTAGTTACGATTCACCAAGCTTGACCAATTCCCGCTAGGAATTGGCTATGGAACCCCCGAGGCAATGCTTCGGGGGTTCTTTTATTTAAGACTTGCGGGTCTTGTTAGCAAGCATTTAGAGGCTTCTCGGGTTATCGTCTAACCGTGCGACTAAGCGACTTTCAAACACTGATGGCTAATGAGTTCGGGGCAGCCTATGCGGCTGTTCTGCTTCGGGATTTAGCCCTAATTGAGCTAGGGGATCTCACCGGCCAAAAGGCACTGGATGCAGGGTTTGACCCCAGAGAAGTATGGGAGTCCATTTGTAAGGCTCAAAATGTCCCAAAAGAGCGTTGGCACGGTTTGAACAAAAAGCCGAAAGATAGACACGCCGAATAGATTTTTATTCGTAATTATGTTCGGATATTGTTAGACTATCCACAGTTGAGTTTTTGATAGAAGTTATCAACAATTCAACGGAACACTCCCACCAAGGCAGTGTTCCTTCGTAGTGTCATGACAGCATAAAACCAGTCGCCAAGGCGGCAGAAAAGGAACGGCAATGCCATCAGCATCAGATCGCGACAAAGCGCTAGACACTGCGCTCGCACAAATTGACAAGCAATTCGGAAAAGGCTCAGTAATGAGACTTGGCTCGGATGAAAGAGCTCCAGTTGAAGTTATCCCTTCAGGTTCCATCGCATTAGATGTCGCCCTGGGTATTGGCGGTTTCCCTAAGGGGCGAATCGTAGAGATTTATGGACCTGAATCTTCAGGTAAGACCACAGTTGCACTGCACGCTATTGCAAACTGCCAGAAGGCCGGTGGAATAGCTGTCTTCATTGACGCGGAACACGCCTTAGACCCTGAGTATGCAAAAGCACTCGGTGTGGACATTGATGCTTTGCTAGTTAGCCAACCTGACACAGGTGAGCAAGCTTTAGAAATTGCTGACACATTGATTCGTTCTGGATCGATTGACATCATCGTTATCGACTCTGTTGCAGCTTTGGTACCGAGAGCTGAAATCGAAGGTGAAATGGGAGACTCACACATGGGTCTACAGGCTCGTCTAATGTCTCAGGCATTGCGCAAGCTAACCGGTGTTCTAAGCAACACCAAGACCACTGCTATTTTCATCAACCAGTTGCGTGAAAAGATTGGTGTCTTCTTTGGATCTCCTGAAACAACTGCAGGAGGAAAAGCCCTTAAGTTCTATGCCTCTGTTCGTCTAGATGTTAGACGCATCGAAACTCTAAAGGATGGCCAGGAAGCAGTCGGTAACCGCACTCGAGTCAAGGTTGTCAAGAACAAGATGGCACCACCTTTCAAACAGGCTGAATTCGACATCATTTATGGAGTTGGTATCTCTCGCGAAGGAAGCTTGCTCGACTTCGGTGTTGAACAAGAGATTGTCAAGAAATCTGGCGCTTGGTACACCTACGAAGGTGAACAGCTTGGTCAAGGTAAAGAGAATTCAAGAAACTACTTGATCGAGAACCCTGCAGTGGCTAATGAAATCGAACAGAAGATTAAGTCAAAGCTCGGTATCGGAGTTCCACGAGCAGTCGCAGATCTTCCTGTAGAAGAATCCACAGAACTTAAAGCTGTAAACGACTAGTTATGGATATCGAGCAGATTCTAAAGGAAGCTGCGGAGTCAGGGAATGTATCTAAATATTCTTTGAAATCTGTCGACTCTTTGGAAGAGGATGTTCGCCAGGCACTTCTGAAAATGATTGCACGCGGAGGCAAATCCTCCACCGCTCTTAGAACAGCACTGATAGCTAAAGAGTTTCCAAGAGAAATTGTCGATCAGGTTATCACTCGTTTCATTGAAGTGTCTCTAATCGATGACTTCGCATTGGCAAGAGATCTCGTTGAGCTTGCGGTTACCCGAAAAGCTAAGGCCAAATCGGTTATCGCTCGAGAACTTGCTGAAAAAGGGTTACCCAGAGAAGCTATAGATGCGGCTGTAAGTGGCATCGATCAGGATTCTGAGCTTGAAGCCGCTAAGTCAATCGCTGAGAAGAGAATGCGCCAACTTCTAAAGCTTGAGCCTGATGTTAGAAAGAGAAGGCTTGCTGGCTTCCTGTCTCGTAAAGGTTATTCAAGCCCTGTGGTTTGGGCTGCAGTGCGCTATGCGACTGAACAACTGACCTAATTAGGTCTAGTTGGCTAAAATTGGTGAAATGACCACCAAGACACGCAGCTACGAGGTAAAGACCTTCGGCTGTCAGATGAATGTTCACGACAGTGAGCGGTTGTCAGGCCTACTCGAAGAGGCTGGCTATGTTCCGGCATTAGCTGGGGTCGACGCAGATGTCTTGGTGTTCAATACCTGTGCTGTTCGTGAGAACGCGGACAACAAGCTTTATGGCAACCTGGGGCAGTTGTATGAACGCAAACTCGAGAACCCTGACTTTCAGATTGCGGTCGGTGGTTGCCTCGCTCAGAAAGATAGAGACGTAATTGTTTCTAAAGCTCCTTGGGTCGATGTTGTTTTTGGAACTAACAATATTGGATCCCTTCCAGCCTTGTTAGACAGAGCAAGACACAACGACGAAGCACAGATTGAAATACTCGAAGCTCTAGAAACCTTTCCAAGTGATCTGCCTACCAAGCGCGATTCAACTTATGCTGCTTGGGTTTCAATAAGCGTTGGCTGTAATAACACCTGTACTTTTTGTATTGTTCCAAGTCTCCGAGGTAAGGAGCGTGACCGAAGACCAGGCGAAATTCTTGCTGAGATTAAAGCACTTGTCGATCAGGGAGTAATCGAGATTACTCTTTTGGGCCAGAACGTAAATACCTATGGAGTTGAGTTCGGTGAGAAGGGTGCTTTTGCAAAGCTATTGAGAGCGTGTGGAGAAATTGAAGGATTAGAACGAGTTAGATTCACTAGCCCTCATCCAGCAGCTTTCACAGATGATGTTATTGCAGCAATGAAAGAGACTCACAATGTAATGCCTCAGCTGCATATGCCACTGCAGTCGGGAAGCGACCGAATCTTGAAAGAGATGCGCAGAAGTTACCGCAGTGAGAAATATCTTGGAATTCTTGACCGGGTTCGAGACGCCATTCCAGATGCTGCTATATCAACAGACATTATTGTTGGGTTCCCTTCTGAAACAGAAGAAGACTTCCAAGAAACTCTCCGAGTGATTCGCGAGTCAAAGTTTGCAATCACATACACATTCCAATACTCAAAGCGTCCTGGTACACCAGCAGCTGAACTACCTGATCAACTTCCAAAGGAAGTAGTTCAGGAGCGTTATGAGCGGCTGCTCAAAGTGGTCAATGACATGGCTTGGGATGAGAACAAGAAACAAATTGGTAAACGTGTTGAAGTTCTAATTGGTAATAATGAGGGTCGCAAAGATGACAGGACTAAGCGTCTTACTGGCAGAGCCAGAGATGCTCGACTAATTCACATTGACTGGCCGACAGAATTATTGGAACCAAGACCTGGTGATTTGGTGTGGGCAACGGTTATCGAAGCGAAGCCATATTTCCTCATTGCAAAAACTGATGACGTTCCTGAAGTCAAGCGAACTCGTGCAGGGGATGCTTTTGAAGCTCTAGCGGATAGCTGTGATGTTCCAGTTATCTCAAGTGCTAAGAAAAAAGGCACAATAGACCTCAATGTTGCTGTGAAGTAGTTCCAGAAATGGAATCTGTAACACCAGCTTTTGTTTGCCTTGTTGGTCCAACTGGAACAGGTAAGAGTGATTTAGCCATCTATTTGGCTCAACAATTAGCCGAACGCAGTGTCAAAGCTGAAATAGTAAACGCCGATTCGATGCAGTTTTATAAAGGAATGAATATCGGAACTGCGAAGCTGCCATTGGCTGAACGCGGAGGCATCGAACATCATCTTTTGGATTGGCTTGAGATCAAACAGGAGAGTACTGCTGCAAATTACCAAGTAATTGCACGACAGAAAATAGCAGACCTGATTGAATCAGGTGTCCTGCCGATTGTTGTTGGTGGTTCGATGCTTTATGTTGCTGCATTGCTAAACACTTTTGAATTCCCAGGCAGAGATGAAGCTCTCAGAGCAGTGCTTGAGCAACAGCTGCAAGAACTTGGCCCTTTAGCTATGCATGCCAAGCTAACGCTTTTGGATGAAGTCGCTGCAAGTCGAATTGAGCCGCAGAACGGTCGCAGAATAGTTCGTGCTCTTGAGATAGTGATGATAACCGGCGAGCCTTTTGCCGCTGCACTTCCTGAAGAACTTGAGTCTTTCCTACCTGTTCTTGAAATTGGCTTGAACTCGGCAAGAGAGCATCTGGTTGAGCGACTCGCTAGAAGAGTTGAAGGCATGTGGGCTAGGGGATTGGTGCAAGAGGTTGCTGGGTTGGTTGATTCAGGAATCCGTGACTCAAAGACGGCTAGCCAAGCTATCGGTTACGCTCAAGCATTAGCCCAGTTAGATGGCAAGATGACTGAATCGGAAGCGATTGCCGAAACCACGATGTTAACTCAGCGTTATTCCAGAAGACAGATGTCTTGGTTTCGAAGGGATCCGCGAATCAATTGGTTTGATTATCAAAGCGAATCACTTCGGTCAGATGTGTTAGATCTTGTAATTTCCCAACTGAATCTTCAGTCAAAGTAGGCTTTGATTATGACCAAAGTTACTTTCACCAAAGGCCAGGGCACTGGTAATGACTTCGTGCTCGTTTTGGATGAGTCTGGAACTTTGGATTTATCGCCAGAACAGGTAGCCAAGATCTGTAATCGGAATTTTGGGGTTGGTGCCGATGGTCTAATCCGCGTTGTTCCCTCTTCTTTAATATCTGAGGGTCAAGCCAGTTTGACTGAAGAGTCTTCAGCTTTCTGGTTCATGGATTACCGTAACGCTGATGGATCGGTAGCGGAGATGTGTGGCAATGGAGTCCGAGTCTTTGCTCGCTACCTAACTGAAAAAGGTTTAGTAAATCTCCCTGATGGTCAAGTGCTACACATTGGCACCAGAGCTGGTGTTCGTGACATTCAGAGAAACAAAGCCGGCTTCGCAGTTGATATGGGGAGATGGCGTCCTGAATCAGAGGAATTCTTAGTAAAAGCTCGTGGACTTGATGTTGCAAGACCGGGTCAAGGTATAAACGTTGGTAACCCACACGTGGTGGTTGCGCTGGCATCCCTCGAAGAACTCGCTTTATTGGATCTGACTAAGGAACCTGCTGTTGAACCAAAGCCAGCAACCGGTGCAAACATTGAATTTGTTGTTCCAGCTGATCCGCTTGTGGTCAATGGAGTAGGCCGTATTTCGATGAGAGTTTTTGAACGAGGCGTAGGGGAGACTCTCTCTTGTGGAACAGGAATTGTTGCAGCAGCGCTGGCGACAAGGTTGTGGGCTGGTGCAGATGCACCTAATCAGTGGAGTGTTGAAGTTCCTGGTGGAACATTAGGTGTTCGCATGTTTGCCACTGAAGAGGGCGAACATGTTGGGCTTAGTGGACCTGCTGAACTTAGCTTTGAAGGCGAAATAGAAATTTAGTTTCGGATAACTTTCAGCACTCTAAAACTTTTTGCTGAATCTACTCTGATTGTTTCAAAATCATCGGGCAATTCGGCCGTCAACCATTTTTGCAATGAATCCGAACCTAAATTCTTTTGAACAACCAGCCTGGCAACTGCACTCTGGTTCAATCTGTTTAGCCACAGTTTCAGAATCTCATGAAGCACTTCTTTACCAACGCGGATAGGTGGATTTGACCAAATCTCATCGAAGAGAATATTCGCTGGAACTTCTTCAGGCTTGCAAACAATGATGTTTTCTAAACCAAGCTTTTGTGCATTGAGTCTTGTGAGTTCAAGACAGCGATCGTTCACATCAATGGCATAGACAGTTGCTTTAGGGGATTGAGTTGCAAGTGCAAGTGCGATTGGTCCCCAGCCACAACCAAGATCAAGAAATACTCCAGAGGGTTTAGCACTAGCAATGTGGGTTAGTAAAACTTGTGTGCCTTGGTCAATGTGCTCTGGGCTAAAAACGCCTCCAGCAGTTATCACAGTGACCTTATTGCCGCCTAAGGTAATGCTTATCTCTCTGGGGATAAGTTCACCCTCAGGGGTCTCAGAGAAGTAGTGATTGGAAGGCACGATTCACACATTACTCCTTCGGGGCTAGTCTTGTTTACGAAATGAATGCAAATGAATTTGATGCTGAGGCAGAGCTGGCCGCCGACTCGGATATCCCTGCCAACGATGCCACTATTGACCGAATTCTCCGACGTGACCTAAGAGCCCAAGCGCTTGGAGTTCCAGACGAACGACCTAATGAGTTTGATGGCGATCAACAGGACTTAGCTGACCGCGCAGCTCTAAAGCGAGTGCCTGGGCTTTCGACCCAGATGCAGGACATCAGTGAAGTCGAATACCGTGAACTCCAACTTGAACGAGTAGTGCTAATTGGCATTTGGGGTGAAAACACCTTGCAAGATGCCGAGAACTCGCTTAGGGAGCTTGCTGCCCTTGCTGAAACCGCTGGAGCTGAAGTATTGGATGGACTACTGCAGAGACGTTATCACCCAGATCCAGCAACATTCTTGGGTAAGGGTAAAGCAATAGAACTCATGGAAATGGTCAAGGAAATCGGAGCTGACACAGTTATCGCTGATACAGAGCTTGCTCCTTCCCAGCGACGAGCACTTGAAGATGTTGTAAAGGTGAAGGTAATTGACCGAACTGCCATCATTCTGGAGATCTTTGCTCAACACGCTAAGAGCCGAGAAGGTAAAGCTCAAGTTGAGCTAGCTCAGTTGGAGTATTTACTTCCCCGTCTTCGTGGCTGGGGTGAATCTATGTCCCGTCAAGCTGGTGGTCGCGCAGCCGGTGGTGAAGGTATCGGTTCACGAGGCCCAGGTGAAACCAAGATAGAGCTTGATAGAAGAAGAATCAACATTCGCATGTCAAAACTTCGTAAGCAGATTGCTGCTATGAAGCCTGCTCGAGAAACTAAAAGAGCTAATCGCAAGCGCAATCAGATTCCATCGGTTGCTATTGCCGGTTATACCAATGCTGGTAAGTCATCTTTGCTCAACAGACTTACCTCAGCTGGTGTTCTAGTTCAAAACGCTTTGTTCGCAACACTGGATCCAACCGTCAGACAGACTAAATCTCCGGATGGACGTGAATACACCATCGCCGACACAGTTGGATTTGTTAGAAACCTCCCACATCAACTCGTTGAAGCATTTAGATCAACACTCGAAGAAATCTCAGACAGTGATTTGATTGTCCATGTTGTTGATGCCTCGCATGTTGACCCAGGTGCTCAGATAGCAACCGTTCGACAGGTAGTAGGGGAGCTGGGTGCTCGAGGTATTGATGAACTGATTGTTTTCAACAAGATTGATCTGGTTGATGAAACTACATTGCTAGCTCTCAGAGGTCTTGAACCTAAGTCAATCTTTGTTTCTTCAAGATCTGGTGAAGGTTTTGAAGAACTTCAGAAAGCAATTTCAGATCGGTTACCTCGGCCTAATGTTGCTGTAAAAGTTTTAGTTCCATACAACAGGGGAGACCTTGTTTCGAGAATGCATTTGAATTCTGAAATCAAGAAAATTGACTACCAGGAAACTGGTACTTACATGGAAGCTCTAGTGCGTCCTGACATAGCTGCAGAATTACAACCGTTTAACGTTTAGACCTTGCGAAGAACTGTTACAACTTTGCCCATGATTGTTGCATGGGTTCCATCAATAGGCTCATAAGCGCTGTTTCGAGGCAGTAACCAAGTTTTGCCATCGCGTTGTTTGAAAGCTTTGACGGTTGCTTCGCCATCTAGTTCGGCAGCAACAATGTCGCCATTTTCAGCGTTGTTTTGTTTACGGATAACAACCCAGTCGCCATCACAGATTGCAGCGTCCTGCATTGAGTCACCTTTGACCTTCAACATGAAAAGTTCTCCAGAACCAACCAAGGTGCGAGGAAGTGGGTAAATCTCTTCCACGTTCTGATCAGCAGTAATTGGAATACCGGCAGCAATTTGGCCAACTAGTGGCACCATGGCTGTTGCTGCCATAGGAATCAGGTTGTCAGCTGGGCTGGTAACTGAGTCTTCCCAACCTTCTGGGGTGATTAGGACTTCGGTATTTCTCGAAAGGTTATCTTCCCTGCGGATGTAACCCTTCTGTTCTAAGTTGTCTAGCTGATACGACACGCTGGCCACAGAATTTAGCCCTACTGCCTCGGCAATCTCTCGCATAGAGGGAACTATGCCTCGATTGGCCTTGCTTTGCATGATCGCTTGAAGGATTGCTGCCTGAGTATCAGTCAGGGCGTCGCTGCTCTTGCGGGTCATAATGTGCCTTTCTAGTCCTAGATCTAAGCCCAGGAAGCTATGTCAGAGGTTGGCTATTAGATAACTAATAAGCCAACTACTTCAAAATGTATTAGATTTCTTGCAAATAATCAAACACATTTTCGGAAAAAAGACAAATATTCTTGACTTTTTGGTGAAATTGGTCGTAATCTTGTTCGTATTAGAACAAATGTTCGAAGAAAGGTCCATCATGTCAGCTCAGATCATCGAGTTTCCAATGCACAGAGTCAGACCAGCTCAGGCTCAAAGCGCTAACCGAGCACCTGGAGTTCGCCAAGCTCGCGTGTTGCCGCAAAGCGACGTTCGTACCTCAGTGCGTGTTGCTCGATCTATCGTTGGTTGGGTACTTGTAGCGATGACTGTCTTTTGGCTGTTCTCAGGACAAGGGTCTGATCTTCAATCTGCTCAGGCAAACAGCAATTCAGGCTCTAGTCAGAGCACAAAGTTTCAGTACGTAACTGTGATGAGTGGCCAGAGTCTCTGGACCATCGCAGAACTGTACGGAGCTAAGCAAGACCCTCAAGATTTCATCGCTAAAGTGATTGCACTTAACAACTTGAGCGACAGCGTTGTTCCTGCGGGAATGAGACTGGCACTTCCTCAGAACTGAGCATTTCCCCCCTCTGCTGTTAGTAACCTTAACTAATGACTGAGCTAAACGACTTGCCTATAAGAGAGAGCCTCAAAGGCCGAACTCCTTATGGAGCTCCTCAGTTGCATGTTCCAGTAGCGCTGAACGTGAATGAAAATACTCACGAGATTTCTGAAGATATTCTTATCGACATAATTTCTAGATTGGCGCAATCACTGCGCGAAATCAACCGTTATCCAGATCGCGAATTCACTGCTTTGCGTGAATCGCTAGCTAAGTATTTAGGCAATTCACTCACTGCTGAAAATTTGTGGGCAGCAAATGGATCTAACGAAGTTCTGCAACAAATATTTATGGCATTTGGTGGCCCAGGCAGAACTGCATTGTCGTTCACCCCGACATACAGCATGTATTCCTTGATTGCTCAGTCAACCGATACTAAATACATTGAAGTTGAACGTGAGCAAAGGTATGAATTGTCTGTTGATTTTGTGGTTGCTGCAATCAATAAGCACAAGCCAGATATCGTAATTCTCTGTTCCCCAAATAACCCAACTGGCACTCCTGTTGACTTAGCTGTAATTGAAGCGGCTTACGAAGCAACTGAAGGTGTGTTGGTTATCGATGAGGCTTATGCAGAATTCTCTTTGAATGAAAACAGTGCATTGTCTCTGCTGCCGGGCAGAGAGCGACTTCTGATTAGTCGAACCATGTCTAAGGCCTTCTCTTTCGCTGGTGCGAGAGTTGGATACCTAGCAGCTGACCCTGCGGTTTGCGATGCAATGCGTTTGGTTCGTTTGCCTTACCACCTAAGCGCTTTGACTCAAGCAGCAGCTGAAGCTGCCTTGAGTCACAGCAGAAGAATGCTTGCCACTGTTGCGGACATAAGAGATCAAAGAGACAGACTCTATGTCGCATTGCAAGACATGGGTCTTGATCCTTACCGTAGTGACGCGAACTTCATTTTGGTCGGGGGGATAGCTAACCCAGAGCAGACTTGGCAAGCGTTATTGGACAGAGGAATCTTGGTTCGCAATGTTGGAATCCCAAACACCCTAAGAATCACAGCGGGAACTGAGGCAGAAACTACTGCTGTTATTCAAGCTATTACTGAAATATTGTCTTAGAAGTAGAATTGCTCTTATTGCCAGCGTCGGCACCCACCCACCCATAATTTGCTTGAAAGGCAAAACCGATGAGCCGCACCGCATCAATCGAAAGAAAGACCAGTGAGTCTTCAGTCAAGTTGTCATTGAATCTCGATGGAACTGGAACTTCTTCTATTAATACAACTGTTCCGTTCTTTGATCACTTGCTTACTGCTTTCTCAAAGCACTCAATGATTGATTTGAATATCGAATCTTCAGGGGATACCGACATTGACATTCACCACACCGTAGAAGACACCGCAATAGTTCTTGGCCTTGCTTTGAAGCAGGCGCTTGGCGATAAAAATGCAATTTCAAGATTCGGCGATGCAACCGTTCCATTGGATGATGCCCTAGTTAGAGCAGTTGTTGACATTTCAGGTAGACCTTTTCTTTCACACACTGGAGAGCCAGCAGGATTTGAACTGCACGCTATCGGCGGACACTTCACCGGTTCCCTTGTGCGTCACGTATTTGAAGCAATTTGTTTGAACGCAGACATCACTGTTCACATCAGTGTTCTTGATGGCAGAGACCCACACCACATTGCTGAAACTGAATTCAAGGCTTTTGCTAGAGCACTAAGAAAAGCAGTTGAGCCAGATCCTCGTGCCGTCGGAGTTCCATCAACTAAGGGCACTTTGTGACCCAACCTAAAGTAGTTGTTCTGGATTATGGCAGTGGCAATGTTCATTCAGTCCTAAACGCTCTGAAGGAAGTTGGCGCTGAAGCAGTTCTTAGTTCTAATAGAGCTGAAGTGCTTGCAGCCGATGGATTAGTGGTTCCTGGTGTTGGTGCATTTGCAGCTGTGATGGAGCAACTTGTCAAAGTTGGTGCACCAAGCATGATTGATCAAAGACTCTCTGCTGGCAAAGCTGTGCTTGGCATCTGTGTTGGTTTACAAGTGATGTTTGATGTTGGAACTGAACATGATTTAGAAACCGAGGGGTTAGGTCAATGGCCTGGTCGAGTTACCAAACTTGAATCTGAGACGCTCCCACACATCGGTTGGAATGATGTTCAAGCTCCTGCGGGCTCTTTGTTGTTTGAAGGAGTTGCCGATCAGCAGTTTTACTTTGTACATTCTTACGGTGCACCAGAATTTGAATTAGAAGATTCATCGCCATTTGATAAACCCAAGGTGACTTGGGCCGAGTATGGTTCTAGATTTGTAGCAGCAGTTGAGAATGGTCCGCTATCAGCAACACAATTTCATCCAGAGAAATCTGGTGACGCGGGTTTGCGGTTGCTCTCTAATTGGCTAAAGACTTTATAGGTAAAGGAACCCTTAACTTGAATGACAAACTTGTGCTACTTCCTGCAGTTGATGTGGCTGATGGTAAGGCCGTCAGACTAAGCCAAGGTGTTGCTGGCAGCGAGACGGATTACGGTTCTCCTATCGAAGCTGCTCAAACATTTATTGATGCAGGTGCCGAATGGATTCACCTTGTTGATCTTGATGCTGCTTTTTCTCGAGGGGAAAACAGAGCAATTATTCGTGAGGTAGTTGCCAACAGTCATGGCATAAACATTGAGCTCTCTGGCGGGATTAGAGATACCGAATCTTTAGAAGTAGCACTAGCAGCAGGGGCAAGAAGAGTGAACCTTGGCACAGCAGCCTTAGAGAACCCAGATTGGACAGCTGAAGTAATTGCTAAGTATGGCGACAAGATTGCCGTTGGTTTAGATGTTCGTGGAACAACTTTGGCTGCTAGAGGTTGGACCCAAGATGGTGGCGATCTGTTTGAGGTACTTGCCAGATTAGAAGCGGCAGGCTGTCCTCGTTATGTTGTGACAGATGTTACAAAAGATGGAATGTTGCTTGGGCCAAATATTGAAATGCTCAAGCAGGTTATGCAGCACACCGACAAGCCAGTTATCGCATCAGGCGGTATTTCATCTCTGAAAGATTTAGAAGAACTAAGAAAACTTGTTCCACTAGGTCTTGAAGGTGCAATTCTCGGCAAGTCACTCTATGCAGGTAAGTTCACATTGCAAGAAGCTCTTGAAGTAGCCGGCTAAAAATGTCTGATCACGATAAGTTTTCTGACTCAGCTGGCGTTGCTTGGGAAGGCAGATCATTCGAAGCAAATCCATTTAGTGGTGACAATGGTTTAGCTGATGAAAAACTTTTGGAAGCAATCGCTAATTTTCAAACCGGTGTTCTCGGTTTAGAAAACGTTTATGAAGTCTTCGCATCGGCTAGATTTTTGATTCCACTAGTTGCTGATCTTGGTGAATCAGGAGTTGGCGCTCACGGTCAACAAGTTGATAAGAGCGCGGACCTTTCTATCGTGACGGTGCTGACTCCAGATAATCAAAAAGCTTTACCGGTATTCAGTTCTGTGGCAGCCATGACAAAGTGGAATCCGAAGGCAAGACCTGTACCAAACGATGGTAGAAAAGTTTGTTTGGCAGCGGCTAGCGAAGGTAACACTCGAATTGTTTTAGATCCGTTGAGTGAAACGGAATTAGTAATTAGACGTCCAGCGATTGCAGCTATTGCTCAAGGTTTTGATTGGTTTCCTCCAGAACGTAACCCTGAAGTAGTTGAACTGATTAATCTCAGCGTTGAACAGATTCCTGAGGTGGAGAGTTTCACTTTGGTTTGTGGGGACCCAACAGCAAGACTCAGGGGACAGGAGCTACTTTTGGTGGTTTATCTTGAGTCTGGGTTGTCGGAAAATGAACTAAAGGGTATTGAATCTCGATTATTCGAACAGCTTGGTGCTTCCGAACGTTTTGTTGAGCTAGTTGACTCTTTGGCAGTCAAATTCTTACCGGTTAGTTAACGGGACCCGTAAATTTCTCGCCTGGGCCCTGCCCTGGTTCATCTTTGATAGTGGATGCCTCGCGGAAAGCTAGCTGCAGGCTTCTAAGCCCATCTCGTAACGGTCTGGCATGGTGATCGCCTAAATCTGGTGAACTAGCCGAAATAAGTCCAGCTAATGCTGTGATTAGCTTTCTAGCTTCATCAAGATCGCCTTTATAGCCATTTTCGGCTAAACCAACCTGGACAGCGGCAGCACTCATAAGATGCACCGCTGTTGCGGTGATAACCTCAACGGCTGGAACATCTTCAAGCTCGCGGAGGGCTTGATTCTCTAAATCATCTGACATTCAGGGCTTCACTTTCGACTTGGTTCTCTGCTAGGCTACTTCACGGCTCTGCGGATTAACCTCTGCAGTCAGAAGTGGATTCATTTCCCACCCGCGACTACCGATTTCTTTAGGTGGCCGGGTAAAGCTTTGAACTTTCAGTTCTGCGCGTTAGCAAGTAAATACTTGCATGGACGTGGCCAAATAAGTCACGTCAAAAGGAGCAGCAGATCAGCGATCCGCGTATAAACGAACGAATTCGTGTGCCTGAGGTACGCCTAGTTGGACCTAAAGGTGAACAGCTAGGAATCATCAAAATCGAAGAAGCCCTGCGTATGGCGCAGGAAATCGACTTAGATTTGGTGGAAGTATCTCCCGGCTCAGAGCCACCAGTGTGTAAATTGATGGATTTCGGTAAGTTCAAGTACGAGGCAGCCCAGAAGATCCGTGAAGCGAGAAAGAACCAGACCAACACAGTTATCAAGACTGTTCGTTTTGGCTTGAAAATCGATGATCACGACTATGGGACCAAAAAGGGTCAGATCGAACGCTTCTTGAAAGCTGGCGACAAGGTCAAAGTGATGGTCGTTTTCCGTGGCCGTGAGCAATCACGTCCGGAGATGGGTGTCAAGTTGTTGCAAAAGGTTGCTGAAGAAGTAACTGAGTTTGGTGCTGTTGAGTCGAGTCCTTCGGCTGACGGCAGAAGCTTGGTTATGGTTATCGCTCCACTTCGTAACAAGGCAGAGGCGAAAGCCGAAGCCAAGCGTTTAGCCGATAAACAAGCTAAAGCTTCAAAGACTGAGACCGAAACTAAGGATTCTGCGGCTGAAACCGCAGATTAGAAAAACAGGAGAGAAGTTATGCCAAAGCAGAAGACCCACTCTGGCGCTAAGAAGCGTTTCCGCTTCACAGGTAGCGGCAAGTTGATGAAGCAGCAAATTAACATGCGCCACAACCTCGAGCACAAGTCGAGCCGTCGTACCCGTCGTCTAAACCAAGATCAGCTTGTTAGCAAAGCTGACTTCAAGACCATCAAGAAGCAGCTCGGCCACTAGCCCAAGCTATTCACAAAATTTTTAGGAGAAACTAATGGCAAGAGTAAAAAACGCAATAAACGCGTTGAAGAAGCGTCGCACAGCACTTGAACGTGCCAAGGGTTACCGCGGTCAGCGTTCACGTCTGTACCGTATGGCTAAGCAGCAGGTTCTGCACTCCCTGGTCTATGCATACAACGACCGTCGCGATAAAAAGGGTAACTTCCGTCGTCTATGGATTCAGCGTATTAACGCAGCCTCTCGTGCGAACGGACTGACATACAACCGTCTAATCCAGGGTCTAAACCTTGCAGGCGTTGCAGTCGACCGTCGTATCTTGGCTGACCTTGCAGTGAACGAACCAAAAGCTTTTGCTTCTTTGGTAGCTACCGCTAAGGCTGCACTTCCAGCGAACACTTCAGCTCCAAAGGTTCACTAGAGCCTGTGCTAATCGATCCCAAAGCCGCTAAGGTTCGTGGGGTTGCCAAGCTAGTTAAGAAAGATGCCCGGTCAGAAACCGGGCTCTTTCTGCTTGAAGGACCGCAAGGTTTTCGCGAGGCGCTCAATCGACCAAAACTCATCCTCGAAGCTTTTGCTACCGAGGAGGCTTTGGCGCGCCATCCGGAACTCTTTGCCAAAGCTGCAAGTTCAAGAGTTGAAGTTCAACTAGTCAACGATGCTGTTCTTGCAGCTTTGTCAGATACCAATGCACCTCAAGGTGTAGTTGCTGTCTGTGAGCAGTTTGATGTTTCTCTTGAAGACATCATTGCAACCAAACCAAAGCTAGTTGTGTTGCTCTCTCAAATCAGAGATCCAGGTAATGCTGGAACAGTGCTGAGAGCAGCTGACGCTGCTGGTGCTGATGCAGTGATTTTTAGCTCAGGTAGCGTGGATATTTATAACCCGAAGGTTGTTAGATCAACTACAGGTTCGATGTTCCACCTGCCATTTGCAGTTGATGTCGATATCAATGAAGCGGTAAAAGCACTCAAGGGTGCTGGAATTCAGATTCTTGCTGCTGATGCATCAGGGAAAGCGTTGCCTGAACTTTCTTCAGAACTCGAAAAGCCAACTGCTTGGTTATTCGGTAATGAAGCGTGGGGCTTTGAGCCAGAAGTGCTAGCCCTTGCTGACCTGACTGTTGCAGTTCCTATCTATGGTGCAGCTGAGTCACTGAATCTTGCGACCGCTGCCAGTGTGTGTCTCTATTCATCTGCTTTTGCTCAGAACTCAACACCGCGCTAAGCGTAAGCCAAAAGCCCTAGCGGATATACTTGAACCTAATGCCAGAACATAGCCCAATCACTAAAGCATCAGTCGATGCCATAGTTTCTGATGCCTTGAAGTTGATTCAATCAGCTACCGATCTGGCTTCCCTTAAATCTGTTAGAGCCAGTGCTGTTGGCGATGGATCTGCTATTGCTTCATTGAGCTCTTCGCTTGGGAAACTGCCAGCTGACCAGAAAGCCGATGCTGGCAAGCTAATCACTGCCGCCAGAACAACTGTCAATGATGCTTTTGCTTCAAAAGAAGCACAGTTCTATGTTGTTGAACAAGCCGCCAAGCTTGAAGCGGAAAAGGTTGATGTCACCGCTGCTCCACAAACTCAGGTGCTAGGAGCAAGACACCCACTATCGCTTTTGCAGGATGAGATTTCGGATATCTTCATCGGCATGGGTTGGGAAATAGCTGAAGGCCCTGAAGTTGAGAGCGAATGGTTCAACTTCGATGCATTGAACTTTGATGCTGATCACCCAGCAAGGGCTATGCAAGATACTTTCTTTGTTGAACCGGTTGAACAGCACCTAGTGCTTAGAACTCACACATCACCAGTTCAGGTACGTTCATTGCTGGAGCGAGAGTTACCTGTTTATGTTTTATGTCCTGGGCGTGTGTTCAGAACAGATGAACTTGATGCAACTCACACACCTGTTTTCCACCAGGTTGAAGGTCTTGCAGTTGATAAAGGTCTCACCATGGCAGATCTCAAGGGAACTCTTGAGCACTTTGCCAGAATCATGTTCGGTCCAGATGCCAAGATTCGTCTTCGTCCTTCCTTCTTCCCATTTACTGAACCTTCAGCTGAGTTAGATGTTTGGCACCCAGGTGCTAAAGGCGGTGCTCGTTGGGTTGAGTGGGGTGGCTGCGGAATGGTTAACCCTAATGTTCTGCGTGCAGCTGGAATTGATCCAGAAGTTTATTCAGGTTTCGCATTCGGTATGGGTATCGAAAGAACTTTGATGTTCCGAAACGATGTCAAAGACATGCACGACATGGTTGAAGCGGATGTTCGTTTCTCTCAGCAGTTCGGGGTGGTGCTCTAATGAGAGTTCCATTGTCTTGGTTAGCTGAATATGTAGCACTTCCTAAAGATTCAACTGCTGATTCAGTTATGGCTGAGCTGGTCAAAGTTGGTTTAGAAGAAGAAGGGTCACATTCTTTCTCACTTGTCGGCCCAATTGTTGTGGGTCAAGTTCTTGAATTTGTTGAAGAAGAACAAACTAACGGTAAAACTATTCGTTGGTGCCAGGTCAGAGTTGCACCTAGCGGAACTAAAGCTGCTGATGGTGGCCTAGATGTTCGAGGCATTGTTTGTGGTGCAAGAAACTTTGAATTAAATGACAAAGTAGTCGTTACTTTGCCAGGAGCAGTCTTGCCAGGGGATTTCAAGATTGCGGCTAGAAGCACCTATGGTCATACCAGCGATGGCATGATCGCATCTGCTCGTGAACTAGGTGTGAGCGATGACCATGACGGGATTCTTCGCCTAAGCACCATTGGATTAGATCCTGAAATCGGCTCAGATGCCTTAGCTTTGCTGCATCTAAACGATGAAGCAGCAGAAGTAAACGTGACTCCTGATAGAGGTTACTGCTTCTCAATTCGAGGTATTGCTCGTGAGTTCTCGCACGCAACAGGTGCGGTCTTCACTGATCCAATCTCTAAAGTAACTCCAGTAAAGAGCAATGGTTATGGACTAAAGATTTCAGATGCTGCGCCTATTAGAGGCAAGGTTGGTTCAACCAAGTTTGTTGTTGCTTCAGCTTCTAACGTGAACGCTAAAGCGCAAACACCAGCCTGGATGGTTTCAAGACTAAAGCTCTCTGGAATGCGTTCTATTTCCGTTGTTGTTGACATCACTAACTACGTGATGCTTGAACTTGGTCAACCAATTCACGCTTACGATCAAGCAAAAGTTAAAGATGGTTTGACTGTTCGTAGAGCCAACAAAGGTGAGAACCTGGTTACTCTAGATGGTCAGACCAGAGCGCTTCATGCAGAAGATTTAGTAATCGCTGATGCAAGTGGAGCAATTGGTCTTGCTGGTGTCATGGGTGGCCAGAGCACTGAAGTATCCGATTCAACTACTTCAGTTCTGGTGGAGGCAGCGAACTTCGATGGTGTATCTATTGCTAGAACTGCAAGAAGACACAAACTTCCTAGCGAAGCCTCTAAGCGTTTTGAACGTGGTGTTGATCCAAAGATTGCTGAGTATGCAGCAGCCAGAGTTGTTCAGTTACTAGTTGAACTTACCGGAGCCAAAGCTGATGCACTTGGTGCATTCTTCGATGAAACACCAGAGATTTCCAAAGTATTCTTGCCTGCTGATTTTGCATCAAGTATTACTGGGGTTGAATACTCAGCAGCAGAAATAGTTTCAACACTGAATGATATCGGCTGTGTTGTTGCAACGGTTTCTGACGGTTATGAAGTCCTGCCACCATCATGGCGACCAGATCTGGCTCACAAAACAGATCTAGTTGAAGAAGTAGCCAGAATTACCGGTTACGACAGAATCCCTTCAAGACTTCCTGTTGCGCCTCCTGGTAAGGGGCTAACCACTCGTCAAAAACAACGTCGCTCGGTTGCGAACCAACTGGCTGCAACTGGACACACGGAAGTTTTGAATTACCCATTCTTGACTCAAGTCCAGAACTCATACTTTGCCGATGAAAAAGCTAAGCGGGTACTTCTTGCCAATGCAATGCAGGAAGAAGTTAACCAACTGCGTTTGAGCATGTTGCCAGGACTAATTGATGCTGCCAAGCGCAACCTGTCTAGAACTATTACTGATTTAGCTATTTATGAAATTGGTTTAGTGTTCTTACCTTCTGCTTCAGCGGATAAAGTCACCCTCCCAATTGGAACTTCTTTGCCTAGCGAAAAAGAGTTGGCTAAGTTACACGCCAGCATTCCTAACCAACCGCTGAGCCTGGCGGCTGTCTTCGTTGGAGATAGGCTCTTGCAACAAGTTGGTAGAAAAGCGGTGAAGGCTAGCTACTCAGATGCGATCCAGGCTGCTAGAACTGCTGCGCACGCTGTTGGTGTTGAGATTTATCTTGAGCAGGCAACGCCTTTGGGATACCA
>Ga0114979_10000419_pt1 | contig 28335 bp, 17 predicted proteins | sample S_140625_EF_Meta_FD_87315 | JGI IMG/M metagenome (GOLD analysis project Ga0114979, IMG submission 87315) | Freshwater microbial communities from Lake Simoncouche, Canada to study carbon cycling - S_140625_EF_MetaG | ecosystem: Environmental > Aquatic > Freshwater > Lake | place: Lake...
CATTGACTTACACGGACGTTGAATCAGGCGCTGATTGCAACCGTTCGATTGTTCGCACGTGGGTTGCTGCAGACAATTGCGGTAATGCGTCGACATTCGTTCAGAATATTACTATCTCTGACCTGGAAGGTCCGGTATTCGCTGGACCAAACAACGTTTCAGCTCCTTGCGATAACTACGCTGATATCATCGACGTTACTGCTACTGACAATTGTTCAGGTGTAGTAGCTGTTTCGATCGCCGGTGAAAGCATCAGCGGAAGCGGTTGCTCACGTGTTGTAACACGCACCTACAGCGCTACTGACGGTTGCGGTAACACCACAACGTTTGTTCAAACAATCCAGTTGATAGATGATGTTGATCCTATCGTTTCTAATCCTCCTGTTGCTGTGACACGTGATTGTAACCAATCAATTCCGGTTTACACTCCACAATGGACAGACAATTGTGATGGTTCACTTACAACTGAGTTTGATGAAACTGCATTTACCATTGGTTGCACAACAGTTATAACGCGTGCATACACTGCTACTGACGATTGTGGTAATTCAACAACTGTGAATTACGTAGTTACTTTGGTTGATACAACAGCTCCTACAGCATCTAACGTCACTCCAAACTTCACGGCTGAGTGCTCTCAGTTTGGTGGTGTAGAAAGTGTTGCTAATCCTGTTTTCACTGACAACTGCGGAAGCCCAATCACGGTGACCGAAAGCTTCACTGAAGTAGCTTCAGGATGTAATCGCGTCATCACCATCACTTGGACTGCTGCAGACCAATGTGGTAATGTTGGCACTGCAAGCACTGTTGTAACGCTTGTTGACAGCAGCAATCCGACCTTCACCTTTGTACCAGCAGGTGGCACATTCAGCTGCGAGCAGGGTATTGACTTCGGTCAGGCTACTGCAACTGATGCTTGCAATGCGGTGACGGTAACATCAACGGATGCGACTACACAAGGTGTTTGCGAAAATGCATACACTATTGTGCGCACTTGGACTGCTACAGACGCATGTGGAAATAGCTCAAATGCTACTTCAACTTACACTGTAATTGACCAAACTGCACCATTCTTCGTATCTGTTCCAGATACCTTGTTCTTGGATTGCATCGTAATGGATCTTCCTGCATCCTCAGCGACAGCTGCAGATAATTGCGACGGTTCTGTAGACGTTACTTATGCAGATAACATGGTATCAAATAACAATTGCGCTCGTGAGTACCTCCGCACATTCACTGCTACTGACAACTGTGGTAACACTGCTACTGCAACACAAGTAATCGTTGCTGTAGATAATGAAGGACCTGTATTTGCAGGTGCTGCGGATATCGATGTTCTTTGCTCGGAGTTCACCACAGATGGTGTTTACGTAACTGCAAGCGACAACTGTGGTTCGGCTTCAATTACTGTGTTTGGCGGTGATCAGGAATTGACAAGCAATGATTGCAGAACTATACAGCGTCAGTACGTTGCGATTGACAACTGTGGTAATGATACCTACTTCACTCAGGTGATTCACGTGATTGACACTGAAGCTCCAGTAGCCAGCGAAGTTGCACCTGCTGTGCAATACAGCTGCAACGAGTCTTGGACGCCTGCAACGGTGAGCTTCTCTGACAACTGTGACCAGAATTTGGTAATTACAGATAATGTTCAAACGACAAACCAGGGTTGCACGATTATCTACGCGTACAGCTGGACAGCTACCGATGCTTGTGGAAATTCTACAACGGTTAGCCAGACAGTAACTATCGTGGATGATATCGCTCCGGTAATTAATGATAGCAACTCTGAGCAGACAGTATCTTGCGATGAGTTGGTTGAATTTGCTACGCCAACGGCAACTGACTTCTGTGCTGGTGATGTGGCTGTAACGGTTGCCGTAGAAAACGTTGGTGACAACTGCGACCGCACAATCACGACTACTTTCCGCGCGGAAGACGGTTGTGGTAACAGTTCAGAGGTAACGCACATCGTTCACTACGTTGACGAAGCCGGTCCGGTTTGGTCTGCAGGTAACCAAGTTGATTTCTCTTACGAGTGTGGTACAACTCCGATGGTGGTTGAGCCAATCGCGACGGATAACTGTAACAGCATTACCTACAGCTCTGTTGATGGTGAGCCATTCTCAGCAGGTGTAGCTTGTTTGACAGCCTTCAACCGCACATGGACGGCTACTGATGCTTGCGGAAACAACAGCATCGCATTCGTTCAAACCATCACGTTTGAAGATACAACAGAGCCTGTATTGAGCGGTTGTCCATCTGACCTCGTGTTGGATTGCACGGCGGAAGTTCCTGCAGCTGCTGAGGTATCTGCAACTGACAATTGTGATAACAACGTGACCGTTGAGTTCACTGAGACTATCGATGGCACTGTGACCAACGGTTCTAACTTGTACACGCCTGTGCGTCCTGCTGCTAACACATGCAACTACCCATACGATTGGGCAATGGCGTTGTTCAGCTTGCCAAGCCAGTACCGTTGGTACCAGTTGGATCCAAACACCCCGGCAACCTTGGTTGACAACGGTGGTGGTTCGATCACTATTTCAGGCCGTCTCTTCAACGTGCTTCGTCCTGACGGTGGTTTCGATTTCAACGTTACGTACGGTGAAGGTTTGAACTGGGCTGATTGGAGCGGACTGTTGAATGCGAACGGCTTCAAGGCTGATTGCGGTGGCGAAGCTGCGAATCACCCATCATGGATGTACTACATCCTTCAGTCGAGCTCAGCTGCTGAGTTGACCGGTTGGGGACGTTTTGCAGGTTCTTCAATCCACTTGACACACGCACCTTCTAACGAATACTTCGGATTCCAGGTTGGTGACGGAGCGAACAACTACAACGGTGACAACGGTGCCGGTGGTTGGTTCTTGTATGGTGGTGCAGGAGATACATTCCTTGAGAATGGTGAGACTATCCTAAGCGGTAACTTCACTCAGCAAGGTATCGGTGACTTCGCGTTCCGCGTTGAGGATTGCCCTGGTTACAGCATCATCCGCACTTGGACTGCAGTTGACTGTGAAGGTAATGAGAGCTCATGCACTCAGACCATCACTTTCGCTAGCTTGGATAACAACGTAGCCGGTATGGATATGACAACCGATAACAACGATGGTGACCGTTCTGCGGAAATCGCGATCGTGGGTATCATGCCAAACCCTGCCACTGATCGTTCGCAGATTAGCTTCATGAGCACTGTAGATGGTAAGTTGTCATTGCAAGTGTTGGATATGACCGGTCGTGTGGTTGGTGACTTGTTCAACAACCAAGCTGAAGCCGGACAGGTTTACACTGCTGAGTTCGACGCTAACGTAATGTCTTCGGGCATCTACATGGTTCGCTTGACCTCAGGTACAGCCTTCCAAATGGAGCGTCTGTTGATTCAGAAATAATCGAATGCGCTAAATAGCGCTGCAGCCTATACAAACGCCCTCCGCCTTGCGGGGGGCGTTTGCTTTTTATGTTCGCCTGTAAAATCCTTAACCTTAGGTTTTCAACAAAATATCAACAAAATATTCTTTGTTTTTCGGAAGATTCGTACATCTTTGTGAGGCTTAACCGCACTCTATGAAAATGTATTTTACTGTCGTTTCCCGACATGGTCATTTGCCGTGTGTTGGAGCCGTGCTTTTCGAAAATCTTAACACGCTGCAACTGGCAGTTGGCCTCCTCCGTTTTCAATTAAAACCAATGACCACAACAGTATGAAGAGCAAGTTGTGTCTTTTTGCGGTGGTGTTGCTTATCCTTTGTATTAAGCAAAACCTAAACGCGCAACTGCGTTGTTCGAACTGTTCCGGACGCGATACAACGCGCTATACCAATGGCATGGAGAACGATAGTCTTTATTTCATCTGTATGGGTGAAACGGCTTCGCTTAGCGTCAGTTCCCCCGACAATGAACTGCTCGATTTTCAATGGTATCGCTTTATCAACGCCTCCAACAGTTGGCAAACGACGGTTTTAGCACCGGATGTTTCCATCAGCTCCTACAATGCAACGCTGGGTGGATTTCGTGTGGTAGGAACTGATAGCTTGGGGGTAATTCGAGTTGAAGAAATTTGCTGGGTTTCCCGCATCAACCAGGCGCCTATTGTCAATGCCAACACACTGCAACCGGGTTGTTCGAATGTGACACTCGCGTCTGTTTACTTTCAGCCCAATATTACCGGCTACTTCAATCCGCCGCGGTCGAATCCGAATTTGCCCTACATCCTTGATGCAAGCAGCGAGTTATCCATTTGCTTGGATATAACACATCCCATTCTAACGGACTTGTCCTTGGAGTTGGTTGCTCCGCAGGCATGTGGCGCTGTTTCCGTTTTATTGACGCCGTCGCAAGTAAGTAACGATCAGGATACGGTGTGTTACAACAGCGATGCGATTGACCTTTGTTTTACGACGGAATCGACCACCTCTTTCGATTTGTGCAGCTTGCCGAGTTACCAGGTTACAGGGCAATATGGAGCCTATGGTAATCCTGCAGTTGCAATTGATTGGTCGGCGTTGTATGGCTGTCAGGCCAATCAGCCCGGGTGGCAATTGGTTGTTGGTGATTGTGAGGGCGGAGCACAAGGAACTATTGATGCTGTAACCATGAACGTTGGTGGTATAGGCACTGACTTATTACCGGTTATAATTGATTTGGAGTTGCCTTCCGAAGATCCTTATGCAATAGCTGATGATAACTGCGCTGCAGGTTTGTTGACCATCTTACCCTTGGAGTTACAACCTATAGGGCCGCAAGCAATTAGTAATGGCTTCCAAATTAGTTGGGAGGCAGATCCGCCTTTCCCGGGGGTCAACGGTTCGAGCTTACAAACGATATACTTGACGCCGGGGCCGGCAACGGATACACAGTTTAGTGTTCAGTTGTTAGGGCCAAACATAGCTGGAGCCTGTGGTGCATATACTCAGGATTTTGAGTTTTACGATTACATCCAGCCGGATTCGACAATCATTACCTATGAAGATTCGGTTTTGTGCTTAACGGACGAGCCGATGCTGTTGACTTCAAGTATCACGGAGGGGGTTTGGCTGGGGCCTGCGACGCTTGTCGATGGTGGTGTGATGCTCGATCCGGCACTGCTTGGCGTTGGGGAGTGGACAGTTACCTATAGTCCCACGTACTCCTGTATTGACTCATCTTCGGTGACCGTGTTAGTTGATCAAGCGCCGGTGGTTTCATTCACTTCGCCTTCAAGTTTTTGCGAAACGGATGCACAGGTGCAGCTTCAGGCTCAACCCTTGGGAGGGTTTTGGCAGGGTGATGCGATTGTAGATAGTCTGATGGGAATGTTCGATCCTTCTCTGGTTGGCGGCGCTTCACAGGTATTGACGTATACGACTGTCGGTAATTGTCCGGCAACCGATACGCTGATTGTTAGTGTTGAGTCTGTCATCGAAGCTTCGATTATTGAACCCGATACTGCAGTTTGTTTGTCGGATGCCCCGATCAACTTTGATGCGAACTTGAGCCCCGGCTTTTGGACAGGTCCGGGTATCAGCGGGGCGTCTCAGGGATTGTTTGAACCGCAGCTGGCGGGTTTGGGAACACATACCATTACCTACAATTACACGGGTGTATGTGAATCCTCCGATACACGTCAGGTGATAGTGGAGGACCCATCGATTTCATTTTCGCCAACCGATGAGGTTTGTGTTGACAGCGACCCGGTGGACTTGGAAGTTTTTGCCACTCCGGGAACGTGGTCAGGAATCGGTTTAATCGATACGCTGATTGGCATGGTTGATCCATCCTTGCTTCAACCCGGTGTGCATTATTTCACCTATACGCTTTTGAATAGTTGTGCTGCTCAGGATAGCGTAGGACTTACAATCCAGGATTTTCCGGCGATTATCGTCGAACTTCCCGGGGGCGTTTGTGTGAGTCAGAATGCGTTTACCTTATTGGCTAATCTGCCGGGTGGAGTTTATTCGGGCAGCGGCGTGCAGCAATCGGGTGGTACCTGGCAATTCAGTCCGGCGCAGTCTGGCAGCGGCACGGCAGTTATTCAATACGATTACTCCGGTGTTTGCACGGTCACTGTTTATGATTCGCTTGAGGTCTATGCTTTACCGGAATTGACTGTTTCCGCTGATACCAGTGTTTGTCCTGATGGTCAGGCTCAGCTCCAAGTGAGCGGTGCTTTTCAGTATGGATGGGCTCCTGCTTCTGCATTGTCCACGCCAAATGAGGCTAGCACACTAGCTACTCCTGATGTTACGACCTCCTTTACTGTGTCGGGACAATCAGAGCAAGGGTGTTTCTCCACGGCTGAGGTTACCGTGACAGTTTATGATAATCCCGCACCCATCACCACTAGCCCGGTAGAATTATGTCCGGGCGAAACAGGTGTTCTCGAGGTGCAGGGGCTTTCCAGTGCTTCATGGGAGGGAGCGGGAATCGAGAATCCGGATGCACTTTCTACATTGGTTACACCGGATAGTAGTGCGGTTTATACGGTTCAAGGATTGGATGAAAATGGCTGTTTGGGGGAGTCGGAGGTTGAGGTGATTGTTTACGAGCCGATGGCGGCTTTTGAAGCTTCCGATACGACCGGTATTCCGCCACTTGAGGTTGTGTTCACGAATGTTTCGGAAGGTGATTACTTCGTGTGGATCATGGGCAATGGAGATACCGTAATCACAACCGACATTTCACAACCCGTGACGGCGATTTACTCCGGAGAATATACCTATGATGTAACGTTGACGGCTTATCTGAATGGATGTTCTGAAGTATTTACCAACGATGTCATGACCTATTATGATTCCGAGTTTCTGATAATTCCAAACGTTGTCTCGATGGGCGGCAACGGGAAAAATGATACGTTCAGAATTCTTGCTCAGAACATGGCCGAAATGAAGGTAATCATTTTCGACCGCTGGGGCAGGCGGGTGGGGGAGTTGGAGCGCCCCAATGATCAGTGGAATCCTAAGTTAGAAGGTACGGGAACGTATTTCTATTCGGTGCAGGCTCTTGGATTAGATGATGAGCGCTATAACTTTGATGGGTGGTTCACCGTATTGGAGGACGAGTAAAGCCCTTTGTCTACACAGCCAACTATACCTGTAGTGAATTTGCAACGCGATCGAAAGCACATTTTTGACGCGCTGTTATTCTCCGTTTTTTTTCTGATACTCTGCTGGTCGGTGTTTGTGATGGATGAATACCTGGGGTATCACCTCAAACAGTATGGTCTTGAACCGCGCGTGCCTGAAGGTTTTCGCGGTGTGTTTACCATCCATTTCCTTCATGGTGATTTGGAACACATCGCACAGAATTCGCTCGCGTTTTTGGTACTGAATACCTTTCTCTTTTATTTCTATCGCGCTGTTTCGCTTCCCGTATTTGCCGCTATCGCTTTGTTGAGTCCTGTTTTGCTTTGGTTTACAGGAAGGCCCGGCAACCACATCGGAGCATCGGTATTGATTTATGGCGAGTTCGCTTTCTTGTTTGTGAGTGGTTTGATTCGCCGAAATCCGATGCTATTGCGTGTTGCGCTTGTCGTGATTCTCTATTATGGATCGTTGGTGTGGTATGTATTTCCCGTTGATAAAAAGGTGTCATGGGAGGGACATGCCTGCGGTTTTTTCATTGGCGTGCTAGCTGCCTTTTTCTGGCGCAAGCAAGGACCGCAGCGTAAGATTTACCAATATGAATTGGAGCCGGAATTGCCGGATGATGAGAACGCTTATTGGAATCTGCCGAAGACGACAACCGAGCCCTTGAAGGAAACAACAATTACCGTCAAGTATCACTTTCGACCCGAACATGATTCCGGGGATCGCGAAAAAACTAGTTCGTAACGACGCGGCGACCGATGCTGTGATAATGGAATCCAAGTTCATCCATTTTGCTTAGGTCGTAAAGGTTACGTCCGTCGAAAATGGTTTTTGCCTTGAGTGAAGTTGCTATACGGTTAAAATCCGGATTACGGAAAGCGCTCCATTCGGTACAAATCAAAAGGCAATCTGCATTTTGCAGTGCCTCATATTGATCGGTGCAGTACGTGATGTTATAGTTTTTCTGCTTTTTGACGTTTTCCATAGCTTCGGGATCGAAGGCCCGGATGCTTGCACCGGCTTCCAGTAAGTGCTCAATCATGTACAAGGCAGGTGCCTCGCGGATATCATCCGTGTCCGGTTTGAAGGCCAATCCCCAAAGTGCGATCGTTACGTTGCTCAGAGAACCCTTATAATGATCCAGGATAGGACCGAGTAGGGAAGTCTTTTGACGTTCATTCACCTTCATTACGCTTTTGAGAATTTTGAACTCGTAATGATTTTCCATACCGCTATGGAAGAGTGCCTGAACATCTTTAGGGAAGCATGAGCCACCATAACCGATGCCCGGGAAAAGGAAGCGTTTGCCAATGCGCGTATCTGATCCAATGCCTATGCGAACCATGTCGACATCGGCGCCTACTTTCTCGCAAAAGTTAGCGATTTCGTTCATGAAAGAAATCTTGGTGGCCAGAAATGCGTTGGCTGCATATTTGGTCAATTCGGCACTGCGCTCATCCATGAAAATGATGGGATTGCCTTGACGTGTGAATGGCTTGTACAATTCCTCCATCAGTTTTTGCGCACGTGCGCTTTCAGTGCCAATGACCACGCGGTCCGGTTTCATGAAGTCATCCACAGCGAATCCTTCCCGCAGGAATTCAGGATTGCTCACCACATCAAATTGAATGGTAGTTTCGTCGGCTATGGCCTTGTGCACTTTTTCTGCGGTGCCAACGGGAACGGTGCTTTTATCGACAATGACTTTATATTCTGTAATTATTTTACCCAATTGTGTCGCCACGTTAAGAACGTAGCTCAAATCAGCGCTGCCGTCTTCACCGGGAGGAGTGGGTAGTGCTAGAAAAATGATTTGAGCGCTATCGACTGCGCTTTTCAAATCGGTTGTGAAATGCAAACGTCCCTCACGGATATTGCGTTCGAACAAGACGTCCAAATGCGGCTCGTAAATGGGCATTTCGCCATTGCGCATGCGTTCAACTTTGCTCGCGTCGATATCGACACAAATGACGTTGTTGCCGGTTTCAGCGAAACACGTTCCTGTAACTAAACCTACATAACCGGATCCTACTACGGTGATATTCATGACACGTTCGATTAGGTCGCGAAAGTACGAATGAAAGCATGAAAAAGCATGATGATAAGACTAGAGTTCAGTGGCAATTCCTTTTGCTAATTCATAGGTGCGATGGGCAAAAGTTTGCAACAGCGCCGGGTCGTGTGAGGTGAGCAAAATGCCTGTGCCGGCTTTCTCTGCCAGTTGTTTCAGCGTTTGCATGAGCTCTTCTTTGGCGACATAATCGAGGTAGGTCGTTGGTTCATCCAATAGGAGGAATTCAGCGCATTGAGCAATGGCTCTTGCCAGCATAGTCCGCTGTAACTGACCGTCGCTGATTTCAGCTGATGATTGATGAGCTATGGACTGAAGCTGGAGTAACTCGATGGAGTGATCGACATGTTCTTTTCGGGTGAGTCCGGTTTTTACCCAAGCGCCATTGAACGCCCCCATTTCCACCAGTTGTCGAACCGTCATGCCCGCAATCCGGGTGCGCTCGGTCCAAACAGCGCCTAGAATGGCCGATCGTTGCATCGGCTTGAGTGGTGAAAGATCCTGTTGACCATGTAAAATTCGTCCCGAGCCGATGGGAATAATACCGGCGATGCAACGCAGCATGGTGCTTTTTCCGCTCCCGTTGCGCCCTTGAATCGCGGTGATTTTTTCGGGCTCAGCAATGAGTGACACGCCGCGCAGGATGAGATTTTCACCAAATCCTGCCGTGATGTTTTCGATGTGGAGTGACTCGTGACGCTTCATAGCAATGATTTGAAGGTTTTAGGTCCGAGCAACAACACAATCACAAATGGCGCGCCCAAGGCCGACGCAATGGTGTTCAACGGAAGCGTCGTCAATCGACTGATCAAGTCGCAAAGCATGGCCACACTAGCGCCGATGAGCAAATTGGGCAGCAAGTTTTGACGATGATCTGCTGACCCCATCCACTTGCGCGAAAGGTGGGGAACAGCCAGTCCGATAAAGGCAATGGGTCCGCAGAAAGCAGTGGATACACCGGCCAGAAGTCCGGCGATGACAATCATGCTACGGCGGGTTTGACCAACATTCACACCCATGGTCAGTGCATACTGATCACCGAGCAACATCAGGTTGAGTCGCGGTAAGATACGTAAGGTGATGAACAGGCTTAAGCCTAGCGCTGCCGCGATGACCAGGTTTTCGCGAAAGTCGCAGTTGGCAAAACTTCCTAGGCCCCAGTTGATGTAGCTGCGCAAGGCTTCATTGGAAGCCGCCGATTGCAGGGCATCCACGATGGCTGACGTAAAAAAGGAAAGCATGATGCCGAAGATGAGCAGCGTGGCCTGGTCGGATATGCGGCGAGCCACCAGTAGCACCAACCCCAGGGAGATAAAAGCGCCGGCAAAGGCTGCTGAGGCAAGGGTTGCAATGCCCCAATCGGAGGCAATAAGCTGTGCACCTGAGCCCATGGCCATGAGAGCGACTCCCAGACTAGCTCCCGAGGTTATGCCCAGCATGGATGGTCCGGCCAGTGGGTTGCGAAAAAGCGTTTGCATCAGCATCCCGCTCCAGGCGAGTGATGCACCGGTCAGGCATGCCGCAATAGTGCGTGGAATGCGTGAATCCCAAATGATGGTGAGGTGACCTGCATTGGCATTGGGTGAACGCATTAGCACTTGTACAAGCTCGAGTGATGTAATGGACACACTTCCAAAGGCAATCTCCAGCGCTACAAGAGCGACCAACACCATCCACAACCATAGATTTTTCACAGAAGCCATGCACGGCAAAAATGCACCTGAAACCGTGTTTTTGATGCGGATTCCGATGGGGCTATGTTTTTATAAAATTATTTTCAGGATACCCGTTCCATGCCGACTTTTGGCGGCCTTTATTAATCGCTATGAAATTCGACAAAAACACGGCCATTGGCTTTACGATGATGATTCTCCTCTTGCTGGGGTTCACATGGTACCAAGCCGACCTGCAAAAGAAGCAACGGGAGGAAGAGCAGGCTACCTTGGATAGTTTGGCCCGTGAACAGGCCGCGGCGCCGGCAACAGCAACATTGACGGAACAACCCCAGTTGCAGCCGGCATCCCTTGATACACTCACAGGTGATTCGATGCGCATGGCTCAGGCCAACCAAGCCATCGTCGATAAATTCGGTATCCTGTCTCCTGCAGCACAAGGCGAGGAAGGCCGCGCGGTCATTCAAAACAAGCGCATCAAGCTGGAGATTGATTACAAAGGAGGTTTGTTCGCTTCCGCTGAATTGCTCGACGGTTACAAGAACTACACTACCGGCGAAAACATAAAACTCTGGAGTGAAGGTCTTTCCTCCATGCAGTTCGATTTGAATCTGAACGGTAAAGGTGTTTTTTCATCACGCGACTTTTACTTTGTTCCGGGAGCCACGTCTGTCGATGCCTCGACAGCTGAAGGAAGCCTGGCTATGCGCCTGAATTCATCGGATCCGGAGAAATACTTCGAAATAGTTTACACGCTGAAGCCGGATGTATACGCCGTGGATGTGAAAATAAATGCTCATGGCATTGGTGATGATTTGCAACTGTCGGCCAAACCATTGACGATTGCGTGGAATGTGGCCGGTGTTGCCAACGAAAAGGGACTTGCGGCCGAGCGTTCGCGCTGCTCGGTTTACTACCGTGAGGGCGAAGAAGATCGCGATTATCTCAGCGAGTCGGATGACGACAGCTACACTGCTGAAGATCCCCTGCAATGGGTTGCCTTTAAGCAGGATTATTTCTCTGCAGCTGTCATTGCTAAGGAAGGCTTCAGCGCCGGTTCTTACATGCAGGTCAATGTTCCGACCGATAGCATGCATACGAAATTGTATCAGGCCAAATTGCAGTTGCCGGTGAAAGGTGGTGCTTACGCTTTCGGTGAGCTGACCTTCTATTTCGGTCCGAATGACTACAAAGAGTTGAAAAGCCTGGAGGTGGAAGAAATTGATCGTGTCATCGATTATGGCTGGAGCATCATTGGCACAGTGAACCGCTATTGTGTTCGTCCGCTCTTCTATTTCTTCTCGTCGTTTATCGGAAGTTGGGGGCTGATCATTCTTTTGGTTACGTTGGTCATTAAGACCGTTCTCTTCCCCATCACGTGGAAGAACTTTCTCAGCAGCGCCAAGATGCGCGTTTTGAAGCCTGAGATTGATGAAATCAATAAGAAGTTCGCAGATAAGGATCCCATGCAGAAGCAAACGGCCACCATGGCGTTGTATCGTCAGACCGGCGTGAATCCATTCGCAGGTTGTTTGCCCGTGCTGTTGCAGATGCCGATTCTGTATGCGATGTTCCGCTTTTTCCCTGCTGAGATTGTCTTGCGTGGAAAGAGTTTCCTGTGGGCGGATGATTTGGCGGCATACGACAGCATCATCAGCTGGGAACAACACATACCGATTTTGAGTTCGATCTATGGAAACCACGTGAGTGGATTTACCATTCTCATGTGTATTTCGACGTTCTTCTATTCCAAGATGAGCATGGGCAGTCAGCCTCAGATGGCTCAGCAGCCCGGTATGCCAAACATGACCGTGATGATGAACATCTTTACGGTGATGATGCTGTTCTTCTTCAATGGACAGCCTTCAGGATTGAGTTTGTATTACTTCATTGCCAACATGGTGAGTATTGGACAGATGTGGGCGATTCGCAAGTATTTCATTGATGAAAATGCCATTCGTGCTAAAATTGAGGCGAACAAAAAGAAACCTCAAAGCAAGAGCAGTTTTATGCAACGTTTGGAGGATGCACAGAAAGTGCAGCGACAAAAATTAGCTCAGCAAAAGAAATAACATGCTTCGACTTCTCTTCTTCGCACCCTTGATTATCGGTATTGCCGCATGCAGTTCGTCACGCAGAGAGGCGCAAGCGCAAGTGACTCCTTCTGTGGTGCAGGAAACGGAAACGAAATCCGCATCCGATACTGCGATATCCTACTCGCGTGGAGCATGCTTTGGCATGTGTCCGATTTTCGATTTAGTGGTCATGAAAGATGGTAAGGCATCGTATCTGGGAAAGAATAATGTTAATCGTATAGGCCGGTTTGAAGCCCGTGTTTCTTTCAGCGATATTCAATTGATTCAATCCAAGGCTCGTGAAATCGGCTACTTTGAATTGTTGCCTGTATATGACAATGAAGGTGTGCATGATTTGCCAAACATCACTACCAGCATTAGTGACGGCAAGCATGTCCATCGTGTGAGAAACCGCTATAAAGGACCGGCAGCGCTGCGCTATTTGTATACCGAACTCGATTCGCTCATTGAGCGTCAGTCGTGGAAGGCAGCAGGTAATCTGCAGCAAGACTAATTTCGAAACCCATTCAATGAACATAAATTATTAATTAACCATGAAAAGAACAATTTACATTGCAGTTATGCTCTTCTCCATGTTGCCCGCTTCATTGCTGGCCAATGAGGGCATGTGGCTGGTGAGCTTGCTCAACCGCATGAACGAAGCCGAAATGAAGGGCCTCGGACTGAATCTTACCAAGGAAGAAATCTACAGTATCAATACAGCTTCGCTGAAGGATGCAATCGTGCGCCTGAATTACGGTCAGTGCACCGGAGAAGTTGTGAGCGACAAGGGTTTGATTTTTACAAACCATCACTGCGGTTATGATGCCATTCAAACGCTTTCTACGGTTGAGAATAACCTGTTGCTTGATGGATTCTGCGCGAAGAGTTTTGCGGAAGAATTACCCATCGAGAATTTCAAAATTTCTTTTCTGGTGCGCATTGATGATGTGACCAAGGACATGTTGTCTGTTGTGAATGATGGCATGTCGGAAGCCGATCGTGACAAGGCATTGGCCGCAAAGTCCAAGGAATTGTCTGCCGCCAATACCAACAACGGCATGTACGAAGTGGAAGTGAAGTCTTTCTTCTATGGTAACGAGTACTACATGATGGTGTATCAAACCTTCAGTGATATTCGCTTGGTTGGAAATCCTCCCGAGAGTGTCGGAAAGTTTGGTGGTGACACGGATAACTGGATGTGGCCTCGTCACACTGGGGACTTCTCGATGCTGCGCATTTATGCTGATAAGAACAATCAACCTGCTGCTTACAGCAAAGACAATGTTCCTTTCAAGCCGAAGCACTTCCTTCCGGTGAATATCGAGGGAGTTTCGGAAGGTGACTTCACCATGATTATGGGCTTTCCCGGTCGCACATCGCGTTACCTTACCTCATACGGTATTGAACAAGCGGTTGAAACACGCAATCCTGCGTTGATTGAATGTTTGGGTACGAAGCTCGAGAGCTGGAAAAGTGTGATGGATAAGGATGCCCGTGTGCGCTTAATGTATGCTGCGAAATACGCTTCAACGGCGAATGGTTGGAAGTACTATATCGGACAGACACGCGGTTTGAAGCGTTTGGACGTGAAAAGCGACAAGGCGAAAATTGAAGTTAACTTCACCAAGTGGTTGAACGGCAACGGAACCACCAAATCAAAATATGGTGAGACGCTGAAATCGATTCAGGATTACTACAATGAGTGGGATCCTTATGTGAAAGCTTCAACATATTCCTCGCTGTGTGGCATAGGCGGTGCCGAATTCATGGCATTTTCTGCCGATATGGGTGAGGCTATCAAGCAGATTCTTGCTGAAACTGACGAGACGAAGCGCAAAGAGGGATTGGCCTCATTGCAGTCTGATATCGATGCGCACTTTAAGGAGTACGATGCCGAAACCGACAAAGTAGTTTTCGTAAACCTTACAGCTTTGTATCGAGAGCGCATCACTGCTGATCGTCCAACTTGGCATGCGATGCTCGATGAGAAGTATAAGGGCAGCGTAATGGCTTACGCTAATAAGCTTTTCGAAACATCTGTATTCGTAAGTAAGGATCGCCTTATGAAGTTCTTGGAAAAGCCAAGTGCAAAGGTTATCGATAAAGACTTGGCATATATCGCAGCCTCAAGTGCCAGCGTGCACGCGATGAATTTCCGTTCGCTGAATCCTCAGCAGAAATTCAACAAAGGCATGCGTCAGTTTGTTGCCGGTTTGCGTGAAATGAGTCCGGATAAAGCCTTTGCCCCTGATGCCAACAGCACCATGCGTGTGACTTACGGTATTGTGGATGATTACAAGGCTGCAGATGCCGTGCATTACGATTACTACACGACTGCTGCCGGTATCATGGAGAAGCGCGATAATTCTAACCCGGAATTCGTCGTTCCTGATAAGTTGGCTGAGTTGATTACCAAGAAGGATTTTGGTCGCTATGCGAATGAGAAGGGCGAGCTACCGGCTTGCTTCATCCATAACCTGGATATTACCGGTGGTAACTCCGGAAGCCCTGTAATTGACGGTGACGGTAACATCGTCGGTATTGCGTTCGATGGTAACTGGGAGGCTATGAGCGGTGATATCGCTTTTGAACCTGAGTTGCAGCGTACCATTTCCGTTGACATTCGCTACGTTCTTTTTGTAGTTGAAAAGCTCATGGGCGGTAAGAACATCGTGGACGAGTTGAAGTATGTGAAGAAGAAGCCGAAGGTGGAAGCTGCCCCGATTGTTCCTGCGGCTCCTGTTGTTGCTCCGGTTGTAGAACCGGCACCTGCAAAGGCTCCGGCTAAGAAGGCTGCTGTGACCAAAACTCCGGTGGCTGAGCCAAAGAAGAAGTAATTGCTTTTTGGCCACGAATGCACGAATTGTTACTCTTTTTGTGTTTAGAGCCACGAGTGCACGAATGATTGATGAGCCACGAATGCACGAATGGTTAAACTTTTTGTGCTTAGAGCCACGAATGCACAAATGATATGTTTCTTCATTCAGTTGTTTTCTTGTTAGAAATGAAGTGATGGAGATAAAAAGAGGCGCCTGTTTGGGCGCCTCTTTTCATTGATAAGTATTTTGAATTACATCATCTTGTAACCATCGTATGATCCGGTGTAAGTCACACCGTCTTTCGTGTAGGTGTATTCGTATTGTAGAATTTCGCCATCACAGAATCCTTGGCCGGTGGTGACATAGCACACCGTATTGCCATCAGCGTATTGTTGTTCAGGAATTTCGAAATAGGTGTTCAATAGAAAATCGCCATAGACCTGACTAAAGCGCAGGCGGGTGCTCAATACACTCTCAGCGGATGAGGTCAGAATGAAGTCGGGGTAAAGCACATTGTCCTTCACAAGCGTACCTCTGTAGTAGCCTGCATAGCGCTGGCGCACTTCCTGTTCACAGAGGTCACCATCATAGCCCACCGGACAATAACAGGTGCCGTGCTTGCACTCGCCGCCGTTGGCACACTCGATCTTGCCACATGGATTTATTTTGCCGCAGGAGAGTGCAATCGTTGCTACGGTCAGCATGAGAAATAGGAGTCTTCTGTTCATGGAATCAATTTATGTGGTCGAATATAAGTGCGCTTTTTACAAAAAAAAGAAGGCCGCTGAGAGCGGCCTTCCAAGCTTATACAATGCGTGTTATGCGTTCGCATTCATGTTGTCGAGTACGTTCATGACTTCCTTCACTGCTTTTGCTGAAGCGTCGAGCAATGCTTTTTCGCTATCATTCAATTGAAGTTCGATGATTTTCTCAATACCGTTTTTACCCAATACAACAGGAACACCGAGGTAGATGTCTTTCAGACCATACTCACCTTGCAACCATGCGCAGCACGGGAAGATGCGCTTCTGGTCTCGCACGATGGCTTCCACCATTTGCGCTGCTGCTGCTCCGGGTGCATACCACGCTGAAGTTCCGAGCAGGTTCACGATTTCGCCGCCGCCTGTTTTCGTGCGTTCAACGATTGCGTTCAATTTTTCTTCTGAAATCAGTTCGGTTACCGGAATACCACCCACGGTTGTGTAGCGTGGAAGCGGTACCATGGTGTCGCCATGACCACCCATCAATACCGCTTGGATGTCTTTTGGAGAGCAGTTCAATGCTTCAGCCAAAAACGCACGGTAACGAGCAGTGTCGAGAATACCTGCCATACCGAATACACGGCTACGATCAACCTTAGCAGTTAGGTAAGCGCAGTAGGTCATAACGTCGAGCGGATTGCTCACAACAATGATCTTCGCGTTTGGTGAATACTTGACTACGTTTTCAGTAACCGTCTTCACGATACCGGCGTTGGTAGCGATCAAATCGTCGCGGCTCATGCCCGGCTTGCGAGGAAGACCGGAAGTGATAACAACTACATCCGAATCGGCTGTTTTGCTGTAGTCGTCGGTGCTGCCAATGGTGCGGCTGTCATACAAGTTGATGGGGGCGGTTTGCCAAATGTCGAGCGCCTTGCCTTCAGCGAAGTTGGGCTTGATATCGACGAGCACAATTTCGTTGGCAATCTCGCGATGTGCGAGTACATCAGCACAGGTAGCGCCTACATTGCCTGCACCTACTACGGTTACTTTCATGATAGAATTTTTTTTAGGATTCGGTCAACAACCTGTTAACCGGCGCGCAAAATTAGCACGCAATTTTGCTTGGACAACTGCCGTTCTTTTGCACAACAGGGACAGAATTACCCACACTTGCGGTTTTTTGCGATTCCACGACCATCTTTGAACCGATTATGCAACGAATAACCAATAGATTTCTGACGATTGTAGCGCTGATGTTTTCGGTGCTTTGCATCTATGCCCAGCCCGGCATGTATGCCCAGCCCAAACCTGGAACGCTTTTACTTGAGGGAACTCCGGGTGTTGATTACAACAAAAAGGATGCGAAGGGAAAGCGCGACGGGCTGTGGGTGCAGCAGTGGAAGGATACGCGCAATCTGCTGTACAAAGGCCAATACGAGCATGGCAAGCCGGTGGGCGAGTGGCAGCGCTACTATCCCGATGGAACGTTATCCGCTGTGATGAATCACGTGCAAGACACCGTAGTCGTTGACGCTACGTTTTTTCATCCCGACGGCACCACAAAGGCTTCGCAGGGGCGCTTTACCTCCAAGCGTAAGGATGGCAACTGGAAGCTGTGGAATGAGTCGGGCCGCTTGATTGCGGACGAGAACTTTAGGGATTCCTTGTTGGACGGAACGTGCAAGTACTTTTTTGAAACCGGTCAGTTGCTGAAAATAGAGGTTTACAAAGGTGGAAGAAAGGAGGGAGCCTTCACGGAGTACTATGAGAATGGCAAGAAGAAAGCAGAAGGCACGTACAACGCTGATGAAAAGGAAGGTTCCTACAAGCAATGGTTCGATTCAGGAACGTTGGATTGCGAGGGTAAGTACATCAAGGGACTTCAAGACGGCACCTGGTATTACAACCATACCGATGGCAAGCCCAAGGTGACCGTTCTGTTCAAGCGCGGTAAGGAGACCAAACGCAAATATGAAAATGGGACATTCAAGGAGTATTACGAAAGTAATCTGCCCAAATCAGAATACTCGTATGACAATGGTCTGAAGAACGGCCCCTTCACGGAGTGGTATGATGTCGGACAATTCGTGCAGGTTCCGGCCTCTCAAGAGGATGTCGAGATGGGTATCGTTTATCGCGAAAAGCTCGAAGGAACCCAGGTGAAGATCAAGGGCGATTACCTGGATGATAAGTTGGAAGGTGAAGTCGTTTACTTCCGTGAAAACGGCAGCATCGAAAAAGTGGAGGAGTGGTCTGACGGGAAATTGGTGAAAACGCGCGCTGCAGAAAAATAACTTGTCTATCTTCGGCGGGTATGCTCAAGTCCGCAAGTAAAATTCTACTCTTGTTCTTTGGATTCGCTCTTGTGGGCTTATCCGCAACTAGCCAGACCGCACCTGGAAAATACTGGGTGCGTTTTACGGATAAAAACAACTCACCTTATAGTATTTCACGCCCCGAGGAATTTCTTTCCTGGAAGTGCATCGAACGACGCGATCGACTGAGTTTGGGTTTTGACGAACTTGATTTGCCCGTAAACCAAACGTACATCGATCAGGTTCTTGCCCTTGGTCCGGGTGTTTTGCACCACAAGAGTAAGTGGTTCAACGCAATTACTATTTCGACGCAAGACACTACCTGGCTCGATGTGGTGAGCGCCTTGCCTTTTGTAGCTGAGGTTAGGAGCGCAGTTGTTCACGATGATGCGCTTTCTGACGCTAAAAGAACCTTTCCGGATAAATTCAAGATAGAAGATTCAGGTTATGCATTGCTCAAGCAAACGACGCTGTGCGATACGTTTCCACTCTATGGAATGGCGTGGCGACAAACGGAAATGGTCAATGCGCATTGGCTGCATTCGCTCGGTTTTATGGGCGCGGGTATCGACATTGCACAATTCGATGCCGGGTGGAGTAGAACCGACCTATTGCCTGCTTTCGATCGATTAAGAGGCGAGGGGCGCATCAAGATGACCAGGGATTTTGTATTCCCCGATAATCCGAATGTGTATACCTACAACAGCCACGGAACTTCTGTGCTGAGCATTATGGCATCGTGGCTCCCGGGCGAAATGGTGGGCGTGGCACCCGAAGCAAATTATTATTTGTTCCGCACCGAAGATCCGTTCAGCGAGTTTCCGGTAGAGACCGACAATTGGGCGGTAGCTGCCGAACTGTGCGACAGCTTGGGCATTGATATTATCAATTCCAGTTTGGGGTATTCGTTGTTCGATGATCCGACCTATGACTTTGCCTACGAGGACATGAATGGAAATACGATTCACTGTTCGATTGCGGCGGCGATAGCGGCCAATAAAGGCATTCTCGTGGTGAACAGTGCGGGCAATTCGGGCGATGATCCGTGGCGATTTATTACAGCGCCTTCCGATGCAGAAGGGATTTTATGCGTGGGTGCGGCGGATGCGCAAGAGAACCACGCCTGGTTTAGTAGTTATGGACCTTCGGCAGATGGAAGGGTGAAGCCCGATGTATCGGCGATGGGCGCGGCAACGGCTTATGCAGCGCAAGACTCCACCATTCGAACCGGTAATGGTACCTCTTTCAGTTCGCCCATTATTGCGGGAGCTTCGGCTTGTTTGTATCAGGCGTTTCCCAATGCGTCTTCGATGCTTTTGCGCGATGCGATTATGCGCAGCGCATCGGCCTATGCGGCTCCGACTGATTCGCTGGGCAATGGAATAGCCGACTATTATAAGGCCTGGCAATTGATGCAAGGGCCAGTTTCAGTGGAAGGTGACTTCAGCGCTTCGGTGTATCCCAATCCGTGCACGCATTCGATGCGAGTTATTTTGGACGATGCAAAATCGTGCAATGTGCAGTATGCGATTTACGATGCCATGGGACGACGGTGCTTTCTAAGTGCCGGTTTGGTTGCTGTGGATGGGCATGGAACTTTTTCTATCGATAATGCCGTTGAAGTCTTGCCGGCCGGGAATTACACGTTGCATATCTTCTGGGAATTGCGCAACTCCATGGTTTCATTTACCAAATTCACTTCACCATGAAATTGATTGTACTTGCGTTTAGTCTGCTTGTTGCAGGACATTTATGCGCTCAATTCGAAGTAGGCCATGTGTCTGCCAACTACATCGACCCCGCACGATCCGATAGATCGATTGCATGCGAAGTGTATTACCCGTCAACGATGGCCGGCGATGCAGTTCCGGTTGCGGAAGGAACGTTTCCGTTCATTGCTTTCGGACATGGTTTTGTGATGGATTACACGGCCTATCAAAACATCACTGATGTGTTGGTGCAGGAAGGGTATATCCTGATTTACGTGGAGACCGAAGGCGGCTTTGCACCGGCACATGCCGACTTTGGACTCGACCTCGCGTATGTGGCGGATCATTTTTTTGAGGAGAATGCTACTGCCGGTTCGCTGTTTCAATCGCACCTCATTGACCGTTGCGCCATTATGGGGCACAGCATGGGTGGCGGTGCAACGTGGCTTGCAGCAAACACCAGTGAAAGCGTCGATTGCATAGCCGGGTTGGCTCCAGCCGAAACAAATCCTTCGGCGATTGCAGCAGCTTCGAATGTGACTGTGCCGGCGATTGTGCTTTCCGGAAGCAGTGATGCGGTGACCGCTCCCGCCGATAATCACACGCCCATCTTTGAATCCACCGCAAGTGCTTGCAAGTACTTTGTCAATATCATAGAAGGATCTCACTGTGGTTATGCCAACAGTGGTTCGCTGTGTGATTTTGGGGAGTTGTTTTTTGCGGGATTGTCGCGCGAGGAGCAGCAGCAAATTACGCACGAACTGTTGCTCGCTTGGTTTGATGTTTATCTGCGTGATAATGCGGCGAGTAATGAGGTGTTGCAGCTCTATGATGAAATGCAAGGCAATACCGAGACGACGATCGAGTGCGTGGTTTCGGTGGAGGATTTACAGGGGAATATGGCTTACGTTTATCCCAATCCCGGAATCAACGAATTAGTTGTTGAATGGAGCCACTCAAGCGTGTTGCACACGTTCGCGCTTTGCACGATGGATGGTCGACGTGTAATGGAGGGAACAGCGCTACCTGGACAGAAGCAAACGATTATTTCAACCCATGCACTGTCATCAGGAATTTACCTCTTGCAATTGCCACACACCAAACCCATACGCTGGGTAAAGCAATGATGATTAACCCATTTTCGCTGCAACCATTGCGCGTATCGCACCCTCCTTCTCCTCAGCTTGCTTCTCGATCTCATCTGCTTTTGCTAACAGTGCATCCGTAAACACTTTGTCTTTGATGCCGCTTGCATTGATGCGCACGTTCATGACAGCACCCAAAACCGCGGTACGTGCACACAAGGCTCCTACACCGGCGTCGGTTACTGAATTGGGGTTGCCAATCTCGACCATGCTCTCCATCACTTCCATGCTCGCAAAGGCGATTTCGGCTGTGCGGTATGGAATTTCCATGGCGTATTTCGATGCGCTTTCTATAGCTGCGCTGCGCGCTGCTTTTTCTTCGTCCGTGTTTTTGGGCAATGCAAACGCTTCCATGATTTTGTTGAATGCAGCCGTGTCTTCATCCACCAACTGCAGCATTTGCTTTTGGTAGGTCATTCCTTTTTCGGCCCATGCGCTAAACTCTTCCCAACGTTCATCCCAACCGCGCTTGTGCGACGATAGGTTGGCCACCATCGCTCCGAGCGATGCACCCAAGGCACCTACATACGCGCTGATGCTGCCACCACCCGGGGCAGGCGATTCGCTGGCTGTTTCATCGGCAAAGGCAGTGAGGTTCATGGTCACCAAACGCTTGTTGCTGCCGAGCTTTTGCTCGATAAGGAACTCGATAATCTTTTCTTCGGGTTTGAAAGGCGCGAGGTCGTCGAGACCGAGCGACTTCACCGCGATCTTGATTTTCTCTGTTTCGGAAATACCCAATGAACGTTCTTGTTTACGCAGGAAATAATCGGCTGCATCGAGTAACGATTGTTTCGGAATCAATCCCACCAACTCCGAACCGGTTACACGCACACCGCGCGCATCGGCTTTCTTGCAAGCCTCTTCAAACGCTACATGCACGGGCGTGATGTTGATGTTGGTGAGGTTCAAACTCAATTGTGCAACGCCGTATTCTTCGATGTACCAGCCAATGCCCTTCACCGATTTGAGTGTGCCTGGAACGCGCTGGGGCTCACCGTTTTCATCGAGCAGTGGCTTGCCTGTTTTAGCATCATTCACCACACGGCCCGCTTCGCGAATGTCGAACGCAATGGCGTTGGCACGGCGTGTAGAGGTAGTATTCAAATTCACGTTGTATGCAACCAGGAAGTCGCGCGCACCGATCACGGTGATGCCCGATTTACGCACGCTGTCGTTCACTACTGCCGGACCGAAGTCAGGCTTCCATTCAGCAGTGCTGATTTTTTCAATAGCCTCGTATTCGCCTTTGCGGCAATGCGCCAGGTTGCGGCGCTCTTCGTTGTTGGCGGCGTATTCGTAGAAATAACCGGGAATGCCCAGTTCACGTCCCACACGCTCGCCTACTTGACGAGCAATGGCAACACATTCCTCCGTGCTCACACCACTGATAGGTACAAACGGACAAACATCGGTTGCCCCTTGACGCGGATGTTCGCCTTTGTGCACGCGCATGTCGATGAGCTCCTGTGCTTTCTTGATGAGCTGAAAAGCCGCTTCAGCAACGGCTTCGGGTTCACCGGCAAAGGTGATTACGGTGCGGTTGGTGCTGGCGCCGGGATCTACATCCAAAAGCATCACGCCCGGAACGGTTTCTACTACGGAAGTGATTGCGTTGATTTTCGCTTTGTCGCGGCCTTCAGAAATATTCGGAATACACTCGATGATACGTTGCATGGTTTCGTTGATTACGGTTGCAAATATGGACGGCTTTTGGTGAAATAGTGAAGTAGTGAAAAAGTGATGTAGTGAAGCCGTGAAATTGTTGGGAGGCACTGCTGTGCGTCCAATGCCTTGAAACGGTAGGGACTTATTGCTTTGCGTCAACTGCAGTGAAATGGTAGGGGCGCTGTGTGGCCTATCTGCCTATTATCACCCGCTCAATTTTGTTTCTCCCAAAACTGTACATCATCGCACCAAGCTGGTCCATGGGTTCTGTAATGATGATGTTGGCCTTTTTACCCGGTGTGATGGAGCCGTGTGTGGCTTCCAATCCCATGGCATAAGCACCATTGAGGGTAGAAGCGTTTATGACCTCGTTGGGTGTCATGCCCATGTAGATACAGGCCAGACTATTGACGAGGTTCATATTGCCGCTCGGTGCGCTCCCCGGATTGTAATCGGTGGCAAGGGCTAGCGGCAAGCCTGCATCGATAATCTTGCGTGCAGGGGTGTACGGTATTTTGATGAACAGCGAACAGCCGGGCAAGGCAACGGGCATCGTGGATGTGCCTTGCAGTGCTTCGATATCGGCGTCGGTCAGCACCTCGAGGTGGTCAACGCTGAGCGCATTGTATTTCACGCTTGCAGCTACGCCGCCGATGGCATTGAACTGGTTGACGTGGGTTTTCGGACGCAATCCATGCTTGACTCCTGCCTCCAAAATGCGCTCGGTTTGCGCCACACTGAAGTAGTTTTCTTCGCAAAACACATCGATGTATTCTGCAATGCGCTGCGCCGCAACCTCGGGGATCATATCGTTGATGAGGTGTTCAACGTAGGCCTCGGGATTGGCTTTATAGTCTTTTGGTATAGCGTGTGCGCCGAGGAAGGTAGCTTTGATGGTGATTGGCGAAAGTGATTTCAGACGGTCAATCACGCGCAGCATTTTTAACTCGCTTTCCATCGAAAGTCCGTAACCGCTTTTAATTTCAACGGCACCCGTGCCCATGGCTTGCATTTCGTTCAAGCGCTGCAGGGCTGCTTCTACCAAAACGTCTTCCGAGGATTCCGCAAGCAAGGCAGCCGAGTTAAGAATACCGCCGCCGCGCGCTGCTATTTGTTCATAAGTGAGGCCGTGAATGCGGTCGACAAATTCGCTTACGCGTGAGCCGGCATAGACCGTATGGGTGTGCGAATCGCACCATGCGGGGAGAACGAATCTGCCATCGGCTTCAATCACCTCCAGGTCTCGCCAGTCACTAATGCCCGGCCATTCATCCATGGTGCCGAAATCGGCAATGAGCCCATCTTCAATGGCTAGCCAGGCGTTTGCTACCTCCGGAAGACGGTTCATTTCAGCGCCGCATAAGCGGGCAGGAGCTTCATCGTAAACGCCAATCAGCGAACGGATATTTTTAATCAGAATGCGCGACACGAGGCGAAAGTAAGCATGAAGGGAATGGAGTGATTGTTTCCGGATAATGCTTTTTGTTACTCGTTCGCTTGACCGTAATATTCTCCCCTTGCATTTGCAATACTGTTTCATTAATGGAGCGGCTTGGAAACATATTATCCGTCTTCATGAAATCAACCGGTTTTTTCCTCATTGCTCTTACTGCCGCAATAGTGGCCGTTTCATGCAAACGTGAGCACTGCCATGCATGCCATTACGATCTTAATGGTGCCGAAGTGGAAGTCGGTGAATACTGTGGTGATGAATTGGAGGCGGTCGAGGCTGAAGGCTATCGCGTGGATACTGTCACCTACGAAGTGCACTGTCACGAGCACTGATTGCTTGTTCGTACTTAATTTAGCACTATGGCGGGTAATACATTCGGAACACTTTTTAGGTTAACGACATTCGGGGAGTCGCATGGACCCGCTATTGGCGGAGTCATCGATGGCATGCCCGCCGGGGTCAAGGTTGAATTGGATTACATCCAATATGAACTCGATCGCCGAAAGCCTGGGCAAAGTGTTATTACGACCTCACGCAAGGAATCCGATCGGTTAATTATCTTGTCGGGAATCCTCGATCAACAAACCCTTGGAACCCCCATCGGATTTATGCTTCACAACGAGGATCAACAATCGGAGGATTACGAACAGTTGAAGGATGTCTACCGTCCCGGTCATGCCGATGAAGTGTGGGAGAAGAAGTTTGGTATTCGCGATCATCGTGGCGGTGGCAGAAGTAGCGCCCGCGAAACGGCTGCCCGTGTCGCCGGTGGTGCGTTTGCCAAAGTATTGCTCGCTAAGTCCGGTGTGTCCGTCAACGCGCATGTCCATAGTGTCGGTAAAATCGAGGTGCCTTCTTCCTATGATGAACTTGACCTTTCTACAACAGAGGAAAGTTTGGTGCGATGTCCGCATGCGCCAACCTCTAAGCGCATGGTTGCGGCGATTGAAGCAGCGCGGGATGAAGGGGATAGTTTAGGCGGTACGATTGTTTGCGTTTGTAAAGGATTACCGGCCGGTCTCGGTGAACCCGTATTTGATAAATTGCATGCTGTGCTGGCTCACGCCGTTCTTTCGATCAACGCCGCACAAGGCTTTGAGTTGCTGCACGGTTTCGATGCAACAACAACCAAAGGTTCGGAAAACAACTTACGAAGCACAGGTGTATCGGGTGGGATATCGACCGGCGATGACTTGGTGTTCCGTGTGGCCTTCAAACCCGTGTCGACCATTCGCAAAAAACAAATGGCGCGCACAACATCGGGCGAAAGTGTAGAGCTGGAAGCAGCCGGACGTCATGACCCGTGCGTGTTGCCCCGCGCAGTGCCGATTGTAGAGGCCATGGCGGCGCTGGTGTTAGCCGATATGCAGTTGCTTCACAAGCGTTGATTACGACTCACAGATTTCAAACTCTATCTCATCAATCGCCTGAAGTGCGCTCAACGCATCAGCCTCAATGTTGACCTTGTTAAAGTTACCGGAGGGTAGTCGCAATTCACTCTGATCTTGTAGAATGCGCATGCGCACTTGTGTTTTGCCCGCACCATTCTGCAAGGCTGCGGAGATGCGTGTAACAAGCTCGTCATTCAATTTGTGCATCGGTATCGCAATGTCGAGGTAACGACCCATTTTCGCTCGGATATCGCAGAGCAATTCCATGCGTTGTATGCGGAACTCCAGTCCGTTTACCTCTGTGCCGAAACGACGTGGCTGTGCTCGGCCAACGATGAAGAGCTTCTCACCGCGCACGACGAGGTGCCTTAACTTCAACCACTCTTCCCCAAACATGACGAAGTCGGAAGTGTTTTCATAGTCTTCTACCTTAAAGGAACCATAAGGCTTTCCTGCTTTTGATGTTTTTTCCAGCACATCGACGACAGTACCTGCTAGTTTGAGTTCGCGGCCATTCACGCTTTCCAGGTTTTGCAATAAGCCCAGACCGCCTTTGCTGCAAAATGCAGTGACTTCCAGGTTGAAATCATCGAGCGGATGTCCGCTGATGAACATGCCAATCACCTCTTTTTCCTTCGACAACTGTGTCATCGTATCCCACGCTTCAACTTTCAGCGGTTGTGGTTCGGCAATCGTTGTTTCTTCGCTATCGCCAAAGAGCGAAACCTGCGTGGTGTTTTTGTTGTCGCGAATAGCCGCAGCAAAGCGCACAAGGGTTTCAATGAAAGTTTCGTTCTTGCCATCGGGTGCGAAGTAGGCTGATCGTTCAATGCCAAATGCATCGAGCGCACCGGATAGCGCAAGATTTTCGATGGTTTTCTTGTTTGACGCCTTCGCGTCGACACGACTTAAAAAGTCGTAGATGCTTTTGAATCGTCCATGCTGTTGCTCTGCGATAATACTCTCAACGGCACTTTCACCTACACCCTTAACCGCAGCCAATCCGAAACGGATTACGCCTTTGTCGTTCACGCTGAACAGCGACTTCGATTCGTTTACGTCGGGGCCAAGAACCGGCAGTGCTTGCTTCTTGCATTCCTGCATGAAGAAGCTGACCGTTTTAATGTCACCCATGTTGTTGCTCAACACAGCCGCCATGTATTCGGCCGGATAGTGCGCTTTGAGATAGGCTGTTTGGTAAGCTATCCATGCATAGCACGTGGAGTGCGACTTGTTGAACGCATAGCTGGCGAAGGCTTCCCAGTCGGTCCAGATTTTTTCAAGCTTATCTTCCGGATGTCCGTTTGCTTTCGACCCCTCGATGAATTTTCCTTTCATCTTGTCGAGTACATCCTTCTGTTTTTTACCCATCGCCTTACGCAGAACGTCGGCCTCTCCTTTGGTGAATCCGGCCAGTTTTTGCGATAGCAACATCACCTGCTCCTGATATACGGTAATGCCGTAAGTATCGCGCAGGTATTCCTCCATTTCCGGTAAGTCGTACGTTATGGGCTCCTGACCGTTTTTACGACGCACGAACGATGGGATGTATTCAAGCGGGCCCGGACGATACAAGGCGTTCATGGCAATGAGGTCATCAAACACGGTAGGCTTGAGGTCCTTCATATACTTCTGCATCCCGTCGCTTTCGTACTGGAAGATGCCGACTGTATGACCGCGCTGGAACAATTGGTACGTCAACTCATCATCGATAGGAATGGCTTCAATATCGATCTCGATGGTGTGCCGCTGCTTGATGATGCGCAGCGCATCTTTAATCAACGTGAGCGTTTTCAGTCCGAGGAAGTCCATCTTCAACAGACCGGCACTTTCCACCACGGAGTTGTCGAATTGGGTGCACCACATGTCGCTGTCTTTCGCTGTCGAAACAGGGACGTAGTTGGTAATGACATCCGGAGTGATGATTACGCCGCATGCATGAATCCCTGTGCTGCGCACCGATCCTTCGAGAATACCGGCGAGTTTAACCACACGGCCTTCGTGTGAATCTTCTGCGGCAATTGAGCGAAGTTGCTTGGCATTGGCAAGTTCATCGCCGCTGAGTTTCTCACCGAGTTTTTTGTCATCCCACTGAAGCAAATCGCGCAGGTCCTGATTGTCGGGCATGTACTTGGCGATCTTATCCGTGTCGGGAAGCGGCAATTCAATTACGCGGCCCGCATCGCGAATAGCGGATTTACCGCCCATCGTTCCGTAGGTGATGATTTGCGCCACC